>WNGD01000382.1_pt1 | contig 77000 bp, 71 predicted proteins | sample 5400671 | NCBI WGS metagenome assembly WNGD01 (sample SAMN13153369, study PRJNA577476) | soil metagenome | isolation source: 40 cm soil or saprolite under grassland replicate 2 | place: USA:California | collected 2016-06-15
GCGACAAGATGTACAAGAGCACCGACGGCGGCGCGACGTGGAACCCGATCATGAACGGGCTTCCCGCCGAGGCTGCCTTCGCTGCCGGCCCGACGCGCTTCAGCATCGGCCTTTCGCACCCCGCCGGCCAGTCGCCCGTCCTTTATGTCGGCTTCGACTTCGTCAACGGTCCCACCGCGCCACCAAGCGTGGGCGGTCCAGGCGCTCGCCGCGCCGCGCGCGTGTACAAGTCCATCGACGGCGGAGCCTCCTGGTTCCGGGTCGGATTCACCGCGGGCCTCAACGGTATCGCGGGTTACTGCGGCACGCAGTGCACCTACGACAATGTCATCGAGACCGACCCGACCAATCCCGACGTCGTCTTTGCGGCCGGTTCCTTCGGCTACACGCTCACCCCGCCTTCCGGCGGCATCTTCCGCTCCGACGATGGCGGGGCGAACTGGAAGAACCTGGGATGGGACCAGCACCCGGACTTCCACTCCGTGGTATTCGACCCGAGCAACTCGCAGAACGTCCTGATCGGCTCTGACGGCGGTGTCTGGTACAGCCCGCACCAGGGGGGCTGTCATCCCGGCTGCACAACCGCGAACGACCTCAACCAGGTCGACTGGATCGACCTCAACGGCCGGCAGGTGGACGTGCTCAACGATCCGCAGCACGCTTCCAACGGGCTGCAGATCTCGCAGTTCAGCTCCATCGCCACCAACCCCACCCGCCCACCGCGGTTCTGGGGCGGCACCCAGGACAACGGGACGCTCCGCAAGCTCGCCGGGCTCAGCGCGTGGTACGACGTGACCTCAGGTGACGGCGGCAACGTCAACGTCGATCCGACCGACTGGCACTACGTCTACGGCACGTACTTCGCGCCGCCGGCCCAGATCTACCGGATGACCGACGGAGGCGGCGGCTTCTTCCAGAACAAGTTCATCTTGAACGGCATCAACGTCAACGACCGCGCCGAGTTCTACATGCCGCTCGTGCTCAACCAGCAAAACCCCAACCAGCTGTTCACAGGCACGTACCGCGTGTATCGCTCCGACAACGCGAAGGAGCCGGCGGCCGGCGACGTCCTCTGGTCGCTCATCAGCCCCGACCTCACGAGCCACTGCACGGGGCCGGCCCCGAACGGCGCTCGCAACTGCACGCTGACCGCCATCGGACTGGGAGGCGGCACCGGCGTCTACGCGGGCACCAACGACGGGCTCCTCTGGGTGAGCCCCGACGGACAGACGAGCAGCAACCCGACGTGGATCCAGCTCGGACACTCGGGCCAGAACGGCAGCCAGGACGGCACTCACAGCGACGTATGGCTTCCGCAGCGCCCGGTCAGCGGAATCGCCGTCGACCGAAGCAACTGGCGCATCGCTTACGTCGCGTACAACGGCTTCGACGCCGCGACGCCAAACCGTCCCGGCCACGTGTTCAAGACGACCGACGGCGGCCAGACCTTCCAGAACATCACCAGCAACCTGCCCGACACGCCGGTCAACTGGCTCGTGCTCGACCCGGCCTTCCCGGACACCATCTACGCGGCCACGGACGTGGGACCGTTCGTGACCTACAACGGCGGCAAGGGCTGGCTCGCGCTCGGCACCGGCTTTCCCATCGTCGGTGTCGACCAGATCAACCTGGACTCCTTCCACCGCGTCATCGCCGCCGGCACGCACGGCCGCGGCGCATGGTCGATCAACGACACGTCGGCACCCGCCCCCGCGCTGGTGCTGGCCGGCGTCGACGCCGGCGTCCCGGTCGGTCCCGCCAGCTTCATCGACTACACGCTGACCATCTCCAACATCGGGACCGCGGCCGCGACCAAGGTCCACATCACAGATCCGATCCCGCTAAACACCACGTTTGTCTCCGCCGACAATGGGGGTCAGCTCGAGGAAGGCCAGGCCACGTGGTCGAACCTCACCGTTCCCGTCGGAGCACCTCAGAACGGGGGCGGCAAGCTTGTGCTTCACCTGCGCGTGAAGATCGACCCCAATCTCTCGTCCAGCGTGAAGTCGATCGTCAACGACGGCATCCGCCTGCACTACGGCGAGAGCAGCAAAACCCTGACCGGCTCGCCCGCGGTGGTGCCCATCGCTCCGCCGTTTGCGGTGAGCATCTCGCCGTCTGCCCAGACCGGCGGCGCCCGCACCGGCTCATCGCAGACCTACACCGAGACCGTCAAGAACCTCGGCTACAAGACCGACCACTACAACCTGTCGTCTGCCGGCGGCACCTTCCCGGTGACACTCTTCGACTCGGCGTGCGCCACGCCGATCACCGCGACACCGGATCTCGTGGCGGGAGCGACGGCTGCCATATGCGTCAAAGTCACACCACCAACGACTGCGACGGACGGCACGTCCAGCACGTCAACCGTGACTGCGGCTTCGGCCAGCTCGTCCGCCAATGCGTCGGCGTCGATAACGACCATCGCGGTCACTGTCGACACGCTTCTCGTCGACCAGGACGGCAACGCGCCGGACACGAACGGCATCTATGAGGCCGCCCTGACCGCGGCCGGTGTGGCTCACGACACATGGGACCTGAACGCAAACCCGGCCCTTCCGGTGAAGTACATGGAGGCGTTCAAGAACATCGTCTGGTTCACGGGTGTCAGCTATCCGGGCCCGATCCTGCCGTACGAAAGGAGCCTGACCGCTTACCTCGACAACGGCGGGCACCTGATGCTGTCCGGGCAAGACCTGCTCGACCAGGCGGCGGGCACGACCGACTTCGTCAAGAACTACCTGCACGTCGATTGGGACGGGAGCGAAAGACAGAACGACATCGCAACCACCGCCTTCCACGGGGTCGCCGGCACGATCACCGACGGCATCGGCGCAATCTCTCGTGACCCCGTCCTCGGCACTCCGTTCATGGACGAGATCAACCCGAACGCAGGAAGTGTGATCTTTACCGACGACAGAGGCAGCGCCGACGCGCTCAGCTTCGGCGGCACGTATAAGGTCGTGTTCCTGGCCTTTGGTTTCGAGGAGTACGGCAGCGCCGCACAGAAGGCCGACTTCGTCACTCGCGTGTTCACGTTCTTCGCCTCGTAGCCACCCGAGCGCAGGCGTTTTCAGGGGCCGGCCGGCGCCGGCCCCTTCTTTTTCGGCTCGTACGATGCCGGTATGGCAGGGGCCCGACTGGTCGGCGCCTTGATCGCGCTCGGACTGCTCGGAGCGGCTTGCGGCGCGCCCCGATCCCAACCGGGCGGGATCGCCTCGGAGATCCCTTCGATGCCCGCGGTGGCAGGCCATGACGTCAACGTGACCGGCACGCTGGAGGGGGGAGCCGCTGCGGCGTGTCCGAGCGGTGAGCCGTGCGACCCTCACATGGTCGCCGCGACTCTGATCTTCTCCAGCCCCGGAAAGCCCGATGCGACGGCGCGCGTCGGCGCTGACGGCTCGTTCGCCCTCCACCTCGACCCGGGCGACTACGAGATCGCCCCTGCGCCGCCCAGCTCGCAGGGTAAGCTCGAACCGTCAGAGGTTCGCGTGCCAGGCACCGGGACCGTGACCCTGCGGCTGCGCATCGTCCCCTCCTCGTAACTCGCCCCACACGAGTACTCGCATTGGTAAGGCAGTTCTAATGATGTGCCCCCTGCCGAAGAATCAGCCGCGCCTTCCAACGGTGGTGTCCAGCACGACGGCGAACCGACCCGGATCCTGATCATCGAAGACCACCTTGTGGTCGCCGAAGGCCTGACCGCCTTGATCAACCACCAGGCCGACATGAAGGTCGTGGGCAATGTCGGCACCGTGGCCGAGTGCGTGCCCGCGGCCGCCGAGCTCGATCCTGACGTCGTCTTGATCGACTTTCGCCTGCCCGACGGCACGGGTCCGGACGCCGCCATGGCGATTCGCAGCCTCAGGCCGGCGGCGAAGATGATCTTTCTCACGCGCGAGGACACAGACGCCGCGCGCTTCGCGGCCGTTCAGTCGGGAGCGAGCGCGTTCATCCACAAGTCGAAGGCCGCCGCCGATGTGGTCTCGACAATTCGCGACGTGGCTCGGGGCAAGATGCTGATCACGCCTCGGACCATCGCGTCGCTTCTGGCCAAGCGCAAATCGATCGAATCGCAGCTGGAACGGCTGACTCCTCGTGAAAGGGAAGTGCTGAGGTTGTTGGCGGATGGCCACCCGAGCCGATCGATCGCGGCTCAGATGGGGATCAGCTACACCACCGTCCGGACCCACATCCGCAGCCTGGGCAGCAAGCTCGCGGTGCACTCCAAGCTCGAGGCGATCGTCAAGGCTCGGGAGCTAGGCCTGATCAGCTAGCCAGCCGCTGCGCCGGAGCGCGGCGCCGGGGCCGCTGCCGGTGCGGGAGGTAGGAGCGGTCGCCGACCCATGGCGCGGGTGGCGCGGCGAGGTAGGTCGCGATCTGGTTGAGCGCCGAGGCGTACTTTCCGCGCAGCTTGGCGAACTTCTGCCAGTGCTCCTCGCCGTCGACCACGTGGTAGCCTGCTGCCCTGAGTCGCGCGATGGCGGCCGTGTACTCGCTCCGTTCGATGATCGCGTCCTGGGTCAGGGTGAGACGGAAGACCCAGGCCAGGTCCTCGACGAGGTGGTTGCCGATGGTGAACATCAGCTTGGCAGCGCCGGCCGAAGGCTCGTCCCTCATCGAGCTCAGCACCAGGACGCTCGAGTCCATCACCGCGCCAAACGAGTTGATCCACGCCTCGTTGTCATGGCTCGACCTGAAGTAGACGAGGATCGGATAAGCGAGATGGCTCTCGAGAACCATCGACGACCAGGCGGCGCACCTGCAAGAGCGTCGAGCGCAACGATCGCCTCCTCGCGCGAGCGGAAGGAGCCGTACAGCTCGAACAGCAGGGTGATCGCAAGGGCGGCAAACGCCACGCCGTTCGCGCTCTCGATGACGATCAGCGCGCGGGCAAAGCCCTGCTCCGGCACGAAGTCGCCGTAAGCAAGGGGCACGAGCGTGGAGGCCGACACGTAGAAGGCCTCCGGAAAGTCGATCAGCACGGGGTGGAACTGGTCGCGGAAGCCGAACAGGATGAGGCCGTAGCTGAGGATGAGGGCGAGCGCCCAGATGAAGAACAGCAGGATCAGCGAGATCGGAGCGAACGCCGCCAGGCTCGCCTCGCTGCGTTCCAGGCGCGACGAGCGAAGGCTTACCCCCCTCCAAACCCGCCACAGCGGCCGGATCACGAGGGGTGCCAGGCGAGCCCTGCGCACGGCCGGCCGCGGCAGGACGACGGTCTGGAAGAGGTCGTAGAAAGTCACGAGGAGCAGTACGGAACCCGCAACCACCGCGGCAACGTTGATGGCGTCGTCCACAGGCTACGCCTTGCCTTTGTCCAGCAGGTTCAGGATCTCGCGCTGCTGGCGCAGCATCTCCTGCTGGTGCTCGAGCAGCTTCAACTGCTGCACGTTGATCGTATGCAGGGTCGTGAGCGTGATGTGATCCGCCTCCGCCCGCGCGTCCTGGCTGGCGGAGATCACGTTCTGGCCGACGATGATGATTGGCAACAGCACCAGCTGCAGGAACGACTGGCTGAGCCAGGTGATTCCAACCACGGTGTCGCCGTGGATGAACGCCATGAACGCCTGCGGCAGCGAGATCAGCGCGATGAGCACGAACACGTAAGCCGCCCACATCGTGCCCACGGCTCGGGTGATGGCCACCGCAAGCCGGCTGTTGAACCGACCGATGGAGCCCCCGCCGTGCACGACCGGAGCCACCGACCGCGATGTGATCAGGCGCGGTCTGTGCTCCATCGGCGACTCTTGGGCCGCCTGATAGTCCGCCCTGTGCTGCCTGCTGCTGATCCGTCGATCGACGCGCTTCTCGCCGCTCCTCGCATGCTCCATTTCGGTGCTTAACCTAAGACAATTGCCGGCATGCCGAACGAGATTTTCGAGGCGGCCCGGACGGTCCTGGCGGTGCGTGACTACCAGGACAAGGAGCTTGGTGAGGAGGTCCTGAGGCGCATCGTCGAGTCCGCCCACCTGACCGCCAGCGCGGCGAACCGCCAGCCCTGGCACTTCATCCTCGTGCGTGAACGTGACGGGCTCCACAAGCTCGGATCGCTGGTGCGGACGGGTCCCTACATTTCGCGTGCGGCGGCGGCGGTGATCGTCGCGTGCGAGCGAAACGCATACGCCCAGTCCGACGCGAGCCGGGCCATCCAGTCGATGATCCTGACGGCCTGGGGGGATGGTGTCGGCTCGAACTGGACGGGCTTTGGCGGGCTGGAGAGCGTGCGCGAGGAGTTCGGACTGCCCGAGACGTTTGACGTCTTCGCGGTGATCCCGCTCGGCTATCCGAAGCGCAAGGTGATCGGGAAGAAGAAGCGCAAGCCGTTCGCCGAGGTGGTCTCAGCAGAGCGTTTCGGCACGCCCCTTGCCTAGGCGAAACGGAGCATCGAGCAAGGCGAAGAGCACGACGCCGATAAGCGCTGCGCCCACGATGTAGATGGGCCACGGCCCGAGCAGGTCGAGCGGCGTTGGGCTCGGCGGCTTGTTGCGAAGGAACATATAGTCGGCGCCGGTGACGACGTCGACGACTCCGACGAACGCCGCGTAGGCGATCGTCAGGCCCGCCACTCGGACGACCGCCCACGGCCTCGGGTGCCGCCGCAGCCCCACCACGAGCACGAGAGCGGCGGCCACCACGCCTCCATGGGCTACGTAGTACTGGATGTAGGGATAGCTCGGAAAGTGCTGCGGGAGGTCGGGCGTGAGCAGCGCCTGGATCGTCCCGGCGAGGGCCCAGAAGTAGGTCACCTCGACAAGGACCTGGCGACGGGTCCACAGTGCGGCGCACGCGATCAGGATCGCGACGTCACACAGCTGCAGCGGCAGCGGCTGGGCGCGCTGGCCCGGCTCGCCGCCGCCGGCAGCGAGATAGACCCACCAGCTCAGCTCGTCGGCGAGCAGCACCAACGCGAACACGCGCAACCAACGGCCCGGGCGGCGGCGGGCCGCCCAGACCAGCACCGCCGTCGCCAGGGCGACGGCAAGCAGGGCGCCGACGTGCTCCAGCGCGAGCAGGTCACTCACACGCAGCCCGAGTCGGGGCGCTCACACTCCGGGGTGACGCCGAAGCGGTGGAAGCGGGAGCGGCGCCGGGCGAACCAGCGGTAGAACGCCTCCTCCGCCGCGGCCACAGGACGAAGCCGGTACGGCAGGGCCGCGGCAGCCCATGCGCCGCCGAGCAGCGCCAGCGTCCGGTTGATCGCCGCCGCACCCTCATGCCGGCGGCCGTCACGCTCGATCGCCCACGCCGACCGGTCCGCCTCTTCGCGCGTGATCCCGTAGCGCTCGAGAACGCCGCGTTCCTGGTTGGCTTCGGCCAGCACACGGCCGGCCTCGGCGCGCCGGCGAACCCAGCGCGCCATCCGCGTTCACACGCCTCAGGTCCCGTCGAAGAGAAGGACGAGCTCGGGTTGCTCCGGTGCCGCTATGCGGTCACTTTAGCCCGGCCCGAGCCGGAGCTCAGACTTCGACCAACCCCTTCTTGACCGCGTACAGCACCGCCTGCGAGCGGTCGTAGATCCCGAGCTTCTCGTATGTGTTGCTGACGTGGTTGCGGACTGTCTTCTCGCTGATCTTCAGCCGGTAGGCGATCTGCTTGTTGGCCATGCCGTTCGCCAGGAGCTTCAGGATCTCGATCTCGCGGTTCGTCAGGCCGTCGTAGAACTCCTTCGGGGTCGTGGTGCCGGTCAGCATCTCGAGCACCCGGTTGGCCACTGCGCTCGCCATGACCCGCTCGCCGGACATGACGGCGACGATGCTGCTGACGATCGCCGCGGCCGACGAGTCCTTGAGGACGTAGCCGCTGGCGCCCGCCTTGAGGGCCTGGATGACCTGGCTGTCGGTCTCGAACGTGGTGAGGATCAGGACCTTGGCGCCCGGCACCGCCTCGAGGATCTGGCGGGTCGCCTCGATCCCGTCGACGTTCGGCATCTTGAGGTCCATCAGGACCACGTCCGGCTTGAATTTGATGGCCTGCTTGACGGCCTCCGACCCGTCAATGGCCTGGCCGACGACCTCGACCCGCTCGTCCTCGGAGAGGAGGCTGGCGAGACCGGTTCGGAAAAGTGTCTGATCGTCCACTATGAGGACTCGCGCCGCTCGTGCCATGGTTGTTGTGCTCATCTCGTGCTCCCTGAAGTGATCAATTCTTGGTTCGACTCCGTTCCTGGGATCAGGTGCAACTTCGGGAACACCGCATGCACTGTCGTCCCGACTCCATCCTCACTCACGATCTCGAGCCTCCCGCCAAGCAGGACAGCTCGCTCCCGCATCCCCACAGTTCCAAGTCCGACCGGGCGCTCGACGTGCGTGTCGAGGCCGCGACCATCGTCGTCGATCATCATCGCCAACTGCCCGTCTGGCAGCTCTTCCAGCACGATGCGGACGGTCCGCGCACCGCTGTGCATGCGTACGTTGGCCAGCGCCTCCTCGACGATGCGGTAGAGGTTCAGCGAGGCCGGCCGCGCGAGCTGCGCAGGCCAACCGGGCCGCACATCGAGCTCGGCGCTGATGGTGGTCCGCTCCTCAAACCTCGCGACGAGAAACGACAGTGCGTCGACGAAGCTGTCGCCGAGCTGGTCCTCGCCTCGAAGGTCGTGCAGCAGCTGGCGCAGGCTGGTCAACACCTTGCGGGTCGAGCCCTGGATCGTGTCCAGCTCCCGGAGCACGTCATCCCACCCGACCTGCTGGGACTTGAAGTTCTCGACGTCGACCAGCATTCCCGTGAGGGTCTGGGCCACCCGGTCGTGGAGCTCGCGCGCCACCATGCGCCGCACGGACTCCTCCACCAGGGCGTCCTGGGCCTGGGCCCGACGTCCTGAAGCAGACGCGACCCGACGAATCTCCGAACCCACGACGGCGCTCAGTCCTCCCTCCTCCAAACGTCCCGTTCCAGTCAGCTAAAGCGGAGCCCGGCGGGGACTCTCGCCGCGTTGACTAGGGCAATACCCCTCCGGTGCCCCAGCTGCGGACTGGTTGTGCATCAAGCTAATGGCGGACTTTTGTACGGTCAATGGGCAGAAGTGACCATTTGTTGTTAAGCGATCATTGATGATTTGCTTAACGTTGCGGCCGGATCAGCTGTAAGGCCGGCCCTGGGCTTCAGCATTGACCTTCGCCACCGCCTGCGCGCGGGTGCGAACGTGGAGCTTCTTCAGAACCTGCTGCACGTGCTTGTTCACTGTCGTGATCGAGATTCCGAAACGCGCAGCGATCTCCTTGTTGGTGCGGCCGAGCCGGAGCTCGGACAGGACCTGCTGCTCGCGATGCGTAAGCGCGCGCCGAAGCGCGACGAACGAGCCGTTTCCCGACGGCCTTGACTGCAGCATGTCGGTGAAGATCCAGCGGCCGAAGTTGGGCGAGGAGAGCCCACGCAGTGCGGCCACCATGTCGGCGACCGATAGGTCTTTGGGCAGGTACCCGCTCGCGCCCGCGGCGCGAGCCGCGGTGGCCGCTTCCCAGTCCAGCGACGCCGAGATGATGATCACCTTCACGGAATCGAACTTCTCCCGGATCAGGGTCGTCGCCGCGAGGGCGTCCTGGTCCGGGCCGAGGTTCAGGTCCATCAGGACGACGTCGACCGGGTTCGTCTCGAGCGTGGGCTGGAGGTCGGTCACCGAGCCGAGCTCCCAGAGCACTTCCATGTCAGGCTCGCGTTCGAGCGTGCGATTGAGACCGACCCGGAAAACTGGGTGGTCGTCAACGATGCCGATGCGGGTCAGGAACGCACCCTCCCTTTCACCGCGACCTCCCCGTCGCGGCCACGCGAGGCAACGATACACCGTCTCCGGACCGGAGCGCACACGAACGACACGCCTAATCAACGCGGCGAGGCGGCGCCGCGATCGAGACGGCTTCTCAGCGAGTCGGCGAGCCGGGCACTACCTCGTCGAGCGAAGACTTCAGCCGATGGACCGCTTCGGCCGGCACCGGTGCGTCCTCCACCCAGGCGAAGAACGCGTCAGCGATCCGCCGCCAGGTCGCTACCTGTCGCGCCAGGCTTCGGTTCCAGTAGAACTGTGACCACGTGACCGCCGCGAGCCAACCGGCGATGACACAGCACAGCGCTCCCGTTCCCAGCTGCAGCCAGCCTAGCTCGCCATCGGGCCTCAACCCCGAGAGCACGACGAGACCGAGGGTGAGGTTCGCGGCCGCGCCGGCCGGTAGGAAGACCACATAGAAGAGCCGCTGAGATCTATTGCCGCGTGCTTCCACCTTTCTAAGATCCCCCCTTTCCGTAAGTTGACCGAGCATCGCACGTAATCGCGGCTCAACCAATAAGGCAATTGTCCCGGACAGCGTTGCGGGCTGCGGTACGTGGGCATTTTCGGGCCCCAAAAGAGGGCAGGCAAACTCCATGTGGGAAGTGTCGACGGTTGCCTCGCAGCAGCCAGTCCGCCCGTTTGGTCCAATTCTCCAGGGCGCAAAACCCGACACCACACGTCATGCCTTCTTGATTAACAGCTCATCGGGTTGGGTTTTCGAAGCGTGTCCCAGACCTGATACGGGCATGGGGACGATTTGAAGCTTCTTGCCCCTTCGGCCGATCGCCTCCGCCTGGAGTCCCACCGCAAACGAGTCTGTGTCTCGGCCGTAGTACTACGATCCCATTACGGTTGCGGCAACCGGCCCATAGAGTTCGCAACGTGGTCGTCATTCCGGCGGCGAATAGAGGCCTGGTTCCGCAACCTTGGACAGCGCGTCAGCTCGAAACCCTTGTTATTGATCGCCAACCACTGTTCCTTGCAGCTCTGGCCAGCCTGCTCCAGGCCCCACCGCTGTCCGCCAACGTCCTGACTGCGTCGAAGTCAGACGTTGGCTTGGAAATCGCCCGGACCGAGGCGCTCGATTTGATCTTCTGCGAGCTTCGCGCCGAGCCGTGGCCTGGAGTCGAGGTTGTCCGCACGCTGGAGCAAGAAGCGCTTCAGGTTCCGGTGATATTGCTAGGCGATGAAAGTGATGAAGGTCCGCTGGCAGCGGCGCTAGCCACGAGCGCGGCAGGACTGTTCACGAAGAACGTTGCGCTCGATGAGTTGCTCGCTGGTATTCGCGCAGTGGTCTCTGGTCATCGAGCAATCGGATCTGGCCTCGTCGGTCGATTGCTCGAGCGCGTTGCACAGACTACGCCGCGCGACACCAACCGTTTCCCCAATCAACTGTCTCCGACAGAGCTCGAGATTCTGACGATGATCGGCCATGCTCACTCCATCCCAGCGATCGCGGCGAGCCGGGGGATCAGCCATAAGACCGTGCGGAACCACCTTGCCAAGATCTACCGAAAGCTTCAACTGCATGGTCGAGCTGAGGCCGTCCTATGGGCGGCCCGCATGGGGCTGACCCGCACCTAGAAACCCCTTCCACCGGCGAGCCCCCAAGACCATCGCTTGCGACGGAATCAAATGTCCCGCGAGGATGAGGCATTGGGCCCATGGCTTTCCCCCCCACGCTCAGCGACCCTTGATCGGTTGTGGCCGACATTTATCCGACGCGCCGCCAGGCGCGCCGCCTGAAGCCGCTTCAGTTCGTGCGCGCTAAGTTCGGATGATCCGCGTCGCGAGTCTCTTCACGGCGCGGAAGGCGGGGTTGCTCTACTGCGTCGGGATTTGCTTTTCACTGGTCGTTACAACCACTCCCGTGCACGCGACGGCGATTGGGCCAACTTTCATCCAGACGACCGCATCGACCACCAAGACCAAGATCACGTTCCTGAATCCGGTGGCCGCCGGAGACCTGCTTGTTGCGGGGATCACAACCAACGATGGAGGCACCGACCCCGTGACCGGCGTCTCCGACAACCTCAACGGCGCCTGGAACAAGGCGACATCCCTGCGGTACGGCAATGGCCACGTCGAGCTCTACTACCGCGGCAACTCTGCAGGGGGAGTGGTCACCGTCACGTTTGCGGGCAGCCAATCTGTGTACGGCCTCGCCGAATACAGCGGTGTGCTGGCGAGTCCGACTCCTCTCGATCAATACGCCTCCAAGGCCGCAACCGGCAGTCCGTCGGCCGGCCCGACTGCGCCAACCGCCACCGCCAATGAGCTGGTGATAGGGATCGGGGGCAACCCAGCCCCATCATCGACGCCGAGCCAGTTCACCGCGGGGACGGGCTTCACGCTGAGGACCCAGGCTGTCGCCCCGTTCGTCAGCGCAGTGGGCCTCGAGGACTCGCTATCGAGCTCGAACGCTGGCCAGTCGATGACAATGAAGTCGGCCAACAGCAGCTACTACGGGGCGATCGTCGCGGTGTTCAGGACCGTGCCGGCCCCAGCGCCGAAAGCGGCCTTGTCGGTGAATCCAAGCTCCGGTCCGAATCCGCTGGCGGTGACTGCCGACGCATCCGCGTCGACCGATCCGATTGGGATCACCAGCTACACCTTTGCGTTCGGTGATGGCGCCGTGGCCGGCCCTCAGGTTGGCGCCACCGCCTTTCACACCTATTCGGCCGGTGGTCGCTTCACGGCGCAGGTCACCATCGCGGATAGTGCCGGGGCGACATCGACTGCCAATGCTGCCGTCAGCGTCGGTGCGCCTGTTGCCGCCCTGAGCCTCAATCCGACCACCGCGGCAACCGGCGCGGCAGTCACTGCGGACGCCTCCGCATCCACAGATCCGATCGGCATCTCAAGCTATACGTTCAACTTCGGTGACGGCGGTCCGCCGGTCGGGCCACAAGCAGCCGCTGTTGCGTCGCACGCCTATACAGCAGCCGGCGTCTTCTCCGTGACCGTCACGGTGAGCGACAGCGTAGCCGCGTCGGGAACGGCGACGACCTCGGTCGCGATTGTTGCGCCGCCGAATGCATCGCTTGCCGTCTTGCCGGCGGGTGGGGCGGCTCCGCTTGCGGTGGCGGTTGACGCTTCCACCTCAAGTCCAGGTTCCAACCCCATCGCGACGTATACGTTTGACTTTGGCGACCTGACATCGACCGGACCGCAGGCTCTATCGGCGGCGTCCCACACTTACGCAAGCGGCGGTCTGTACACGCTGAAAGTCACCGTGACCGACACCGCCGGCTACTCGGGTAACACGACGCAAATGGTCACAGTGGGCCAGCCGGCGGCAGCCCTGAGTGTCGCGCCGGCCGCCGGTGGCGTACCGCTAACCGTGACGGCCAACGCGTCAGCTTCTTCTGATCCGATCGGCATCTCCTCGTACACGTTCAACTTCGGAGACGGAAGCGCAACGGTCGGGCCACAAGCGGCTGCGACCGCGAACCATACGTACGCCTCAGGTGGCGGCTATGTGGTAGTCGTGACCATCAAAGACTCGACAGGAGCCGCGTCGTCGGCGTCGACGACGGTGCTCGTCGGGGCGCCGGTCGCCGCGGTGACCGTGTCGCCGCTCTCCGGCGCTGCCCCACTTGCGGTGACCGCGGACGCTTCGGCTTCAACCGACCCGGTTGCGATCTCGACCTACACGTTTGATTTCGGGGACGGGACCGTGGTGGGGCCACAGAGTGGCGCAACCGCAAGCCATACCTACACCGCGGGTGGCAATTACACGCTGAGGGTGACGGTGACTGATGCCGCGGGCGCGTCATCAAGCGCTTCACGGGCTGTTGCCATCGGCGCGCCGAATGCAGTCGTCAAAGTTACGCCGAGCTCCGGAGGCGCACCTTTGAACGTGACTGCTGACGCCTCGGCTTCGAGCGACCCGATCGGCATCAGCAGTTACACCTTCAACTTCGGGGACGGAAGCGCCGCGGTCGGGCCTCAAGCAATCCCAACGGCGTCACACACGTACGCATCCACCGGAGCTTTCACGGTCACGGTCACGGTCCGTGACAGCGTCGGAGGTTCTGCATCGGCGAGTAACGCTGTGACCGTCGCCGCGCCGCCGACGGCAGCGCTGACTGTCTCCCCCGCCTCAGCCCCGGTGGGAGCAACCATAACGGCTGATGCATCGCTGTCCACCGCGGGTACGAATCCGATCGCGAGCTACACGTTCGATTTCGGAGACGGATCGAGGGTCGGTCCACAGGCCGGAGCAACTGCCACCCATGCGTTTAGCGCAGGTGGCACCTACATAGTCGCAGTGACCGTGAGCGACACCATAGGAGTCAGCGCAATAGCCACGGTGATCGTCACCGCAACAGCGCCGCCAACGGCGGCGCTCACGCTGTCGCCGTCATACGGTGCGTTCACGGCGCCGGTGTCGGCTGACGCCTCGGCTTCAAAGGCGGGCTCACAACCTATCGCGAGCTACGCATTCAATTTTGGTGACGGCGCCACCGTTGGTCCCGGCGCATCCGCGACCGTAACCCACATTTACAGCGCACCTGGCACCTACACCGTGACTCTCACGGTCACGGACACAGGTGGTACGACCGCAACCGCGTCGGTACAGGTCACCGTGGTTGCCGCTCCGAACGCCGCGGTATCGGTGTCGCCAGGGCTCGGAGCGACTCCGCTCACCGTTGCCGCGGACGCGTCTGGCTCGACACCCGGCACCAACCCCATCGCCACATACACCTTTGTCTTCGGAGACGGCACAACCGTCGGGCCCCAAGCGGGTGCTCTCGCGTCGCATGTTTACGTGAGCGCGGGCAGCTACACGGTCACGATCATCGTGACGGACAGCAAGAACATCTCCGCCAGCGCGACAGCCGCGGTCACTGCGGTCGCACCTCCCAGGCCACATCTGACATTGACGCCACCAAGCGGTGGCGTGCCACTTCCGGTGACCATGGACGGGTCGACATCGACGCCTGGGAGCAACCCCATCGCAACGTACGCGTTCGGCTTCGGTGACGGGAGCGTTCCATCCAATCCATCGGCGACACCTTCGACCACCCACACGTATTCGGGCATGGGCACCTTCACAGTCACGCTCACTGTGACTGACTCGATGGGAATCTCCGCCATCGTCACAGCCAGGGTGACGGTGGTCAACCCGCCCTCGGCGGTGCTGGTCACGACTCCTAGCTCCGGCGGTGCTCCGCTGCGAGTGACGGCGGATGCGTCTGGGTCGACTGACCCGATTGGGATTTCGAGCTACACATTCGACTTCGGTGACGGAAGCCCACTGGTCGGACCCCAGGCCGCGGCCATCGCCGTCCACGTGTTTACGACAGCCGGAAACTTCACGGTCACGGTCACAGTCACCGATGTGGCCCTCGCCACAGCCACGGCCACCGCGGCTGCTGATGTCGTCGCGCCTCCCGCTGCCGCAGTTAGCGAGAATCCCATCTCGGGTTATGCTCCCCTGAGCGTAATCGCCAACGCGGCGGCTTCGGGCGCGGGCTCATTCCCAATCGCGAGCTACACCTTTGACTTCGGAGATGGAACGGCTCCGGTCGGTCCACAGGCTGGCGCGAGCACAAGCCACATTTACGTCAATCCAGGAACTTTTACGACGGTTGTCTCGGTTACCGATACGCAGGGGAATGTAGGCACCGCATCAGCGACCATCACCGCCACCTCGGGAGTGCTCGGGCAAGACTCATTCACGCGGGCCAACCAGAGCGGATGGGGTACGGCCTCCAATGGGGTGCCCTGGGCGCCGACGGGTCCGAGCCTATCCGTATCAGGTAACGAGGGTGTGGTGAGTAATTCGGCAAGCAGCGCATACGAAACGCTGGGTAACGCGACCACGGCGGACGGGAACGCCTTGGTCAGGTTTTCAGTCGCCTCGACCACGAACACCGCCGGAATCATCCTGCGGGCCCAGTCGAACGGAAACATATACCTGGCGCGCTACGATGGCGCGGGTCATCTGCAGTTCGAATACCGGATTGGCACCAGTTGGACCCATGTTTTCCTGGTGCCGTTCACCCCAACGGTCAACAGCTTTTACTGGCTTCGTTTCCAGGTCCAGGGCACGAGCGTAAATCTGAAGGCCTGGGCCAATGGCGCTTCCGAACCGTCCGCCTGGAACTGGTCAGGAACCAGCAGCGGAATCACGGGCGCGGGCCAGATGGGGCTGTATGCATATGCCGGTACAGCGACTCCAGTCAAGTTCGATTCTTTCTCCGTCTCGGCAGTCGGCAATCCGGTGCCGAACTCAACTATCGCCGGCACGGTGATTGATGGAGTAGACGGATCGCCCATCGCGGGAGTCCAGGTCTCGACGCTGCCGCTGACTACCACCGCGACCACCAGCAGCTTGGGGACCTACTTGCTGAATCTGCCGACCGGTACATTCACGGTTGTTTTCACGGGCTCGAGCTTTGGTTACAACACCAACTTCATCAGCGGCGTCCAAGCGCCCCTTAACGGCACGGTCTCCGCCAATGAGAGCCTTACTCCGATACCAGCTCAGACCGCGATGGACACATTTACTCAGCCGAATCAGTCGAACGGATTCGGCACATCCACCGACGGCAACGTCTGGGCGAGCGACCTCGGCGTTTACCCGGGCGCACAGGCGGGTATCACCGGCAGCCAGGCGTGGGTCGATACCCAGGCATCAAGTCAGACCGACTTCGATACGTGGATGGGCTACCAGTATCAAGATCAACAGGTCTCCGTCGACCTGAACATGTCCACGATTCTTGTCGACCCCGTATATCAGCATGGGGCACGGCTTCTGGCTCGTGTTCAGAACTCGACAACATGGGTCCTGATGTCGATCAATCCGACCGCACAGGACCTAGAGCTCTGGGTTGCACTCAACAACAACTGGACTGAGCTTGCCTTCGTTTCGCAACCGATCTCCACCAATACCTGGTATCACGCCAAGCTGACCGTCGGTGGCAATACGGTGCAAGGCAAGATCTGGACCTTTGGCACCGCAGAGCCGGGTTGGCTCATTACAGCGTCACAGCGCACACTCAACGGCCCTGGCCAAGGCGGATTGAGAACGACGGGAGCCTACGTCCAGTACGCCAACTTCCAGCAGACACCGATCACGCGGATCTCCGGGGTCGTCACGTCCGCCACGACCGGTGGGCCGGTCGCTAGTGCCACTGTCAGCCTCAGCAATGGCGCGATCACGACGACCGACGCCGCCGGAAGCTACTCGTTCAGCGGACTGCTTGGCAGCGCCACCTACACGCTGACGGCGTCCGGGCCCGGCTTCAAGCAGAGTTCGATTCAGGTCATCCCGCAAGCGGGAACTACAACGGCAGTAAACATTTCCCTGTCGCCATGACCTATTGTTACCGTCGTTCTGCGGGATGGCAATGCTCGCCGGGCAACCGGACGTAGCGTACCGGCGCCATACCTTTCATGAACGACGCATCTTTCACCAGGGGGAGGGCCGCAATAGCCCCGCTACGACGCTCGAATCGAGCCGCGCATTTCTTGCTCAGATGCGTTGCCTTGCTCTTCTCTGTCTCAATCGCCGCAGCGTCGACGACCTCGGTGCAAGTCTTGGTGCCAGCTCACGCGGCCACTGCTGCCCAGGGTGGGATCAACGTGGAGCCGTCGGCTCGCCCGTGGCGGTATGTCGGCGCAAATCCAGACAGCTGGTGGTGCCCGACTGCCAGCTCGTGCACCACCTCCAGTCCCTTGGCCCGCATCGACACCGAGATGGCTCTTGCACAACAGGTTCATGTCGCCAACGTACGTATCGAGATCCCGTGGTTTCTTGTCGAGCCCGCACGCAATTCATACGACTGGAGCCGGGCAGACTACATCTTCAACAGCGCTAGCTCACACGGGATCCTGATCAATCCGATCCTGGTTTACACGCCGACATGGGACGGCGGCTACACCGCATTCCCGCCCGCCGCAGATTTCCAGGCATTCGTCACCGCCTTCATGGGTCGTTACGGCAGCCGGATCTCCGCGATCGAGATGTGGAATGAGCCGGATGGCGGTCAGTCGCTTGTCGCCAACAATCCATCCCAGTACGTCAGCAGCATCCTCAAGCCGGGATTCACCGCCGTGAAGAGCACCTATCCGGCGGTTAAGGTGATAGAAGGCGGAAGCATCAACGACTCCGGAACGTGTTGCGCGTGGTTGAGCGGCGTCATCAACGCAGGTGGCGGGGCGTACTTCGACATCGCGGCCTTCCACGACTACGGCGGCAACTATGGCCAGGTTGTCTCGCAGTATCGGGCAATCGTCGGCAGCAAGCCGATCTGGATGGGCGAATACGGAGTCAGTGACAGCACCGGCTCTCAGCAATCATCCCTGATCACCGCAGCCCTTACACAGACACCAGGCCTTGCCATGGCGCAGTTCTATACGTTGCGCGACGAATCCGTCTACACATGCTGTCCTCCAGCGCCAACCGGTGAAAACAAGCTCTACGGCGTCGTCGCCTCGAATGACGTCACCAGGAAGTCCAGCTTCTATACGATGCAGAGCCTGCTTGGTGGATCATCGCCACCCCCACCCCCACCCCCACCACCCCCACCCCCATCCCCTGCCTCACCATCTCCGACACCCCATCGTCAAGTGCCGCGGCGACTCCTAGCAGCTCATCGGGGCATCAGGGTCGACAGTCACCATCGACGACCTCGGGCTCATCCAGCCCTAACAAAGCAACGCCCGGCGCAAGTCCCTCGGGTTCCGGAGACGGCGCATCGCCGTTAGGCAGACCCTCAGCCGTATCCGCCCTCGTCAGCAAGATTTCATCTGGAGGCGACGCCGGCCTGCGGTTGCTGACTGTCGGTTTTCTATTCGTCGGCCTGGCGACATTCGGTTGGGGTGCTTCTCTCGCGATGAACGTGGCCGCATTCAGTGGCCTCAAGCCCCGGCCTCCGATCTTCAAGGCTCGGCCCGTCCCCGGCATCGGCGTGGCTGCGTTTGGCGCCGCCCTTTGCGCGCTGGCGGTGCTCCTCCTCCACTGATCGAGCGCACTCTTGATGGCTCGGCACCTGGCGCGCATGTCGTTTGTGCTGTTGGCGATCGCCACCGTTTCCGTTCAGAACGCGCTCGCAAACACTGACAGGGAGCAGTCAGACCCAGTCGGCCTCCGCGTCATGGGACGTCACCTGGTCGATGGGGCCGGAGTCCCAGTGGTGTTCCACGGGGTCAACATCTCGGGCTCCGAGTTCGCCTGTGCCCAGGGCGGAAGCGCAGGGAACCACGGCTGGAGCATCTTTGGGGGGCAGCCGGTCGACACCGCCGGCACGATCGAGGCAATCAAGAGCTGGCATGCAAACGCAGTCCGCGTGCCTCTCAACGAAGACTGCTGGCTGGGCATCAGCGGCATCAACCCCGCATTCGGCGGCACGAGCTACCGCGACGCAATCCGATCATTCGTGCATCACCTCGTCTCGGCGGGGCTGTTCGTCATCGTCGACCTGCACTGGAGCGCACCCGGCGACGCGCTTGCTCTGTCCCAGCAGCCGATGGCAGATCTCGACCACGCGCCCGCGTTCTGGAGCCAGATCGCAAACGAGTTCCGCGATAACTCCAACGTAGTCTTCGATCTTTACAACGAGCCCTTCCTCTATGCCGGATATTTCGAGCATTCCGGTGAGGACGCCTGGTCGTGCTGGCTCAAAGGGTGTGGTCTCAACAAGTACCTGACCGGGGGGCAGCCCTACACGCAGAACCACCGCTGGCAAACCGCCGGGATGCAGCAGCTCGTCGACGCGGTTCGCGCTGCCGGCGCGTCCAACGTCGTGATCGCGAGCGGTCTCGACTGGGCCAATGATGACTCAGGCTGGCTCGCTCATCAGCCTCACGATCCGACCGGCAACCTGGTTGCAGGCTGGCACGAGTACCACGGCGAAAGCTGCGCGCGGGTCGACTGCTGGTCGCAAACCATAGTCCCCGTTACACAAAAGGTGCCAGTTGTTGTCGGTGAAACCGGGGATGTCACAGGAGCGGGATGCACTCTGAAAAACCTGCCGACGTTCCTGCCATGGGCGGACAATCACGGCATCTCATACCTTGCCTGGACGTTCAATCCGTGGCGCGACACGCACGACGTGTTGATTGCAGACTGGAAGGGCACGCCATCTCCTTGCGAAGGGGAGTATTACGCGGCTCATCTCGCTGCGCTCGCCGCGGCCCCTGGCTCTACATCTTCAGGGCCCGAGGCCGCCAATCCGCATGGAAGCTCTGCCAGCAACGACATCAACGCGACGCGGACTCTAATCCTCGCAGTCTTTTTCTTGGGCGTTGCTCTGTTTGGCGCTGGTGTCTTGCTCGCGACGAATCCATTCAACATGATGTCAGCTGCGGGTCAGAATCGATTCGTCATCGGCATCGGTATCGCAATCCTGGGTGCGGCTTCATGCGTGACCGCGGCAACCTTTTTAGCGTGACAAATCCGGTATCTCTTCGCTAGACTACCGCGGGCGAACGAGAGGACCTGACGCGAGATCGCCTGGATGGCGACACTTCGACGTCGCGACAGAGCTCGCACGTAAGTAGGCGATCGGGAAGTTCGCACTAATTCCGCGGCTTTGTCGATGGCCGGCCTGTGGCTGCAGGCCCGGCCAGTTTCGCAAGTTTCGAATCGCGCCGGCGTTGGACGCCAAACACTGTCGAATACAGGGGGTAGACGCCTTGCATGCGACTTCATTCATCACGCCTGGGAACCGGGTACAGCCGCCGACCCAAAGAAGATCGGGACACAGATTTCGTTTAGCCAGGCCAAACCAACTCGGGGTCGCACTGGTTGGTCTTGCTCTGCTGATACTGGGCGCGATCTCGACGGGTGCCATTGCCATCCAGATGCATCCAGCTACCGCGGTGCGTCAAGCGGGCGTCAATGTCGAACCTTCGGCGAGACCCTGGCGCTACATCGGCGCTAACCCAGGTTCATGGTGGTGTGCGCAGCCAAACTGCATTGCGGATCCCACCGCAACGATGACCCAAGAACTGAGCCTCGCCCATCAGCTTGGCGTTACCAGCGTGCGACTGGAATTTCCGTGGTTCTTGTTGGAGCCGCAGAACGGCGTCTATGACTGGTCACGATCTGATGAGATCATGGCTGCTGCGCAGGGTGCGCAGATCGCGATTCAGCCGGTACTTGTCTTCACCCCTTCATGGGCGGGTGCCAACACTACGGTCGCGCCGTCCGCTTCAGCCTTCGCGGCCTTCGTAACCGCGTTCACTCAACGCTACGACCATCAGATCTCGGTGATCGAGATGTGGAACGAGGCTGACCATGGCCACTACTGGAACTCTGGTGAGCAGGCTTACGTCAGCGCGATCCTGAATCCTGGCTATGCGGCAGTGAAGGCCGTGGATCCGGCGATCCTGGTCGAGGTCAGTGGAACCGCCAACGATCCGACCAGCAATGGTTGGCTCGCGAGCCTGTACAGCCTGGGCGCGCGTTACGACATCATGGCTTTCCACAATTACGTGGGGAATCCCCTTGCCGAGGCGCAAGCCATCCAGAATGCGATGGCCGCACACGGCGACAACCGTCCCATTTGGCTTGGGGAGTACAGTGTCGCCTCCGCGATCGGAGACCAGTCGTCGCTTATCAACGCTACCCTCACTGGAGCTGGACCGATCGCGATGGCCCAGTGGTACAACCTGCGCGACGACTCAGCTTACAACTGCTGTCCGCCGGTCGCTGCTGCCACTGCCTCTTGGGGGCTGCTCAACTTTGACTATTCGCCAAAACCCAGTTTCGTCACTATGCAATCGCTGCTTGCCGGCTCAGTCGTCGCGCAGGCCCCTGCCCCATCCCCATCGATACCGAGCCCGAGTCCATCGGTCTCGCCATCGCCGACGCCGGCTCCAGCGTATCTGGCCTCACCAACACCGTCCGCCGTCGGCGGCTTGCACGTCAGCGGTAACGGCATCGTCGACTCGAACGGTGCCCTGGTACCTCTGCATGGAGCCAACATCTCCGGCACCGAGTTCGTCTGCGCGCAGGGCTGGAGCACGGATCCGTTTGGTGGTCAACCCGAGGACTCCCCGCAGACGTTCGCAGCAATGCAGTCCTGGCACATCAACTTCGTTCGTGTTCCGCTTAACGAGGACTGCTGGCTCGGCATCAACGGAGCGCGCATTGGAGGGGCGGCGTATCAGACCGCGATCGTGAAGTTTGTCAGCGATCTCCGCGCAGCAGGCTTCTACGTGATCGTGGACCTGCACTGGTCAGCGCCGGGCACACAGCTCGCGCTGAGTCAAAACCCTGCGCCTGACAAGGACCACTCACCCGCCTTCTGGACATCCGTCGCATCTACCTTCAAAGGTGACAACGGCGTGATCTTCGACCTCTACAACGAACCCTTCTTCTACTGGATCGCTCCAGGCGGACCTGACCAATGGACATGCTTGATGGACGGCTGCACCTTGAGCCAGTTTGAGACCGGTGGGTCACCTTTCACCATCACAGCGAACTGGCAGTCGGCCGGTATGAACGAGCTCATCGCCGACGTCCGTGGAACTGGAGCCCAGAACGTGATCATGGTGGCGGGCGTGAACTGGGCTCGCGACCTTTCAGGATGGCTGCCGCGCCGACCCTCTGACAACAACATAGTCGCCTCGTGGCACAGCTATCCAAGCGCCAATCCGAGCCTTACGACTGAGTGCGCTGCTCAGGCCTGCTGGGACAGCGTGGTCGCTTCTCTCGCGCAACAGGTCCCCGTGGTGGTCGGTGAGACCGGCGACTCGACCGCGGGACCCGAGACCTACCTGCCGACGTTCCTCCCATGGGCCAGCGCTCATGGCTTGAGCGTCGTGGCATGGACCTGGAATGCCTGGACAAACACTGACGACGTGCTCATCACCGACATGCAGGCTGGCACCCCGACCGCGGGCGAGGGCGTCCTTTACAACGCGTGGCTTGTCGGCCTTCCTACCGCGCCCGCACCACCACCCAGTCCCTCTCCATCGCCCACGCCGACACCGTTCCCCTCGCAATCACCATCTCCGTCACCCTCGCCATCTCCGTCGCCGTCACAGGTCCCGTCTCCGGCTGGCCCGACTGGACCGGCGCCAGGTGACATCCTGCTTAGTGACAATTTCGCCAACGACCCCGCCGGTTCATCCCCTCTCGGCTGGACGAGCAAAGGCGACAACTGCGTTTGGACCGTTCAGACTCAAGGAACTCAAGCTCTACTCAGCCACAGCGGATCTGCCGGCTATCTGCAAGCCGGTAGCTCATCGTGGACGAACTACGCACTGAGTGTCGGAATCAAGCCCACGGGTTGGGGGAGTGGGCGCGATGGAATTGACTTCGCCATGACCGATGGCAACCGCTACAGCCTCGACGTCGTCGGAGGCAAGCGGCTGGTCCTCAACAAGGTGGTCGGGGGCAACACGACCAAGCTCGCTTCCGCCGCTTACGCATTCAACTCATGGAGCTGGTACACGTTGAGCGTCTACTGGATCAATGGATCCATAACCGCTTATGTCAACGGTACGCCCATCATGCAGGTGAACGATTCAACCCTCACCAGCGGTGCGGTTGGACTCGAGGCCAATGACCCCGTCTCGTTCAACAACGTCGTCGTCACGCAACTCGGCCCGTCCTCCCCGCCTCCCGTCCCGCCTCCGCCACCGCCTCAGCCTTAAGGCTGCGACTTGAGGCTGCCCGAAACGGCGTAAGACTCGGCGAGCGGCAGGGACGCGATCCTCCGGGAACGCGGCCCTGCCGACACCCATCTCCACACTTTCCCCGTTCCCCAGATCAATGGGCGCTCCGCAATGCGCGGCACAACCGGGTACTGCTTTGTGCCGCGCATGAAGATTGGCAGACCGAATATGACGGGTCTCACTTTGATATCGCTGAGGCCCGCGGCCTTAAGCGCGGCTACCGCCCTGCGGATGGGGATGTATCGCTGCCAGAAATCAGGGTTCAAGCTGCGGCCGGACAGGCGTCGAGCCAGAGTCCGAGGCCCAAACCATCGTTCCCTGCCGGTGCCACGCCAGATCGAAATCGGCGTCTTGGTGATGATAACAACACGCCCGCCGGGCGAAAGCCAGTGGCCGAGACCCTCGACCACGCGTTGCCACTCTGGAACGTACTCGAGTACTCGGACGCTCAGGATTCGGTCGAACTTCTCAGAGTCGGGATCGAATCTTGCAATGTCGGACTGGATCAGCTCGACATTGGTCAGGTTCGCATGAGCTCGACTCGCTTGCTCTAACATCGCGGCGGAGAGGTCAACCGCGAGGACCCGCTCTGCTCGGTCGGCCAGCAGTCCGGTCCACGTCCCCGGCCCACACCCCAGCTCGAGCGCGCTCGAGACTCGAGAGTCACCAAGCTCCTCCTCAATCGTGGTCCGCGTCAGGAGCCGCTCAAACTGGGTAAGTCGATTCTTTTCCCAGCGAAGCTGCCGATAGTAGCCCGCGGCTTCGTCAAAAACCCTTGCCACGCCCACCTGAACCGGCGCTTTCGAAGCGCCATCCCGAATCATCAGACTCTCGTCTCCTTTTGGATCAATGTGGAATGGAAGCTCTCCAGCCGACCAGCGATCGCACTCCAGCTGTATTGCCGTTCGACCAGCGCGCGTCCGCGACGACCGAGCTCGTCGGCGAGCCTCCGATCAGAAATCAGCCGAGCCGTCTGCTGCGCAAACGAAACAGGATCGTCGGCCACGATCAGGTGTTCACCGTCCGCCACCGCAAGGCCCTCGCGACCAACTCGCGTCGACACCACTGGTTTCCCGACTGCCAGGGCTTCCAGGATCTTCAGCCTGGTCCCGCTGCCCGCCCGAAGGGGCGCGATGACCACTGCCGCGCGCGAAAGGTAAGGCCGCACGTCATCCACAGCACCCGTGAATTCGACGTTGGGACCTGCCATGCGGATCAGCCAGTCGGGCGCACCCTGGCCGACGACGACAAATCTCACCGACGGCCTGATTCGCCGCAGGATGGGCATCACCTCGCGAATGCAGTAGGCAACCCCATCGGTGTTCGGTCGGTAATTGATGGCGCCGGTGAAAACGATTGTCGCTGGCTCAGGCTCGACGGAGGATGGATGGAAATAGTCGGTGTCAACTCCATTGGGGACTACGCAAGCCGGCTTTTCGGGTTGAGCTGCACGCATCAATGCCATGTCTGACTCCGATGCGAATACAGCTCCGTCGCAGTTCTTCCACGACCGCAACTCATCGCGCCGCGCTTTCAGTGCTTCGAGGTAACCGAACGCCTTGCGCCAGGGGGCAGACTCGATTGACGCGAGACGCCGGAGTAGAAGGAACTCGACATTGTGCTCATCGAGCACCAGAGGGATTCCGGGCTCGATGGCCGCAAGGCCCATCTGGCTCGATTCCACTTGGACGAGATCAAACGCGTGACGATCAAGCGCCCGGTTGACAGCCGCCGACATCCGGGCCGACCGCAGGTGCGCCATGTGATAAGACCGGGGCGAAAGCAAAGATGCCGCTTGCGCACGCCGCTTTGAGCGAAAGGCCGGCGGTTGAGCAACCAGCTCAACGGATCGGAATTCCCGAAAGGCGTCGGTCGGCTCCACCTCGCTATTCGCTCCCTTGTACGCCAGGAAGCTGACATGGTGGCGCTTCGACAGCTGTCTCGCCAAGTGATAGACGCGCGTCGCGAAGCCCCATGTGGGTGGATACGGCCATGACGGGGCGACGAAAAGTATTGAAAGGCTCCGTGCGGCCCCCGCTTCGTTGGAGAGCCGGCTTGCCGGAGTTGAATCGTCTACGGCCGACCGCGACCCAACAGCCATCGAGCAAGCAAGGTTAGGTCAGCTAATGGCTGCTTCCCATGGGTAGTTGTGGCCGCGGCCGTCGATCCGCGGGTCCATGCTCGGGACATCCGTCCCGCTTGAGTAGGACTTGGAATCTGAACATACCGAAGCGTCGGGTATGCATCACGCCACCGCCGCACTACGTTTGAGGTTCCCTGCGAGTGAAAGAGAAAAGACGCCTGTCGGTTCTGATCGCGCTTCATAGCGGCAGCTTCAGCGGCGTGGACACCTATGCGGAGCAAGTGGCGGCCGCAGCTGCGACGGCGTCGCACCAGGTCACGCTGCTTGGCCAAGGGGCCGAGCTGGCCGCTGCTCTCGCGGGCGGACTCGGCGGTCCGCAGATTCGGGTCCTGGCGACCGCTAGCCCACGGTCATCCATGTGGGGATCCGCGGCACGTCAGGTACCCGGTCTCGCCCTCATGGAGATGCGCGGGGCGCTGGAGACGACGCTGGCCACGCTTGACGAAAGGTTTGATGTTGCGCACCTCAATCACCCTGCACTCGCGAGGGCGGCCCGCCGGTACGCCAACCGTGTGGTCGTTGCCGCGTGGTTTTATCCGCATCACGGGCGTCGTAGGGTGATGGAGACCTGGCGGCACACCGGGGCTGTGTTTCCCAAAAGCGCCGGACTCGCGCTGAAGGGCCTCGCGCACTACTGGAACGACCGACAGGGATACTCGGCGAGCGACTGCATAGTTGCACCGACCGAGCGTCTCGCCTCGCACCTCCAGAACCTGGGCCTACACGCGCGTGTTTGTCCGCCTCCGGGGCGCAGGCCGAAGTCAGCTTCAAGAGGCGGGTGGGCAAAGGAGCAACAAGCTGGCGGTCCGCTCCGAATCGCCATTTGTTGCGGAGACCTGTCGCACCCACGCAAGAATGTGGCCGCAGGCATCCAGGCGGTCGGGCGCCTTGGGCATGCCGGGATGCGTGTCAACCTGGACCTCATCGGGCGGAAAGCGGACGCTTTCGAAGCTCTGTTCGCCAAGCTCCCGGCATCGGTGGAGGTGCATTCCACCGGGCCGCTCGCGCGGGAACGGGTCGACGCCTGGCTTCGCAAAGCAGACGTCCTTTTGGTGCCGAGCCTCTACGAGGAATGGGGGTACGTGGCAACGGAGGCTCTTCTCGCAGGAACACCCGTGGTTGCGTTCCCGGTCTATCCGTTCTCAGAGGTACTGACCCGCCCCCTCGGCTTGTGCGCTCGCGACATGAGCCCCGGGTCGTTGGCGATGGCAATCGAAGAAGTGCTCACCACTGGCACGAACCGACCAGTAATCGCATCTGCGGCGGAAAGTAGGTTCGGAGCCAACGAAATAGGGCGAAGGCTGACTGACATCTGGTTAGGAGATCCTCCGTTGTCACCTGAAATGCCGCGGACCACGGCCCGTGGCATGGCGCTCCGGCCATGATCGAAACACTCGCTCCGGCCCCAGTCGGTAGGCGGCCCTCATCGGTCCTCGCGAGAAATGTGGGAGTTCTCGCCGGGAGCCAGATCATCACGTGGTGCGCGAGCCTGGCGTGGGCTCTTTTCGTACCGCGTGCCCTCGGCGCTCACGGAACCGGTGTATTCACACTGTCGGTGGCCGCGTCAGGGATCCTGACCGTGTTGATCGGGCTCGGCACGCGCCCTTTGCTGGTTCGCGAGATCTCGATCGACCCTTCTGGAGCGTCACGACTGATCCCTGCCGCGATCGTCTTGAGAGGGCTGCTCGCGCTTCCGATGCTGGTCTTGTTGGGTGCCTTCGCACATTCTGGCAAATTCGATGGCGAACAGGTTGTGGCGTTGTACCTCGGGTGGGGCGTCTGCGTGCTTTACGTGCTGTTCGAGCCGATTCAGGCGGGACTGCAGGCGCTGGAAAAAATGCACTACCTGGCCTATTCCGACATCCTCACCAAGACATGTGTGAGCCTCGTGAGCGTCGCACTCGTCGTGGTCGGGTTTCGAGCTATCGGATTGCTCTCGCTGACTGTGATCGTCCTCGCAGTGGTGCTCATCCTGCACGTTGGGTGGTGGCGGAAGAACTTCACAATCGACTGGAAGATCACAACAGCTGAGCTATGGTCGCTGGCGAGGGGAAGCGTTCCATATCTGGGATTCGCGCTCTTTTTCACCTTCTATCTCTGGATCGATTCGCTGATGCTCAGCGTCATGACCCCTCCCGAGGTCCTGGGGTGGTATGGCCTTCCTACCAAGCTCTTCGGGACGCTGATGTTCATTCCGGTGATCCTCTCAACGGCCTGGTTGCCGCGATTGGCGGCCGCAGCCACTGATGGCGATCAGGCCCTGTGGCGAGTCGCACGTGCGCCTCTGCAAATCGTGGTCGCGCTTAGCCTTCCGGTTTGCGTTGGGGTTGTCCTGGTTGCAAGCCGCTTGATCTCGCTTCTCTACGGTCCCGACTTCACAGAGTCTGTCCCTGTCATGACGTGGCTCGCACTGTCAGTGCCTCCGATGTACATGAACATCATGGTCAACCAGATCCTCATCGCTCGTCGCCAGCAGATGCTGTGGACCAAAGCGATGGCGGTCGCATGCGTGATCAACCCTGTGCTGAATGCTCTCCTCATCCCCTACTTTCAGCGCACTCGCGGAAACGGAGCAATTGGCGCCGCCATCAGCCTTTTGCTCACAGAGTTGGTGCTGGTCGGGATCGGCGTGGTGGTGATCCGGAGTTGCTTCAACAGGGAGTTCCTGGATCGGCTCGCGCGCGCGACTTTGGCGACTGCCGGTATGGGGCTGGCCGTCCTTGCAGCTCGCAGCTTCGGGTTCGCGCCAGCCATCGTCACCGGCCTTGTCGTCTATCCGGTCCTGGCGATCTGGCTCGGAGCCGTGTCCTTGCAAGAGCTTGGTCAGCTTCTCGAGATCGTCCAGGCACGGAAGGCACGCGTCGCCGTGGCGCCCGGGATTGACAGTTGAGAATCGCGATCATCAGTCGCGAACTGCCGCCCCACGGCGGTGGGATTGGATCGTGGAGCTCGAAAGCATCGCGTGGTCTTACTCGGCTCGGAAGCCAGGTGCACCTGTTCACCGAATTGCACGCGGGCGAACTCGCAGAGGAAGTCGTCGACGGGGTATACATTCACCGTCTTCGGCCCGCCCCTCTGCGTCCCTACTCGCTCGGCTGGGCATGGGCCGTCGCGAAGGTTGTCTCTTCAGCCGGGAACTTTGACGTCGTCCAGGCGTGCGAATGGGACGCCGAAGCGCTGGTCTGCGCCTTGCGTCCGGTTGCCCCGCTGGTCACGCGGCTGGCCGCACCCCATTACATGATCCAGCACACGAATGAGGCCCCGCGACGTCAGCGTCTGAGGTCCTCCTTCACATCACAAATGGAGCGTCTCCAGGCGCTGCGCAGCCGGCGAGTCATCTCGCCGTCCTCCGCGATGGCCAAGGACGTGTCGCAGAAGTGGGGCATCGAGGAGACATCAATCGCCGTCGTTCCGACCGGGATCGATCCGCCGCAGGTGGCGGCGACGCCGCTTCCTGCCTACCTTGTAGAAGCGCCCTACATGCTGTATTTCGGGCGCCTCGAAGTCCGCAAGGGCGTCGACGTTCTCATTGACGCGCTCCCATCAATTCTGTCGGCCCACCGCGAAGTTCACTGCGTCTTCATTGGCGAGGACATGTCCTACCAGGGGATGCCGTATGCCACTTACGCCCAGCGGAAATGCACATCGGTGTTTTCGCGCATTCACTTCCTGCCGCGGATGGCACACCCTGAGCTCTTTCGCATCGTTGCGAACGCCAGGCTGGTCGCGATACCGTCCCGATGGGAAAACTTCGCGAACACCTGCCTCGAGGCGATCATGCTGGGCAGGCCGATCATCGCCACCAGCGGGTCTGGTTTCAACGAGGTCCTCACCGATGGTGTTGACGGCTTGCTGGTGCCTCCCGGTGACTCGGTCGCCCTGGCCGAGGCGGCTGTCGAAGCCCTCGGCGATCCGTCGCTCCTCGAGCGCCTGGGCGCCGCGGCGCGGCTGCGGGCGAGGGATTTCACCGTGGACAGAATGGCAAGCCGGCTGATGGAGATCTATGGCGAGCTCACCGCCTGACGATCGTTCCCAGCGCGACGGCTTGCCGATTTCCGTATGTGTGCCCACGACGCGTCAGGACATCGTCGGCGCGACGATCAAAGCCATCCGCCGTCAGACGTGGTCGGACTGGGAGCTCATTGTCGTCGGACAGGGAGCTCATGAAGCTATTCAGGCAGCAGTGTTTGAGGCGGCTGACGGCGATGCGCGGGTTCGCTACGTGCCCCTTCCGGGACGGGGCCTGAGTATGGCTCGTAATGCCGGCATGGCGAATGCGGCCGGGGCCGTCGTGGCCTTCACAGACGACGACTGCGAACCGCAGCCAGAGTGGCTCTCATCGATCGCGCATGCCTTTGTCAGCGACTGCAGGATCGGAGTGGTCGGAGGCGCCGTCCTGACTCCCACGACACTGGGCCCGCTGGTCACATGCCCAACAGTCTCTCCCGCCGAAGCCGTATACGATCCTGCCACCAACCCGCGGCGGCCGCCCGACGGCTGGGACTGGATCGGTGCGAATTTTGCAATTCGGCGACCGGTGGCGACGGAGCTCGGCCAATTTGATGAATGCCTCGGTGCTGGAGCTGACTTTCCCGCCGCTGAAGACACTGATTACAAGTTGCGACTGGAGGCGGCCGGAGTGCGGATGCTGAGCACCCCCAAAGCGGCGGTCGTGCATACCTATGGCGTTCGCAGAGGGTTGAGTGCAGTCCTGAACAGTCAGCGCAACTACGCGACGGGCAACGGCGGCATGGCTGCGAAGCTGACTCTCCAGGGGGATTCCCGCGGGGAAGCCTGGCTTGCGGCGACGCGAGTGGAGTGCCTGCGCGAGCTTCGTGGGGCTCCGCATAGGGGCGTTCGAGGGTTGCGCAGACTGCACTACTTTTCGGCCGCATACAAACAGTGCCTACGCGAATTCCGCGTTGTTGGGGGCCTCCTGAATAGGATCTGAATGGAACCGCTTGCGCTGGAACGGAAAAGGATCCTGGTCATCGTTTATGGACACATTGCGGACACGATTGCCGCAATCCCTGCCGTGCGCAGCCTGCGGGCGGCATACCCGAGGGCATTGATCGACGTCCTTGCCCTGGAATCGGCACAACCAATCCTCGGGCCGTGTCCGTACATCGACAAGCTGATCACATGGCAGGATTTTCGGCACAAGGGACAGCCAATCGACAAGCTCGAGAAGCTTGGTGTGATCGCATCTCTAGCCTGGAGCCTCAAGCGGAACGCCTATGACGCCACGCTGGTGTTTCATCGCAGTTCCGGCGCAATGCGCAAGCTCGCGGCTCTGATCGGATCGCCCATACGAGTGGGCTCGTCAGCCGGAGGTGACCACTACACACATCCGGTCGCGCCCGTCACTGCGGTGGAATCTTCCCGTGAGGAAAATCGCCGCATCCTCGAGGCAATTGGCATTCAGGATGACGCCGGCGAGGTGGAGCTCTGGACCCAAGGGCGGGACGCGGCATGGGCTGCCAGCTTCCTTGGGAATCATCGTGCACCCCGCGTGGGCATTCATCCCGGTTCGGACTGGTCCTGCCAGCAATGGCTGCCGGAACGTTTCGCCGAGGTGGCGCGAAACCTTCAAGCCGCGACCGGAGCGAGTGTGATCACCACTGGCACCGAAGGCGAGATGGAGCTCGAGGCACAGATCGTTAGGGGTATGTCCCAGGCGCCCGTCAGAGCGTGCGGGCAAACCAGCTTTGGGCAGTTCGTCGAACTTGTGCGCAAGCTCGACCTCTTGATCTCTGTCAACAGCGGTGCCGCAGCCATTGCTCGCGCGGTTGGCACCCCTGCTGTCGTCCTGCTCGGACTCGAAGACCCCCGTTACACAGGCGTGTCGGATGGCCTGGCGCTGACGGTAATTCAACCCCAGATTGCAGCTCAAGGCGGGAACTGGTGTGAATTCGGCCGCTGGGGGGTCCTTTCCGGATGCAACTCGCCAATGTGTCGGGGCCTTGGAGGCCTCGCCGGGATTGATCCTCCGGCAGTAACGTCGGCGGCCATTCGCTTGCTGCACGCCGGGACACTCGCCCACTAGGCCGGGACGCGGCCGTCGATTCCGGGCCAAGTTCCTATTGGGACAAGCGCACGCCACACCTAAGCTCACGTGCATGAGGCGAGTCCTTGAAATTTTCTTCGCGCACAAAGTCCTTCTTGTTGCGCCGCTCGTGGCCGCTCTTGCCGGGACCGCGGGCGTCGTGCTGTTGCAACCCGCCACGTATCAATCGACAGCGATCGTATGGGTTGTGGGCGGAGGGGCTGGCACTCAGAGCGCGGCGCAAACTCAGGCAGACATCATCAGCCAGTTTCTGAAGAGCAACACCTTCGCCGCTTCAGTTGCCGACCAAAGCCCGCTTGGCGATTACCTGGACACGCATCGAGGCGCGACTCAGGGCTTCAGCGTCAAGAGCTTTATCGGAGGTGACTCGGACCTAACGAAGCCTTCTCCTGACGCAGTTCGCCAGTATCTTGCAGCTCACGTAGCGATCGCAGCGCTCGGGCCGTCAGAACTGTCCGTGACGGTGACTGGCCCGACCCCTCAGGTGGCTAAGGGCACCGCCGATGCTCTGCTCAGTCAGCTGACTGCGGCCGAGATCGCAGCCAAGACATCGACCCTTCAGGCTCAGCTGGCGCTATATCAGAGCCGGCTGCAAAGCCAGGCCACTGTGGTCAAATCGGACCTTGAAGCGGTTCATGCTTATGTAGCGGCCAATCCCAGGGCGACAGCCGCCGATCCCCAGCTTGCGCTGCTTCAAGCCAAGGCGTCCGTGGATCAGCAGACCTACGCCGATCTCCTGACGAGCATCCAGAAGGCGCAGGCGGATCTCGCACTCGCCAACCAGATCTTGCCGTTGAGGGTCACCGACGCGCCTCAGCTTCCGTCCGCCCAATCGCTGCTAGGCAAGCAGCAGCTGATGGCCATCGCGGCCGGAGTCATCGCCGGGTTCCTCGCCGTTGCGGCCATGGGCGCACTGTTGGTGAGACTGGACACCACGATTCACACCGCCAGTGAGATTCCGGCGCTGCTTGGCCTGCAGGCCATTGGCGCTACTCCGTTGTCCAAGGGGAGATGACTGAGTTGTTGGAAGTCAGGAAGGCCAAGAAATCCTCAACCGCTTCGGCTGAGCCGTGGCCGTCTTCGCTGTATGCGCGACCCAGCCGGCCGGCAGCACCAGCGGCGCCCGCCGAAGCGTTTGTCGCAGAGGACATCGCAGAGGGGTGCCGACTGGCCTTGCAGACGTTGGGCATCGATGGGGTTACCTCGCTTGGAATCACGAGCTCGCTTCGAGCCGAAGGCCGGACCACGCTCGCCCTTGCTATGGCGCTGGTCCTTGCAGATCACGGTGCAGACACAGTCCTGGTCGAGCTGGATCTCGCGCACCCATCGTTGGGTCAGCGGCTGGCCGTTGCCAAGTACCCCGGTCTTGGTGATCTCGCCGCCGGCCTGGCCGAGCTATCCGAGGCGATGCACCCGATACGCGACGGTCTGAAGCTGATTCCCGCAGGGCAGATCTACGATTCGATCCCCCACGCTCTGAGCCAGCTTGCGCGTGCGGACGTGCTCGGCGAACTCGCGAATCAAGGGCACACAGTGGTGGCCGATCTCCCTCCGCTGCTAGGCAACAGTATGGGGCGTCAGGCAGCGAGCATGATGGCGGACCTGGTGTTGGTTGTACGCGCCGGGGTCGTGCCCGCGGGAAGCATCAAGGAAGCGGTCGCAGGTTTGCCGGTGACGCCGAAGGTCCTGCTCAACGGCACCCACACGCGCGTACCGAGCTGGGCGCTTCGACTGTCCGGAATCTAAGTCTCGCGTGGCCTGGGGCCTGTTTCTCATCGCGGTCGCCGTCGTCATCGGCTGGCGGCGAGCCCGGATCGACGGATTCGCGGTCGCGGTCATGCTGATCGCCGCGGCCGGGACCCTGGCGTTCACCTACCGCTCGCTGGGAGGGTAGATGGCCACAGCGCCGCCGTTGAGCACATACGCGGCCCAGAGCGATTTGCGTTCGAGACTTCGTCTGGCCCTGATCCTGGCCATGCTGCTCGCTGCGGTGACCGGGGTGTCGACCGCCGAGCTCGTGTTCGGCAACGCCCTGGCCGTCGCCATGCTCTGTGCGATCGCGGTCGTAGCGATTCTGTGGTTGGCGCCCTGGACGGGAGTGGTCGCATTGGTCATCGCAGCGACCTTGATCGAGCAATTCTCTCTTGTGGCCGAGGGGACTTACTCAGACGGAACTGACCACATAGTTCTGTTCCAGAGTCTCAACGCAGGTGCCGGCCTTGCCGGCATCTACGCCTCGCCATTTGAGATGTTTCTCGCCCTGCTGCTTGCGGTCTGGCTCATCAAAGGCTTTGCGAACCGCAGCTTGCGCTTGCCAGTTTCGGCCGTTGGTCTCTCTGTGGCGGCATTTGCCCTGGTGGTCGCGCTCGGCTGGGTCCGGGGCGCGACCGGGGGTGGGTCATTTCAGGACTCGCTGCTGGAACTAAGGCCCTGGCTTTATCTGACGATCGCATTTCTCGCCAGCTCGCAGCTGATCACCAAACCGAAGCATGTGACGGTGCTGCTTGGGGTCCTGGCCGTGGGCATTGGAGTCAAAGCCGTGCAAGGCGTCGCAACCTTGCTCGAGCACTACGACAGGCGGCCGCAGTCGATCCTAGCTCATGAAGAAGCGTTCTTCTTTGGGCTGTTTTTGGCGATTCTGGCCGCGCTGTGGTTGATCCCGATGAAAGGAAAGTTGCGAACCGTGATGACCCTGCTCTTTCCGTTTGTGCTGGTCGCCGACGTAGCCAATCAGCGGCGCACGGCATGGGCGATCGCCGCCACAGTCTTATTCGCCGTTTTCGTCGTTTGCTTTTGGGGCTTTCCCGAACGCAGGCGCGTAATCGCCGGGTTCGCGGTCATGGGCTGCGTGCTGGCGGGCGTGTATTGGCTGCTTTTCTCCAACAGCCCTGGATTGGCGGGGCAGCCTGCTCGCGCTGTACTCTCCCAACTCCTCCCCAGCGATCGCGACCTGCAGTCGAATCAGTACCGCATCGTCGAGAATGTGAATCTGGGCATCGCCATCAGACAGACCGTGCCCTTTGGAACCGGCTTCGGCCACCGCATCCCCGAGGCTGTGCCGAACGTCGACATCAGCGACATCGACAGTTTCATCAGCTACCTTCCCCACAACGGAGTCCTCTACGTCTGGCTGCGCCTCGGACTACCGGGCATTGTGGCCTTCTGGATGATGGTGGCAATCGCATTGATGACTGCCAGCAATGTCTTCCGCCGACGCCAGGATCACGTGAGCTTGATGATCAGCGTGACATTGATGGCGGCGCTGATCGCCTACGTCGTCCAGGGTTTCTTCGACATGGGGCTCTACTGGTTCCGAATCGCGACCCTCATCGGATGCTTGATGGGAACGCTGGAGGCCACTCGAAGGTTCGACCTCAAGCAGGTTGTGTCCGACGGTCCGACCAAAGCCGTCAGGTCAGGCGGCCAAGGCGTGCCAGCGAGCGATCTACCCAGTGCAGCCTGACGCGGTATTGGTTCGAAAACGAACCAATCAAAGCACGAGCTATCCCAGCCTGATGGCGGCCTACTGCCTGAACTTCGTGACCAATCACATCATCAATCACATCCCGTCGTATGCCGTCCGTCGCGGCTGGTACCGGCATGTGATGGGAGTCGACATGGGCACGGGCAGCGCCGTTCAACTTGGCTGCCACCTGTGGTCATACGGCCCCCGCAGCAACCGTCGCCTCAAGACCCGCATCGGCGAACGCACCATCGTCAATCGCGGGTGCTGGCTCGATGTACGGAGCGGCCTCAGGATTGGCGACGACGTAAGCATCTCGCCCGAGGTCGTCCTTCTGACCACCCAACATGATGTGAACGACAGCGGATTCGCCCTTCAGGGTCGCGCCGTGGTGATTGAGGACCACGTGTGGATAGGCATGCGCGCGATGGTGCTTCCTGGTGTGACCATCGGTCGCGGCGCGGTAGTTGCCGCCGGCGCCGTTGTGACTGCGGACGTTTCCCCGCTCGACATCGTCGCCGGTGTTCCGGCGAGGCCTGTGGGCCGTCGGGCCCTTGACCCGCACTACCGACTTCAGAGACCGCCCCTGTTCGAGTAGCCGATCCGCCGGCGGCCGCGGAGGTCTACCGCGCGCTCACCGTCCTGATCAGACCGAGCTCTCCGAGCACACGAGCGTACCGAGCGGCAGTGCCCGGCGTGACGTTATGGAGCCTGCCGGACTCACCGCCTTCAGCCAGCCACCGGCACATGTCGCGCAGCTCGCGCCCGCGCTCCAGCAGATGACCGCTGAATGTCCACAGGCAGCTGTCGATGCCGCCGAGCAGCCATCCCGGCTTCTTCGACCTCAACAGGCGCCTCTCCGCCCGCCGAAGATCGCCCATGTCATTCAGCGTCTCGAAAGGCGTCCAGCCGTCCCAGCGGCCGGCGGTGTAATTGATCACCGACAGGCCATCGACGCCTGTGGCCAGCGTTGGGGCCTGGTCAAACTCGGCTTTGGTCAGTGCAAACTCGAAACCGGCTGACCGCACGCTGTTCAGAACCGATAAGAGCGGGGGGCCTGGACGGGCGTCGTCGAACGGCCTGATCGGTTCGAACAGCTTACCGAGCGGCGATTGTCGCACCCGTGCACGAAAATCCGAGCGTCCCTCGCCTGTATCTGAAAGGTGGGCGCTCAACGGGCGTGGCCTGTATCGCAGCTTCACCGAGAGCGGCTGTAGCCCGATCTTGACTCGGCTGCTCTTGGCGGGCAGCAGCGGCGCGTCCATCACGCCCCACCATCCCCTGGGCAGATGGTCCGCGCCACCGAGATGTGCAGCTACTTGGGCCACACTTGCCTTGAGCGTTGCATCGAACCGATCTGCCGGCGCGGCCGATTCGATCATGGCCCCGCCACCGGCGCTGGCCAAGAGCACATCCACCTGGCCGCTCAGCCCTCCCAGTTGTGGGGGAACCGTCAGCAGGCCAAGTGGCGTGGAACTCGAGAACTTGAAGCTCTCGGACGTCAGCGCCAGGCCCGCCTTCAGCCCGGTCTGGTTCAGGATCTCGGCGAGCCCGTAGAGACACTCGAGCTCGCGGATCATTCCGGCCCAGAAGACGATCGTGCTCACCACCCGACCGTCGATCGCCCAGCGCTTCAGCTCGTCCTCGGAGGGCTCGGGGGGTGTCCAGATCGCTGAGGTTCCCCTGTGGCGGTCGACTTGGCCCAGGATCGGGAAGGGCGGCCGCCCCGGGTCGACCAGCTGAAAAGCCGTGCCGGTCTTCGATAGTTCGAGGAAGTCTCGGTCGTCCTGCTGGCGTCCCCACACCACCGAGATCGTGTCAAGTTGATTCAAGAGCTGAGCCACGACATCGGCTTGAGGGATCCCATACACGGGAGCCCATCCTTCGCGGACGGCTGTCGGGATCCAGCGGCCGGCCACCTCAGGGTCGGCGAGAAGGTAGGAGCTGGTGACCTGGCTCCAACGCTTTGCCATCGTCACCGATCGAGTCGCGACAGATGAGTGACCCGCCTCCGCTGGCTCGTCGCCCCAGAGGTGCTCTACCTGCATGCCCGGCGCCAACTTCTCGCGGGCGGACTCATCGCCTCCAGAGATTGCAAGCAAGCGGCGCTGGACGACCTCGTGGCAGGCGTAGGGAACCAGGCTGATTGGGCCGGCGCCACTACCGACGACCAGGAGCGTGCTCGGCCACGTGACGGGGCTCCGCTCGAAGAGCTGCCTGTAAAAGTCGGCGACGTCGGCCGACTTCGCCCGCACGCAGACGCCCGCATCGGCCAGGTGGTTGGCGAAGATAGTTTCCCCCAGGCAGGCCGCCTGGCACTCGAACCGGTCCAGCACCAGTTCGAATTGCTCGAGGTGATGAGCTCCGGTGAACGTGCCACCCCGCAAGTCGGCCGTGTCAGTCCGCCACGGAAGCCCGCCGCCGAAGTGCACGCCCGATGCCCGACTGTCGTAGTAGCACTCGAAGAGAAGGCCTTCTGCCACAGCCAGCCATGCGACCGTTGCGCATACCGCATCGCGATGTGGATGGTCGGCGGGCGCAAAGAGGATTAGTAGGCCGGGCCGCCTGGCGGGCTCGGGGTTCGGCGCGATTTCAGCCTCGTGAATACCAGGGTCTCCCACGGCCGATCGTCGAGATTGAGGCCTCATGAGACGTCGGGTCGTAGTCCGCGGCGAGCCGAAAGCGCTCAGGGCTCAAGCCCAACCTCAGCGCAACAGCAACGCCGCACGGTCGATCTGGCACGACGAGAAGGACTGACCGCCGGGCCTGGCGTTTCTGGAGCCAGCCCACGAGGCCACCGAGCGGCGTTTCGGCGTCCGCCCGCGTTAACGTCGACACAAGCTGACGGCTAACCGAACGTCGCACAAATGCACCGGCGCCGTCGTGCAGCGGCAAGACGATTCTGCCCCTTACTCCTAAGCCGATGCGCCATCGGTTGAGCAGGGCGCCAGCGAGCAATCTCATGACACGAAGGCAGGCCGTCCGTTGTCGATCACCCCACGAAGTTACTTCACTGCTCCGGCGCCCGTAATAGGCGTGACGCCTCCAGGCGGGACGGAAGTCCTGGATCCCAAAGGCAATCCAGGACGAGAGCTTCACTGCCTGGGCGCCTCACCCATTCAGGCCGCCGAAACAAGTGCCTAGACTGCGGCGGTGAGGGCACCTACCAAGGCGGCCAACAGCCCGGGCGGGAGTTCGCCGACGAGCGCCCCGGCGCCCCTCGTCAACCGTGTCAAGAACACGGTCGGCCGGCTCGCCGGTGTCGATGGGCTACGCGCAGCCGCCGCTCTGTGGGTAGTGCTGTTCCACATCAGAGCTTTCAGTGGTGCCAAGCTGCCGATTCAACCACTCGATTTTTTTGCTCGCTCAGGCTCGACCGGCGTCAGCCTGTTCCTGGTCATAAGCGGCTTCTGCCTGTACTTGCCGTTTGCGGCGGGCCGGCAGACTCGATTCAAGACAGGCGCCTTCCTGGTTCGGCGAGCAAAGCGCCTTTTGCCCGCGTACTACGCCTCCATCGCGTTCGCGTTAGGCCTCAATGTCCTGGGAGGCAGCAGGCTCGGCTTCGCAACCATATCCCCGCCAGACGTCCTGTGGCAGGTCCTCACCCATGTTGCAATGATCCATACGTTTTTCGCGAGCAGCTTCTACGCTCTGAACGGGGCCTACTGGTCGCTGGGGCTCGAATGGCAGCTCTACCTCGCCCTTCCCCTGCTGATCATCGGCGTCCGGCGTTTCGGATTTGCCCGGACTTTGGCGGCAGCCGTGTTCGTGAATGTGGTCTACAGGTTGGCTCTGGCACTGGCAGCGGCGCGCGGCTGGCTGCCGGCGGGAACTTTGCAAACAGTCGTCCTCCCCAATCTCTTGCCCGGACGTTGGGCCGAATTCGTATTTGGGATGGTGACGGCGGAGCTCTATGCCCGAGGCTCGCTGGATCGCCTGCCGCGCTTCGTGCCATACCTCTGGGCGCCCATGCTGCTCCCGGCGGTCGCCGCGGTGGGGCTTCCACTCAGCCATCTGGCTTTCGGCGCCGTCTTTGCGCTCCTGCTCGTGGCGGTCCTGGCGGAGGGCAACGTGGTCAGCCGAATCTTCGCCTGGCGACCGTTGGTTGCCTTGGGAATCATGTCTTACAGCCTCTACCTGGTCCACCAACCCCTCGTTCAGGCGCTGGCCTTCGCGCTGCGGCACGATGCCGGCCTGTCGCCGACCTCCACCTTCGGCGGGCTCTTGCTTCTTCTGCCCCTGATAGTGGTAGCCGCGTGGCTGCTGTTCATCCTCGTCGAGCGCTACACCCTTACCTCGCGTCCGGTAGAAGTCTCGGGACTCGCTGCCGCCGTGCTTTTCCCCAGCCTCAAGCGCCGCCCCCTTCATGCTCGCGACGAGCCGCGGAGTGCCGTTTCGCAGTCCGAAGCCGGGATCGGAGCCCGGTCTGGCTAGGACAGGCGACCCACACGGCCGGGAAATTCCCCATTACTAAGCAGCCCGCTGATCGACAACATCAGGGCGTGGCTTTAGCGGTCGCCGAATCGCACCCTGCCGACCGGCCGGCGAGCGAGCTGCAGCTTGGCCAACTCCTCGTTATCGAAGGCGTGATCAGCGAGGAACAGCTTGCCCGAGGCCTGGCCGCGCAGCGGGCGTCCCACGCCAAGATCGGTTCGATCCTGGTCAGCCAGGGCGCGGTTGAAGAGGACCGTTTGACGGCGATCCTGAGCGAGCACCTGGAGGCGCCGATCGCCGATCTGAAGCACGGCGAGGTGGATGCCTCCGTGGCGGGCACTGTGCCCGAGGAGTTCGCCAGGCGTCACGTGGTTATACCGTTTCGCCGCGAGGACGGGCAGCTCGCCGTCGCGATGGACGACCCCGGCAACCTGGCGCTGATCAATGACATCCGGCTGATAACCGGCTTGGCGGTTGAGCCATTTGTCGCGAGTCCTTCCGACATCCTCGCCAATCTCAGCAAGGTCCACAGCATGCGACCGCGTCTGCAGGAGGCGGCGCGCACGCTGGAGGAGTCGAGGCCGCAGCTGCACTTCGACCGCGTGATGACCCTTGAGCTTGCCAGCATCACATCGACCTCTCCGGCAATCGAGATCGTCAACCTTCTGATCACGCAGGGACTCCGCGACCGCGCCTCCGACATCCACATTGAGCCGCAGAAGGCTTACCTGCGGGTGCGGTTCCGGATCGATGGAGTCCTGCAGGACATGGCTCACCTGCCGAGCGCAACAGGTGCGGCGTTGGCTTCGCGCGTGAAGATCATGGCCGGTATGAACATCGTCGAGCGCAGGCGGGCGCAGGACGGCCAGATCAGCGTCAACGTCGACGGCCGCGAGCTTGACGTGAGAGTCGCCACCATCGAGACGATTTGGGGCGAGAAGCTCGTCATGCGGCTGCTCGACCGAAGCCGGTCGCTCATCACGCTGCGTCAGCTCGGCTTTTCGCGCAGCGCTTACGACGAGTACCACCGGATGCTGCACTCGCCATACGGAATGATGATCGTGTCCGGACCTACCGGCAGCGGAAAGACCACCACGCTCTATGCGTCGATCCACGAGCTGGATCAGCAAGTCCGAAACATCATGACGATCGAGGATCCGGTCGAATACATGTTCGACAACATCAATCAGAGCCAGATCAACAAGCTGGCCGACATCAGCTTTGCCAACGGCTTGCGCGCGATACTGCGCCAGGACCCGGACATCATCCTCGTCGGCGAGATAAGAGACCGGGAGACTGCCGAGATCGCGGTTCAGTCGGCGCTAACCGGCCACCTGGTGCTGTCGTCCCTGCACGCAACCGATGCAGTGGGCGCACTCCTTCGATTCACAGACATGGGAATCGAAGGATTTCTGATCGCTTCATCCGTGATCGCGATTGTGGCGCAGCGCCTGGTTCGCAAGACCTGCGACGGCTGCAAGGTGCCGTCCACGCCGAACGAGGAGGAGCTCGAATTTGCGGCTTCACTGGGAGTGCCCGCGCCAGCGCAAGTCTTTCGAGGCCACGGGTGCGGCCGCTGCAGCATGACCGGCTATTACGACCGCATCGGAGTCTTTGAAGTGCTGACGATGACCGACGAGATCAAGCGACTGGTCATCGGCAAGGCGAGCCACAAGGAGATCCTCACCACCGCTCTCAAGAATGGGATGGTGCCGCTTCGAGCTGATGCATGGGGGAAGGTTCTCGCCGGTGTGACGACCGTCTCCGAAGTCCTGCGAAGCGTCTACATCCTCTGAAAGGAGGCTGAAGATCGGCAAGTTCGCCTATCGCGCGTATTCGCCCCGAGGCAATCTCGAGGAGAAAGTTGCGTCTGGGAAGACAGCAGCGTCGGTTCATCGGAGCCTCCTCGATCGTGGTTATCGCGTGGTCTCGGTGCGCCCGGAAAAGAGCGGCTGGCGCTGGCTCTATCGCGAACTGCCCACGTTCTTCCGCGTCCGCACGTCTGACCTGGTCCTTTTTTCGCGCCAACTGTCAACCTTCATTCGTGTCGGGGTGCCGATCACTGACGCGATCAGGTTGCTGCAGGGATCGTCGAGCTCCGGAGCGTTTCGTGCCGCCCTGGAGGACATCTGCGAGGACCTCGACGCGGGAGAATCGTTCTCGACCGCGATCCAGCATCACCCGAGCGCCTTCAACCAGCTTTACGTCGACATGGTGCGGGCAGCCGAATACAGTGGGACGCTCGACCGTGTCTTAGCGCAGGTGGCCGGTTATCTCCAGCGCCAGGACACCGCCCTGAAGAAACTGCGCAGCGCGATGATCTACCCCGCGATCATCCTGCTGCTGGCTATCGGCGTATGCACCGTGCTGATCGTGTTCGTACTGCCGAACTTTGTGTCGATCTTCCACGAGTTCCGGGCCGAGCTTCCGCTTCCTACACGCGTCCTTCTGGCGATCGGCATGTTCGCTCAGACGTGGCGATATGAGATCGTCCTGGGGCTGTTTCTTGCCATCGTTAGCATCCTCGTGTTCATGCAGAGCCGGCCGGGCAAGATCTTCTGGGACTATGCGATCGTCCGGGCGCCTGTGCTTGGGAGCATCGTGACTTACGGGATTATCGAGCGGTTCACACGCACGCTGTCAACCATGCTTCGCGCCGGCATTCCGATCAGCCAGACGTTCGACGTCGCCATCGCCTCGGCAGGCAACATCAGATATCGCAGAGGCCTGGAATCGGTTAAACAGCGAATGATCACGGGAGATGGCTTCTCGGAGCCTCTCGCGGAAACTGGTCTTTTCGCCCCGATGATGATCCGGATGATTAGGGTCGGCGAGGAAACCGGCACCCTGGACTCAAGCCTCGAAGAGATCGCAGACTTCCTGAGCGAAGAGATGGATTACAAGGTCCGCAACATGATCTCCTTGATGGAACCCGCTCTTGTTATAGCAGTGGGCGGCGCGGTCGGCTTCGTTGCCGTGTCAGTGATCCTCCCAATGTACGGCCTCCTCAGAGCCGTGCACTGATGCCCCGGCGTATGACCCGACGTCAGCAGCAGTCGGGAACCACGCTCGTCGAGCTCCTGGTCAGCGTCGTCATCATGGGTCTCGCCCTGGTGCTGGTCGTGGGCACCTTGAGCACTGGCTTGCTGGACTCCGCCCTGGCCAAACGGAACACCGCAGCAGTCGCAGTTGTCCAATACGAGCTGGAGGAGGTCAGCAGCGGCGCTTTCAACAGCTCAGCCCAGAGCTATTCGGAGTGCTTCGCTACTGAGGACCCGAGCAGTCCGCCGCTGACCCTGGCCAGCTTCGGCGGCGCGTGTCCAAACAACTCGTACACGCTGCGGGCAGACGTGAGCGTCGCGAGCGGCCCAGGCGGCAGCCAACAGTGGACAGTCACGGTCTCTTCGTGGCCGGGGATTGGCCAGGTCGGTAATCCCGTGTCTGTCTTGAAGGTCAACCGTTGAAAACGAGACTCAGCCGTTGCTCCGGCAATCAGGCCGGCTACACCCTCGTTGAGCTGTTGGTAGCCTCGGTCATAGGCCTTATCGTCATGGCCGGCCTGACGTCGGTGGTCTTGACCGCATGGCGTTCGAGCAGCACAGCCACGGGCCGCGTCGAGGCAAGCTCGCAAATTCGGAGCTTTGAGTATTTCGCATACGACGACTTCGCGCTCAGCAATACACCCATCCCCAGCGGCTGCGCGGCGACTGCGGCAAGCCCGTGCACGACCCAGCCGATTCTGCTACTCGGCGTTCAAGCCTCCAACCAGAACCAGCCGGTCGTTTCACCCTACCAGGTGACGTATACATGGAATGGTACTGACGTCCTCGACCGTCAGGTCAACGGCAACCCGCCTGTTCACGCCGCGACGGGAGTCTCGGCTTTCGCCTGGTACATCGACGGCACGACTCCGTATCAGAGCGTTGTGGTGACCATCTCTGTGACGGTCCAGGGCTATACCCAGACACAAACCCTGCGTTTTGACCCCCGCATCAACAAATGAGGTCGATCCGCGCTCTCCTGCAAGACCGGAGACGAGCCCAACGAGGCAGCGTTTTGAGCGCGGTCCTCATCATCGTCGCCTACATCGCGATTGTCTCCGGTGCGCTCATGACCGAACTTTCGACCAACTTCCTCTTGTCGAACAACCTCGTCAACAGGGTGGCGATCCAGGCCACTGTGAACTCCGCAATGGAGCTGGCCTTGAGCCGCCTGCAGGACACCCAAACGACGCCTCTCTATGCGGGATGTCCATCTTTGAGCGGCACCGCCGCCTTGAACAACATGACAGCCGTCGCCACATACGGAAGCTGTGCGCCGGTTATCGACTCGCGGTCGCTTCAATCCTTCACGCGGGTCGTGTCGTCGTCGAGAGCGTTTGGAGTTAACGGAAATCACGCGGTGCTGGCGAGCGCTGGGGTGGACACATACCTGACGGGGAACGAGAGCGGCATCCTCTATTCGATCCCGATCGGTCAGTCGTTCCCCGCATGGTCCTACGCGCTGGGCGGCACCATCACCGGTACACCCATTGCCGTGCTCGACCCTTCGTCCTCACAGGACGTCTCCTACCTAGCGCCGGTGACCAACCCATCTGGTGGAAACGTGAGTCCAAGCTGTGGCGCGGCAAGCGCGTGTGTTGCAATGCTGAGCGGCTATTACGCGGCACGCCCAAGCCTCGAATGCTTCATGCCTGCCGGCGCGCCCGTAATTTCCGCGCCCGCGGCTGGGATTGTCTTTCCCTCGTTTGCATTCTTTGGGGATTCAGCAGGAATGCTCTTCGCCTACCAGGTCGGCAGCGGGTCGCAATGCAGTCAGCAGGACAACAGCCCAATTCCAGGCGCCAGCTCGGTGGTGGCAGGGCCCTTCGTTTTTGCGAGCAGCAGCAAGGTGCCGACAGACGAGATCTATGTCGTCGTCAAGACAGGCGGAACCGGCGCCCTGGTCCATTACACCTTCGAATCGAGCACGAAGACTGGTCCTGCGCTGACATGGGTCGGCAGCTACCCCCTTACGGGGGTCCCGGTCGGGGCCACCCTCGAACGAAACTTCGTGCCCGCAAGGATGGCAATCACGTTCACGAACGGCCAGGTTGACATCGCGCAGATCCAGTCCTCCTTTGGGGTGACCGTGAGCGCCGCCGGCTTGCCCGGGGCAATCGCCGACGCGCCGTACTGGTGCCACTGCCCGACCGGCGATCTGATTGGTGTCGGCGGGTTGAACGGCGGCCTTTACCTGCTGGATGCCAACTTGAACCTGGTTGCTTCTTACTCGGGCGCATCGGCGATCTCGACCAGCCCCGCGGCCGACGCGGGCGGAGACTGGTTCTTCGCCGACGCCGCCGGGACAATTTCTGAGGTGCAGACTGTCACCGGCCAGTCCTCGATGGTCCCCGCCTTCAGATACGGCTCGGCAGGCGCCATCACCAGCGCGCCAATAGTCAACAGTTGCGCCGCCGGCATCTGCATCTATTTCGGATCGTCTGACGGGAACGCATATCTGGTTCCACTCGACGCGCGTGATGCGGTCGTGATGACCTGTATCAGCGCATCGCCACCCAGCTGTTCGGGCGTCAACCCGCGGCTGTGGGTGCAGGTCGAGGTCGGAGTAGCGAACAACCCGAGGAAGGTCCATGTTGATGGCTGGTCCTACTATTCGCCGTGACCTGTGCCACCGCCCGCCACGCGCCTCGCAATTGATCTGAGCGGGGGCCTGATCCGCGTCCTGGAAGGCTCCCTCGGAGGGCCCATCCGCTCAGGCTCCGGCGGAACGCCGCCCGGCTCGCTCGTTGACGGCAGGATCCTTGATGTAAATGCCGTCGGAGGTGCGCTGCGCCAGCTCGTAGCTCGGACCGAGATCAAGGGGACGCACGCCCTGGTCGCGGCAAGCGATGCTGTCGCCACCTTCCGCGTCCTGAGACTCCCGCGGTCGGCCAGTGAGAAGGACGTGGGCGCTGCCGTGGCTCGTGAGCTGGCGCTCGACCCCGAACGCATGTCGACTCAGTGGGTGGACGTGCCCACACAAGAAGACGAGCGCCGGATCTACGCCGTGGCGTGGGACAGCGCACTTGTCAATGGCATCACCGCAGCGACGCGGGCGGCAGGACTCGAGCCCATCGCGGTCGACCTGAAGTCGGCCTGCATAGCCAGGACCGCTCCCGAGTCGGCCTGCGTAGTCGTCGACATGGCTTCCGATCCCGTTGACGTCTTTCTCATCGACCGCAACGTGCCTCAGGTTTGGCATAGCTTCCGCATGGACCGCGCTGCCGGCGACGACGTCGGACCGTCACTCGTCGGGCCGTTGCGGTCGGTGCTGCGCTTCTACAAGCGACGCCGTGACACTAACTTCCAGCCGGCGGCGCCAATCCTGATCGCGAGCGACCAGTCGATATCGTCGGCTTCGGCCGAGTGGCTCCATCGCATGGTTGGGCATCCGGTGACGAATCTTCCACTTCCACCACGGGTGCCGACCGACCTTCGCCATGCGACCTACCTCACATGCCTTGGCCTCGTCATGAGGAGGACCTGATGAAGCGCAAACGAGTTGTGCCGGTGGAGCGGCGGCGATCCATGCCGGAGATCGACCTCGCCGGCGAGGGCAAACCGCGTTCGGTCGCCAGCTCCAGGCGCGGCTGCGTACGCCTGTTCGGCCAGCTGCTGGCCGTCGTGGCCCTGTTGGCAGCGGTCCACCTGGGACTGCACTAGGTCACCGGCCAGGGTCGCCCAGCCCAAACCGTGACCTGCGCCCAGAACGTGGGCTATTCCTTCTATTCAGCTTTTGAGCCGTCAAATCTAGATTGGGGCCAGTTCATTCCAACGGGATTTCGCCGCCTCGGATCGATCGATCCCTGGTTGGGGTGTTTAAGGAGCGCGAATGGAGCAATCTGTCTATCGGTGGTTGGTCAAGAATCTCCGCGGCCGCAAGGGCCAACAAGGGTTCACCCTGATCGAGCTACTCGTAGTTGTCACTATCCTCGGCATCCTGGCCGCCATAGTGACATTGAGCCTGGTAGGCCTCACGACCAATGCCTCTGTGCAATCGTGCAACGCGGAGTACAAGACCGTCCAGTCGGCCATCGACGCTTATATGGCCAATAACAACCTGACGTCACTTCCAGGCGTGCAGTCCGCATTCACCAATGACATGACGGGCGGTGCAGGCGGCACGGTGCCGCTCTACAACGCGAACCCGAGCGCGACCTCCCCGAACTACACCCGTAACGGCGTCACGCAGTTCTTCTACACATGGGACCAGTTCGGCCGAATCAATGGAATCGCGTCCAATTCCTCAGGAGCTACCATCAACAACTGCGTGCCACATTAGCCACACGTGCGTAGGTCTCGGAGAGGAGGGAGGCGCCGCCGGGGCGGCGCCCTTCTCACTTGATGGGGATGTTCTTCTGACTTGTTGAATAACGTGACGGCGTTCTTTGGCGCGGAGCTCGTAATCGCGTGCTTGATGCTCGGCAGCTTTGTCAATCTTGCCGCCGACCGTCTACCTCGCGGCGAGTCCGTGGTTAGGCCGAGGTCCCACTGCCGCCGCTGCGGCCGCAGGCTGAACGCAATGGACCTGATACCGGTGCTGGGCTATTTCGTGCGCGGCGGGCGCTGTGCAACATGCCGCGTGGCCATCGGCGCCTCATCGCCCCTCATCGAGGCGACATGTGGCGCAATCATGCTCAGCGCATTGATCTGGCTCGGCCCCTGGCCGGGAACGTTGCTCGGGCTGGCATCGGTAGTGCTTTTCAGCTGCACGATTATTGCGTTTGTGGTGCGCCGGAGTCGGGGAGCAGCAGCTATGCGACGTGGATCTCGGACGGGTAAAGGGAGTGCGCCCGAGCATCACGCTCGGTGATCACCCCCGCCCGGAGCAGCTGACTCAAAGATCGTTCCAGCGTCTGCGACCCCTCGCGCAAGCCGGTCTGCAGGATGCTCCGGATCTGGTCGGTCTTGCCCTCCTTGATCATCGACCTGACCGCGATGTTGGCGACCAGGACCTCAAATGCAGCCACGCGGCCACCTCCGATTGCCGGAACGAGCTGTTGATAGATGACACCGGCAAGGCAGCCCGCGAGCTGCACCCGCACCTGCTGCTGCTGGGCGCCCATGTAGCTGTCCACGATCCGATTGATTGCGGCGGGAGCGTCGTTCGTGTGGAGGGTAGCTAGAACCAGATGGCCGGTCTCGGCGATGGTGAGAGCACTGGAGATCGTCTCCAGATCCCGCATCTCACCGATCAGGACCACGTCAGGGTCCTCGCGAAACACGCTGCGAAGGCCATCCGCGAAGTTCGGCGTGTCATCGCCCACCTGCCGCTGATCGACAATCGCCATCCGGTGTTTATGGACGTATTCGATCGGATCCTCGAAGGTGATGATGTGAAACGGTCGCGTTTTGTTCAGGTGGTCGATCATTGCGGCCTGTGTGGTGGACTTTCCAGACCCGGTCGGGCCGGTGACCAGGATCAAGCCCTGATGCCGCTCGAGCAGGCGATGCACGGATTCCGGCATGCCGAGGAGCTCGAACCCCGGGATCTCGAGCGGTAACAGCCGAAATGCGGCGGCAAGCGAGTCGCGCTGGAAATAGGCGTTACCGCGTATGCGTGCGCGGTCCCTCCATGTATAGGCGAAGTCGACCTGCTTGTGTTTCTGCAGCTTGCGCCAGTCGCCGGGCTGGATCGTTTCCCGGAGGAGCCGTTCCGTGTCAGCCGGTGTGAGCACCGGTTCGTCTGGCCCGTACAGCTCGAGCCGACCGTCCTTGCGGATGCGTGGCGGACTGCCGCAGCTGATCAGCAGGTCAGAAGCGGATTTGTCGATCAGGCGTTCGAAGGCTTCGTCGATGGTTTTCATGCCCGAATCAATCTACTTGGTGAGAGAGCATCAAGGCGCCGTCTGCCGAATCAGGCCAGATCCCCTTTCCAGACAGGGGCCTTGCCAGAGAGGTGCGACAGAGGATCGAGAACGCGCGCGCCGCTCCTGGTCAGCTCAGGGCCAGGTTGACTCCCGTAGCGCTGAGTCCCGTGCTGACAGTCGCACTCGTCGAGCCCGGGTTGTACGGGGCGGGCGCGGCGCTCACCGTGTAGGTCCCTGGGGTCAGCGGTCCGAACGAGTACCTCCCGGCGGCATCCGTCACGGTCGTGGCGCCGTTGCTCAGGGAGACGGTCACGCCGGCCAGGCCAGTGCCTGTGGCGGCGTCAGTGACCTTGCCCGAAATTTGAGTGATCGGCATTTCCATGTAGTTGGCGAAGAGCACGTCGGCCGCCCCGCACCGCAAGCCTCCGACGCCGGCCGAAATGATCGCGCTCTGCGAGCCGGTGACCTGCCAGGCGGGTTCGGCTGTGCCAAACGCCCACGCCTTGCCGTAGACACCACCGGCAACCACGTCGAGCTTCGCGTGGTACCACGTATTCGGCGACATCTGAACGGAAGCGGAACCGAGCTGAGCCCAGTTGCCGCCGTTGTCGACCCAGATCGTCAAGGTGTCGTTGACGGTGTTCAGGGCCATGACAATCCAACTGTCGGAACCCTGTACTCGGGCCAGCAGCCGCCCGCCATGAAGGAAGCGCGGATCTTGAAACACATTCACTATGTAAAGGTCGGCGGTGATCTCTTCATCCCGATATGGGATTCCCATCCATGTGTCGTGGTCCGTGTTCTGGGTCGCGGTCTGAATGTAGAGGTTGCCAGTCGAAATGCTGACCTGGGCGGCCGGATAGACGTTGTAGTCAGCAGCCCACGCGTGACCATCCGAGGCGGTGCCGATCCCGTTTTGATCCGGACGACTGAAGAGGTCTTGCGCGGCCAGGGCAGTCACTGGAATGAGCGCCCCATTGGCGGTGGCCGTTCCGTTCGGTGGTGCGCTCACCGCTCCGGCGAAATTCGCGTTGAACCCCTGAGCGTTGAAGATGACGTTGTAGGTCCCGGAGGTGACGTTGAGCGTGTAAGACCCGCTGGAGTCCGTTGTTGCCGAGGCAGATGCCGGCTGCGATGTAACCACGACCCCCGCGAGAGGCGAACTCGTGCCGGCGATCGTCACGGTGCCACTGATCCATGCCGGGATATTGGAAGGAGGCGGGGACGGCGAAGGTGATGGAGCTGGCGACGGGCTGGGCACGGGTGACGGGCTGGGCGAAGCACTGGGTGAGGGCGAAGGGCTCGGCGGAGGTGGAGGAGCGAGCTGGGTCACGATCACGTTGTCGACCTCAATCGTGGAGCGGCTCATCACCGCGAACGCCCCGGCGGAGAAAGTCGAGTCGGTGACCGATGCGACCTTCGTACCGTTGATCAGACCCGTCAGTTTGTTGCCAACCACATCGACCTCGAGCTGGTACCAGCTCGAGGTGTTGTAGCTGAATGAACCGTTGGCAAGAGTCGTCCAAACGCCGCCTACCTTTTTGCCGAAATACCACGTGCTTCCATCTTTGAGGATCAAGGCGTAGCTGTTGTTGTCGTCGGTGTAACGAGCCGCGAGCACGTTTGCGGTTCCGAGGGCTGTCGTCCCGGGCTTGATCTGAGCCTGAAGGGCGTAGTCCGTCCAGAGCACCGACCCGGCATTGATCGACTTGGCCGTCGCCGTGTTCGTGTTGGTCTCCATCAGTACGCGCGTGGAGTCAAGGGCCACGCTCCATGTGCCAGAAGAGACGTTCCAGCCCGCCGCCGCCCCCCCTACCGTGTCTGACTCGAAATCGTCGTTGTATAGAAGGGTGGCGGCCTGAGCCGCCGGCACCGCCGCCACAACCGCCGTCGCCGCCATGAGCACGAGCGCGATCGAAAGTCCAGCCCACCCCCGCATCCGAGCAGTGGCTTGCCTCATCAGAGCGGCTTCATGGCGACGGCCAGATGCCACTTCGGACAGAATCGCGGGCCGAAGCCTCGTATCGATCGGACTTGGAAGCGGGCATCCGCGAGCATGCGCATCAAGGCGGTGCGTCGGTGATGCTTCACTCGCTGCCTCCATTCCGGCAGCACGCCGCCCGCCCGCCAGACCTGCACCCATCGCTGCGGCTTACGCCCGAGGTAGCGGGGATATGCCAGCGTCCAAAGCGGGTTCGAGTTGGTCACGTCGACCAACAGGGTCCCTCCCGGCCGGAGAACGCGCTGCGCTTCAAGCAGCGCCTCTTCGGGCTGCACAACGTGCGGCAGTACGTCGATGCAAAGCACGTAGTCGAACGACTCGTCGGGGAAGGGCAGCGAGCGCGCATTCGCCTGGCGGAGCTCAAGGCGCTCCGAAACCCACGGACTGGCGAGCTCGAGCATCTGAATCGAGAGATCACTCAGCGTCACAAAGTGGCGCTCAGAGAGGGGGATCGACATCCGGCCCATTCCGCCCCCGACATCGAGAACGCGTTTATCCGTCCCTTCCACCGCGCTGACTATTGCGGTTCGCTTTTTTGCGTAGTCGGCGCCGAATGGGTTGGCGTCAACCTCGGGATGAAACTCCCGCACGTAGGCACCGGACGTAAACATCAATTCGTGAGCTTCGAGCTGTGCGGTCATCGTTTGTTCACGGACGCGGCTATACGGTCGGCGGCGGGCCTGCAACGGACTGTACGCGACAGCCTTTGGGCGTTCCATGGGTGTTCCCAGACTTCGTCCCGGGTCAAATGGCCCCCTTCATGTGTGATGCTTGCCTTACGCGAGCTCGCCAATCCATCCGTCGGAGATCCTCTTGCCGAGCACTGTGGCGGCCAGGGGAAGCAACCAGAAGGCGTCCGTGGCGTAACGCCGGACAAGGCGCCGCGGCTCCTGTCCCAGCCGGAATGCCCACTCGAGGCCAATAGCCCGCATCCACGCAGGTGCTCGACGGCTGCGCCCGGCGATCAAATCGAAGGCACAGCCGACTCCCATCGCCACCGAAACAGGCATCCGGTCGCGGTACATATCGATCCAACGCTCTTGCTTCGGATGACCGAAGGCGACCAGGAGCACGTCGGCTCCTGCCTCTGCGATCCGGGCCAGGATTTCATCGCTCGGCATGTCCTCGAGAGCGCGTCGCGGGGGTTCGTACGTCCCGGCTATTTGTAGGTTCGGGTTGGCTGCAACCAGCTTCGAAGCCGCCGCAGCCGCCATGCCGTTCTCGCCGCCAAGCAAGAACACCCGCGCGCCTACCGCGGCGAGCCAGGGCATGAGGGCGGGCACCAGATCGGCCCCCGCAACTCGGCCGGGAATCTCTTCTCCCAGCAGACGGCCCAGCCATACGACTGGCTTGCCATCCGCAAGGTTGAGATCGCTGCGACGGAAGATCGACCTCATTCGAACGTCGGTATAGGCATGAACCATGAAGTCAAGGTTGATGGTCGAGACCTGAAAGAGCCGCGGGCCCTTGATCGCGGAGCAGATCCTTGTGATGGCAGACTCCATGCTCACTGCGTCAATCGGGACGCCCGCGACCTCCATCCTCCGCGGGTTCGATGCGGCGACTTCTCCTTGTCGATCCGACCGCTCCCAGCCTCGCGTGTCGAAGCCTCCAGCCAGGCGGCCGTAGGCCGCGACCTTCCAGGCCAGGAAAGCCGGGGCAAGGGCCAGGACACGCCAGATGCTCCCGGGCGCTCGCGCTGACACCAGGCCGACAACGACGAAAGCCACGATGAGGACGGTTGCGCTCGCCCATGGGACCAGGGTCCACACCGGCGCCATACCGATCCAAACGAGGGCTGCGGCGATGACCGCGCCCGCGCCCGTCAGCAGGCAGAGCAGCGAAAGGGGTGGCGTGGCCAGGTCGATTGCCGCATCAACGAGACGTAGGTTGCGCTGCCTGAGCATGGTTCCCACGAGGAGACCAAGCCGGCCCCGGACGACGTTGAACCGCCCCCCCTCCCATCGCAGCCGCTGACGCATCGACCCCGCGCTGCTCGCCGCGGCCGGGCCTTCAATATGTGCTGACCAAGCGAAATGCGGCCGGATGCCGGCCAGCCGCAGATCAATCGAGTACTCGAGATCTTCGACGCCGGAGAACGCGCTCCATGGGTGCGTTTCGAGGGCGCTGCGGCTGAAGAGCATTCCGTTACCGACGAGGCTGGCGGCCATTCCGAGCCGGCGACGACCGCTCAATCGAACCCTGTGAAAGAGCAAGAAGCCGGCGGCCATGAGCTGGGTGCGCGCACGGCCAGGCTCGAGAATCAGTGAGTAATCCGCCTGGACAACCTGATGCCCTCTTTGGAGCTCCTGCTCGAGCTCCCGCAGAAAGCCACGATCGACGATCGAGTCGGCGTCAACGACAACTGCCGCGTCGAACGGCTCGCCAGAGTCAAGTATGCCGTCCATAGCCCATCGCAGAGCCTGACCCTTGCCTCGGTCGGCATTGGTGCGGACGGCCACCAGTGCGCCTGCTTCGGCGGCGCGGCTTGCCGTTTCGTCGGTGCAGTTGTCGGCGATGACGATAATGCGAACGAGCTCGGATGGATAGTCCTGGTCGAGAAGAGACGCCACGCACCTCGCAACCAGCACCTCCTCGTTGTGTGCCGGCACGAGAATGACCAGCCGATTGGTTGGTTTCTCAGCGGCGGCCGCGAAGCTGCGGCGGCCAAAGCTCGCTAGAGCAAGGAGCATGAGATAGATGCCGAAAACAGTCGTCACGCTGCCGGCCGCAGCCAGCAGGACTCCGATCAGCGCGGCGGTCAAAAGGCCCCGCGGCAGCTGAGGACCGCCCAAACGGTCCTGACCAGGATCGTGAGGTCAAGCCACGCCGATACTCCCCTCACATACTCGCGGTCGTACTCCATCCAGGTGTCGAAATCCAGCGTGGAGCGGCCCCGCACCTGCCAGAGACATGTCAGCCCCGGCCTGACGCACAGTCGCAACATGTCTGCCGGCCGATATTGGGCCACCTCGCGGGGCAGCGGCGGCCGCGGCCCGACCAGGCTCATGTCGCCTTTGAGGACGTTGATCAGCTGGGGAAGCTCATCCAAGCTCGTCCGACGCAGGAAAGCCCCAACCCTGGTCACACGCGGATCCTTGCGCATCTTGAAAACCGGACCGTCCACCTCATTCCTCGACTGGATCTCCCGCAGCCGGCTCTCTGCGTCCTGATGCATGGACCGGAACTTGTAGAAACGGAAGCGGCGTCCATGGAGGCCGACCCGTTCCTGCACGAAGATTGCAGGACCTCTCGAGTCCGCCTTGATTGCAACCACTACGGCCAGCCAGATCGGCATCGAGGCGACCAATCCGACGCTCGCCAGGACCAGGTCCAGGCCGCGCTTCAGAAACGCCTCATAGACGGGCCGCCGCCAACGCCAGGCACGGTCAAGGCTTGCGGCGGAATCGTTGACAGGTTCGGCTCTGAGCACCTTCGCTTTCTGACCAAAAAGTTAGATGGAGACCACTCACCATTTGAATAGGCATTTCCATCCGTACGGCACCTGGTCCACAAGCTGCACAGGCAACTGTCCCGGTCGGATCGGGACGGTCAGGAACCGCGCGACGAGGCGATCAACGCAGCCATGATCAGCACCCCCACCACCACACCAATCAGCAGTCCAATGAGGAACTGCCACACGCGTCAGGTTTCGGTGGAGGTCGGAACCAGCACGGAGGCCAGGCGCTGAACGTCCTGGGAGGCCATGTCGAGGAACTTCAGTCCCGCGTCGAACCTGGCAGGCGAATTTCCATCCAGCTCGATACGCCACACCACCTGTGCCCAGCAACGCACGGACGTGCTGTCTGGCAGCAGAACGTCGATGTCGAGACGGGTTCCTACCGCGAAATCTTCGTCGGTGAAGACTCGCATCCCCCCAAGACTGATGTTCTGAGTGTTTCGCCTGTGGTGGAAGAGATCAGCCCCAGCCGGGCGACAAAAAACGTCAGCCTGAACACGCGGATAGCGCCGGCGGTCGGCCACTTCGCGTTCAGGATAAGCTCCTAGACAGCGACCAGCGCGGGAACTCCAGTAGTTCCGTCGACCTGGCGGCAGAACCAGGACCACTGCTCGACCAACCCGTCCCGAAGCGATACCCTCGGCTCCCAGGCCAGCAGCCGCCGGGCGACGTTGATTGACGCCCCTGTATGTCGTGGATCGCCCTGAGCAGCAGGCAGGTTGCGCCGTGAGACTCTGACTTGACTGATCTCCTCGAGGGTATCCAGCACTCGATTCAGGGTCACGCTGCTCCCGCCTCCAAGGTTGATCACCTGTCCGGCGACGTCGGCCGTCGCCGCTTTCACAGTCCCATCGACGGCATCCGAAACGTACGTAAACTCCCTCGATTGCTCGCCATCTCCGAACACCTGTATCTCCTGCCTATCCATCAACGCCTGCATGAAGCGCGAAAACGCCATATCCGGTCGCTGGCGCGGGCCGTAAACGGTGAAATAGCGGAGGGCCACCGCAGGAATGCCGAAATTGATCATGTACAGCATCACCATGTGCTCACCGGCCAGCTTGGTCAACCCGTAGGGCGAGACCGGTTGAGGCAACGCCGACTCCTTGGTCGGAAACGCTCTTGCGTCGCCGTACACCGAAGAGCTCGAGGCGTAGACAAGGCGGTCGATTGGAGAGTCCTTGAGATGTTCCAGTAGGCGCTGCGTGGCGACAAGGTTGGCTTGTACATAGCGGTCGAAATCACGGCCCCAACTGGGCCTGACGCCTGGCTGCCCCGCCAGGTGAAAAACCAACCTCGCGCCAGCGAATGCGGGACCGAGATTACCGTCCACCAGGTCGAGCTCATGGAACGCGAAGTTGCCGTTCTTGCGCAGCCCCTCCAGGTTCTGCTCTTTGAGCGTTCGGGAGTAGTAGTCGGTAAAGCAATCGATGCCGGTGACCTCATGTCCGTCCGCAAGAAGCCGCTCGGACAGATGCGATCCGATGAAACCCGCCGCCCCAGTGACTACAGCACGCATTCCATAACTTTGCGATCGTAGGTGAGCATTCAAAGTCCGTCGACGTGCCATTTGACCCAAGGTTCCTGGGCAAATCGAACGGCCTGGGCGGTGGTGTCAGGCCTTCTGACAACCGATGGCTGCGGCTGTCTGGGCTGCGGGCCTGGCGTGATTCACTGCGCAGCCCCCCTCGCGTCCTCTTTATCTATGCGGCGGGAGCCAAAACCGAAGACCGGCCGGTGCCTGCGAACCCTCAAGAAACCAAGCAAGAGGAGCAGCGCGGCGGTGACGCTCAGGATCCATCTGACCTCGACGCTGACCCCATCACTCCAACCCACGGCGAGCGTGTAAGGCACCCAGGCCGCAAAGAGCACGATCCACAGGGCTAGGTTGATGGCCGTGAGCACGCGCAAGGCTTCAATGCATCAACGCGAGAAGGGGCGCCACCACTTGCGACGCCCCTTCGGTCTTTGATTCGAGGTCAGCCCGCGGCGGGCCTGGTGATCGCGGCCCCCGAGACCTCCTGCGATTCGTACTCCTGCGTGTGGTCGTAAGCGGAGCGGTCCTTCAGGGCCGCCACGGCGATAAACCCGATGACGCAGCACAGCAGGATGTAGACGCTGATCATGAACGGGTTCTTGGTCGGAAGCGGCGAGATCACCACGAAGTTCCCGACTGCGGCCTTGCCGGCCCAGATCGCCGTCGCGATGTATGGTGCGGGACCGCCGGCGATGATCGATGCGAGCTGATAGCCGAGCGACGCGCCGCTGTAGCGCAACCGCCCGGTGAAGCTCTCGGCGATCAGGGAGGCCTGCGGGCCGTACTGCATGTCGTGCGGGATCAGCGACAGCGCGATCACGACGAAGACGACGATCGGTATTGCGGTCGCAAACAGTCCGAAGTAGACAAAGCCCCAGACGGCCATCACCAGGATGCCGGCCATGTACACGGTCTTGCGCCCGATCCGGTCCGAGAGATGACCGAACAGCGGGATGGTGAAGAACGAGACCAGGCCGGCGACGCTCACGGCCCAAGTGAGGAACGATTTGTCGAGCTTGGTGGCAAACGCCCCGAATGTGAAGACGAAAGTCGTGAACAGGTAAAACGGCGCCTGCTCCGGCAACCGCAGGAGCGCGCTCAGGATGATCTCCCTCCAGTTGCGCCGCACGACCTCCCGAATCGGCGCCTCTTCGACGCGCTTCTCGTTGACGATCGCCTGGAAGACCGGCGTCTCCATGATGCCCAGCCGGATGTAGAGGCCAACGGCGACCAGCACGATGCTCAGCAGGAACGGAATCCGCCAGGCCCATTCCTCGAATGCCCTGGCTCCTGCAAGCGTGAAGGTCAACGCCACGATTCCGTTGGCAAGCACCAGGCCGATCGGCACGCCGAATTGAGGCCAGCTGCCGAGGAAGCCTTTGCGTTTCTGGCTCCCCCACTCCATCGCCATCAGGACTGAGCCGCCCCACTCGCCGCCGACACCGATGCCCTGGCAGAGCCGCAGCAACAGGAGCAGCAATGCCGCTCCCAGGCCGATGCTGCTGTAGGTCGGCATGAAGCCGATCAGGAACGTCGCAATACCCATGAAAAGCAGCGTTGCGATGAGGGTGGCCTTGCGCCCGACGCGGTCACCGAACGTACCGAACAGCCACGCCCCGACCGGGCGGGCAAGAAAGCCGGCGAAGAAGATCGCGTAGGTGTTGAGGGTGCCGGTCAGCGGGTCCGACTTCGGAAAGAACAGCTTGGCGAAGACGAGTGCGCCCGCGGTGCCGAAGAGGAAATAGTCATACCACTCGATCGAGGTGCCGACGGTGCTCGCCACCACCGCCCGCACCATCTGTTTCCGGCGTTCCTCCGGCGAAAGGGACGCCAAAGCGGACGAACCTATGTTGCTCGCCATATACATTCCCCCAGCAGAAGCTGAACTAAGCCTGCAGCTAGCTAATTCTTTACCACTTTTGGGGTCGTTCTGCCTGCTTCCCATTCCGCCTCCGCCTCGCCTATAGGCGTCGACGGCGGACCGTTGCGGAAGGGCCAGATCTCCTCGGCGATCCGCCTCCAGTTCGCGGTGGCGTTCAGGCTGCCGAGCACGGCGTAGAGACCGAGGTTGATGCGCTGCATGACCACGTAGGCGCGCGGAACGTCCGAGTAGGGAGCCAGCGGACCCCGTGCGTCGAAGAAACGGCGCACGATCGCCGAGGCGTAGGCGGGCGTGATCGTCATCGGCGCATCCTGCAGCACGGTGCCGTAGAACTGGCCGAATCGATCGACGACAGTCTGCGTTGGCACCGGAGCCCCGGCACGGAGGAAGCCCGCTCGCTCCAGCGCGGCGCGGAATGCCTCGTAGTCCTTGTCGAAGACGAGAAACTTCACCGCGTCGATCAGAGGCGTGAGGTCCTCGTCGGTGAAGAGCTTGGTCAGTCCGAAGTCGAGGAACGTGACGCGCCCGCCGCCATGGAACAGGTAGTTGCCCGGGTGGGGGTCGCCGTTGAAGGCGTGGAGTCGATAGAGGCTGCGAAAGACAAAGCGGTGGATCGTCTCCGCGGCCAGGTCTTTCTCGTGCCGGCTCCAGCCAAGCAGCTCGTCGAAGGTGGCGCCGGAGACGAGATCACTGGTCAGGACTCGCGACGTGCTCAGCTCGGCCAGCACGTGGGGGACCCGGATCACCGGATGGCCCTCGTAGTAGCGCGCGAACAGCTCCTGGCTGCCGGCCTCGCGGACGTAGTCGACCTCCTCCTGCAGCCGCTCGCCGAGCTCGTCGACCAGTGAGCGTGTATCGAGGCCGGGAAACGCGGCGCTGACGATGCGCCTCAGCAGGCCGACGTTGCGGAGGTCCGAGGTGATGCTGCGCGCGATGCCCGGGTACTGCACCTTGACCGCGACCGCCCGTCCGTCGCGAGTGATGGCGCGATGGACCTGGCCGATCGAGGCCGCCGCGAAAGGAAGCGGGTCCCACTGCGCGAAGACGCGCGCGGGCTCGCCGCCCAGCTCCTCGGCGATGACCGAGGCGGCAAGCGCCGGCGTCATCGGCGGCGCCCAGTGCTGCAGCCGCGCCATCGAGGCGCGGAACGTCAGCGGCATGTCCTCATAGATGTAGCTCGCCATCTGGCCGAGCTTCATCAGCACCCCCTTCATCGCGCCGAGCTCCTCGGCGACCTCGTCCGCGGAGCGCAGGGCGAGGTCGTGGCGCAGCTCACCGCGACGTTCGACCGAAGCAAAGAGAAGGCGCGGCGAGCGCGCCACGTACCGGCCGCCGATGCGGAGCGCCAGCCGTGCAAGGGCCGCGCCGCGGCTCATACGCGACTGCCTGACCGCGACTGTCGCGTTCACCGCCGCGTCCGCAGCTCGATCCGTTGCCTGGCTTCGAGCACGCCCGGAATCGACTCGAATGCCAAGTCCAGCGCGCCCAGCAGCTGGCGAACGGGCTCGCGCTCCATGAGCTCGGCGGGCGGAGCATCAAATCCGTACATGTCCCGCGCCCAGTCCGGGAGCGTGCCGACCGCCACCTGGGCAAGCTCGTGCCACAGGTCGCGCAGGTCCGTGCCCAGCTCGGGCGGGTCGAGGACGATGGCGATCGCCTCGCGGGCCGCGGCCGTGGCCTGGCGCAGCTTGACCGACTCGATGTAACCGCGCAGCGAGGCAACGCTGGCAGGGACGTGCTCTGCCGGCACGCCGACGATCTCCGCAAAACGGACCATCTCGGCCACGTACCGGTCGGCTGCCGCGTCGTCAAGCGACCGGCCGTACCGCTGGACGACCGTCACGATCGAGTCGACCATGCCCGCGTGCACCCAGAGCAAGAGGTCCGGATCCTCCGCGCTGTATGGGAGACCCGTCTCGGGATCGACCCCGCGCACGTGGGTGTGAACCTTGCGCACCCACGCGGCCGCGGCGAGCGCCGACTGCGTGTCACCGTAGGTCGTGGTCAGCAGGTAGGTGCTGGTGGCGGCAAGCCGGCCGAACGGGTCTTGCTTCCAGGTGCTGTGCTGGGCGACGCCTGCCATCGCCAGCGGATGCAGCGCCTGGACCATCAGCGAGCGCATGCCGGCGAGCGGAAAGCACCGATCGCGGTTGACCCGCCACACCAGGCTCTCTGGCCCGAAGAGACCGTCGTCGACCGGGTTTTCGGGCACGGCGCGCTGGTAGGCCCTGGCGAGCGGCTCGAGAGGGCTGAGGCGGGTCGTATCCACGGTCGACACGATACCGGCGCCTAGGCGAGTACTTCCTGCCGTTGCGAAAGATGCTGGATCGCCTGCGAGCGGATCTCTTCGAAGCCCCCATTGAGGCCTTTGCGCAGGATGCGGGCGCACGCGGCCGCGGAGTAGAGCCTCGGGATGAAGACGAAGTCGGCCCCCTCCTCGTAGAAGTTAAGGGCCTGCGGGATGTGCTCGGTGGTCAGCACGACCTTCGCGTTCGGGGCAGTCGTCTGAACGCTTTTCATCAGGCGAAGGTTGCTGGTGCCGCGAAGGACGTCGTCGGTGATGCTCGACACGACGAGCTCGGCGTGCTCCACGCCCGCATGGCGCAGCGTGTCGGCGTGCGCGATGTCGCCGTAGACACACTTGATGCTCTTCCGGCGCAGCTCACGCAGCACCGTGGGGTTGAAGTCGATCACCAGGATCTTCTCGATGAACTGGCGCGACTCCTCCGCCGAGCCCTCGTGCTCGAACTCGTAGAGGATCGAGCTGGTGTCGCGGAAAAAGCCCAGGAAGATGACCGGCTGGTGCAGGTCGGCGGCGGCCTCCTGCTCCGCCTTCGAGGGACCGAGATCCTTCATGCCCAGCACCTTGAAAACTGTTGCCAGCAGCTGCTGGATCGGATGGCTGAAGTTGATCATGTAGGTCGACACCACGGACGTGACCGCGAAGGTCACGATCACGATCGTCAGCACGTCCTGGTTGATCTGGCGCATGGTCACGCCGAGAGAAGCGATGACGATCGAGAACTCGCTCACCTGGGTGAGGTTGATCGCGGGCACGATGCTCGTGCGGAGGCCGAGGCGGAGGGCGTAGAGGATCGGCACCACCACGACGCGGCTCACGATCACGAAGACCGACGCGGCGAGCGCCAGCTCCAGCACGTGCAGGCTCGGGATCGTGATCTGCATGCCCAGCGCGACGAAGAACAACGTGACGAAAAAGTCGCGGATGCTGACCGCCTTTGCGACCACGTCCACGTTGTAGGGAAAGGTCGAAAGGCTGACCCCGGCGATCAGCGCGCCCATCTCGCGCGAGAGTCCGATCAGGCTGGCCGTCCCGGCGAGGAAGAAGCACCATCCGAGAGCCGAGACCAGGACCAGCTCCGGCGCCTTGGCCACGATGCGGAAGAGGTAGGGCAGCGCGTACTTGGACAGCGCAAAACCCGCCACCACGAGCACGGCGCCTCGCCACAGCGAGCCGAGGAGCGGGACCAGGTTGGGATTGACGAGGTTCGGCTGAACGGCGAGCATCGCGACCGCCCACAGGTCCTGGATCACGAGCACTCCGAGCGTGATGCGGCCTGGCAGCGTGTCGAGCTCGAACTTGTCGTTGAGGATCTTGACGACCACCAGCGTGCTCGAGAGGCTCATGCAGGCGGCGAGGTAGAGCAGGGCGTAGTCGTGCTGCGCGTTGGTCACGCCCAGCACGGCGAAGAACGCGAGTCCGAGCGCGATGCAGATCGGGACCTGCAAGGCCCCGGTCAGCAGCACCGCCGCGCCGCCGGAGGCCATCTTCCTCACGTCGATCTCGAGCCCAATGACGAAAAGCAAGAGGATCAGCCCGATCTCCGCGACCGTCTGGATGCTCTCCTGGTTCGTGATCAACTTGAGGCCGATGTTGGGTCCGATGATCACCCCGGTCGCCAGGTAGGCGATGATCAGCGGCTGCTTGAATCGCCAGGTCACGGCCGCGATCAGCGCCGCCGCGCCCACCGCGATGCCGATGCTCGAAAGCAGGTCGGTCGGGACGTTCACTTCGCTTCCGGGCCCCCCATCAGGCGCGGGTGGTGCAGGACGTCGAGAAGTGAGTCGACGACCTCGTCTGCGGGTGGGGCGGATTCCTCGAGGTCTTCAGTCGGATGGAGCAGCCGGCCCATTCCGCGCGAGCGAGTGTTCTGGCCGATGCGCGGCCCCGTCCGACTGATGCAGAAAAGGGTCACGCTGACGCCCCTTGCCTTGAGCTGGGGGGAAAGGCTCCTGGTGAAGGCGGCCACCGCCGCGTGGCCTGTGTCGTATGCGGCCGTAATAGGGTCACGAGGCTCGAGGCCGCCCGCGCCGACAGCGTTGACGATGTGACCAGAACCCCTTTCCTTCATGTGCGGCAGCAGGGCCATCGTGGTCCTGACCGTGCCGAGTAGGTTGGTGTCGAGCATCCACTTCCAGTCCGCGGGCTTGATCCGTTCGAGCGGACCTTCGAGCAGGACTCCGGCCATGTTGATCAGGATGTCGACCCGCCCCATCGCCTTGATCGAATCCGCGGCCATCGAACGTACGGACGCGTCGTTCCGAACATCGGTGGAAAGCGCGAGGGCTGCGTCGCTGCTGCCCATATGCAGGATCTCCGCGACCGTGCGCTCCATCCGCTCGTTGTCGAAGTCGGCGATCACCACCCGCGCCCCCTGCCGGGCGATCGCTTTGGCGACGGTCCTGCCGATCCCGCTCGCCCCGCCGACGACCACCGCGACCTTGCCCGACAGAGCGCCTCGCGGCGGCTCGCCGTCACCCATCACGCGGGCATTCTATTGATCGCGCCTCGGCGTTCAGCCGCTAAAGGCGGCGCAGGAACGCGATCCGCGGCGCGATCGCGTAATTGAGCTGGATCAGGACAATCACGCCGATGCTCAAGCGCGTATCGAACACGCAGAGCAGCATGGCCGCGAGGTACAGCGCCTGGGCGATGTACACCCGCCTGCGCACCGCCTGCAGGATCGTCCGCTTGTTGGCTTCGGCGAACAGCCCGGCCCGCGCCGCGTACTCGGCCGCGCCGAGGATCAACATGCCCAGGACCAGGATGTTCAGCCAGTACTCGATGAGAGCGATCCGCCACTGGTAGAAGCTGGCCAGCAACGCGGTGGAGAAGGGGACGAGGGTCACGAAGAGCAGGAACGCCAGGTTGATCCACGTGTAGTCGCGATTCGAGCGTTCGACCTGGGTCAGCTGCGTCTGCTGCCCCACCCAGAAGATGCCCAGGGTGATGAAGCTCATGAAGTAGGTGACGATGGCCGGCAGCAGGTTCAGCAGCGCTTGCCCCAGATCGGACTCGCCCTTCACCTCGCTCACTCTCGGAACCGCCAGCGTCAGGACCAGGAGGGTCATGCCTACGGCGAAGATGCCGTCGGAGATACCCGCGAGGCGATGGATGCTGGCGCCGGCGATCTCGTTGTAGTACCTGCCGCGCTCGCCGGCCTGCCTCGCGCTTTGATCCACGGGTAGATTGTGGCGACATGCCGACACCCGAGAACGTCATCTTCTTCGAGACGCCCGCTCAGCTCCGGGCGTGGTTCGAGGCCAACCACGACACGGCGACTGAGCTCTGGCTCGGGTACCACCGCAAGCGCACAGGCCGGCCGTCGGTCACCTGGCAGGAGGTCGTCGACCAGGAGCTCTGCTTCGGCTGGATCGACAGCGTCCGCTACTCGCTCGGCGACGACCGCTCGGCCCAGCGGATCACGCCGCGACGCAAGGGCAGCATCTGGAGCGCCATCAACATCAATCGTTTCCAGGAGCTGGACTCGTTGGACCTCGTCCACCCGAGCGGACGGGCCGCGTTCGAGCAGCGAGACGAGGTGCGGTCGCGAATCTACTCCTACGAAAACCGTGCGCGCAGCCTCGACAAGGCAAGCGAGGCCGCGTTCCGCAAGCACAAAGCCGCTTGGAAGTTTTTCGAGGCGCAAGCTCCCTCGTATCGAAAGGCGGCTTCTTACTGGGTGATGAGCGCCAAGCGTGAGGAAACGCGCAACGGCCGCTTGCAGCGCCTCATCGAGCACTCGGAAAAGCGAGTGCGGATTCCTCCTCTCGGCCGGGCGCATCGTACCGCTATGTGATCTCGTCGAACTGACGAGAATCCTGGTTCAGCTCAGCGCGATCGTTCCGTTCGGGATGGCGTTCGGCGCGCCAGACCCAGTAAGACGCTTCAGCAGCTTCACCCAGGCGGTGTGGGTGACCGGATCGACGGTGCTCACATAGTCCACGCCTGAAGCAAGCACCGCATTCCCCACCCTAACTGAAGGGGGTTGGGCGCTGAGCCAGTTGGTGACCGTGAATGCGGTCAGCCAGCGTGAGGAGTCGATCGAGCTCATGGCCATGTCGAATCGCAATGAACTGCCGCTCGAACTCGCGAAGTGATAAGCGCCATCGTCGAAGCTGAATACGTCGAAAACGCCATCGAGCATCCCCGGCACTGCTGGAGATAGATAGTCCGCTGCGATGGATCGCGCCTTCGTGACGTCCAAGTTCCGCGTCAGCGCCTGTAGAGCGTAGAACGTCACGGTCGTGTTGCCGGGTACGGTCGCCAGGTCGCCCCGCTGGTCGATCTTCAGACGGTTCGCGCTCTGTTGATAGGCAAACATCAGATTGGTTGCGCCAGCTTGCTGAAGGCCCGACTTGCGAACGACCTCGACTCCCAGCTGGACCGTCGACGTCCCGCTTGGAGTGATGAAGTAGAAATCGGGGTCTCCCGGCGTGAGCTCGACTGGCCAGGCACTCGCGCTGCCGGTGAGGGTCCCATAGACTCCGTTCACGGGCGTCCACGTCGCGTCGGCCTGCTGGAGGCCGCCGATGAGCACAAGCTCGATCGAGTCAGAGGCGCTCAGCGTGATGGGTTCGATCCCGGGGTTGATCAGGTCGAAGCGCTGGATGAGAAAACCTGGATCGCCAGCGTAGATGATTGTGCTCACCTCGTGTATCAAGCCGTTGGTGTCCGTGCCAGCGGCCGGGACTCGTGACTTGAACGAAACCCATACGGCCGTGCCTGGCGGCCGGTTCTGCACCGTGCTGAACGTGTAGTCCTCACTCCCTGTGAAGGCTGCGCTCACATTCGTGAATTCGTGCATCAACCCGCAGGGTGTCGACGTCACGAGAGATGTCTGGGTCGGCCCCACGGCTCCTGACTCGATCTGCGACCAGAACGAGACGTTGGCGCCGCCGTAGCCCGGCACTATGCCGACCTGCCAGCCATTGCGAGTAGTTGAGTCCTGCCAGTTGACGTCGGTTTCCGCCTGACCGTTGTTTGGGCCGTTGATCACGCCAAGGCGAATCTGGTCAGACGTGAAAAGACTTCCGGCTGGCGGCGGTGTGGGTGACCCGCTGACCGAGACAACCGAGAAGGAATCGAAGCGCACGGTCGCTGCTCCGGCCGCCCAGCCATAGAGGCCCATCTGGCCCGCCGCGGGGATCGCGGCTGTGCTGCCGGTCCAGCTCCAGGCTGCCGGCTCAGCCTGGGCATCCGAGCCGGTTTGAAGGTCACCGCCGCGACGACTGTCGATGTGCTGCCGAGCTTGTAGCGGAGCTCGACCGCGCCGTTGCCGTTGTAGCGGACCAGGTAGTGGTCGCCGTTGGCTTGGCGGCGCAGGATGAGGCCGGCGGTTTCGTTGGCGGCCGAGATCGAAAAGCGAACCGAGCCCTCGGCGTCGGCCGCGGTCACGCTGCCCAGGGTTGGAAACTGACTACTGCCCGACCAGCTCAACGCGCCGTGGTTGCTAAGGATCGATAGGCCGCCGCCGCTCGACCACACACCGCCGTCGGATGCCGCACCCCAACCCGACTGGTTGGGTTGCCCGCCCGCGCAGCTCCCGACGACAGGAGGCCGGCCAACACGACGGCTGCGAAGGCGCCAGCCAACCCTCGCTTGTGCCGCATCATTCAAGCCTAGGAATGGCGCGGTCAGGCAGGAATAAGCAATGCGTCCCGGCGGTCGCTCGAAATCGCCTACAGTTGAATGGACTCTAATCGCGCTCTTTGACTCGCGCCTTGATCAGCTTTCGTATTCGCGCGATCGGCAAGCGCTGACCAATCGGGAATCGCAGCGTGGACTTCTGGGTCAGATAGACCTCCAGGCCGTTCGCGTCCCCAGCCGGGTAGAGTGCGACGTGCTGTTTGTGGGCGGCGATGTAAACCAGGCGTCCCCGGTACTCATAGAAGGGGATGCCATAGCTGATCTTTTCTTCAGCATCTGGCGCTTCCTCCCTGATCATCTCTCGAAGCTGCCGGAGCAGCGGCTGTGCCGCCTTCGGCGCAGCCGCAATGTACGCGTCGACTGCTTTCTTGCCGTCCCGTTCGCTCATTTCTTTGTGTAGGTCAGGTCGAAGTCGACTTTCCAGCTTTTGCCATCTTCTGAAAACTCCCACTGACCGGTGATCGTCTTGTCGTCGTCGCTAATGCTGCCGATGTAGCGCTGGTTGAATCCTGGCGCATCTCGCCACATCTTCCAGACCCTGTCGACGAAGCTCATCGAGTACACGCGATGGACGCCTCGCGCGTCGTAGTAAAGAACGGTGCATATGTCGCGCGATTCGTCGGCTCCCACGAGCTGCGTGCTCTCCGGGAATCGCGCATCTTCCTCACGCGACGTAATGCGCATGAACTTGCCGTCCTCGGTGGGCGCGACCGTGGTGTGGCCGCGCCCCTCCGAGTATTTCCCGCTGGCGGACGTCCATTCGCCGACCAGGACGTCCAGCTGCTCGAGTCCTCTGCTCACTTGCCGGCCTTCATCTTGTCGAGAAGCTCCACCAGCCGCTCGACCGACTCGTCGGCGCCTTCCTGCATGCCCGAGGCGACCATGCCGTCGCGGTCCATGACGGACTCGAAGATCGAGTGCTCGACCACCCTGGTCTTGTTGCCCAGGGCCTCGAACGTCGCGGTCTGCAACGCGACGTGCCCGGGCACGCCTTCGTACTCGAAGGTGGAGCAGATGCGCTCCGGCGCCACCACGTCGTGGTTGACGCCGCGAAACGCGTGCTCCTCACCGTTGGCGCCGATGTTGCGCATGCGCCACGAGCCGCCGGCCCGGGCCTCGAAGGTGTCGATCTTCGTCTCGTACCTGCGCGGTCCCCACCACTGCGCCAGCAGGTTGGGGTCGGTGTAAGCCTTGAAGACGAGCTCGCGCGGGGCGTCGAAGACGGTCGTCGAGAGGATCTCCTGCTTGCCAGGCTCGATCACGTACTCAGTCCTCGCCATCGCCGTCTCTCCTTTTGTCGCCATTGCCTTTCTCCTTCTTGATCAGATCCTGCAGCACGGTGTCGATGCGCTGGACGCGCTCGTCCCAGAACTGCCGGTACTCACCCACCCAGTCGGACGCCTCGTGGAGACGCCCTGGCTCGAGGCGGCACGGCCGCCACTGCGCGTTCCGGCCCTGCGTGATCAAGCCGGCGCGCTGCAGCACTTTCAGGTGTTTGGAGATGCCGGGGAGGCTCAGGTCGAACGGCTTGGCCAGTTCCGTGACCGAGGCCTCTCCCTCCGCGAGACGGGCCAGGATCGCTCGCCGGGTGGGATCGGCGAGGGCTGCAAACGTGACGCTCAGCTGATCATTTGCCACTGTATTTTGCCAATTAGCTAATTAACTGATCGGTAGAATACACCGCCGCCAAACCGGCTGTCAAGGGAGTCTCCTCTAGCGCGAGTGCGGTTGCGGGCGAGGCGCCGTGATCAGCAGCGCCGCCACCACCCCGCCGGCGACGAGGATGGCGGCACCCCAGGCAGTCGCGACCGAGAAACCGTGGACGATCGCCGCCGCTCGAGCGCCCGCGAAGCCCGCCGTGGCTGAAGTGGCGATCGTGTTGAGCACGGCGGTGCCGAGCGAGCCCCCGACCTGGTTCGCCGTGTTCACGGTCGCCGACGCGATGCCGGCCTCGCGTGGGTCGACTCGCTGCGTCGCGGTGCTGAATGCCGGCACCATCACGCACGAGATGCCGAGGCCGAGCAGCACCTCTGCCGGCAAGACCAGGGTCAGGTAGCCGCTGTCGACGTTGAGCTGCGTGAGCAGCGCCATGCCCGCGGCCGCAACGAGCGCGCCGGGGGCCATCAGCGCGCGCGGCGGCACACGAGGCATGAGCCGGCTCGCGATCAGCCACGACCCCGCCTGGGAGGCGATGGTCATCGGCAGAAACGCAAGGCCGGCGTGAAGCGGCGTGTAGAGCAGGACGACCTGCATGTAATAGGTCAGGAAGAGAAACGCGCCGAACATCCCCGCGATGGCCAGCGCCACGGCGACGTACGTGCCGCCGCGATTGCGGTCGAGGACGATGCGCAGCGGCAGGAGCGGGTTGCGCGTTGTCGCCTCGCGCAGGACAAAGAGCGCGAGCATCACGACGCTCGCAGCGAGCAGGCCGAGCACCGTGGTCGACGACCAGCCCGACCGGACGGACTCGGTGCATCCATACACCAGCGCGACCAATCCGCCACTCGCCAGGACGACGCCCGGCAGGTCGAACTTCGGCCGCGACGCCGCGCCTGCACGTGGCAGGATCAGCCATCCTCCGACCGCCGCCACAATCGCCACCGGGAGGTTTACGTACAGACACCAGCGCCAGGAGAGGTACTGCGTCAGCGCGCCGCCGAGGAGCAGGCCGACGGCCGCTCCGCTTCCCGCGATGGACCCGTAGACGGCGAACGCGGTCGCGCGCTCGCGCGGCTGCGTGAACGTGACCGCGAGCAACGAAAGGGCGGTCGGCGCGAGCACCGCGGCAAAGGCGCCCTGCAAGGCCCGAGCGGTGACGAGCACCGCGAAGGTGGGGGCGGCGCCGCCCATCACGGAGGCGAGGGCGAAACCTGCAAGGCCGAAGAGGAACGCGCGCCTGCGGCCGGCAAAGTCGGCGATCCGGCCGCCGAGAAGCAGCAGACCGCCGAAGGCCAGCGTGTAGGCCGTGACGACCCACTGCCGCTCGGCGTCGCTAGCACCGAGCGCAGCCTGCGCCGACGGCAGCGCGATGCTGACGATCGTCGCATCGAGGGCGATCATGAGCTGCGCCAGCGCGATCACGGCGAGTGCCGTCCAGCGCCTGGATGATGGCTCGGGAACGAACGACTCCCGTTCTCGCTGGAGCACCTCCGCTCTCATGCCGGCACCACCCGGCGGCTGACGATGCGGCCGGCCGCCAGACCCAGCAGGGCCCCGGCCAGAACGGCGAGCGTGGCCAGGACGAGGTCGGGCTTCACGGTCATGATGAAGACCACGCCTGTGGCCAGGCCGACCCTGATCGACCAGGAAAGCGAGGCGGTCCGCACGCTTATCCGGCCCCGCAGCACGCTCACTCCCGTGATCGCGCCCAGCACCGCGATCAGGACCCAGCTCGCGATGCCGACCGCGATCCAGCCTTTCCAGCCCCAGGTCGTCGCGACCATGTAAAGCCCGGGAAACAGCACGAACACAGCCGAGATTGGCCCCGCGACCTGATTGAAGCGCGCGGCCGGCATGCCGAGGCGAAGGCTGAAGCCCTCGACGGTAAGCAGCACGAAGAGAAGCAACGCACCGACGATGTGCAGGAACAACGCGGCCGAGTAAAGAGTCATCGACTTACCTCCTTGGTCCCAACCCGTACGGTTAGGCTACCATAAACTTATGGTGACTTAAAATATTGGGCTGCCTAACTTATTCCGATACAATGTGGCGATGGCGGTTGCGCCCGGGCTGAGAGAACGCAAGAAGCGGCAGACGCGCCAGCAGATCTACGACGCCGCGCGCCGCCTGTTCGAGCAGAAGGGTTTTGATCGCGTGAGCGTGGCGGAGATCGCACGCGCTGCCGAGGTGTCGGAGGTCACCGTCTTCAACTACTTTCCGACCAAAGAGGACCTCTACTACGGCGGGATGCAGTTCTTCGAGGAAGAGCTGATCGAGTCCGTGCGGGATCGGCCGAGGGGCACGAGTGCCTTGAAGGCGTTCCGGCAAAGGCTCCTGGAGGGCGTGGAGCGACTGGGCTCAAGGGAGGGCGCCGAGGCGATCCTGAAATCAGGTCGGGTCGTCTCGGCCAGTCCACCTCTCGCGGCTCGGGAGCGCGAGATCGTCGAGCGCTACACAGCCCGCCTCGCCGGCTTGCTGGCCGAGGAGACCGGCGCCGGCCCGGACGACGTGGAGCCGCTGGCGGCCGCGGCCGCCCTGATGGGCACGCACCGGGCGCTGGTCGGATTCGTCCGGCGCCGCGTGCTCGCCGGCCGGCGCGGCGCCGGCCTGGCCGAGGAGTACCGCGTCCAGGCGCGCCGGGCCTTCGCCCGGCTGGACCGCGGACTCGGCGGTTACGCGGTCAGGCCCTGACTTTGAGCGCCGCCTTAAGGTCCGAGACTCCGAAGTAGGCGTTCAACTTCCTCGCGCTCCGTGCCGAGCCCGTATAGGCAAAGAGGATGTTGACACCCGCCTTCCCGAGCTTGGCGGCGAAGCGGCCAAGTGAGCCGGGCGAGTCGGACAGGCTGACGGCAAGAACCTCATCCTCCGTCGCATCCCATCCCTTCTGGGCGAAAACCTTCTTGGCCGCGGCCGTCTTGTCGACGACCAGCCAGATCATTCCGCGATCGCCCTGCTTGGCGCCGCAGAACCCGACGATGTTGACTTTCTTCTCACCCAGGGCGGTCGCGATCTCCCCCAGCGTCCCCGGCCGGTCGGGTACCGAAAGTGTCAGCTGCTTTGCCCGCGGCATACCCCTGCCTCCAACTAAGCCCACCGAAAATCGAGGCAAGTGTATGCATGTTTACCTGGCCGACGCCAGCGCCTCGGAAGTCACCCGCAGGCCCAGCGTCACGAGGACCGCTCCCAGGATCGCGTCCATCCCCCTGCGCACGGAAGACCTGCGCAGCCAGCGCCCCATCCTTTCGACCGCGAACGCGTAGCCGACGAGCCAGGCGAGCGTGAGCACGCAGAAGTTGAAACCGAGTGCAAGCAACAACAGGAAGCTGGGATGAGGGCCGGCGAATGGAGGGAGCAGGCTGATGAAGAACGCGACCATCTTCGCGTTCGACAGGTTGCTGAGGAATCCCTGTATGAACGCCGCGCGGACCGAGAGCCTTCCGCCGCGACCCGGCGCCGTATCTTCCGCGTTTCCTTTGCTCATCGCGCCGAGTAATGAGCGCACGCCCAGATAGATGAGATAGGCGGCCCCTGCGAGCCGGATCGCGACGAACAGCGGAGCCGAAGCGACCAGGATCACAGCCAGCCCTGCGCTCGTCGCCAGGGTCCAGGTCGCCTGCCCGGCCGACACGCCCAGAGCGGTCGCGGCTCCGGTACGCCGGCTGCCGAGAAGCGTGTTGCGGATGGTCAGCGCGGTGTCCTGGCCGGGCGTGCAGATCACGAGAAGTGAGACGCCGAGGAACACAAGGTACTGGCCGAGCCCGATCACGGGCTCAGATTAGTTCGCGGAGTAGGCTCTCAGCGCCTCCGCGCGGCCGGTGCGGCGCAGCTTATCCAGCGCGTGCCGCTCCAGCTGGCGGATCGTCTCCCGGCTCGTGCCGAGCCGGCGGGCGACCTCGTCGAGGGCCCGCTGGTGCCCGTCTGTCAGGCCGAACCGGAGCTGGATCACCCGGCGCTCTCGCGGCCCGAGCGTGTTGAGGACATCGTCGACCCGGTCCTTGAGGTCAGACTCCAGCGCGACCGACGCCGGCGATTCGGCCGCTTCATCCTCGAGTAGGTGCCCGAGCTCCATATCGCCGTCTTCGCCGATCGGCGTCTCGAGAGAGACGGTGTCGCGCGAGGTCTGGCGCAGCCCTTCCACCTCGTCCGCGCTCAGCCCTAGCTCCTCGCCGACCTCCTCGTCGGTCGGCTGGCGGCCGAGTGAGTCGCGGAGCTTGTCCGAGACGCGGACCAGCTTGTTCGTCTGATCGCCGATGTGGATGGGCAGCCGGATGGTCCGCGCCTGGTCGCCGATGGCGCGCAGGACGGCCTGGCGGATCCACCACGTCGCGTACGTCGAGAACTTGAACCCCCGACGGTGGTCAAACTTGGCCACCGCGCGCATCAGGCCCACGTTGCCTTCCTGGATCAGGTCGAGCAGCGGCAGGCCGCGGCCCTGGTACTTCTTCGCGATCGAGACGACAAGGCGCAGGTTGGCCTCGGTCATCCGGCGCCGGGCGGGGTCGGAGCCTGCCTCAATCGCCTTGGCGAGCTCGACCTCCTGCTCCTTGGTCAGAAGCGCGCCGCGGCCTATCTCGCGGAGGTAGGCGCCGAGGGCGTCATCGGCCTCGGCCTGGCCCGGCTCGGTTTCGGCTCGGGGCTGACGTTCGATCTCGGAGAGCACGTCCGCGAGCTCGCGGGCGACCTCTTGCCGGGCGGTCCGCCCATCGTCCTCCGAATCGTCTGGCCACGCTGAAGCGGTTGTCTGGACTCCCATGCACTATGGATCTACCCATGAAGCCCGCGGGGCAAACCCGCTCCTAGATACTGGAGGCGCGATCGTGAGCTGGGTCAGTTTCGAGGTGAGGACCGGGCGGCGCGCCCAGCTGGTCGACATCACGGACCGCGTGGCGGAGGCGGTCCGACGCTCAGGCGTCGCGGAGGGCACTTGTCACGTGTTCATCCCCCACACGACTGCAGGCGTGACAATCAACGAGGGCGCCGATCCCGATGTCGCGAGCGACATCGAGTCTCATCTGCAGGAGCTCGTGCCGAAGGAGGCGGCTTTCGAGCACGTCGAGGGCAATTCCGACTCGCACATCAAGACGGTCCTCGTCGGTCCGTCGACCATGGCCCCGGTCCGCAGCGGCAAGCTCGCCCTCGGAACCTGGCAGGCGATCTTTCTATGCGAGTGGGACGGGCCGCGGACCCGCCGAGTCGAGGTCGCCGTAAATCGGCTCGCTTAACACGTCAAGTATTGTTGCCTCGTGGATTGGGAATGTCGATGACACGCGACTACCGCGCGCTCATTGGCCCGGCCACCGACGGCCGCGAGGCTCTCGTGTTCCACCTCGTCAGGGATGGCGCGGAGGCGTCCCTGTGCGGAATCGCGGAGTCGACTCTGGGACCGGGAGACGCCGAAGGCCAGAAAGTCTGTCCGGAGTGCATCGAGTGGCTGCGCAGACGAAAGGACACGGGGGAGTTCCGCCGCGTCGCGACCAGCTAGTTCACCAGCTCCAGCTCGCGGGCGGTCACGACGGTGTTCACCATCGACCTCGTCCCCAGCTTGCCGCTGATCGATCGCACGTGGGTGCGCACCGTCGAATAGCCGATGCCCAGGCGCTGCGCGATCTGCCGCGTGGCGACCCCATCGGCCAATAGCTGCAGAACCTCGCGCTCTCGCGGGCTGAGGCTTACCCGGATGTGCTCCCTGTCCTTGCCTCGGCTCACCAGCCGCGCGATCATCGTCGGCGAGATCAAGCTCGCGCCCTGCGCGACCCTGCGGATCGCCGCGATCACCTCGGACGCGGGGCTGGACTTGTGCAGATAGGCGCTCGCGCCGGCCTCGACGGCGGCGAGGCGGGCGTCGTCGCTGTCGTCGCGGCTCAGGAAAACGAACCTCGCGTTCGGAAACGGCTGCCGCATCGCAAGCGCGGCGTCGTGGCCCGTCCCGTCGTCCAGGTGGAAGTCCATCACGATCACATCGGGTGAAAGCCGGCTGGGCAGGGACGCAGCCTCCAACACCGAGGTCGCCCGGCCCACGACCCACATGTCTTTTTGACCGTCGATGAGCAGCCCCAGGCTCTCGGACACGAGCTGATGGTTTTCGACGATGATCACGCGAGTCGGCCTTCCATTGCCGTCGAGAGCAACGGAGGGCGACCCGTTTTGGGAAGTGTGCTGGCTCATCGCCCGAGTCAGACCGGCTCAGCCCGCCTGGTTGAACCGTGAGATGGCAAAGGGGCCAGGCCCTCCCTCAGGGCCGTGGCCCCCTGCCCGGTCTTTGCCCCCCGGCGGTAAATTCGAAGCGAGCTGCGCTCCGCAGCCATTGCGGGCTCACGTTAGCCCCCCGAGCGCAAAATTCGGAGTCAAAATGACTCGCTGAACTCGTCCAGGAGTTGTAGATTCATAGTGGAGGCGAGTGCCATGTCGGAGTCACAGCGCGATTGGGGCGAGCTTCCGGGCGAGGACCTGACAACTTCCGCCATTCCGGAGGTGGCGGGGTGGATCTCGATCTACGAGGAACTGGTGTCAGTCCTGCGCTCGGTAATAGCGCGCGCCGATGGAGCGCCGGAAGGCACTGCCCTGCAATTCAAGCTCGCCTGGGTCGAAGACCGGCTGGCCGCATGGCGTGACCGCCACGCCGAGTTGGCGGGGGTCGCGATCAACCGTCAGGATCACACGCTCACGTACGCGGGCAATTCGCTGCGCCTTACCCGGCGCGAGGCCGACCTGCTCGACTTCCTGCTCCGCCACCCCAGACGACCATTCACGAGCAGGCAGCTCGCCACCCTCGCCTGGCAGAACTCGAGGCTCTCCGACGCTCAGGTCCGCACCTACATCATGCGGCTGCGGGGCAGGTTGCGAGACATCGGGCTGGAGGAGGTGATCACCGTCAGCCGGAACCGCGGCTATGGCATCACCACGGCGCTGGGTGGAGGCAAGGATCGATGAGCAAGATCGAGCGCAAGCGCCCGTCCATCCCGGAGAGCCTCATCTCCGCCCGCCTGCTGATGCTCCAGTCCAAGCGCCTGATCCTGGCGACGCTCGAGCGCCGCCTGAGAATGCGGGAGCTCGAATCGATGCGTGCTCGGGTGGACCGTTTGCGCGCGGAGACCGAAAAGGCCCATGAGCAGTACTGCTCGTCGCTGCTGAGATGGGGGACGCCCGAGACCCCGGATTACTGGCCTGTGGCCTACGCGCGGCTCGTCGAAACCGCGGAGCGGCTGTCCGCCAAGTTGCGAGGCGCGGCGGTCGAGCTGCCGCCCGCGGAGAGATACCAGCTGGCGGCCGAGGTGGAGATGCTCGAGGTGCTCGTTGATGGATGGCGGGAATCCATTCGAGCCTCCATGATCGGCGCCGCGTAGCCTCTCAGCGGTTCAGCTCCTCCATCACCACCGCGACTCCGGTGGGATTGTCGCGGTGACCAAGCGTATGCGCCATCACTCGACACTGAATCTCTCGGCCTTTCCGGGTGGTCGCGCTCACAACCAGCTCGTCATGCAGGGGCTTGCCGGCCATGGCGGCCCGGATCAGCTCGCGCAGCTTCTGCGCGGGCAGCCCGATGTCGAGATCGAAAAACGAGCTCCCCACGACCTCATCGGACCGCACGCCCCATAGGTCAGCGGCACGCTCGTTCCACACCTGAACCCTCATTTCCCCGTCCAGCACGGCGGCGCCCACCTCGATGTTGCCCGTGATCGCGAGCAGCAAGATGTTCAGGCGCTGCACCTCGCGACTTCGCAGCTGCAGGTCGGTGTTGATGCTATTCAGCTCCGAGTTGGTCGACTCGAGCTCCTCGTTCAGCGTTTCCAGCTCCTCGTTGGTCGACTGAAGCTCCTCGTTCGTAGTCTCCAGCTCTTCCACGGTGGATTGGAGCTCCTCATTGGTCGTCTCGAGCTCCTCCTTGCTCGACTGCAGCTCGTGCGCCAACCGCTCCAGCTCGGAGCGCAGGTGCATCGATTGGGTCACGTCGACGAAGTTGACGACGCTTCCGACGACGGAGCCGTCCTCATCGATCAGCGGTGCGACCTGAACGTCAAACAGCCCCGGCGTGCCGTCAGCCCTCCTGATCTCGACGTTGGGCAGAGAGCTGGGTTGGCGATCGCGTCCGGCCCGATCGATCGGCGTCCGGAGATCGACGGGTCGATAGGAGATGTCGAGGTCCCGGAGCGGACGCCCCACGTCCGCAGGTGGGACCTCGAACAGCTGGCGAGCGGGCTGGTTGGCGCTGACCAGGACGCCCGTGGCGTCGACGACGATCTGCGGGTAGGGGACGCCTTCGGTTGTCAGCTCACGCACGCGCAGCTGGCGGGCGATGGAATTGTTGGCTTCGAGACTCCCCGACTGCGCAAGGACCATCAGCCGCTCCCGAAGATGCAGCCGCGCCACCTTGGAGAAGACGCGCTCCTTCAGATCGACAGGGGTGAACAGCGCGGTGTGGGTGAGAAGCATCTCGGCCCGACCCAGAAACAGGTAACCGTCGTCGTTCAATGCGTAATGAAAGCGCGCCAGGATCCGGCCCTGGGCCTCCGCCGTGAAGTAGATGAGCGTGTTGCGGCAGATCAAGAGGTCGAGCCGGGAGATGGGCGCATCCTGCGTCACGTCGTGCCGGCCGAAGATCATCGCCCGGCGCAGCGCGGCGCGAAATGTAAAGCGCTCGCCCTGACGATCGAAGTACTTTGACTTCAAACCGTCGTCGAGCGACTCGAGATCCTTGGTCACATACCCGGCGCGTGCCTTGCTCAGCGCGTCGTCATCGACGTCGGTGGCATAGATCTTCACCCTGTCGACGAAGCTCTGCTCGCCCAGCGCCTCGCAGAAAAGAATCGCGGCCGAATACGCCTCCTCGCCGGATGACGTTCCCGAGCTCCAGATGCGGATGTCGCCGGTCTTGGCCACGATCCGGGGGACGATGTTCTGGGCGAGATAGTCCCAGGCCTGCTTGTCGCGAAAGAACTCGGTGACGTTGATGAGAATCTTGTTGAAGACGGCACCGAACTCGTCGGCGTGTACCTGCAGGTAGTCGAGGTAGGAGCGGAAGCTGTCGATGCCGACCTCGGAGCCCCGCTGGGCGATCCTGCGCACCAGGCTGGCGCGCTTGTAACCGGTGAAGTCAAAGCCTCGCGAGTCGCGAAGGTACTCGATCAGGCGCTCAAAGTCCGGGCCGGCCTCGAACGTCAATCGGGCGCCTTGCTGGCAAGCAGCGTCTCAAGCGCGGATGGGATCGCGTCGAGCGACAGCACGAAATCAACTGCGCCTGTCTTGATCGCGGCGGATGGCATACCGAAGAATTCTGAGGAGGCCTCGTCCTGCGCGATCACGGTGCCGCCCCGTTGCTTGATCGCGGTCACACCGATTGATCCGTCATGGCCGGTGCCGGTGAGCACGACCGCGATCGCCCGTTTGCCGTAGGCAGCCGCCACGGATTCGAACAAGAGGTCGGCCGAGGGCCTCACGAAGTTGACCAGCTCGGTATGAGTCAGAGTCACCGTCCCGTCGCCGTTGATCAACAGGTGCTCGTCAGGTGGCGCGAGGTACACGTGGTCCGGCTCCAGCTCCATACCGTCCTGTGCGTGCCGGACTGGGAGCCGGCTCTGACGCCCGATGACCTGAGGCATCAGGCTGCGGTGGCGCGGGTCGACGTGCTGGACGATGACGACGATCGCTCCGAAGTGGGCGGGCAGGCGGCCGAGAATCTCGGTCAGAGCTATGACGCCGCCGGCCGAGGCGGCGATCGCAACTATGTCGAAGGGCGGGGTCGACCTGCTTTGCTGGAGCCGGTCAGTCAGCGCCACCGCGCCGCCCGTTTCCGGCCAGTTCGGCTGCGCGCCACGTCTGGTCCTGACCACCCCACGCATTTGCGGCACAGCTCGAGCAGCTCTTGCGCACGCTCCCTGCCGGCCGTGCCGCCACAGGCCAAATGCTAACCGCGGCGCGGCGCCACGTAAACGGAACGCTCGAGGCGGTGTCGCTCCGCTTCAAAAGGCTCGCGGAGCCAGTCTGCAAAGATCGGAGAAGGAGGCTGCGATGGACTACCCAAAAAGAGGTTCCGGCCAGAGTATAGTACATTTGTTCGGTGCCTGAGCCGTCGGCCGAGGCGGTCGAGCTTGGCCTGAACACAGCGGATCCGGCGACGCTCGTCATCGACCTGAACTGCGCCTTTGCCTCG
>WNGD01000271.1_pt1 | contig 76607 bp, 54 predicted proteins | sample 5400671 | NCBI WGS metagenome assembly WNGD01 (sample SAMN13153369, study PRJNA577476) | soil metagenome | isolation source: 40 cm soil or saprolite under grassland replicate 2 | place: USA:California | collected 2016-06-15
GGCGGCAGACAGTCACCTAGCCGTACTGTCAGATCCAACGCCTGGTCATAGTTCACGGTTTTGAAGGTTCTTTTCATACCCATAGCTTACCATTACTGACGGGAGGACCCCTGCGTCTCTCCGACAAACTGCTAGAGGATCTTCTGGCCCATACTGGGTTTCCCAGATGGAGAGCGCTCGCTGGTAGAGCGGCTCGGCCTGCGCATATCTGCCCTGACTAGCGTGGATTTCTGCCAGTCCAGTGAGCGAAGAGACCACATCAGCCCAGTTATTGAACGAAGAAGTCATCTCACAATGCCCCCAGATGGAGAGCGCTCGCTGGTAGAGCGGCTCAGCCTGCGTATATTTGCCCTGTTCAGCATACAGGCTCGCCAGGTGGTCGAGTGAAGAAGCCACAGCAGGATTCCCTGGTCCTAATCGCTGTTGTTGGATGGAAAGTGCTCGCTGGTAGAGCACTTCGGCCTGCGCATATTTGCTCTGCTTAGCAGAGAGGCGTGCTAGGTAGTCGAGCGAAGAAGCCACAGCAGGATGTTCTGGCCCTAATTGCTGTTCTTTGATGCGCAAGATGCGCTGGTAGAATAGCTCAGCCTGCGCATACTGGCCTTGCTCAGCATAGAGGTTCACGAGGTGATCGAGCGAAGAAGCCACAGCAGGATGCTCCGGCCCATACTGGGTTTCCCAGATGGAGAGCGCTCGCTGGTAGAATAGCTCAGCCTGCGCATATTTGCCTTGCTTAGCGTAGAGGATTGCTAGGTTATAAAGTGAAAAGGCTACATCAGGATGTTCTGGTCCTAATCGCTGTTGTTGGATGGAGAGTGCTCGCTGGTAGAGCGGCTCGGCCTGCGCATATTTGCCCTGTTCAGCATACAGGCGTGCTAGACCGCCGAGCGACTCGGCCACAGCAGGATGCTCCGGCTCTAATCGTTGTTTCCAGATGGAGAGTGCTCGCTGATAGAGTGGCTCGGCCTGCGCATATTTGCCCTGTTCAGCATACAGGCTTGCCAAGTGATCGAGCAAAGAGGCCACAGCAGGATCATCCGATCCTAATTGCTGTCCCCGGATGGAGAGCACCCGTAAGTAGAGCGGCTCGGCTTGCGCATATTTGCCCTGTTCAGTGTACAGGCTCGCCAAGTTTTTGAGTGAAACGGCCACAACAGGATCATTCTGCCCTAATTGCCGTTCTTTTTTATCTACTTCTGGTAACTTTTAGAAATGCTGAGTGATAGTATTCTTATCGCCGACGTTTTGTCCCTGGACGGGTGCATTGTTCTGGATTGTAAATTTTCCCAGACCTCCTCGTTGAGGCTGGACAAGATTTAGCAAGTCTTTTGCTGCAGCTAGTAAATCAGCATCCTGCTCTGCATTGACAGCAATAAATTCTTTCCAAAGCGTTTCTTTGCGACCAGCCGAGTTGGGCGTGGCTTCCAGAGCGTCAACTGCTTGAACAACCTCGCTGTTGGCACCAAATTTCTTGACGAGAAGGTCTTTAAGCTGATGATGGACATCTGTAATAGCTGTTTTGCTGGCTTCCGTGAGACCAGCGGCAGCGCCTGCTGACAGCGCAGCAATAATAGCAGTTGTGATCAATTCCATGTTTTGTATCCTTTCCTGGCTCCTTCTTCTGTCTCTCTTCTCAATTGAACCTTGTGAGTATGAGAAAATTGAGGATAAGGTGCTTTGGCAGAAGACGAAGCTCGTCTAACATCGCAACAAACCAACGGTTTTGAGGCGGCTAGTTCTTTGAACCACCTGTTCTACGGTACTGAGTTGTAAAGAAACTACTACACCTCACTATATTTGTGACTTTAGATTAGCAGATAAGCACATTCATTATAAATATCCTTAAAGTCGCCGTCAAGGTAAAAGTATTCAGTTGAGGGCTCATCTTTATCGGGGAGCAACAGAAGGTCCGATATCCTCAGATGGTATCTGGATCAGCTCCTTTGCCTTTGCAATCTGGCCTGCGTCGTGTATCCAATCCTCTTTGTTGTTATCGTCGGTTTTGATAGGTGTCTCCAGGAGTACTACGACATGATCGAGGCGTGGATCATTCAGTATGGCGCGTAATCCCTCTTCGCCAATAATGCCCTCGCCCAGGCGTGCATGTACGTCCCGGTGACTGCCCAGAGTCATCTTTGTGTCATTGAGATGAATAACTTTGAGGCGGGCAAACCCGATTGTCATGTCGAAATGATCCAGAATCTGTAAGGCCGACTCTGCATTGGAGATATCATAACCGGCTCCCCATAGATGAGCCGTATCAAGGCAAACTCCCAGTCGCTCTTCATATTGAGGTAACAGGCTGAGAACCTCGGCCAGTTGCTCAAAGTTATGGCCCAACGAGTTTCCAGCACCCACATCGTTTTCTAACAATAACATTACCTCTATCGGAGTCTGCGGCAGAATACGCGTAATGCCTTCAGCGATACGGGCGATGCCTGCTTTGACGCCTGTTCCACGATGACTCCCGGTATGAAAAACCACATATTTTGCGCCAAGCAACGCCCCACGTTGTAGTGTCCAGGTAAGTAGCATAACCGATTTTTCCCAGATCGTTGTATCAAGTGTTCCCAGATTAATCAGATAGGGTGCATGGATAACGACTGGATCGAGGTCGCATACCTGCGCTGCCCGGGCGAACGCTATGCTGGCAATTGGATCATCAGCAGGCGCACGCCACGCGGTCGGATTGCTGGCAAAAATCTGGATAGCATTGCAACCGATCTGCTGCGCGATCTGAGCCGCTCTGATGGGCTTCGAGTTTGTGGGCATATGACGACCAATGCGCATAATCTATTCGTCCTCATTGGTGAGCTGTTGTACCGGTAAGCTATAGTGCTCTCCCTGAGAAATATGTGGAAGTTCTTCTAACTTTGTGAGGCCGAACAGTTGTAGGAACTCAGAGGTGGTTGCAAACAGAGCCGGACGACCTACCGTCTGGGCCCGTCCGACTTCGGCTACCAGGCCATGCTGAAGCAAGCTGGCAAGAGCACGATCACTATTGACGCCGCGTACCGACTCAATCTGGCCACGTGTGATTGGCTGGCGATAGGCAATAACGGCCAGGGTTTCCAGTGCGGCAGAGGTCAATTTAGCAGTCATGGGCAGACCAAGTAGAGCTGCTACATAGCGGGCATTCTCTGGCGCTGTTACAAGCTGGACCTGCTCACCCAGTAATTGTAGTCGTATGCCACGCTCCTGGTTCACCAGTTCCTGCTCTAATACCTGTAAAGCGCCCTGCAAGCGTGTCTCATCCACATCAAGTAACTTGCGTAATTCCGCACGCTCTAACGGTCGTCCGGAGACGAAGAGCAGGCTTTCGATCGCCGCCGCCAGTTGCTTATCGGTTGTATTGGTATACGGTTGAACATCGATAACATGTTGTTCCATAGTGAACAAAGTATAACATGGAATGCAAGCCTATAGTGATACCTTCCAGGACGCTTCAAAAGTCGCGTGCATGGACCCGTAGAGGCGTGCCTTGCGTGCGCCGAGTAGCCCAGGAGGAATTCACATCAGCTCAACAGAGTTCCTTCACGCTCACGCGGCGCACGCAAGGCACGCCTCTACGGGAACTTTTGAAGCGCCCTGGATATCATCCTTCATTTGAAATAAAATGAAAAATGTTGATGTTTGACATAATGACACTCAAAGTTTTTGCAATGATCATTGCAATGTGATATAGTTGGGATAAGTAAACACTACGATAGAAGGAGGCCGAGCCTATGAAAATAGAGAAATTTACTGATAAGGCTCGTGAGGCAATCCATGATGCATCAGAGCTTGCGCAGAAGCATAATCATAGCCAGATAGAAGTTGAGCACTTGCTCGATGCTTTGTTGAGGCAGGAAGGTGGTGTGGTACAGCAGATAATCCAGAAGGCGGGTGGTAGTCCCCAGGCAGTGCAGCGAATTATTGAGGGTGAGATTGAGCACCTTCCCCGCGTGTATGGTGGAAGTGAGCCGGGTATATCACCGCGCCTGCGCAAGGTGCTGGAAGACGCCTGGAATGAGATGAACAATTTCAAAGATGAATATCTGAGTGTTGAGCATCTATTCCTGGCTATGTTTAATGTTGAGAATCCCGCCCAGCGTACGCTAAAGGCCGCTGGACTTTCCCGTGAGCAGGTCTTGAAGGCACTTACAACCATCCGTGGCGCTCAACGTGTAACAGATCAGGATCCCGAGGGAAAGTACCAGGCGCTGGAAAAATATGGTCGTAATCTGACGGAACTGGCGCGCCAGGGCAAACTTGATCCGGTAATTGGGCGCGATGAAGAGATTCGCCGTGTGATCCAGGTATTGAGTCGCCGCACAAAGAATAATCCGGTGCTTATCGGTGAGCCTGGGGTTGGTAAAACTGCGATCGTCGAGGGCCTGGCACAGCGTATTGTGCGTGGTGATATTCCCAGAACCCTGGCCGATAAACAGGTCGTGACTCTGGACCTGGGAGCACTTGTTGCAGGCGCTAAGTTTCGTGGTGAATTTGAAGAGCGTCTGAAAGCTGTGCTGAAAGAAGTTACGAACGCTGAGGGTGGCATCATCCTCTTTATTGATGAGCTGCATACCCTGGTAGGCGCGGGTGCCGCCGAGGGCGCTATGGATGCATCGAATATGCTAAAACCTATGCTGGCACGTGGCGAATTGCACTGTATCGGTGCTACCACGCTTGATGAGTATCGCAAACACATCGAGAAAGATGCAGCATTGGAGCGCCGTTTCCAGCCTATCATCGTCGAGCAGCCAACTGTTGAAGATACCATTAGCATTCTGCGTGGATTAAAGCAGCGCTACGAGGTGCACCACGGCGTACGTATTCAGGATAGCGCCCTGGTTGCTGCCGCCGTGCTCTCCAATCGCTATATCACTGATCGTTTCTTGCCGGACAAAGCTATTGACCTTATAGATGAAGCCGCCAGCCGCCGCCGCGTGGAATTGGATAGCACGCCCAGCGAGATCGATGCGCTGGATCGCCGTATTCGCCAATTACAGGTAGAGCAGGAAGCACTGAAAAAGGAGACCGATGCCGCCAGCTACGAACGGCGCGAGAAGGTTGAGCGCGAGATTGCTAACCTGAGCGAACAGCTTCACAGCATGCGCATGTTACTTGAAAGTGAACGTGAACCGGTCGAAGAAATGCGTAACCTCAAGAAGCTATTGGAGGAAGCGCAGGTAGCTTATGAGAAGGCCGAGCGTGCATACGACTACGAAGCTATGGCGCGCCTGAGTTATGGTACCATCAAGGTACTTGAGCAGCGTATCAAAGAGATGGAAGCGAAGCTCGCGAATCTGCGCAGCGCTCGCATGCTTAAGGAAGAAGTAGACTCTGAAGATATTGCCGAGATCGTCTCCAGGTGGACGCACATCCCCGTCTCCAAACTTATGGAGGCTGAGGTACAGAAGCTGCTCTCAATGGAAGATCGGCTCCGTGAGCGCGTAGTGGGGCAGGAGAACGCTCTGGAGATCGTTTCCGATGCCATCCGTCGTTCACGTGCGGGCCTGCAAGATCCTGATCGCCCACTCGCTAGCTTCCTCTTCCTGGGACCAACCGGCGTTGGTAAAACAGAGCTGGCCCGCGCTCTGGCGGAATTCTTGTTTGACGACGAGCAAGCTATAGTGCGCATCGACATGTCTGAGTACATGGAGAAACATACGGTCTCTCGCCTCATTGGTGCCCCTCCTGGTTATGTTGGATACGAAGAGGGTGGACAGTTGACCGAGGCGATACGGCGTCACCCCTATAGTGTTGTGCTGCTCGACGAGATCGAGAAGGCGGCGCCCGATGTCTTCAATGTCTTGCTGCAATTGCTTGATGATGGGCGACTCACCGATGGCCAGGGTCGTACGGTTGACTTCAAAAACACTGTCATTATTATGACCAGTAACATTGGCAATCAGTGGCTGCACGAGTACGATGGTATGGACGAAGACGAGATACAGCGCACTATACGACCACGTTTGCGTGAGGAGGGCTTCCGTCCTGAGTTTATTAACCGTATCGACGAAGTGATTATCTTCCACAAGCTCGGACGCGAACAGATGAAAAGTATCGTCGATATCCAGCTCAATCGCCTGCGTTTACGTCTGGCTGAGCGGCATATCACGCTCAATCTCAGCGACGGAGCTAAAGACTTCCTGGCGCGTGAAGGCTACGATCCACAATTTGGCGCACGCCCACTCAAGCGCGTCATCCAAAAAGAGGTCGAGAACCGCATCGCACGTGCTATACTGGATGGAACAATCCGTGATGGTGATACCATCGAGATCGATGTTGCAACAAATGGCAAACTTATCATAACTCCGGTACGCTAAGAAATGGCTTCCAGGGCGGGGGCAGACGATGAGGAGAATACATTATGCAGGGCAGTGACGCTCCACTAAATAGCGCTAACGAGCAGCTTTTACAGGTACTCAGTGCTATGTTAATTCAATTAAATGCGCTACGAACGATGATAGATGAGGATACAGTAGAAACAGGCATTGATAACAGGTATGCTATGCGTGATGGATTGAAGCTATTGGAGCGCATGACGCGCGAAGCGCTGTATGTGGTACGCGCTTCTAATGAGGATACCTCGCTTGCTGAACTGGTCGGAAGCACGCTGGCCGATGCTCTGTCTCGTCTCATTGAAGAGACGGCAGAGATGCTCGGTATCTCCAGTCGCGTCTCGTTTTCCGGCGTCGATGACGAGGGAAGACCTAAAGAGCACGCGCTTCCTGCTGCTACTGAACGCGTACTCTACTTGATTGCGCGGGAAGCTTTATATCATGTGCAGCAACATATTGGTACACATAAACTACGCCTTATGCTCAACTATGGGCCAGACGACGTGCAGATGAGTGTTGAGGACGATGGTATCAACCCCGATCTTCAGCCAGTTCAGCCTGAAGAGATCACCTCTGATGTATCAGCGCCACCATTTGCCGCGCCGACAGCGATAATGCCAATCCCTCTTATTAGAGATCTACGCTATCGCGTTGAGCATCTTGGTGGTTCGCTGGAGATCGTTTCTCTCGGAGAGCGGGGTACGCGTGTCCTGGTTCGTGTTCCTTACCTGCCACATACTCATGCGGCAGACACTGCCAGTGAAATTCCGTTGTCTGTACCTGTTGGTAACGGGTCAGGCGCTGCTCCTGTGCCCTCTGGTACCTCTACATCTAACGAAGTCGTACGTATCCTGGTCGTGGACGGTCAGTCGGTAACACGTGCCGGACTACATCGCTTGCTGGAATCCTATCCAGGCTTGCAAGTTGTGGGTCAGGCTGCGGATGGCGTGCAGGCAGTGAGTGAAACCATAGAACTGGGGCCGCAGGTTGTGCTCATGGATGCGCAGTTGCCCGATGGACAGAGCCTGGAAGCGCTGCGTCAGATCAAGCAACTGAACCTCGATACCAGGGTATTATTGCTCTCAACGCAGAATCGTGAGGAGTATCTGTACGAAACGCTGCGGGCAGGTGCGGATGGCTATGTATTGAAAGATATTGCTCCCGATGAACTGGCTCAGGCTGTACATGCCGTTGCGCGTGGCGAAGTCTTAATCCAACCGCAGCTCGCTGGCAGGCTCCTTTCACGCTTCGGTAAGCAAGGGCGTGGCCCTTATGAATCATTGACCACACGTGAACTGGAAGTGTTGCGTCTACTGGCTCGTGGACTGCGCAATAAAGAAATAGCTGCTCGCCTCTTTGTAAGCGAGCGAACGGTAAATTTTCACCTGGCAAATATCTACCAGAAACTCAATGTCTCCGGTCGTACTGAAGCATTGAGTAGGGCGCTTGAACAAGGATTGATCACGACTTAAGAAACTGCAAAGAGGTTTTCCACTGTGATCAATCCTCATCTGGCGCTAAAAAGTAATTATGGTCTGAGGACACCTGCATGCCAGGTATCAATGGAATGTTTGAGCGACGCGATGTAGGCCGCCTCGTTGTTATTATCAGCTGTGGGTGCGTATATGGGGATGATCTTATCGACTGTGGTGAGTCCTCTTTGAGCTATATAGTAGTTGCGAATTAACTCGTACCACGCCTGGAAGCCATCCTCCCAGCTCGCGAATGATGCATAACCACCACGATCCTGGTCTACACAGGCAAAATTCGGAATGCACCGTAAGTTACCGAGGGAAAGCGTTGTGCGTGCTTCACCAGCCGTTCCAAATGTGCTTTCGTGCAGAAAGAAAGCCAGGGCAAATGCCGGGTCAATCCCATATTTTACGCCCAGATCGTAGAGTGCCTGCCCCTTACCTGCTGCAGGCGAGTTATAGCTTGCAAGCACCTGATTAATGAAAGCAACGCTAATGGTAGGGTTATGCAGAACCGAATAAGGACCAGTTTGTGTTGGAATCGCCGTTTTTGCTGCTATTGGTTTATTTGCTTGCCAACTCCCGGCAGCGCTCCCGCCGACTTGAATACTGTATGACTGCCCTCCTGTGAAATCTACGAGCTGCGGATTCCCTGGACGCTGAGCTATACCTGCAGAGAGCAGGACCGCAGTGGTAATTGCGCCAAGTACCATACAGATAACTACGGATTTGAGCCATACCTTGTGCCGTGCTAGTGGATGTGGCGCGAACTCATCGACAACCTTTCTGACTTTAAAGGGCGCATCAATCTTCTCTGGTTCAGGTTGGAGAGCCTTCGTGAGACGCGATTGAAATACGCTTGCTTCGGTTTCCTCCTCCTCTACCGCCACCTCCGATAGTTGACGTGTTGCACGCGGGGGAATAACAGTACGCGTTTGGGTTTCGATAGGCTTGCGTGGCTTCAGCTTCGTATAGCTACTACCACTTGCCATGGGCGACCTCCTTTAGAGTTGACAAACGTCGTTCTATTTTAACACAGTGCCAGCCACAGCACAAGTTTTTTCTGTTGCTTTGCCAGGTTCCGTAGAGGCATGCCTTGCGTGTGCCTCGTTGGGGCCCGTAAGGATGCCCCTGCCACCCACGAGGCACACGCAAGGCATGCCTCTACGGGGGCGACCTTTCAGTCGTGCTATATAATGATACATAGAAATACAGCTAGCTACAGATTATAATAACATCTATGAAACGGCTAACGTATGAGAAAATAGTCCTATTTCTGCGAACTACATTAGAATTGTTAGACGTTTGTGATGGTAGACATATCCGCAAGCAATACTGTTATGGTTGCTATGCTGTTCTCTCATCAGATATAATAAGTTTCACCACACTATGGGCCTTGCAAGCAGCATTATGCTCATGTCTGTTTCTGCGCGTCTGAAAAAGTGTAGTGACGAACAATGCAAACTACATTATCTTGATAGGTAGCGCGTAAGCCTCTCATCTTGCGAGGGAGTATCATGGCTGAGCAATTAAACATTATTATTGTCCCTCATACTCATTGGGATCGCGAATGGTATCAGACGTTCCAGCAATTTCGTATTCGTCTTGTAAAAACTATTGATAAGTTGCTGGATATTCTAGATCGTGATGAGACGTTTAGCTACTTTATGCTCGATGGCCAGACGATTGTTCTTGATGATTATTTAGAAATACAGCCTGAGCAGGAGGAGCACCTGAAGCATTATATACATGCTGGACGTATTCTGACGGGTCCCTGGTATTTACAGCCTGATGAGTTCCTGGTCAGTGGCGAGTCCTTGATCCGCAATTTGCAGATAGGTCTGCGCCGTGCTGCTGAGTTTGGTAATTCCATGCGTGTTGGCTATGTCCCCGATACCTTTGGACACATTGCCCAACTGCCACAAATTCTTCAGGGTGTTGGTATTGACAATGCAGTCTTCTGGCGGGGAGTTGGAGCAGAGGCGACCAGAAGCGAATTTTATTGGGCGGCTCCCGATGGTACAAAAGTCCTGGTTATCCATCTCGCCGATCCTGCTGGCTATTCTAACGCACGCTTCTTACCACTCAATCCGGAAGAGTTTGTCTCTCGTGTCGAGTTACTGGCCTCCAATATCCTGCCTATGGCTACAACGAATAACCTGCTTTTTATGAACGGTTCCGATCACCTGGAGCCACAGGACGGTCTTCCGCGCGTGATTGAGGCAGCTAATAGCTTGCTCGCTCATATTGATCCTGAGCACGAGAAAATTCTTACACATTCTGTCAATGGTACTGATCAACGTCAATCGGATGGGAATGAAAAGCATTACAAATCCATTCATGTTCAGATAGGCACACTTCCTGGATATATTGAACGCGTACGACAACAAAATACGCAGTTCGCCACCTTGAGTGGAGAGATGCGTAGTAGCCAGTACGCACACTTGCTGCCTTCTGTGCTTTCTACTCGTATGTGGATCAAGCAACAAAATACGGCGACCGAACATCAGCTTGAACGCTGGGTTGAGCCACTGACGGCCTGGGCAACAAAGCTTGGTGCTGCTTATCCTCAGGGTCTGATCAAAATGGCGTGGAAGTATTTGCTGCAAAACCAGCCACACGATAGCATCTGTGGCTGTAGTATAGATCAGGTACACCGCGAGAATAGCGTGCGCTTTGCTCAGAGTCAGCAGATTAGCGATACTCTCATTACTCAGGCCATACAGCAGATTGCGCTGAAAACTGATACTCGCGCTCCTTTTGCGGCCTTGCAGACTACTTACGAACCTGTGCCTATTGTCGTCTTTAATCCAGCTCCTGGCCCGCGTACCGCGACCGCTCAGACTATAGTCCAACTGCCAGGTTCTTTGCACAATGCTGTCATTGTCGATGAATATGGGACACGCATGCCCTACCATGTAGTCAATCGCTGGCGGCAGGAGATAGGCTCTATGCCGATAGCTCGCGAAATGCTCTCTGCTGCTGTCACCCTGGCAGGAGTGAATTCGCCAGCGCAATTGATTCAGATGGCAGAGTCTATGATTATGACTGCTTTAGGCAGCACGGATGCCCATGTCATCTCGCGTGTCTACATCGAGGATTATAGCGATTCGCCGATCCATCACGATCACCATACGCCGCAGCCGGGTGTTGTCTATATAGAAATAATGGTGGCCCCTAAAGGACGAGTCAGCATCAACGAGCAGGAGGTCAATACTGCGGTCCAGCAAATATTATCCTTCCTGACGCGTGAAGATATTCACATGTTAGAGGTAACCCTGGTTGACCAGGCCCGTGAAACCATCGATTTTATTGCTGCTGATCTGCCTGCATACGGACTGAAGACTTTCTGGCTCTATCCTCGTGGCCTGAAAGATGAGGAACGTTCCCGGCCTGCTCAGCGTGTAAATATTACAACACTATTGACTCAAGAGAATAGTATTGAGAACGAATTCTATCGTGTCGAGGTCAACGGACAGGATGGCACACTGAATGTCATTGATAAGTTGACAAATGTGGTTTTTACGGGTCTCAATCGTTTTATAGATGGAGGAGATGTTGGTGATCTATACACCTATTGTCCTCCTGAACAGGATATGCTGGTCAATAAACCACTGGAACCACCAAAGGTCGAATTGATTAATGCTGGTCCAGTACGCGCGACTCTGCGTATTAGTGGGCGTTGGGCGTTGCCTGCTGCATGCAGCGCAAGCCGCGCTGAACGCAGTACCCGTTCGACTATCTGTCCTATTATCAGTGATATATCACTAATTCCCGGTGTCCGTCGTATTGATATTCATACGTATGTAGATAACAAGGCGAAAGACCATAGATTACGCGTAACTTTTCCTGTATCATATATAGTAGAGCAAGTGGCCGCTGAAGGAACCTTTGAGGTACGGACGCGCCCTGTGGTTCAGCCGCGTCCAGCAGATGAGGCGGAGTGGGCAGAGGCTCCAGTCAACCTCTTTCCGCAAAAGCGCTTCGTCGATATCAGTAATGGAGAGATCGGCTTAGCTATACTGAACCGTGGTTTGCCAGAGTATGAAGTAGTGACTATTGACGATCAACTGGATACAAATCATGAAGCGGTCGGGCAGGGGAGACAGGCAGTTGCGGTAACGCTCCTGCGTTGTGTAGAATGGCTTTCGCGCGGCGATCTATCTACGCGTCATGGGCACGCTGGACCGATGGAGCAGACGCCAGAAGCGCAATGTGTGGGCCATTACGAGTTTGACTACGCGTTGGTGCCGCATCGTGGAACCTGGGAAGCGGAAGGTGCCCTGGTGTTGCGTGAAGCCCAGTCTTTCAACACTCCCATCGCGACCCGCGTAATCGTAACGGAACAGCATGATGGACAGCTTCCTTCGCACACCTCGCTCATCACTATTGAGCCTGACAAACTGGTCTTGAGCGCACTCAAACGCAGTAACGCCGGACAGGGGGTAGTCGTACGCGTTTATAACCCGACTGATCATGATGTACATGCGAAAATTTATCCAGGATTTGCGTTTACGCAAGTACATATGGCAAACTTATTGGAAGAATACCTTGAGGAAGAGTCATCTCTTCTCTTCATAGACAAAGATGCCAGATTGGCACAAGCAAATATACGTGGAGGAGGTATAATGACGCTGGTTTTTGAATAAATGATTATAGCAGAGGCATCGCAAAACGGCTCTCGTAACCCTGACTCATAGTCCTATAGTGTAATCCAATGGCTTAGTGATGCGTTGTAATTGAGTGTATGTAGTCTAAAAAGAGAGTGAGCACTATGCGTTGCTCGTTTAAATTGAGTACCTTAATCTCTATTCTGAAAGGGGCATTTGTCCTGTGAATGCATTAGCAAATATTTATCTGGCCCCTGGCCCGACGTCAGCGGGGGGTATACAAAATACCTTGCAAGGGCTTGTCGGACCTCTTATAGGTTGTACGGTTGCTTTTCTGGTCATTTTCTGGTTAAGTCTGGTGATATGGACTTTTCGTGATATTCGTGCCCGCACACAAGACTTCTTATCGCAGGTTCTTGCCACTGTGCTGGTGACGGTCTTTCCTATTGTTGGGCTTTTCATTTATATGATTCTGCGTCCTCGTCAAACCCTTGCAGAAATTTATGAGCGTCAGTTGGAGGAAGAATCCCTCCTGGCTGAGATGACTGAGCGTCAGACCTGCGGGAACTGCCATGCTCGTATCGAAACAGATTTTCAGGTCTGCCCATCATGTGGTCAAAAGCTCAAACGTGCCTGTCCCAAGTGCGAGCGTCTTTTGGAACTACGCTGGATGTTCTGCCCCTATTGCGCAACTAATGTTGCTGGTGGCCCCGGCCCGATGCAGAATATGCCTGGCGTGCCAGCTTTAGGGAGACCTAGCAACTCTGGCATCCCTAATGGGAGTATACCCGGTATGCCTATGGGGGGACCGGCCGGGGGAAACCGCTATTAGATATTCCTCTGTAACTCTTCGGGTCTTCTCTTTCTGACTCCTCAGCGCCTGCGGCGCTTCGCAAGGGGTTGTATGTGGGAGGGGAAGGTTGCCGGCTCTGGGCCGGCAACCTTCCCCTCCCACATACAACCCGGCGAGCCACCTGCGGTGGCGAGGGGTTCTGAACAGAACGGTGCAACGGTGCAACCTGCTGCTTTCAGTATCAAGCAAAATGTGATATAATGGAGTGGCGAAATGCGGGTGCATGACCGCATTTGCCATGTTCTGTTGGAATACCTTATGTAGGTGTAGACTAGCCTTCCGCAAGAACTCACCTCCCTACGCATTTATGCGTGTGTATACGCGTGTGCTTTATAGTACATTGAGCGTATGGATGGCGAAGCCGTGCGAGATCAATGTTCTCCCCACAAGAGGCATCTCTTTAAGGAGCTCGTTCTCTCCCTTTGAGGGCATGTTCCTTCCTATGCCTGGAGGCCAGGTCACCGTATTGGAGTTTTTTTGATGGCTAAGACGCGAGAATCGATAATGGCAGAGCAACTTCCTGATAATAATAATAACGAAGCTCTACTTGGTAATAATGATAATGGAAAGATAAATGGTAATGGTAGTGATGGCTACGGCGGACAAAACATCCAGATTCTCGAAGGATTAGAGGCTGTACGTGTACGCCCTGGTATGTATATCGGCGCTACGGATCAGCGCGGTCTGCACCATCTGATCTATGAAGTTGTCGATAATAGTGTTGATGAGGTAATGGCCGGTTTTGCTGATACTGTGAAGGTCGTTATTCACACTGATAGTTCGGTTATTATTGAGGACAACGGACGTGGCATTCCTGTAGACGAGCATCATCAGCGTCCAGGCATGTCAACACTTGAAGTTGTAATGACCGTGCTGCATGCTGGCGGTAAATTTGGCGGCGGTGGCTACCAGATCAGTAGTGGTCTGCATGGTGTTGGTGTCTCGGTCGTCAATGCCCTCTCTGAATGGTGCCAGGTTGATGTCAAGCGTGATGGCCGTCTCTGGCGGCAGCGTTACGAAAAAGGTATTCCCGTTACCAGACTGGTTGACGTAGGACCGGCTGAGGGAACAGGTACTATCACATCTTTCCTGCCGGATCTCACCGTGATGGAGACGCGTGACTTCAGCTTCGAAATACTGGCGCAGCGTTTTCGTGAGATGGCCTACCTCAACCGTGGTATGACCATTATCCTGATAGATGAGCGCACTGACCGTGAAGCGACCTTCTATTTTGAGGGTGGCCTGGTTTCATTTGTACGTTACTTGAACAAAAATAGAAACACCTTGCAGGCGCGCCCCGTGAGCATTGTGCGCGAAGTCGATGGCATGAAAATCGAGGTAGCGCTACAATATAACGATAGCTGGTCCTCTACCGAATTCTCTTTCGCTAACGGTATCAACACCGTCGATGGTGGCATGCACATCACCGGTTTCCGCAGTGCCCTCACGCGCACGCTCAACGACTATGCGCGCAAGGTTAACCTGCTCAAAGAGAAAGACGGCAATCTGACCGGAGACGACGTGCGCCAGGGCCTGACCGCTGTTATCAGTGTCAAGATCCCTAACCCGCAATTTGAGGCCCAGACCAAAAGTAAGCTCAACAACGCTGAAGTGCGCCCTATTGTCGAAGCAATCACAGCCGACATGCTGACCCAATACCTGGAGAGGACGCCAAGCGAAGGTAAGGCTATCATCGACAAATGTCTCACCTCAGCACGTGCCCGCGAAGCTGCTCGTGCCGCCAAAGACCTGATCCAGCGCAAAAACGTTCTAGACTCGACGCTCCCCGGCAAGCTGGCTGATTGTAGCGAAAGGCGTGCGGATCGCTGTGAACTCTACCTGGTCGAGGGAGATTCTGCAGGGGGGTCGGCAAAACAGGGACGTGATCGACACTTCCAGGCCATCCTGCCATTACGTGGTAAAATCTTGAACGTAGAGCGTGTAGGACTCGACAAGATCCTCAAAAACGAAGAGGTCAAAAATATCATCACAGCCATTGGAGTTGGGATCGATGAGCACTTCAACATAGCGAAACTGCGCTATGGACGCATCGTTATCATGTGCGACGCCGACGTAGACGGTGCTCACATCCGTACTCTGTTATTGACCTTCTTCTTCCGCCACATGGAGCAACTGATCTCCGGTGGTCACCTATATATAGCGCAGCCGCCCCTTTTCCACATCAAAGTAGGCAAACAAGTGAAGTACGTTTACACGGATGAGGAAAGGGACTCGATCGTTGCCGAGTACCGCGAGTCGCACAACGGTAAAGAGCCTGAAGTCGGTCGTTACAAAGGTCTGGGCGAAATGAATCCCGAGACTCTATGGGACACCACCATGGACCCAGGCAAACGCACAGTCTTGCAAGTCACGATTGAAGAAGCTATGGAAGCCGACAAAATCTTCAATATGCTCATGGGCGACGAGGTCGGTCCCCGTAAACGCTTCATTGAGAGCCATGCCCGGAGTGCGAACCTGGACGTGTAATTGTTGAAAATTTATAGCACCTCTAACTTAGTTGCTCAGAATTCAGTCGTTTGCTGGCTTCATTTATCGCGTAAGCAATCTGTAGCTCCAAGGCAAGCTCATGAGCGTGCGTAAAGTTTTCGCGTGCCTGGGCTACATCCTGCTGCGCGAGTTGGATATCACCAAGAGCAAGTAAAGAGAACACAAGAGCATTTTTTATACCCATTTCCTCTGCCAGCGCCTGAGCATTCTGGTAGTGAATCAGAGCATTCTCAATATCTTTTCTCGCCTCGTAGATATCGCCCACCAGCAAATGAGAGAATGGCAGGTAACGTCTGAAGCCAATCTCCTCGCGCAAGGCAAGCGAGTTTAACGCGTAATTAAGGGCTGCATCCAGGTCGTCCTTATCCCATGCCAGTCCTGCGAGATGACGCAAGGCATAGGACTTTTCCAGCTTGTGATTGTAGAGTTCAGCAAACTGCAGTGCATCCGTGTAGTACTCCAGCGCTTTGTCATAGAGATTACGCCGCTCGTAGGTCAGTCCAATATTAAACAGCGCTTCACTGATACCTCTGGTATCGCGCAATTTCTCCCGGCGCTCAAGCGATTGCTGAAAATATGCCAGTGCCTGCTCATAATCGCCCTCACCCGTATTCAGCGTCTTGTTATAATGAGCCTGACCGATCAGATTCAAAGCGTCCGCAATCCCCTTTTCGTATTGAGTCTCCTCGGCAAGCTGCTTTGCCTCCAGGATTGTCGCAAAGGCCAGGTCAAAGTCTTTGTTTGTGAGAAAATAATTTGCGACGAGTATTTTTCCATACTGAAGTACAAGCCTCACCCGGTCACGCGGCTGCACATCTTTAACTGTTGTAAGCTGTAAGCCCGTCTGCAAAACACTCAGGGCTTCATCCAACCTGCCGAGGAGGTAATATGATTCCGTTATCTCACACAGATTATTGATCACATTCGTGAAGTGATCAGAGATGGAATGAGAAGAATTTGTTGATTGCGCCATAGGTCATCTTTTCTCTCTTTTTATTTAATGATAAAAATGGGTCAAAATGGATACGCTTGTTATACCACAGTTCTTTGCGTATTCCAAACAAAGCGGCCAGAGTACGCCATGAAGGGCTATTGAAATATACAAAAATCAACCGTAACCTGTTTACTAACCACCTGCAAGAGCCTCACAAGACTCCTCGTGGTCGTAGGTTGAGACTCTACCACCGCGATACAGTACTTTACGGTGTATTTTCACCCTGTTCAAGGACAAGGGCGCTGCCGATTGTGTATACTGGGGATGTAGTCAAAAAGTTGTTCTTGTAGATTGTCCTCGGAGTAAAGCTCTTATAGCAAGTTTCTTGTAATACTGCTCTTGTAGTTTTATTTCTGTAGTGCGTATACTTAGATCGACCTTAAATAGATTGTGTATGGTAGTGTAGTCTTTGTAGGTCGGCTTTGTGGGAGCATGCATGTAGATTATTCTTCAGTAGTGCGGTTCTTGTAGGTCGGCTTCGTAGTGATACGTTTTGTAGTTTGTGAGTTTAATTATTAGTCTCTAATCAATTTTTAAGTAAAATCGTTTGCCTGAAATGCCTTGCGGAAGAGCCAGCAGCGTCCTATAAGTGGACATTGTCGGCTCTTCTTGCTATTACAACCAACTGCTATTTTAGTCTGGAGATCGATTTAGTCGAGGAACTCCAGTGCAGCACGTGCGAGTACCTCGACGGCGATAGGCAAGGCGTCTTCATCGATATTGAAGTGCGGATGATGGTGGGCATAGTTTGCTCCCTTGCCCTCGTTGCGCGCTCCAACAATAAAGTAGCAGCCGGGTACCGTATTGAGGAAGCAGCCCATATCGTCGCTGCCGGTTGTAAGTACGACCTCTGAGTTATCGACAGCCTGTTCTCCCACTGTCGCAAGCGCGGCCTTATGCACAACTTCGCTCACAGCGGGATCATTTACACAGGGGGGACAGCCATCGAACCACTCTACTGTGCACGAGCCTCCCATAGCCGTAGAGACACCCTGCGCTACCTCCTCGATGCGACGCAGCAGATACTGGCGATGATCATCACTAAAAGCTCGCATTGTCCCTTGCAATATGGCCTGTTCGGGAATAATGTTAAAGGCCGAGCCAGCATGAATCGAGCCAATACTGATGACGGCAGGACTGAAGGGCGAGGTTTCGCGGCTAATGAGCGTTTGCAGCGCGGTCGTGATGTAAGCTGCGATGACGATGGGATCAACAGCTTCACTGGGCATAGCTGCATGTCCGCCTTTACCTTGCACGGCCATTTCAAAACGATTGGCGCTGGCAAAGACAGCTCCTGCTCGCACGCCGACACGTCCTACAAGATAGGTAGTCATAAGATGCAAGCCAATGATGCTATCCACGCCCTCCAGCGCGCCCTCGTTGATCATCGGCGCAGCACCGCCGATTTTCTCCTCTGCAGGCTGAAAAATAAACTTTACGTTACCCGTAAGTTCTGCTCGCCGCCTGCTCAGCAGATCGGCGACAGTCAACAGAATAGATGTATGCCCATCGTGCCCGCAAGCATGCATCTTGCCATCAACCTGGGAACGATAGTCTACATCATTCATCTCATGGATCGGCAGCGCATCCATATCGGCGCGAATAGCAAGAGTTTTTGCATCTGCATCGCTTGCTGCGCCACGTAGTAGGCCCACCACGCCAGTTTTCGCGATATTGGTCCGCACTTCCAGTCCAAGAGAACGTAGACGTTGCGCAACAATACCAGAAGTACGCACCTCTTCAAAGGCCAGTTCAGGGTGCTCATGCAGATCGCGGCGCATCGCTATCAGATCGGGGACGCGCTCATCAATTTCAGCTTTTAAGGGATCAAGATTTGAGACAGTCATAGTTTCTCCTACAAACTCGTCGTGCGTCTACTCGTATACTACATGGTACCATACAGGAATATCTCCAGGTGCTTTATCCAAAGGACGTTGCGAGGTAAGGGATCGCCCCGGTCGACGTAGAGGCAGGCCTTGCGTCTGCCTGCGGGATCGACCGAGGATCTAGCGGGCCCGCAGGCAGACGCAAGGCCTGCCTCTACGGGTCAATGCGGCGACTTTTGCAAAGGTAGAGAGACAGCAAAAAAGCGCTTGACACTCTATCGCGATATCTGTATAATGTCATTGGTCCAAAGCAAAAGGGCCACATATCTGGACATAATTTTATGTATCTCATAGTATTGCTCGATATATATTGTAGTTGTGCCGATGTAGCTCAGTGGTAGAGCTCTCGATTTGTAATCGAGTGGTCAAGGGTTCGAATCCCTTCGTCGGCTTTTAGATTGCCTAAAATTTTATTCTCCTCCTCCTTTCTCAGGATTATGGAAGGTGTATCGTTTGCTTGAGTGTAGTGCAGGGGTATTGTGAAATTATGACCATTCGCAAAATTATTACAACGGAAAATCCCATTCTGCGTCAGAAAGCCAAGAAGGTTCATCGCTTCGACCCGTCTTTACAAAAGCTCGTGGATGATATGTTCGAGACTATGCATACGGCTGGTGGTGTTGGCTTAGCTGGACCGCAGATCGCGCAGTCGATTCGTGTATTCGTCGCCGAATACGAAGACCACAAGATTGCGCTTTTCAATCCAGAGATCGTGAAGGCTGAGGGCGAAGAGGTCGGCCCGGAAGGCTGTCTGAGCATCCCTGGCTATGTGGGCGAAAATATTCGCCGTGCCACAAAAGTCCTTGTCAAGGGCCAGGATGTGCGTGGTAAACCAATACGCGTACCTGCTGAGGGATGGTTTGCGCGTATCCTCCAACACGAGATAGATCACCTGGACGGCATCCTCTTTATCGACCGTCTTGATCGACCCGAAGACTTACGCGAAGTCCGTGAGGACGAGATCGCGGAAGAAGCAGCAGGAATAATAGAGTAATAAGAACATAGAAAAACTCTGGCTTCCATGAGGAATGCCAGAGTTTTTCTATGTTCTAACCTACAATTTTTGCTGCTGCCTCACCATAAGGAGGGTTTGTCTGCCGAGCGTCTGTTCGCAGTTCTGGCACACATAAAAGCCCTCTTCGTCACGATAAAACAACTCACTTACCTGGAAGTGCAGGTAGCAGATGCCGCAACGAGTAGAATCGGGCTGACTCGCTGTCTGACGATCATGCTCAAAAAGTTCATGCAGTGATTCTATCATTTGCTCAAAGTCGAATCCAGCATTTGCGCTTCGTTCAATTCCCGACGTTTTGATGACTGGAAGAGCTCCCGTTGCATTACTTGCGCGAACTTCACGACGATTGACAAACGAATGACCATTGTTTAACGCTCCACCGCCCGAACCCGGTGTATAATTATTACTCAAAGCAGAAATCTCCGCAGTATCAATCAAAGATTACATTTCCTTCATTATACCTTTGAGTACAGCGTAACGCAAGTGTAAAGGCGCTCCTATCCAGGGCGATTCAAACGTCTCGTAGAGGCATGCCTTGCGTGTGCCGGGTGGCCTGCATGTGTCGCGTGGGCGAGCAGTGCATAGCAGCTCACGCACCCGGCACACGCAAGGCATGCCGCTACGGGGCCACCCGGCGAGGGATCATCCATTTACACCGAGGTGATCGAATGTGGCTCTAGCAGTAGCCAGTAAATCCTGGCCGCACAGGTTATCACCAGGCTGATTGCGTTCGAGGTAGAACAGGCCATATGCTTCCTGTGTACGGGCAAGTTCTACGGCATCGTTGAGGGCAATCAGCTCGGCCAGCGATTGTTCGAAACAGGGTTGTGCGGCATCAAATTTTTGTTGGGCTTGCAGGATACGACCTTGCAGGCGAAGACCAATAGCCGGAAGTTGCCGATACTGTTGTGCCTGTGCCTGCTGCATTCCCTGTTCAAGGTAGAGTTGCGCATCCTCTATCTTGCCTGCATGAAAGTACGCCTTTGCAGCCTGGATCAACATATATGGATAGACCATCAGATTTTCAGCGGCACGCTGTACAATCTGTAATGCTTCGAGGATGAAATCAATAGCTTGCTCCCACTCGTTACGCCAGCCAGAACTGACACTGCGGCTCCAGAGTACACGTGCCTGCAAATCCGCATCGTGCAACAGAGTAGCGATCTCCCATGCTTTCGCGCTGAATTGTTCGGCATTGTCCCATTGCGCCTTCTGGATCGCAAGGAAGGCAAGTACAAGATATGCCCAGCCCGATGCGCCTACGGCATTGTGTCGCTGCGCCTTTTCCAGTGTCTCGTAGGCAACCCGTTCTCCCTCGGTAATATGGCCCAACAACATGTGTGCCCAGGCTACCGAGTAGGTCATCATTGGTTCCCAGCCAAATCTGTGGGTAGTGCGACAGACTTCGGCTGCCCGCAGCGCGTAGTCAAGCATTTGCCAGGCTGTATCAGTGAGAAAAGCGAGCCAGCTCCGCGCCCATAACGATACAACAGAGATAAATGGATCGTTGTTGCTAATCTGCGCATGTCGTTCATCGGCGCGCTGTAACTGCATATACGCGATAATTGTATCGCCTGCATTTGTTGCTGCCAGCCCCCATTGAACATACGCTCTGGCTAACAAACGCGTTTCACCCGGCTGCGTTTCCAGACATTCTAACGCTCGCATGACATAGTCCATAGATTCACTCTCGCGCCCCTGCCAGTGAAAGGCAAAGGCAACATTCAGGCGTACTTCTGCCTCTTTGACTACATCACCCAGGCTACGCCACAGCGTACATGCAGCGATCCCGGCTTCAATCGCTTTATCCGGTCGCCCGGTATACAAATAAATATCTTCAGCCAGCAGGTGTAATAGCTCGGCACGTCGCGCACGATCTTCGTCGCCAGACAATAAATCAAGAGCCTTCTCTATAGATGTAGTAGCATCGATAAACGCGTAGACGTTGACCGCATGCTCTGCCGCTTTCTGATAGTAATCAACGGCACGCGTGTAATCTTCGGCCATTTGATAGTGATAAGCCAGGTTACTGTAGTATTTCTGTAGTAAAGCGGAACGTGACATGTAGCTCGTCTCGATAGCTTGAGCGGCCTGACGATGCATTGATCTACGCCGCAGAGGATTCAACCACTGATAGAGCACTTCACGAATCTTGTCGTGTGTGAAGATAAGATCAGCGTCCTGTTTATAGGTACCCGGATCGTTGCTATGATCAGTTGGAGTGAGTGGCTGTAGAATGTGTGCACGTATAGCATCATCAACATGTTCCGCAACGACATCTTCAGAAAGATTGCGTGCATGACAAAGCAGAGCAGAACTAAATTGTCGTCCCAGGACGGCTGCCAGAGCCAGAGTGGTGCGGCATTCTGGCGAGAATTGTACGAGGCGACGCTCGATCAGCAAGCGTACGTTTTGTGGCAGGGCCATCTCTTCAAGCTCCACCGTTGCTTGCCAGCGTTCGCCCACGCGCTTGATTTTTCCTTCCTGTAGAAGAGAAAGGATGGTTTCCCCGACGAAAAATGGATTGCCCTCGGTATACTTGTAGATTTCATTGCTAAAGGGTTCTCTCACAGAGTGACCAGCCATGTTGATAAGGAGTTGCCGCACACCGTTTTCGTCCAGGCGTTTCAAGTGAACTTCGTCCAGGTTTCCGTGACGTGCCAGTGTTGCCAGCAGCCCACGTAATGGATGCGCCTCATGTACCTCGTCGGCCCGGTAGAGCAGGATATAGAAAGGGGTTGCTCCAGTTGCACTGAATCCGCTCTGTGATGTGAGATAACTGAGCAACTGCATCGTAGAGCTATCGGCCCATTGCAGGTCATCAAGGATAATGATTGTTGGTTGCTCCACGGCCAGAGTAGTAAAGTAACGAGCTACAGCATTGTAGAGATTGCGGCGCTCGACCTCGGCTCCCAGAGGCTCTGGAGGCGGCAGATCGAGCAATCTGGCATGTATCCCAGGCACAATCTTGGCGAGATCAGCAGCGCTATTACCAGCCACGTGTCGTAACTGCTTAGCGTCTTGCGTATACACATGAGAATCAATAGCTTCCACAATTGGCTGGTAGGGCAACGAACCACTCATTTCGTAACACCGCCCCCATAGAACAGTCGATCGTTGCTTACTTCTCACTATAGAGGTAAAGTCGCGTACAAGACGCGTCTTTCCAATGCCTGCCTCACCGCTGATCATAAAAACGCGTCGCTGCCCGTTACAGGTCTGGAGGTAGGCTTGTTGCAAACGTTGCATCTCTTCATCACGCGCTACCAATGCCACTGTCAACATACGCTCAGGATTTATCTGCCTCTGGATTGGTGGGACCTGCTGCTGTTCATAGTCATGATGCTGTTCCTCTCCAGGCGTAGTGGTCAAACCTTGATAATTCCTGTGCTCGTCAGGCTGCTCCACATGAGTACGGCTGTCACTTTTATATTCTGCCGCACGTAACGGCGATCCACTTTGTAGCAATTCCGCGAGATCGACAGTAATACGACCACTCTGGATCGCATGATAGAGAGTTATAGTCTCAGGTAAAGGCTTCGTATTGAGTTCTTCATACAGCGCGTCTGACAACACTTGAAACTGGTTTAATGCATCGCTACGGCGTCCCATACGAGCGTATACCAGCATTAATTGGCGATGAGTCTGCTCATCAGAGGGATTGCGTTCTAATAAAGCAAGCAGATATTCACAGGCCCGCAATCCCATGCGTATCGTCACGGCTAGCTCAGCCGCTGTTTCTAATAACCAGCAATAAATACGGCGCAGGCGATCGCGGCGCCTTTGTGCCCAGTCTTCGTAGAGGTCCTCAGGGAGATAATCGCCACCATAGAGGTTCAGCAGTTGGTCAAACTCATCAAGTAAGGGAATGATAGCCTCCCGCTCTAGATCTCTTGCAGAGCGGCTCTTGACCTGCAATTGTTTCACCGAGGTCTCGAAAATATCTGCATCGATCCTCATGCTATTGGGTAGCAACAGAACTGTGTCATGATCGAGAGTGACATAGTTAGAAGCACCGCCTTTGCCTGTCGCCAGGTCCGGCTCAAGTGCTCTGCGCAACAAATATAGTGTTTTGCCGAAGGAACTTGCAGCTTGTTCACTCGCAGACTCGGGCCAGAGAATCTCCTGCACCTGTTCGCGATGGAGACGATGCCGCTCTGCTGAAACCAGGAGTTTGAAGAGATCACACACTTTACGACGGTTCCAGTTTCCTCCACTAAGCGTATCCTGCTGACGACGAATTTCGAAGCGACCAAGCGTGGTAACTTCAAGCGATGTGGGTGCGTCGATCATTATCGACCTCCTGAAATATGGCCAGAGCGTACAAATTACTTTCGTAGGAGTCAGTAAAAACAGCAATTCATATGGATTTTTTTTGTAATGTTATCTTTTTATTATCCATATTACTTGTTTAATTGTCAATACACTAAGAGATGATTTACGGGCAATTCAAACGTCGCCGTAGAGGCATGCCTTGCGTGTGCCGGGTGGCCGGTGAGCCATCTCGTTGAGCAGAAGGCCAGTCGATCTCCACGACCTGGCATACCAGTCCACCCCCGCGAACCGGCACACGCAAGGCATGCCTCTACGGGTTCTCGCGCGACTGGCAAAAATGAGCGGTAATCCTGCGGTAATGTGGTGGTAATAACTGAGCGGTACACTTACTCTTGAAATGAAATATGACCCATATAAGGAGGGACTGATGACTACGATAACCGCTTTCACACCCAACAATCTACCAACATATATAGCAACTCAGACATTGGAGTTGCTAAGCTTACGCGCACCTGAACAATCCTCACAAACAAGTATTAAAGAGAAATTCTCTATAAATACATCAATACACGCGCTCGACGATCAGGCGCTGCTGGCCGAGATTTCCCAGGGCACGGAGCTGGCAATGGAGGAGTTCTATTTACGTTACTATAAACTTGCCTATGCTCTTGCTTATCGTATTCTACACGACAATGCTCTGGCAGAAGATATTATCCAGGATGCTTTCCTCTCGGTATGGCGCAAGGCCGCCTCCTATCAGGAACAACAGGGCAGTGTACGGAGCTGGCTACTGGCTATTGTACATCATAGAGCCATCGATCGCCTGAGAGCTGCTTCCCATCGCGATGCTCAGTGGACATCACTGCAGGCAGACAACCAGCAGGATCTCCCTATCGAAACACCTGAAGTATGGGAAGAAGCCTGGCATAATGAACGTGATGCCCTTGTGCGTAAGGCACTGGCACAACTTCCTGCTGAACAGCGGCAGGTTATCGAACTTGGTTACTTCTCCGGCTATACTCATAGTGAGATTGCGGAACGCTGGCATATTCCACTGGGAACCGTCAAAGGACGTATGCGCCTGGGCCTGCAAAAAATGAAACATCTACTACGTGAACATGGATTGGACACCGCCTGGTAGCCACGGCGACTTTATCCATGATTCAATGGTCCGTGCTAACCGAAAATATGCAATAGAACTTATTGACACAAATTCGCGCATCTTGATACGTTTTTTATTTGACAGTTATGCCTCTGCGGTAGTATGATAACTTTCGATGTAGTTTCACACAAAACTGCAATGAAATTTGGCCATGTAGTGATAAGTATAACGCAGCAGAGAAAGGGAGAGCCCATGGGCTCAGGTGGTGAGCAGTCTCAACCGAAGCGGCGTAGTAGCAAAACGAATACTGAGGGAGCAGAACCGATAGTCATTCATCCTAATACTAGCGATGATATGCATCCAGCGGGAAGAACAGATGGTTTCCTCATTGATGACGGAGAGCCGCCACGTCACAATACCAGTGCTATTCGTCTCGACCCACCAGGCTATAGAAATCGTACAACCGGCTCACACCAACCTGCATCTATCATTCCACAACGTCGTCAACCACCGGGGATGACCAAAAACTTGCCTCATCCGTCAGCACGTACTGCACCCGCTCCAAAGGAAAAGCAACCAGGTAATTTCAGCTTTAAAGCGCACTGGCTACTCCCTCTTGGTGTAGCGATGATAGTGCTGGTGGTACTCTGGGTGCTTGGCTCGGCAGCGCTGGCATGGGGGACACAACGTTTCAACGATCTGCGCTACGGTACTCCTCGCACATTTCAGACAGATGCAGCAGTGGGTCATGGTGATAGCCTGAAGAATCCCAGCCATTTCATCGCGATGAATTTAAATCGCCAGGCGGTGGTGATTGAATTTATGGGCAGCGATCCTTCGAAAGCTATCACTTATCTTGCGCCTGTTTTCATAGCAGGAGATAACGGAGAGTTGGCGCCAGTCACGGTAGAGTTCCGCGACGTAACTGGCGATGGCAAAGTAGATATGCTTGTTCACATCCACCTATCAGGTCAGGATCAGATCTCAGTGTTTGTGAACGATGGCACAAAGTTCAGGCCATCGAACGGGAATGACAAGATACGCTTATAACAATACATTACTGTAAAGCTGGTAATGTAGAAATAGTAGCCGCAAGGGACCATACCTCCGTGAATTATTTTTCGCCCTTGCGGTAAGCGTTGTTTGTTGAGAAGCCATATTTATACGCTAACGAAAGATGTCACTATAGTGCTCCGCGACCAGGTTGGCAGGGAAAACGCGGAGCAGATTCACTACCACCAGGGCAAAAACAGCCCAGTCAAACCCGGCATCAATCGGAATCCCCAGCACTGTTCCTACCAGAGGCAAAACAGCACTTAAGCCCAACTCCCCAAGCGCATCTGGGAAGATAAGGATTGCCAGCAATACAACGATCGTAAGCACGAAGAATGCTTTACGTAATACAGATATACGGCGATCTTTGAATAACGCTCCTATCAGTCTTGCTGTTTTAAAACTATGAAAAAAAATGTCCAGACGCTTTGGAAATGCCTGCCCACGCATAGATTGTTGTTGCATCATTATGATAAATGCCTCCTGCTATAACCACACATGTAATACGGACAGGTACGGCCAGCAGTTGCAAATCGAGCTCATGGCGGCGTGCCTTGCGTCCCCGCCCTGGACCCGTAGAGGCGTGCCTTGCGTGCGCCGTGCGTCCCCCTGAGTACGACGTCTCTTCTGGAGAACGTCTGGAGAACGTCTCTCCTGGGGACGCACGGCGCACGCAAGGCACGCCTCTACGGGGTTATTAAAAGTGGAAGAACAGTGGGAGCAGCAACGTTGTAGCGTATTCGAGGTGCCAGAGGGTCAGGCCAATGGTGAGCAAGGCCAGGCCGACGTGAAATACACGCCAGTAGCGAATGATGTAACGGAAAAATTCTTCACGTTTTAATGCTTGCTGTACATCTTTCAGTGCCAGGATGTGTTCCTGAGCACCGGGAATAAGCGCACCCGGACGGGCAAGTGCGCTCTTTCGATCAGGCACAAAGCGATATTGCGCATCATCGCGGCTCAGTTCTTGTGGTGTCTCCTCCAGCGAGATATACGCGAGGTCCCAGGACGTTTGTAACATAGGCGCACCACCCTTCCCGTTCGTCCCACCAGTTCTCCTGGCACCTTTCGCATTTGCCTTGGATCTCGAAGTGGCAAAAGGTACGCCGGAAAGACCAGGAATACCAGGCACACTACGCGCTGAAGCTGCCTCCGCCTCGAAGCCACGTACCTCCTCTCGCGTATTGTGCGTAACAATAGAATGTAAACGCTGCGAGATATTTTCGATACGATCCTCGCCTTGAGCAGTTAATGCCTTGCGCACCTGCGAGCTGATAAGACGCGGCATAAAACGGTCGAGGGCGCGACCGATAAAGCCGCTGATTGCCAGGGCGATCATCCCATAGAGCGCGTAGGCACCTGTACGCGGATTGAAGTTTCCGAAAGAGTGCAGGAAGAGCAAGACCAGGGCAATCACGCCAAAGCAGACATGCCAGTTCAAAAAAGCATTGAGCCTGCCCACACTACGCTGACCCGAACGACGGTACTTACTGAAACTGATTGCAGCAAGCAGCATAAAGCCAGTACCAGCAATTGCATATGCATAGCCAGCTATACTATCAGGGGAGGCATCGGGACTGAGACGACTGTATACGATATAAAAGGCTACACTGACGCCAGTAACCAGTATGGTCGCTAGCAGACTCATCACCCAGGCATTGGTCATATCGAAAAAGAGCCATGGATAACCCTTTTCACCATCTGCAGCACGCATAGCTTATTCCTCCTCTGTTTCTGAACGCAACAAACGTACCTTGAGCCACATCATCATCGCATCCCTGTGCAATCCAACCGGACACGGCGAGATACAAGCTCCACATTGATAGCAAGAGCGAGCGAAACGCGCAACCGAAGTTGAGATAGGACCAGAGAGAGTTTCACGATTGAGCCTATCGATTGTGATAGGCTCGGAAACGGCTGGACAGGCCAGCAAGCATTCATTACAGCCAATGCAAGCACTTATCTCCTGGCTCACCTGTGACCCTGTTTTATGCAAAAGAACAGGTTTAGATTTTGACATCTTGAGTATTTAGTGTCCTTTCCCTGTTCTCGCTGGCTTCTGTTTACTGCTATATGACCAGAGGCTATGCGAGGGATGACGTGTGGGTAGCTCATCATCTGTAGATGGCTCCTGATAGCCTTGCTGGTTACGCCGAACAGTATTCCTGGGTGTCTCATCTGCATACGCCCACAGACCACGCGTCTTGTTTGGCTGTCCTTTATCGATAGGCACCTGCACCAGCGTAGCGTCAACAACCCTTCCATCCGCTGAACGCCGATTGCCATTCCAGGCATTGCTCTCATCGATATCTCTATTTGTCAATGGCGGTAGATTCCCGCTGAAGGGACTGATCTCCTCGGTAAACGGATCTGCTTCCCCCAGTTGACTGCTAAGAAACGAGGCAGTGTTTCCGCCTGTGCTGACAGCAGGCATATTCCCACTCAGTCGGCCAAGCTCTTCGGTCTTCCTATAAGTAATGTCGGGCAGGTTTCCGGTAAACGAACTGATCTCCTCTGTGAATGGACCCGCTGCTGCATTATCGTCCCAGCCAGGGTTCGGAGGAGACGGAAGTTTGCCCGTAAAGGAACTGATCTCCTCATAGAACACTGGTTCGCTGGCACGCACCGCCGGTTGTTGCATATCGACCCCTTGCATCGACTCACCAGGATCGCTCGCTATACTTGCCGCTGGCTGCTGGCTTGCCGGAATAGGCGTCAACTGAGTATTCATAGGCAAGATTTGCGGCTGTGGGAGATCCAGAGGCGGCAACTGCCCGGTCAGCATGCCCTGCGCGAAACGGGAACGCTGCTTAGAAAGATAGTGGCGCGCATCAAATTTGCCCTTGAGCAATGACTTGATGACATTGCGTATTGGCAGCCCTTCGTCGATAATGCGCTTGATTGCCAGACTATCTGGCTGCGCACTGCCGAGCGAGAGATAACCGAGCAGCCGATCATCCGCGATTGTCATGCGACGATAGCCGTTCGCGCTATTATCGGTATGTGTCTCTACCTTATTGTTTTCGATCATGGGATCGCCGACCGTAAGCATAGAGAGGTCGGCCAGGTGAGTGGCATGCCACATGACGCCAAACGGCTGACGAGCAAGTTCATCATGACCGGTCAGCATCGCACCCGCAATACGCCCCTGTGTCACCGCCGCGTACCACTGTGCACGCGGCTCATAAGCTCCCGTCTGCGGATTTTTGAGAGCCGCTACATCGCCAGCGGCAAAGATATCTGGTACGCTGGTGCGCAATTGATCATCAACCATGATGCCCTTCTTGTGACGTATAGGTAAGGTGCAGTGCTCTGCCAGAGACGTTATGGCCTGTGTACCTGTGCAAGACAGGACCATCTGACAGGGAATCATCTCCTGGTGATTGGTAATGACGCCCGCTACAGAGCCGACGCGTCCCATAACCCCCTTCACCTCAGTACCTGTATGTACCGAAACACCCAGGTGGCGAATACGCTCCAGCACCATCTCCGAAGCTGGCTGATCGAGCATACTCCTCATAAACGTATCGCCACGGATCAGCCAGTGCACATGAATACCCCAGTGTAACAGGCCCATCACTGTCTCGATCGCATGCACACCACCGCCAATGACCACTGCGTCACTCACTTCGGGCAGGCGGCGGCGAAAATCCAGATAATCTTGCAAGCGATGCAGTGTCAGCACACCGTCGAAATCACGTCCCGGAATGTTTTTAGGCAGACCCATAGGCGAGCTGCCGGTTGCAATCAGAAGAGAATTGTAGCCAAAGCCACGCTTGCCATTTAGTGCCACATACTTGCTCTGGGCATGTATCTCCTCAACGTGCGCCGTCACAACATGAATACGCTCAGAACGCTCAGTGCCCGCGGGATAGGCAAGCAACTGCTCACGAGTCAGCTTTCCGATCGCAAACTGCTTCAAGGCAGGCGTATTGATCGTAGGGTGGATCTGATCGGTAATGATTACGATGCGCTTATCGGGAGCGTGGCGACGAGCCTCAACTGCCGCCGTGAGACCTGCAATGCCATTGCCAATAATCACGATATCCGCACTGTCTAAGTACGGCTTTGCTGATTTCTGCTGTTGTGCGCTACTCATCACAGCCCCTCCCCGGTTGCAATCTGGTCATAATTCTAATCCACATCTATCACTAGCAGGGTATTATTCGGCCCCTGGTTAAAATACACGTCAGTGCTAGCCTTCTCATTGATATGGCGCTGCAAATGCCCGGCAGAAGCGCGACACTGATTCCGGCATTGAAACTGGAGTATCTCTCCCTTAGCCGTCTTAAATGTAAAATCCCTATCGGGCCTAACAATCTTCAGAACTTTGCCATTAACGTGTTGCACTTTAGTTCCATGAGCCAGCGTCGGACCAAACGTCATCACCGCAAAGATAGCAGCGATTGACAGCAATCCGATCAGCAACAACACAGCGAGCCCGGCACACGTACGCGGAAAAGCCATTGCGACACCTACCCCACTAGAAACATTGGAAAATCGACTTACGTACATACGTTTAACATATATGTACATGTGCTATTGTATATCACGCTGGGGCCACTTCTCGCGCAATGTTACATGAATTAGCCCGAATGTCTCACCATTTTACGTTTATTATTAACCCGTCCTTACCACATGAGAGGGCTTCTGATGGGATTTCGCAGGCATGCAAGCTGCTAAGGCTATTCTGAATTGTGTTTCATCTGCTCTAAGAGGTCGTTATAGTTGTTTTGGACCCTGAGGGTGTTGGGGTGATCTGGCCCTAGAACCTGTTTGAAGATGGCAAGGGCTCGTTTGTATAGCGATTCTGCTTCTGCTAACTTCCCTTGAGTCTGGTACAGATGGGCCAAATTATTAAGACTGATGGCCGTATCTGGATGCTCTGTCCCCAGCGCTCCTTCCCGGATCGCCAGTGCTCGCTCATGCAATTGCTTCGCCTTCTCTAACCTCCCTTGAGTTTGATACAGGCTTGCTATATTCTCTAGACTAAAAGCCGTATCTGAATGCTCTGCTCCCTGTACTGCCTCCCGGATCGCCAAAGCCCGCTCAAGCAGTGGCTCCGCCTCCTCTAATCTCCCCTGAGCCCAGTAGAGAAATGCCAGGTTATTAAGGCTTAGTGCCGTGTCCGGATGCTCTGTCCCCAGTACTCTTTCCCGGATCGCCAACGCTCGCTTGTATAGTGGCTCCGCTTCCACTAACTTTCCCTGAACCCGATAGAGAAATGCCAGGTTATTGAAGCTGGTTGCCGTATCCAGATGCTCTGGTCCCTGCACCTCCTCCCGGATCGCCAACGCTCGCTTGTATAGTGGCTCCGCTTCCTGATATTGTGCTCGCTGATTCAGGTAATAGCCTGCTTGATTCAGTAATCGCGCGGCTCTTGGAGATGTCAGATTCCATTGCACAATAAATGCTTCGCATATAAGCGCGTGGGGGAGCAATTGCTGACATCTGGGCCATGTCTCTACCACTCTCACATCGGGAAAATTCTTATTGACAACTCGTATTGCACGTTCGGCCCACTGCCGTTGCGTCTCTTCATTCATATTATCTTTCAGAACTGCCTGCACAAGACGATGAACTACTATCGTATGAACACTGCTATTACGACGTACAAGCGAGTACTTGAGTAGCTCTTTGATTGCCAGGTCCAAATTATACTGATCATCAATAAGAGATTGCAATTCAGTCCCGATACTCTTTGGTCCTCTGATAATCATCTCTTCAGGGATATCGTCAGGAGCAAGAAAAGCACAGAGTCTCAATAGATCGGCAGCCGCCGGATTCGCCTTTTGTACTTTCTCAAAAGAGAGCGCCCAGGTACTTGCAACTGGATCGGGGTGGTAATCTTTACGTTCGCCGCGCTCTTTCAGCAGGTCGGCATGATGAGTCTTGTAGAGTTGAAGATAATCAGAGAGACTACACCCGGTTTCTTCGATATAGGCTCCAGCCTGGTCCAGCGCTAAAGGAAGACCATCCACCGCATCTACGATGGCTCTGGCTTTGATAAGATCTGTTGCAGGTGCATCTGTCAATGGAGCATCTGACGCGAGTATTGTCGCACGACGTAACAACAGGAGGGAACCTTCTTGCTGGTCCATCTCATCTATTTCGACACGTTTAGCAAGGTCACCCATAGCAGTGGCGCGGGTGGTAAAGAGGATATGGCCGCTATTTTTGGAGGGCAAAACATCGCTGACGATTTGCAGGTCGTCGGCGTTGTCGAAGATGAGGAGCCAGCCGATATTGACTTCGAGCCAGTGCTTGATGGCTTGCACGATGCGATCTTGCTCCCTGGCATTTTGTTCGGGCAGGCGCAGGAGTTCAGCGATTTTCGTGCTGTCTGAGATGAGTGTTTCGCGGCTGTTGGCCTGGACCCAGAGGATGGCGTGGTAGTCTTCACGGTGGCGATAGGCGTATTCGATGGCGGTCTGAGTTTTGCCTATGCCACCGAGTCCGCTGATGGCTGGCGGCTGAACAAGGGTTGCGGACTGGCTGGCGAGCAGCATGGTGCGCAGGTTGCTAAGAACCTGTTCGCGGCCTGTGAAGAATGGGTTGCGCCGGAATGGGATATGCCAGATACCAGGCTGCGAAAGATCATGCACCTGCGCTACGCTCACCGCTGTGGTGCTGCCTGGTGGCGATGAGCTGACTAAGGGTTGGGGGGCTGTGCCTTTTCGTCCAGGTCCTTGATAGCATTGCGAATGCCTTTCACAACGTCTTCAAATGCATCGTCAAGAGTAGGCCACCTTGTAACAGCTTTAGCATCGGTAGGTAGCGCCTGGATTTTTGCGAAGGGGGCTCCCTTCCAATCAACAGGACGCAGAATGATGGGGAGAACGCGTGCTTGATTGACATCATGCCGTTGTATTGCCAGCTCCATCTCCTTACTATAGCAGAAATCGGATGCGATGAAGTCGGCGCTGATCAGCAAGAGAATGATCTGTGCCTTGTTTAGGCGATCCATGAGTTGCGTTTCCCACTCAGTACCTGGACTGATGTCGCCATCGTGCCAGGTACTGATAAGCTTCTGCCTTTGCAGGTTCTGCAAGTGTTTTATTAGTTCGGTAAGGTATTTCTTATCCGCGCGAGCGTAGGAGATGAAGACCTCGTATGGCATGGCATGCTATCCTCCTGTTATCCATTGTATGTCGATGGTTTTTATTATACAGTAGTGCTTCTGATGTGGCAATGGACTTTATAGATTTTCTTCTTCCATCCTTGACAACACTTGCATTCCTGTATATACTTAATTCCTAAAGGGAAATAAATGTACACAGGGAAGCTGATGATATCTGTATCTTTTCTCAAGGAACCGACAAGATAATGGCATCCTTCCCTGTGATTCTGGTTGGAAAGGAACATGATATATGGCTATTTCACTCAGTCTGGGCTTGCTCGTTCTTCGCCTTGTTGCCGGACTTACAATGGCTGCACACGGATTACAAAAGCTTGTTCCCTGGTCTGGTGGTCCTGGTTTCACGAAGATGACGCAGGCGCTCCGGGCACAGGGCTTCAAACCCGCATGGTTTTGGGCCAGCCTGGCAATCCTGGGAGAGTTGGGGGGAGGCATTTCTGTAGCGTCTGGCTTCCTGACTCCCCTGGGGGCTGCGGGGATCTTCGGCGCGATGATCATGGCCGTGTTCAAGACCCATTGGAAAAACGGCTTCTGGTTGAATAAACACGGCTATGAGTATGCACTGTTGCACCTGGCTATCGGCATCACCTTCGGATTGACGGGACCGGGCAGCTATTCCCTCGACGCTCTCTTTGGGATCGCCTTGCCAGGCACGTTGCTCTTCTCCGTGCTGGCCGTCGCCTCCCTGCTCATCGATATTATCGGAATGACCATCAGCCGCCAACCGGCAATGAAACCAACTGAAGCCGCGTCACACGCTTCCTAGAATCAGCACTACTCAACAGTAGGGGTTGGCGCAAAAAAAGACTCCCACCCTATGGAGCAGGGCTGTTGCAAAGTGGCCGATGAGGATCCGTAGGGGTTGTGCCTTGCGCCCACCCGCGGACCCTCTTTCCCCATGCCTCCTGGTAGGGATCGCGGGTGGGCGCAAGGCACAACCCCTACGAGGACGTTGCAACAACCCTGTCCTATGGAGTATCTCACCTTGACATAGATGATCCAGAATGTTACACTTGATCTATCTTTAGACTAAGTGTAACATTTTGACATATATGTCAACCATACAAAAAAGAGATATTCTCGTGAAAGGAAGATCTTTATGAGTAACGCGTCTGATCAAACTGCTACAGATGGATCAGCGTTCGGCTTGTTCAGTGGTGAACTTTCCGCGAATCCATTTCCTTTGTTCGCGCAGATGCGCTCTCTGGGAGCTATTGTTCCTATACCTCTCCCATTTGGAGAAGGCACCCGGCAGGCGTGGATGATCACGCGGTTAGAGGAAGCCGTTCAGGTTCTCAAAGACCACAAGCGGTTTACGGTTGAAGCTTCGTCGGTCGATACCGCCCGCGCGGGCTTTTTTCGACAAAGCGCTGCAGAAGCGTCTGAGAGACCCGGCTTTATAGGTGGTGCCTCCATGATTTCCGTTGATGAGCCAGACCATATGCGCTTGCGCGGGCTGGTCTCCAGGGCATTCACCCCAAAGTACATTCAAGGCTTACGCCCCCGCATCCAGCAACTTGCTGACGAGTTGCTTGACAAGGTGCAGGATCAGGGCACGATGGATGTGGTGCATGACTATGCCTACCCGTTGCCGATCAACGTCATTTCAGAGATGCTGGGGGTTCCGTCGAAAAACCGGGAGCAAATCCGCACCTGGTCTGAAGCTCTTGCCAGCGGTGGTCTGAGCCAGCACGAGGAACAGGCAACTAAAATATGGGCGTTCTCAGCGTATATTGAACAGTTGGTCGCCGAGAAACGGCAGCATCCTCTAGATGATTTGATCAGCCAGCTCATTCAGATGGAAGAGGAAGGTGACCGTCTTGATGAGGCCGAGTTACTCTCGATGATCGGCTTGCTGGTTTTCGCGGGACACGAAACGACTTCCAACCTTATTGGCATCGGTACATTGATGTTGCTGGATCACCCGGAGCAGTTCGCAAAGTTGAAAGCTGATCCGAGCCTCGTCCCCTCGGCAGTCGAAGAACTGCTGCGTTTTAATGGACCGGTCACCATACCAGTCCCTCGTTTTGCGACTGAAGAGGTCGAGTTGGGTGGACAACACATCGAGAAAGGAGATGTCCTCATCGTCGCACTGCACTCGGCGAATCGCGATGAGAGCCAGTTTACGCAGCCGGACGAATTGGATATCGCCCGTCATATCAATCGCCATATTGCCTTTGGACAGGGCATCCATATATGTCTGGGTGCACCGCTGGCTCGCCTGGAAGGGGACATCGCCTTTACGACCATGCTCCGGCGCATGCCTGACCTGCGGCTCAATGTACCTCGTGACAGCATCACCTGGCGCGTCAGTAGTAACTTACGCGGGTTGATAGCGTTGCCCGTCGCCTTTTAAAAGGGCAGCGGATCAGAGGATAGGTGCAATGGATCGTTTGCCTTTACGGGAGCGGAATAAGCAACGGAATTTCCAGCGGATCATCGATGCTGCTTTTGCATTGTTTCAGACCATTGGATACGATCAGACAACGATGGATGCGATTGCTGAAAAGGCCGAAGTGAGCCGCGCAACGTTATTCAACTACTTTCCGACGAAGCAGGCGTTATTGATGCCATTGGCGAATAAGTTGTACCGGGAGCGTGTCCAGCCTGCAATTCGACCGTATCTGGACACGCATCCCACAACGCTTCAAGCCTTACGCTTGCTCTTTCTGAGTATCCATGAGCATGTCTTGACACTTCCTGATATCTATCGGGCCTTGCAGGAGGAATTCTTTCATCCTCGTCCTGACGCGATGGAAGCCGGGACTGGTTTTTTTGAAACGCTGCTGATGATTGTACAGTATGGTCAGCAGCGAAGCGAGGTTCGCATCGATCTTCCGCAGGAGCACCTGGCTCGCTATATCGGGATATTATACGTTTCCCTGCTGTTCCATCGGATGGAACAGCCAATGCTCGCGAGTTATTCTACGGAAGTCGATACCTTGTTGGCATTTCTGAAATCCGCATTGAACTCCGCAGCGCTGGATGGACGATGAGCAACGAGTTAAAGAGGAGATTGCATGGAATGCAGGGCTGGTTGCGGTGCCTGTTGCATCGCACCATCAATTTCGTCACCTATTCCTGGCATGCCGCATGGAAAACCAGCAGGCGTACGCTGTATTCAGCTTACAGAAGATAATCGCTGTAAGCTCTTTGGCAGGCCTGAACGCCCGGCGGTCTGTAGTGTTTTGCAGCCCTCTGAAGAAATGTGCGGTCATTCCCGACATGAAGCTCTGGCTCGCCTGATTTTCCTCGAACGAGCGACGACTCCCTCTTAAGCGTGCCGGACCCCGTAGAGGCATGCCTTGCGTGTGCCGTGTGTCCGGCGGCACACGCAAGGCATGCCTCTACGATGATTTTAGTGTAATCAGGCCATGTTGGGCTGCCAGTGCTACTGCTTCCGTGCGATTCGTCGCGCCCAGTTTTCCCATAATAGAACTCACATGGAACTTCGCGGTTCGTTCACTGATTACCAGTTGAGCAGCAATCTCTTTGTTGGGCATACCCTGTGCCAGCAGGCGTAACACTTCAAGTTCACGTTCAGTGAGCTCATCAACAGGTATAGTATGCTGAGCTGAGCCCCGAACCACATGTCGTAACAGTTTGGAAGCAACAATGGGCTGTAAAAGCGAACCACCCTCCATCGTCACTCGAATCGCTTTGAAGATCTCCTCGCGTGGAGCCTCTTTCAACAGATAGCCATCCGCACCGCTCTGGATAGCGTGAATGATCCGCTCATCGTTATCAAAGGCCGTAAAGACAATAATGCGAGGAACATGCGAGGTCTGGCGCAGGCGGCGGATAGTCTCGACACCATCGAGGACCGGCATTTCAAGATCGAGCAGGAGCATATCCGGGTGTAGTGCTGAAGACAGGCGCAAAGCTTCTTCGCCATTTGCACACTCCGCAATGACATCAAAATCGCTCTGCGTCTCCAGCAATGCTCGCAGGCCTTCACGTACAATAGGATGATCGTCGGCGAGCAAGATACGAATCATACTTCATGCCTCTCAATCAATAAGGGACGCACACGTCAATACGGGTCCCGGTCCCAGGCTCACTCTGGATACAAATGGTGCCGTTTAACAACTTGACACGCTCATTTATACCCGTCAGCCCAAAATGCTCCTGTCCGCTAGTCTGCGTTATCGTGTCAGGATCGAAACCATTGCCATCATCTTGTATCGCCAGGCGTATCAGTTGATCAGTTGCGGCGAGTGTCATCTCGATATGCTGCGCATATGCATATTTGTGTGCATTGGTTAGAGCTTCTTGAGCGATGCGGTAAAGACTGGTCTCGATGCGACCTGGAAGCGTGGGAAAATCTGTCGTAGGACTGTATGAATAGTGCACAGTCGAGGTTTGCTCGGACTGCTGATCTGCACCAGTCGCTAATATTGCCAGAGCTTCGGGCAAGCTATAGCCCTGGAGTGGCGCTGCACGCAGGTCCATTACCGAACGACGAGCCTCCTCAAGATTATTACGAGCCAGGTTCAAAGCACGTTGTACAGCTCCATGGGCACGCTGTGGACGCGTCTCGGCAAGCGCATCCGCGGTCTCCAATTGTAGCGTGATTGCGGCCAATCCCTGAGCCAGTGTGTCATGGATCTCACGTGCCAGCCTGTTGCGTTCCTCAATGGTTGCCAGGCGTGCGGCTGCACGTGTATGCTCGGCAGAAAGACGTGCACGCTGCACTGCCAGGCCGATCTGATCGCTGATAATATGCAATAACTGGAGTTCTTCCTCTTGCAGCTCGCGCCAGTCCTCGCTGGCGACATTCAAGACACCCAGCGGGGTATCTCCTGCATAGATCGGGACGCTCGCGTGGAAACGCAGGCCCAATGCGGAGGGATCACTGTCACGTTCCGCATTTTTTAAACGGCTACAGCGCAGCACATTGATATTAGCAGCCGTTTCCATATCACCGCTCAAAAACGTATCGAGGCAGAGGCAAAATCCGGTCATACGTTCTGGATGGTCAGCAAGGTATGGTGGAAGTGCCTGTGCAGCCGCGGAATAAGGTGAGCCTCGTTCATTCAGTAGCCAGACCCAGCCAGTGCGCAGTCCTAGCAGCTCCGTTACTTTTGCCAGTACCTCCTGTAAAGCTTCGTGGACATCAACTTTATGATTAAGATAGCCGGCGACGGCATAAAGAACCGCCAGGTCGCGGTTCCTACCGAGCAGAGATGTAGTTTCCTGTGGTTGCTCTTCAGGCAGTGTTTGCATAGTCTATATTTTCGTGTGATGGTTCTAATTACAGGTACGTTGTATCATATCTATGTCACTGAGAAGTATAGCACCACTCTGTAGAGGTGTCGAGGGTACCCGTAGCGGCATGGCTTGCCTGTGCCGAGTGCGCGTGGACACTCGGCACAGGCAAGCCATGCCGCTACGGGGTCCACGGGCACACGCAAAAGGTCGAAAGGTTCTACTTGACGGCAGATAGGGAATTACTTACAATCAGGTTACATACATTGGGCATTTATTGGCGTAGGAACCCTACATTTTCAGGAGGCGCTATGTTAACATCTCAACCAGGAGAGGAATGGCTGAGTTTGCGTGAAGCCGCTGATATGCTGGGTATGCATCCAGCGACAGTACGCCAGTGGGCTGACCGTAACGAATTGCCCTCGCGCAGAACAAGTGGGGGACATCGTCGCTTCCGACGCTCAGATATCGAGGCTCGTCTACGTCAGGAAGCAGAGCCGAAACCCAATCCAGCAGCTCAATTGCTTGTACAGAGTGTCCTGGGACGCGTACGTTTTGCCTTTACCGATGGCACACTTGAGACGTTGTCCTGGTATCAGCACTTCGATGAGAATGCACGCGAGGGCTATCGTCAACTGGGGCGACGTTTGCTGGATCTCCTGGTGCGCGCACTTAGCGATAACCCCAACAAAGAAGACCTGCGGCGCGAAGCGATTCAGCTCGGCATCGAATATGGATCGGTCACGGGCAAATCACATGTTCCGGTGGCCGACGCGGTACGCGCTTTCCTCTACTTCCGCACCCTCATCGACGAAAGCATATTGCAACTCGCAGAGGTACGCGGCGCACGTGAACAGGACATTCCCTGGGTCGAAAGTCTTTACCAGATTCAAGCGATTACCAACGAGATTCTACCCGCGCTAATTGAGGCCGCCTCGCGCTAAACTCGCGATTTCGCCTCTTTCGCAATCCCACGAAACATTTTATCTTCCGTAACGTCTACTATAGTAGGAGATACGCTACCATAGGAATACCCATCACAGCTCCTATGTCGTGCACGGTTGATTGGTTGATCTGGGCCAGATGTGAATAATTACTACTTTGATGTTGTATAGTTATATTTGTATGTGCTATGTTCTTACTACCAATCAGCGTGCAACACAGCAATAGAGCGGGGAAGCCTGTATGTCAATAAATCATCGCAAATCAGAAGAACTTCCTGAAATTAAAAGTACACCACCTCTGGATTCTCAGAACGGTCATACAAACAATCAGCATGCTATTGTGCCTTCACCACGACCTCACCCGGGAAATGTGATCACGCCACGGCAGGAGCGAGCCCTACGCTATCTCGAACGAAAACGCGTCCGGCAAGAGCGTCTCTCTCAGCAATTACCGGTGGTGAAACCTCCTGCGATCAATGAAGAAGATGCAGCACCCAGACTCCCAGTTGTGCATATGAATACGATGATAACAAGAACAGGGCAGTCAGACACTTCGCTCGAACTTGCACCCCTGCCGCAAACAGCAGAAACAGTACAATCCCGGCGACGGCGCAGGCATAGAAAGATATTGCTACGTCGTATCTCACGCAAGAGCATGCGCCAGGGTCGTAAAGAGAAGCAACGTTCAGTGAAGCGCCTCTGGCTAGTAATAAGTAGCAGCTTTCTCACGTTCTTTGCAATCTTACTCTCTCTAAGCAGTGTGGGCGCATTTCTCGCTTATCGTTTCTATAGTGACACCCAGGTTAAGTATGTAAGCCAGGTACTCACATTACGTGATCTAATGCCACGCGATAACCTGAAAATGTATGATAGTAAAAATGTGCTTATCGCTCAGTTGACTGATAATGGTCTACATACTTCGGTCGCACTCCCAGATATTGCTAAAGATCTCGTTAATGCTACCGTCGCTACTGAAGATAAAAACTTCTGGAGTAATCCTGGCATCGACCTGGCGCGTATCATTCAGGCCGCGATAGATGATCTGCGCAGCGGACACGTAGTGGCAGGTGGAAGCACAATTACACAGCAACTCATTAAGAACCTTGTAGTTGGAGATGAAACCACGATAACGCGCAAGCTACAAGAGATAGTGCTGGTACCTGAACTGAATAGCCGTTATAGCAAGAACGATATTATGGAAATGTACTTGAATAGTATCTATTACAATGAGCAGGCCTATGGTATAGATGCGGCAGCAACGGTCTACTTCGGGCTGGAAGATCGGCCAGGAAAGCCAGCCGCGAAGCAGCTTGACCTGGCACAGTCAGCCATGCTGGCAGGAATTCCTGCTCTACCCGATACCTACGATCCGCTCCGACATCCCCAGGCCGCCTTTAGCCGCTTCCAGGATGTACTGGGTTTTATGTTGAGGGAAGGATATATCACAAGGGCTCAGGTACTCAGTGCAATCGAGGAAGCGCAACAACCGCACTTCTTCAAGAGACCGACCAGTCTTGTGAATCGCGCACCACACTTTGCCGAATTTGTCTATTCACAACTTGAGCAATCATTTCACGTGACACGCAAACAGTTATCGCGCTCGGACATGATCGTTTATACGACTCTGGATATCGGGTTACAGAACCAGATTCAGAAGATTGCCCAGAGGCATATCGCGCAACTGCGCGACGCTCACCATCTCACCAACGCGGCTGAAGTATTGATAGACTATCACACAGGGGCCATCCGTTCGCTGCTGGGTAGTATTGATTACAATAACAAGAGTATTGATGGGCAGTTTGATGTAGCAACTCAGGGCTATCGTCAACCAGGTTCTTCGTTCAAGCCTTATGTCTATGTGACAGCATTTGAGCAAGGCGCATCACCGGCACAGGCGATCTCTGACGAGCCAACGACGATCACCATACCGGATTCGATCCCGCCGACATTTACGCCGACGAACTACGATCTTCGCTATCATGGTCATATGACGATCCGTTGCGCATTGCAGAACTCGCTTAACATTCCAGCAGTGAGAACATTGCAACACGTAGGCATCGACAATGCCATGAAGACGGCGCAAGATATGGGTATTGCGAGCTATATGGGAACGCCTGGCTACTCGTTGGTGCTCGGCGGATTGGGTGTGCGTCTTCTCGATCATACCTCGGCATATGGAACCTTTGCCAATGGTGGTGTGCATGTACCCTATTATGCAATTGATAAGGTAGTTATGGCAAACACCCATCAAACGTATGGGCATCCAGGCAATTCAGGGAAACGCGTCATCAGCCCACAACTCGCTTACATGATGAGCAACATATTGAGCGATAACACATCGCGTCTGCCCGAGTTTTATGACTGCAACGTACTCCAGTTGTATTCCAACTCGCAGACAGACTGTTACTATGGCAATCGCGGCATAGTGCGTCCCGCAGCCGTAAAGACAGGCACAACCAACGACTTCCGCGATAACTGGACCGTGGGTTATACAACAGATTATGTCATGGGTGTCTGGGCAGGCAACGACGACAACTCACCAATGTACAATGTAACCGGCGTGCAGGGCGCTGCTCCCATCTGGCATGACTCTATGCTGGTAGCCGAGGAAGGGCATCCTATCCGGAACTTCACAAATCCGGGCGGACTCGTACGGGCTCAGGTCACTTACCCTGATGGCGTAAAAACTACTGACTGGTTCATGCCCGGTACAATTCCACAGTTCATCCTGCCAATGCCAACACCGAGACCGAGGCCAACAATGGTACCATCGCCGACGCCGCATACAAATCCACAGATCAGCACGGTATCTAAAGCAGCAGGCCCTTACTGTCCCAACGACTTTAGTTTTGCCTTCTCTCCACCGCCTAATGGTTTACCATCACCCATACCAGGATGGTGGTAAAAAATGAAGCGGACGGCGTATAGTACCAGAAAAGGTTACCATCTAATCCCGTTACCCTTTTCCAACCAGCAGCGTTACTACATACGAGTCTGTTTCGCGGGAAGCAAAAAGTCGCCTGCGTGAACCCGTAGCGGCATGCCTTGCGTGTGCCGAGTGCGCGGATAGAGGACAGCAGGCGACCGGGCACACCCACTCGGCACACGCAAGGCATGCCGCTACGGGTCCTGGCATTTGCACAAAGCAGCAACAGAAGATATACTATAGTGCGGACCATTTAAATAAGAGCATATGATCATAGATCAGGAGCATGCGATTTTCAGCTGTTGCTGACTTTAATCGCACGACTTATGCTAAAACCAGTAGAAACATTATAAATCTGTAGAAGAAGACCTCTCCACTGGGGTGGGGGAAGTGATGGAGGGGCAGAATTATTGAATATATGACTACTTTCTGTCCTTTTGCATCACTTCTCTAGAAAGCGGGAAGAAAATGCAAACTGAACAAAGTACAGCGCCATCCTTTTCACAGGAGGCGTCTTCATCAATACAAAGTTCATCAATGCAATCAAATGGGGGACAGGGAAATCGTGCAATTCAAACAGCCGATAAAACAATAGAGCCAGCAAAACTACCTGCACATAGTCGTGCTGCGGTTGCACAACGGCTGAATGACCTCCCTGAAAAACCAGCTCCTGGCGTTTACTACGCTGTACCTCATCGGCGTCTGAATCCTATCGGCTGGCGTACAAAACGGCATATCAAGCGTAAGCTCTTACATCAGAGCAGTAAGCGCTATACGGCCACTGATCGCATCGGAACGCAGTGGTCAATGCTTCCTATGGCGTTTGGGACGATGATTGTTTTTCTCGTTGCCGTCACATTTCTGGTTACGCTTGCGAGCCTTGCCAGTTCAACTGAGCAGCATTACAATCAACAGATTACGACATTGGAAGATATTTTGCCTAAGGATAGCCTGAAGGTCTATGATCAACAGGGTACGCTTCTCTACCAGGCAATTGACCAGGGATTGCAGACGACGGTGCCGCTGTCAAAAATCTCGCCGAACCTGGTCCATGCCGAGATCGCTATCGAGGACCAGAATTTCTGGAGTAATTCAGGCTACGATATTACAGGCATTGTGCGTGCAGCCCTCTCTGACATGACAAATGGACACGTCGTCTCGGGTGGCAGTACGATTACGCAACAATTAATCAAAAACGCCATTGTGGGCAATCAGACAACTCTGGTACGCAAGTTACAAGAGATCATGTTGGCACCAGAGGTAACACGCAAGTATAGCAAAGAAGATATTCTCTCCATGTATCTCAATACGATCTATTATGGAGAGCAGGCCTATGGAGCAGATGCTGCGGCCTTCACATACTTTAACTTGCAGGATACGCCCAGGGCAACGGCAGCTTCACAACTGGATATCGCCCAGGCCGCTATGTTAGCAGGCATTCCCAGTTCTCCGATTGCGCGCGATCCATTTCTCCATCCAAAGGCTGCCCAGGCACGTGTACAGGAGGTTCTCCAGCAGATGTACATGCAGGGCTATATCACGCATCGTGAGTACCTGGCGGCGCGCGATGAGGTACAACAACCCAATTTTCTCCATCGAGGAGTAACCCACCCGAACATGCTGAATCAGCATTTTGTGCGATATGCTATTAATGAATTAGCGCAAGATCTGCATGTCAAGATTGGCGATCTCTCGCGTTCAGGTTTGATAGTATCTACAACACTCGACACACCGCTACAGAATAAGGTATTGAAGATCGCTCAGAAGCATATCGCAGAACTGGCGAAGGTACACCACATGTCTAACGCGGCAGAGGTGATTATTGACAACCATAATGGTGCCATTCGCACCCTGCTCGGCAATATTGATCCGAATAATCCTCGTGACGGTGCGTTCGATGTTGCGACGCAGGGCTTTCGGCAGCCTGGCTCCTCGTTCAAGCCATTCATTTATGCTACCGCCTTTGCGCAAGGAATCAGTCCGGGCTCTCCTGTATTAGATGGGCCCCTCACGGTACCGATGTGTTGCGGCCTACCTGCATACACACCGACCAACTACGACCTGAGCTATCATGGATTGATCACCTACCGTTATGCCTTGCAAAATTCGTTTAACATTCCTGCGGTCAAGTTGCTTATGCGAACAGGAGTTGACCCGGCACTGCATACAGCACAGGCTATGGGCCTCCAGAATTACGAAGGTGTGCCAAACTACACCATGGTTCTAGGTTCACTGGGCGTTCACTTGCTGGACATGACTTCGGCCTACAGTGTCTTCGCCAATGGTGGCACACGTATCCCGCCTCATGCGATCGATACAGTAATGGATACACAAGGACATGTCATCTTCCATTTCCAGACTCAGGGCCAGCACGTTCTCAGCAAACAGGCTGCTTTTATGATAACCAACGTTCTGAGCGACAATAACTCGCGTACATTCGAGTTTGGAAAATGCAGCGCCCTCTACTTGTATAGCAATACTCAGACCCAGTGTTACCGGGGTAATCCTGGTTCGATACGTCCTGCCGCGGTAAAGACAGGAACCTCGAACGATTTCCGTGACAACTGGACGGTAGGCTACACAAATGATTACACAGTAGGCGTATGGGCGGGTAATAATGATAACTCGGCAATGGTGAATGTGACAGGTGTAGACGGGGCCGGACCTATCTGGCACGATAGCCTGCTGTTGGCAGAGCAGGGGCGTCCTATCACGAATTTTACCGTTCCCAATGGTGTGGTTAAGAAGACCGTCAGCTATCCGGGAATTACGACGACGGACTGGTATGTGAAGTGATCTTAATCCCCAGACGTTCCAGGAGTTTTTGACTGATCTCAGCACGGTGTTTCCTGGGCATACGCCCGGGGACACAGTGCGAGTCAGAGCCCGTACTTAAGAGGAGATCGTGCCTGTGGACATACTCCAGATAGATTTCGATCACCTCTTTACTATGATAAGGATGATATACCTCGATCCCATCGATAGGGATTGCTGCGCGCAAGCGATCAAGTAGAGCAGTATCATAGAAAGTGAAGCCACTCTCGCGCCGTCCGGGATGAGCAATGAGACAGAGAGCGCCGCTGCGATGTGCAGCATCCACCGTCTCCTCCATATCCGCCAGAATCGAGCGAAAACCAGCCTTTTCAATCATCTGTAATCCTGCACGCCCATTTGCTGCATATGCGTGAGCGAGTAGGAGGCGAATATTATCTGAAGGTAGACGGAGCTTGCCACCATTTTCGGCCAGCACCTCTTCCTGGCGTGAAAAATCGTACCCCTGACGCTGCAGTTCCGCGTTCACTTCATGAGTATTCTCTAGTTGAAGACGTACCACCTTCTCAGTTACTGGCTGAAGATAGTTCCGTGCCGGGTCGAAGCCGTAGCAGAGTATATGTGCCATCTTACCATCCCATTCTGTGCTCATCTCCACGCCAGCAAGCACAGGCAGACCCTTTTCAGCAGCCAGAGCCTGTATCTCAGCAACCTTATCAACACGGTCGTGATCAGTCACAGCCACCAGGTCAAAACGCTCAGCGACCAGGAAATCAATGAGCTGCTGAGCGGGCCAGCGTCCATCGCTATAATTTGTATGCATATGCAAATCAATAGAAGCAGCCGCATCCAGCATCAAGTTTGTCGTCAAACTCGTCAAGGTTCACTCCTTTACAGGAAAATAATAGAACAATCTCTCACCATCATGGTACCACATGATTAATAGCAGAATTTCTATATATTAAAGCAAGCGATGTTATGCACTTTCATACATTTTCGCTTTTTGATAGAAGGATTTCCTTACGAGCAATTGATGCTTTAGAAATTTACCTCCCAGCAAGACCAAAATCTAATGGTATATGGAGGATATTCAGTAAGGCAACAATGAGGGGAGCAATGATCAGAGCCGGGAGCAGATTGGCTACTTTGATGCGTTTTAGCTCCAGGATGTTGAGGGCCAGGCCCATCAAAATGACACCGCCTACCGCAGCCAGTTCGATGACACGTGGTTGTGCCGACATTTTTGCAGCAGGCAACGAGACAAGCAGCGGCTTGAGCAGACCAGCTAGCAGAGAGATACCGCCTTGCACAACCAGAATAGTAATGCCGGAGAACAACACGCCGATGCCGAAGCTACTGGCAAAAACAATAGCAGAAAAGCCATCAAGTACTGCTTTGATTGCCAGGAGGCTAAAATCTCCTGACAGTCCATCGTTTATCGCCCCTAAGATTGTCAGAGGTCCGACACAAAATTGCAGGCTCGCGATGACGAAGGCGACTGTAAAATTGTGCTGGCTCTGTGGGCGATCGAAGCGCTTTTTGAGCCAGTCGCCAAGAACATTAATACCTTTATCAATATTGATGGCCTCACCGATCACTCCTCCTATCACAAGAGCGAGTAATGGAATAAGCGGGTTTTCAGTTTTGATGGCCGAAGAAATACCTATCACGATGGTCATCAAACCAATGGCTGAGATAACGATGGTCTTGATACGATCTGATAAACGACTGCCAATAGCCAGGCCGAGCAGACCTCCTACCATCACCAGGCTAAAGTTGATCAAGGTACCGAGCATGAAGCTTCCTCTTTCCTTGCAGGATTCTCGTTTGATTGTAACACATCGAAACAGGTACCTTTGCCGCTATTTTTCTCATCTGTCGGCGCGCATGTGGTACAATTACGTGGATTTCATATGCTAGTTGTATATTACATATAAGTATTCCGCACTCCGACAAACTTTATTTCTATATGGAGCATGATGATGTTGGAACAAAAGAATCTATTGGCTGGACTGAACGAGCCACAACGTAAAGCCGTGACAACGACTCAGGGACCTGTGCTAATCCTGGCAGGACCGGGGAGCGGCAAAACCCGCGTCATCACGCACCGTATCGCCTATCTTGTTCAGCACGAGCATGTATCGCCGTGGCATATCCTGGCCGTAACCTTTACGAACAAGGCGGCAAAGGAAATGCGCGAACGCCTGGAAAAACTGGTAGGTATCAATGAGTCCAGGGAGATGACAATTGGCACATTCCACGCGATCTGTGCTCGCGTGCTGCGTATGGAGGCCGACTATCTGACTCCCTGGGGACTGTCGAAGTCGTTTGTGATCTTTGATACTGATGACCAGGCGACATTGATAAAGCAAGCCATCAAAGAGTTGAACATTGACGATAAGCAGTATCGGCCAGGGGCCATGCAGGCACTTATCTCGCAGGCTAAGAACAATATGCTCGGCCCGGAGCAGATGGCCGAGCAGGCGGCAAAGCACATTGAGGAAGTAGCAGCACGCATCTATAAGGTATATCAAAGACTCCTGCGCGGTAACAATGGAGTGGATTTCGATGATCTGCTGATGGTGACGGAACGCCTGTGGAGGCGCGAACCTGAGGTGCTGCATCATTATCAACGCAAGTGGCAATATGTTCATGTAGATGAGTTCCAGGATTGTAATTTACCACAGTATAAGCTGATACGCTTGCTTGGCTATGGGACCAACGATCGCCATGAGGGATTGGGCAATGTCTGTGTGGTTGGCGACGATGACCAGATGATCTATACATGGCGTGGAGCCAGCGCTGAGAACGTGTTGCGCTTTGAAGAGGACTTTCCGCAAACGAAGATTATTATCCTCGATCAGAATTATCGCTCGACGCAAAACATCCTTGACGCAGCTCAGCATGTGGTGAGACGCAATCAGCAACGCAAAGATAAGCAGCTATGGACAGCGCTGGGAACAGGCGAGAAGGTGTTCTTCTACGAGGCATATAATGAGGAACAGGAAGGACAGTTTACAGCGCACGAGATTCAGCGTATGCTGAGCCGGGGCGATATTGAAAAGCTGGGCGATGTGGCCGTAATGTATCGCACCAATGCCCAGTCACGTGCACTGGAAGAGCAATTCCTACGTCTGAATATTCCTTACAAGGTGATAGGCAGCCGCAAGTTCTATGAACGCAAAGAAATCAAGGATATGCTGGCCTATCTGCGTTTGCTCGCCAATCCTAACGATGATGTGAGCTTGCAGCGTATCATTAACGTGCCCAACCGCAAGATCGGCCCTAAGACGCTCGGCGAATTACAATTATGGGCAAGGCAACAGAATATATCGCTTTATAGCGCAATTCAGCGCATTAGCGAACATCCAACCCTGGGCAAAGCGGCGAAGATGGCTCTGGAGACGTTTAGCAAACTGATCAAAGACCTCAGCGGAGCTATGGAGGAACTGCAATTGCCAGAGTTGCTAGATAGGATTGCCGAGCGCAGCGGTTATGGACCCGAATTGCGCGCCAATGCGGATGGCGAACTGGATCGCTGGGCCAACGTGCTCGAATTGCGACGCGTGGCCGAGGATTATGCAGAGATCGAGACGAACGTGGCCCTTGAACTGTTCTTAGAGAACGTTGCGCTGGTTGGTGGTGCAGATACGACACAGACGAGTGAGGATGGCACTCTGGTAAAGGAAGAACAGGGCGATGCGGTGACACTGATTACACTACATGCCGCCAAGGGATTGGAGTTTCCCGTTGTGTTTATCGTCGGTATGGACGAAGGGTCGCTGCCACATTCGCGCTCAGTGAGCAAGCCGGAGCAATTGGAAGAGGAACGCCGCCTGGCCTATGTGGGCTTTACGCGAGCAATGCGTCGTCTCTACCTGATACGTGCTCGTCGCCGCTCCATCTTTGGTGAGACACAATATACAGAACCCTCGCGCTTCCTGGACGATATTCCGCCAAAGCTCATTGCCAGCCCTCTCACTGGCAGTTCTTCCAGCAATGCAGCGCAGACGTTAGGCAAATCCCGGCGCGTAACGGACCCGATTCTCAACTGGGGTGAGGACGACTTCAATCAAGACATTTCCTATGGCACAGAGGATACAGGACGCATCTATGGGAGCGGTACACCACGAGGTACAGGCCATCCACCAAAAGTGGCACCTCGCTCAGGGTCTTACTCATCGCCCACGGTTCCGCCAGCGATACCTTCTGTGCCGAAGAAAGTGGAACCGATTAAATCCAGGGGCCAGCAGTATAAAGCGGGCGATAGGGTAAGACACGACAAATTTGGCGAAGGTCTCATCCTCAAAAGCGAGATGGAGGCAGGTACCGAGTTCGTCGAAGTGCAGTTCCAGGGTAAGCATGGTAAGAAACGCCTGAGTATGGACTTCGCCCGTTTGGAGAAGCTGTAGAGAAAACCAGAGGCAATTTTGTAGGAAAGATGTCTGCTAACAAGAAGAAGAACAGATGTCTACGGTGTCTGCTAATGTCTTTACGGGGAAACAGCCATGAAGCGAGGAGCACTTCCGGCGTGCCAGAGAAGTTTGCATGCTCACACGCTCCCAGGTCAAGCCTGGCAAGCGGAGCGTACTATCGGGGAATCTACTCATGGCAACAGTTTTCAATAAACCGGTCGTTTGCCCGGTCCTGATTGGCCGCTCAGGCGACCTGGCCGTTCTTCGTGCGCTCATCGATCAGGCGAAGCGAGGTATGGGGCAGGCCGCTCTCATGAGCGGGGAGGCGGGGATTGGCAAATCGCGCCTGATTGCCGAGGGGAAAACATATGCTCTTGCACAGGGCTTCGTGCTCCTCCAGGGAAATTGCTTTCCAGGGGATACTTCTTGCCCGTATGCTCCTCTCCTCGACCTGTTACGAACGCATTTTGCTGGTCAGGCCGAAACTGAGATCGCTACGGAGTTGGGATCGTTTGTTCGCGAGTTTGCTCAACTCATCCCTGATCTGGTTCATGGGATGCCCGATTCGGCTTCTCTGCCGCCATTTCCCCTGCTTGAACCAGAACAAGAGAAACGTCGCCTCTTCGAGGCACTGACACGATGGTTCACTGGATTGGCTACAAAACAACCGATCCTGCTGGTCATTGAGGATGTGCACTGGAGCGACGATACCAGCCTGGAATGGCTCCATTACCTGGCAAGGCGCTGTGCTGCTCATCCAATGCTGCTCCTGGTGACCTATCGCAGTGAGGAGGTCCGTTCCAGTCTCAGTCACTGGCTGGCACAGCTTGATCGTGAGCGACTGACTCAGGAGTTCCTGCTTGCACGCCTGTCGCGGAGTGATCTCGATATGATGCTGCGCGCCATCTTCGCGTTCCCCCACTCGAGGAAGTTAGACCTTCCAGGTCTGCTGTATACTCTCACGGAAGGGAATCCTTTTTTCGTCGAGGAAATCCTCAAATCACTGATCGCAGCGGGAGAGATCTTTTACGAAGATGGTACCTGGGATCGCAGGCCGCTCAATGAACTGCATATCCCGCGCAGCCTGCACAACGCGGTACAACAGCGTACGAATGAATTGAGCGAGTCCGCCAGGCAGGTGTTACGCCTGGCAGCGATTGCCGGGCGCCGCTTCGATTTCGCTCTCCTCCAGCAGTTAACGCAACACGATGAACAGCAGTTGCTCACCCTCATGAAAGAGCTTATGGCTGCTCAATTCGTCGTCGAAGAATCAGAGGAGCGGTTTGCCTTTCGTCATGCGTTGACGCGCGAGGCCGTTTATGCAGAACTGCTGGTGCGCGAACGCAAGAAGCTGCACGGCACAATTGCCGAAACGATGGAGCGGCTCTACGCCGCAGCATACGATGCCCACCTGGCGGAGTTGGCCTACCATTTTTACGAAGCCAGTATGTGGGAAAAGGCGCTATTCTATACGCAGCGCGCGGGAGAAAAGGCACGAAGCCTCTATGCGTTGTGGACCGCCATCGAACACTTTACGCGGGCGTTGGATGCCGCTCATCACCTGGGGGTATTACCCTCACCGACAACCTACCGGGCCCGCGGACAAGCGTATGAAATGCTGGGCGACTTTGAGCGTGCGCGTAGCGACTTTGAGCGGGCCCTGGATGCTGCCCGTGCTGCTCAGGATGCTGTCGCAGAGTGGCAGAGCCTCATCGATCTTGGCGCTCTGTGGGCGGAACGTGACTATACACAAACAAGCGCATTTTTCCAGCGTGCCTATGAACACGCACGGGCAATAGGTCAGCCGTCCATGCTCGCACGCAGCCTGAACCGGGTAGGAAACTGGCATCTCAATGTGGAAGAGCCGCTCGAAGCGCTCCGATGCCACCAGGAGGCACTGGCCATTTTCCAGCAGCTCAACGACCCGCACGGCATTGCTGAGACGCTTGATCTGCTGGGTATGGCGAGTTATCTGGGTGGTGACCTTGTGCAGGGTACGAGGTATTATGAACAGGCGGTCACGCTCTTGCGTCAGTTGGACGATCGCCTGGGCCTCACTTCCAGTCTGGCCTCGCTGACGCTTCGCGGCGCACTTTCCATCAGCAATACGATGGTTTCAGACGCGACCACTCTCGCTGAGCTTCTGCCCGACGTTGAGATGGCGCTCAAGATCGCCCGTGAAATCGGCCAGCGTCCTGGCGAAGCCTACGCGCTCTATCAGTTGGGACTCTGTCTGAGCGCGCAAGGTGAGTATAGGCGCGCATTGGATGCCTTACAGCAGAGCCTCTTGATCGCGGAAGAACTTGAGCATCATCAGTGGATGATCGCTGCACACTGGGCAACTGGAGCGCTCTATCTCGATCTTCTTTCCCCGCTCATAGCACAGCACCACCTGAAGCAAGCTCTGCGGCTCTCGCATGAGATTAGCTCAAAGCATTGGATCAACACGACCACCGGAAGCCTTGCATCAGCCTATATTTCGCAAGGCGAGCTTGAGCAGGCAGAAGCCCTTCTCGATACTGAGTTCAGTGGGGATGCTCCCGTTCAGACAATAGGGCAGCGCATGGTCTGGTGCGCGCGGGCAGAACTTGCACTTGCCCGCGGTGATCCAGAGCAGGCCTTGCAGATCACTCAGCGATTGAGCGCTTCCGCGGCAAACATCTCCGAGCTGCGGAGCATTCCACGTCTCTCGAAATTACGCGGTGAGGCACTGATCGCGCTCCGCCAGGCAACAGAAGCAGAAACGGCGCTGCGAAGCGCTCAAGAGATGACGACTGCACAGGGGGCCAGACCCGTGCTGTGGCGCATTTGCGTGACGCTCGGCACGCTGTATCAAACCCAATCACGAGAGACCGAAGCAGAACAGGCATTTTCGACCGCCCGTGCGATCATTGAGGAACTTGCAGCGAACATACCAGACGAACACATGCAGGAGCAGTTTTTCCACGAGACCGAAGCTCTTCTGCCACGCACACGTGCGACCTCCTCACCTCGTCGTGCCGCCAAGCAAGCGTTTGGAGGGTTGACCGAGCGCGAGCGCGAAGTGGCGGCACTGATTGCGAAGGGGAAATCGAATCGTGAGATAGCCGACCAGTTGGTTGTCAGCTACCGAACTGTCGAGACCCATGTGAGCACCATCTTATCTAAACTCGCCTTTTCCTCCCGTGCGCAAATTGCGGTGTGGGCCGTCACGCAGGGACAATAGTGATACGCCTCGCTTCATACCTCCTGGTAACACCTTTTCTCTGTGCTCTTTCCGCCTCCATCTCCGGGTAGTTCGTCAAAAAACTCTGTGTTTTTCCTGATGGAATGTGCGCGCTTTCTGCGTACACTACTGTCAACGATCGGAATCAAGAAGGATTCCCCTCGCTTACTAGGCGATACTGTTTTACAGAAGTTGATACAAGGAGGAAACACGTTGACAGACAACCTTTCTATGCTGGCTGACTGTACGGCGCTTGCGGATGTGTTTGCGCAACCAGCCTGGCTTGCGGAGCACCTCGACGATCCAGATGTGCGCGTGGTCGAGGTGGATGTCAGCCGGGCGGCATATGAGCAGGGTCATATCCCAGGAGCCATTCTCTGGAACGCCTATACCGACCTCCACCATGGGCAGGATTACACTCCATTGGAGCGTAGCGAGTTCGAGGAGCTGCTCCGCAGATCTGGCTTTACACCCGATACCACTATCGTCTTTTACGGCTATGGCCCCTATCTCGGGTTCTGGCTGACGAAGGCCTACGGGCACCAGCGCGCACTGGTACTCAATGGTACGCGGCAAGATTGGCGCGAGGCAGGTTTGCCCTGGACGATGGCTCTCCCTGAGCCGGTACCATCCACCTACACGCTTCCAGCAGCCGAGGTCACTCAGCTCATGTCGCTGGAGGCGCTGCGAGCCACCCTGGGGAGTGGAGACCCCCTCATCCTTGATGTGCGTTCGCAGGCCGAATTCGCTGGCGAGCGCTTCTGGCCATCGGGTGCCACGGCAGGTGCCGGTCGCCCTGGCCACATCCCTGGTGCTGTCCATCTGCACATCGACCTGTTGCACACCGCCGATGGTGCCTTCAAGAGTGCGGCAGCGTTGCAGCAGCTCTTCCGGGAGCGAGGCGTGGTTCCTGAACGCAGCATCGTCGCCTACTGTACTATCGGTGCCCGTGCCAGCGAGGCAGCGCTGCTCTTGCGGTATCTGCTGGGCTATCCCGATGTCCGCGTCTACGACGGCTCGTGGGCCCAGTGGGGTACACAGGCACAAACCCCTATCGAGACCTGAGGCTTGGAGGCTAGCGAGTGCAGTTGCCGCAGATGGTTTCCTTTGCCAGTTGACGCGACTCTCCTCGATGCCACTACGACCTTTGCATTGCTTTTGAGAAGCGGTCAAAGCGCTTATGCGTTTTGTTGGCTGGCCACATCGGTCGATTTGCAGGAAACGAACCTGTGAAACGAGCGGGAGTTGGGGAACATTTCCCCGTATTCATCTAAAATGACGGAGGGAAAAGACATGACAACGCATACGACACCTGAACAGGCAATGACCGAAGCGGCATTCCTCGGCCAGGTACTCAGTGACACCAGTGGTTTGACGACGACCATCATGGCAAGTATCGGTGATCGTCTGGGACTTTTTAGAAACCTCGCAGAGGATCCTGCGACCAGTGCAGAATTGGCGCAGCGCACCCATAGCGATGAGCGCTATGTCCGAGAATGGCTGTGCGCTATGACGAGTGCTGGCTATATCACCTATGATCCAGCAAGTTCACGTTTCACGCTTCCAGCAGCGCATATTCCGGTCCTCGTCCAGGAAAGTGGCCCCATGTTCTTTGGTGGCATCCATCAATGGGTCACCGCGCTTGCACGGCAAATTGAACCCATTATCCAGGCCTTTCGGGATGGAGGCGGCGTTCCCCAGGCGGCCTACGACGAGATCACCTGGGACGGACAGGAACGCTTCACCAATACCTGGTTCGAGAGTTTGCTCATTCCCGTCTGGATGCCATTGATGCCTGAAGTGCATGCGAGACTGGAACGAGGCACCACACTTGCCGATGTTGGCTGTGGTCGCGGGCGCGCTATCGTGAAGCTTGCACAGGCCTATCCCAATGCTCACTTCGTTGGATACGATGTGTATGGTCCATCGACTGAGCATGCCAGGCTGCTGGCGCAACAGGCTGGAGTGGCAGAGCGAGTACACTTCCAACAATTGGACGCTTCGCAGGGGCTTCCCGAACAGTACGATGTCATTACTACCTTTGATGTCGTTCACGATTCAGCAAAGCCACGAGAGCTACTCCGGTCGATTCGTGCTGCGTTACAACCCGATGGCCGGTATGTTTGTCTTGAAATCAATGCGGCGGAAACACTGGAGCAGAATGCGGGACCATTGGGAAGTTTCCTGTACGGCTTCAGCGTCCTCTATTGCATGACCTCGTCGCTGGCTGACCATGGAGAAGGTCTGGGGACGATGGGTATGCCAGAGTCAAAAGTACGAGCATTGTGCGCAGAAGCGGGCTTCAGCAAGGTGCAGCGTGTACCGATGGAGAATCCTTTCAATAGCCTCTATGAGGTTTGGCCATAGCCTTGTCGATAGATAGGAAACACAACTTACGAATATCCTCATATCGAGTGATCTGAGAGTTCCATAGCGGTTCTCGTGACGCAGGGAAACAAGAAACTCGCCTTGTCCTTTCACAGAGTTGTTTTTTCTGTGTTCATCAGGTATTCTTAGGAGAAGAAATGGGTGAACAGTCCCAGGAGAGGCTGTATGGTGACACCATCAGTTCTGCGGGCGACGAAGGCTGACAATGCTCCACTGGATCGCGGGCCGTCTTTCTTTGGCACGGTATGCCGCGCAACATCTCCTGCAACGAAATGAGGAACGACGATATGAGCCAGGCTAGGATAGGACTTCAAGCTACCCTGAACGGGCCGTTCACGAAAGAGATGCACGCCGCATTGCCGGTATCGGTCGAGGAGTTGGCGCAGGACGCCGCCCTCTGTGTGGCCGCTGGAGCCCGCGCGATCCATCTCCATCCCCGCGACAGCGAGGGGCACGAACGGCTGGATGCCGAGGTGGTCGACGCTGTCGTCAGCCGGGTCCGAAGTGCCTGCGGAGTCCCTGTCGGGGTGTCAACGGGTGCCTGGATTGAATCCGACCTGGCGCGCCGTCTCGAACTCGTGCAGGCATGGCGTGCCCCTGACTACGCATCGGTGAATCTGTCGGAGCCGGGTGCTGCCGAAGTGATGCGGGCACTCATGAGGGCTGGGGTTGGCATCGAGGCAGGTGTCTGGTCGGTCGAAGACGCCGAACGGCTGGCGGCGACGGGAATGGGGCAGGTGGTCACCCGCATCCTTCTCGAGCCGGTGGCGGTGAGCAACGCAAGTGCCTTGGCGGTGATCGAGGACATTCATCACGCACTGGATCGGCTTGGTCTGGCTGCTCCACGATTGCAGCACGGCGATGGCGAGGCGACCTGGGTGCTCCTGACGGATGCAGTGCGGCGTGGTATCGACACCAGGATCGGACTGGAGGATACCGTCTACGGGCCGAGCGGGGAACGGACAACCGGGAATGAAGCGTTGGTTCGCGCCGCCTGTCGACTGGGTGCCTGTATCATCCCCTAAGGCGGCTCCTCTTACGCAAAAGGGAAGGAGGTTACATCTTTGCACATCAACTGCTGCGCGACTACTTTGCATCATTGAAAAAGAAAAACTCTCGCGCAGACGAACTCTGCGAGAGTGCTCATCGCATCTTTGCTCTCTCCCGTTACCACCGCACTGCGCCACTTTGACTCGATTCTTCAGTGTGAAGGATATTGTACCCATTCGTTGGTGAAGGATTTCTCGCTTCACTTTTCACCTTTGGTGATTCGAACTCATCAGCAGAGCATCTTTAAAACATTCATCCGCTCCTGAAGCGATTTTCTGGTGCCTCTTCATAGCTCTGCACTACCTGAATCACCAAAAGTGAGCCAGATCGCATTTTCGTTCCGTTGTTCCTCAGAGGCCGGTTACAGGTGACCGCCTGTCATTAAGACGCCGAGTTGTTCTTCGGAGGCGTCGGGGCTGACGATATCGACGATCTGACCTTCGTACATGACAGCGATGCGATCGGAGAGGGAGCGAATTTCGTCGAGTTCGGCTGATACAAGGAGGACCGCTTTGCCAGCATCGCGCTGCTCGATCAGACGACGGTGGATGAATTCGATGGCACCGATATCGACTCCACGTGTGGGCTGCGAGGCGATGAGGGCAACAGGGTTGCAAGCGAATTCACGGGCGATAATGATTTTTTGCTGGTTGCCACCCGAGAGTGCTCGCACAGGCGCCTCGGCTGAAGGCGTACGCACATCAAAGTCTCCGATGAGCTTCTTCGCCCAGTTTGCGATATTTTTTAGCAGCAAAACGAAGTGGTGCCAGGAGAACTCCGGCCAGCGTTGCCGCCCCAGAATGGTGTTGTCTTCGACGGATTCGGCAAGTACCAGGCCGCTGCCACGACGATCCTCGGGTATGTGGGCCAGCCCGATCTGACGGACCTCGCGAGCGTTCATTTCAGTGATATCATGTGTTTTCCCAGGTTTGCCATCCGGCGCAGGAGTGATGGTGACGGTGCCGCTGGTGGCCTTACGTATTCCGGTCAGTACCTCAACCAGTTCGGATTGACCATTGCCTTCAACACCCGCGATACCCAGGATCTCGCCTGAATGTACATCAAGGCTGATACTATGCAGGATATCCAGACCGATATCCGATTTTGCATGCAGGTTTCTGACACTTAATACGACTGGCCCAGGGTGAGCGGGCGTTTTGTTGACGCGCAGTAGTACCTCGCGTCCGACCATCATGCGTGCGATCTCTTCGCGGGTCGTCTTACTGGTAACCAGTTCGCCTGCATTCTTGCCACGGCGCAGGACAGTTATGCGATCGGTGAGTTGCAGCACTTCACGCAGTTTGTGTGTGATGAAAATGATAGTTTTGCCCTGCTGGACCAGGCCGCGCAGGACCGAGAAGAGATCATCAGTCTCCTGTGGCGTCAGTACTCCTGTCGGCTCGTCCATAATCAGGATATCGGCTCCACGATAAAGGACCTTGAGAATTTCGACGCGCTGTTGCAGACCAACGGAGAGCTTCTCGATACGTGTACCGGGATCGATAGGTAAGCCGTAACGTTCACTGAGCGCGCGAATATCAGCGCTGGCCTTTCTGAAGTCGAAGGCCGCTCCTGGTCCACCGGGTTCACGGCCCAGAACGATATTCTCAGCCACGGTCAGAGGCGGGATGAGCATAAAGTGTTGATGCACCATACCGATACCCAGACGGATGGCATCACGCGGCCCGGTGATGTGAGCATGTTTACCATTGATAAGAATTTCGCCGCTATCTGGTCGTATCAGTCCGTAGAGGACATTCATCAAGGTCGATTTGCCTGCGCCATTCTCACCGACCAGGGCATGGATCTCGCCTTTACGCACGGCAAGATTCACGGAATCATTGGCAACGACTCCCGGCCAGGCTTTGCTGATAGCGCGCATCTCCACTGCAAAGGGACTGGTACGCTCTTCTTCAGGCATAACTGCCGTACGTTCTTGCATCGTCGCTCTCCTCTTACTCTGAGCCGGGCTCGTATGGAATGCCATCTGCGGCAGGTGGGACCGTACGTCCGACCAGTCCGACGAGGGCTACAAGTGTCAGTATATAAGGTATGGTGCTTAGCAAGCTAGCCGAAATGCCTGTACCTTGCAAGCGTGGACTGAGCGCTTCGCCTAAGCCAAAGATAAGACACGCTACTCCCGCGCCCCAGGGCGTGTACTTGCCGAAGATCATTGCAGCCAGTGCAATAAAACCAGCGCCAGCAGTCATATTCTGATTGAAGATACCAGCAATGCCAAGCGAGAGGAAAGCACCCGCCAGGCCCGAAAGCGCTCCGCTGCTTATCACACAAATGTAGCGCACCAGGCGCACGTTGACACCTGCCGTATCAGCAGCCAATGGATGTTCACCTACAGCCCTGATACGCAGACCAACATTGGTGCGGAAAAGCAGAAACTGGATGCCGAGCAAGATCAACACCGCTACATAGAAGATAATGTTCTGCTGGAAAAGAACGGGACCAATAAAAGGAATGTTAGAGAGTGGTCCCAACGAGATGTTTGGCAGACGCAGGTTATTGCTAAGCGAAGGCACACCCAGGTTGCGCGTCTGAACGAATAGCAGGTAGTTTGTCAGGCCTAGAGCAGCGATATTGATAGCGATGCCGCTCACGATCTGGTTGGCCTTGAAATTGATCGAGACGATGGCATGCACAAGAGCCATCAAAGAACCTGCAATGATAGCACCCAGAACGCCGCCGATGACGCTATTGGTAGCTTTAGCGCTCATAACGGCCGCGTAAGCACCAGTGAGCATCATGCCTTCCATAGCGATATTGGTAACACCGCTGCGTTCCGAGATAACGCCACCGAGCGCTGGCAGTAAAAGTAGGGCTGCGAATTGCAAAGTTGCGGTCCAGAGATCAGCGGAGATTAACACCCGCCCTAACACTTGAAAAAACACAGTCAGTCCTCCTCTCCTCGATCAGGCTTACCATCAGATACAACAGGAGAGACATCGGGTGGGTCTTTCACCTGCTTATCAACATCTCCATTTATAGCGTTATCCTCAACAGGGACACTGATATCTGTTGAGCCGATAACGTTCGTTGCCAGCGGAGGGCGGCGGAGGTCTAAACGCAGCCAGCCAGGCAACCAGCGTTGAAGGGCAGGTAAGAACTCAGAAGCGATACTAAAGAGGATCAGGGCCTGGATAATCAAGACAAGATCGGCAGGTATGCTGGCATTCAATTGCATGAAGCTAGCGCCCTGGCGCAAGCCGCCAAAGAGCAGAGCGGCAAGCAAGATGCCGATAGACGTGGTACGACCGAGCAGAGCAACGCCTATCGCATCAAAGCCAGTAGGATCAGAGCTAAAGACGTTCGAGATCAACTGGTAAGGCGACTGTCCCATCAAACGAAACGCCCCAGCCAGCCCTGCGAATGCTCCAGCGATCGCCATCGACACAATGATATTGCGCTTGATAGGCATTCCTGCATAGGTTGCCGCCTTAGGATTCTCTCCAATAACGCGTATTTCGTAGCCAAAAGCCATACGCTTCGTGATGAACCAGTAGAAAACAAGGGCCAGCAAGGCCGCGAAGAAGCTCACATCCACAAAATAGGCTACGGGATTGTCGATCTTCGGTAAAAATGCTCCCAACGTCTGATTGTATAGAACCGAGATCAGAGGGAGCGTTGCCTGCATCGGAAGTGACAGCGTCTGGTCAGGGAGATTGGGAGCTTTATACGGACCTTGAATAAGGAAATCGGTCAGATAAAAGGCAATCCAGTTCAGCATAATGGTCGTCACCACTTCATGGGCGCCACGCCATGCCTTGAGCAGACCGACAATACCACCCCAGACAGCACCAGCCAGTGCACTGGCAATAACCATCAAAGGAATAAGCACCCAGCTCGGCGCATCAGGTGCAGCAAAAGCAACCATACCGGCAGCCATTGCACCCACTGCCAGTTGCCCCTGAGCACCAATGTTGAAGAGACCGGCGCGAAAAGCAATCGCAACTGACAGACCAGTCAAAATAAGTGGACCGACTTTAACCAGGGTATAAGAAAGCTTTTGTGGATCTCCGAACGAGCCTACAAAGAGAGACTGATAGGCATTGAGGACTGCAAGAAAGCGATCCCCGAGCGAGCCTGATGAAGTAATCAAAATGATAATACCGCCAGCGATGATTGCCAGGAGCAAAGCAAAAAGCGGGCGAGAGAGCGAATTTCCGGTTTTGCGTAGCCACGCAGTGAACGCAGCAGCAGGAGATCGTTGTCCTGCCGTCCTGTGTTGTTCCGGTGACACTGCCATGTTGACACCTCCTGTGCAGGAAACGGCTAAGGAGCACCGTTCAGGGACAAGATATCGTGCCCTTATCATAACATTAGAAAGGATGAGAAACAAGCGTTTAAGGAACGTTTCTTCAGGGCTTCGTAGGGGTCGGCCTTGCGCCCACTCGCGGACTCAGAACCGGCCCCCGATCCCTCAGTAGGTTTGCGGGTGGGCGCAAGGCCGACCCCTACGAGCCATGAACTACAGTGTGACGCGATTACCGCCAGCAGGCATAGTAAAACGTAAGAAGCCTCCCATTGCCAGCCGCGTACAGACAACAGATAGGGTGAAGAGTGCGAAGAGCAAGGCGGCAGTTCTTAGTTCGTAAATGCCGAAGTCCAATAAGGTGAGGTGAGTGCGGCCAGTAGCAAACATACGGAGCAAGGCCGACCCCTGCGGTACATCGCCGAAGCCGCTAATGGGCAGACCAAAGGCGAGCGTGAGGAGCAGATCGATGCCGAGGCAGATGGCTGCCAGGCGCGGACCAAGCAGCCAGAAGCGCTTGCTGAGGCGCTCACGCCTGGTGGACGCGATGCGGCGCGTGGCCCAGAAGGGTGCGATGAGATATTGCAGCAGCAGGAAGAGCAAGGGAACGGCAACGAAGGTCCAATCGGGAAAGATAACGGGGTTGATCAAAGCGCCAAGGCGTCCTAGCGTGTAGAGAATAACACCCTCTATCACGCCACGCCGATAACTGCTTTTGTTAAACATGATGTATAGACCTGTCCAGTAAGTAGTTTAGTGACAGCCGCAACCACCACCACCGCATGCACAACCGCCCATACCTGGGGCGACATCGTCGTATGAGCTATCCTCGCTGGAGCCGCGCTGAGAGACAAATACAGAGAGCAGGCGGCGTATTTTTTCGCTATGGCATTTTGTACAGACAACGTCGTCGGCATGCTTATGGCTGACCAGGAGCTCAAATTTGGATCTGCAGTCCGAGCAGTAATACTCGTACAATGGCATTGAACGTTACCTCCAGTTTATGTGAAATAGTCTACAACCATAGATATTGTAGTGTCTGATGCAGGTATCGTGACTACTCCCCATGGGAGAAATCCCAGGGGCTTCTCAGGAAACGTTCGTTCCCTGAAGGCTCAGTCCGAGCCGCAAGATGTTGAGAGCAGCGTTATGGTCGCGATCGAGCACCACACCACAATGCACGCACGTATGGGTACGCTCACTGAGATCCTTGTGCGGTCCTTCCTTCTGGCACGCGCTGCAGATCTGGCTGGTCTTCTTGGGGTTCACGAACAGAACGGTTGTGTGTCCGGCACTCTCAGCCTTGGCACACACCAGTCTCATGAATGCTCCCCAACCAGCATCGCTTATACTCTTATTCAGCCCACCTTTAGCGGCGGCTCCATTAGGCAAGAACGTTCCGTCTTCGCCCAGGCGAGGTTTGGGACGCCTGCTCATGTTCTTTGGGCGCAAGTCTTCAAACACAATGGTTTCATAGCAATCCACCAGGGAACGCGCTTGTTGGTGCAAGAAGTCCTGGCGCTGGTTGCGTACCTTGCGATGGCACTTGCCCACCTGACGCGCCGTCTTCTTGCGTCTCTTGCTCCCGCGCTTCTTGCGGCTGAGCGCCTGTTGCACGGCCTTGAGCTTCTTTTCCCCACGGCGCAGGTAGCGCGGGTTCTCGATCGTGTCGGCACTAGAGAGGGTCGCAAAGTGCAGCAGTCCCAGGTCGATGCCAACGGCCAGGTCGGTATAGGGCAGGCGTGGTTGCGCTTCGACTGACGCCGACAACACCACGTACCAGTTCTCGCCCTCCCGTTTGATGGTGCAGGTCTTGATGGTTCCCTGGATCTCCCGATGCAGCTTGACTTTGATACTTCCTTTCAGTGGCATGACGCGAAGCGTAGAAGCGGCAGCTTCGTTTGCCACTGCATAAGGAGCTGCAGTGCCCAGGCCAGTGATCCTCAAGCGGTTCTCCTTGAGCTTCCAGCCAGCGCTATCGGGAAAACACAAAGAGTCGTAGTGTGTTTTCGATTGATAGCGAGGGTAGCCAGGCGTGGAGCCCGCCGCGACACGACGGAAGAATGCAGCAAAGGCTTTGTCTACCCGATGTAACACATTTTGTAAGACATGCGAACCGATGTGCTGATAGTCTGGCCGGATCTCCTTTCTGATCTGTGTGAGCCAACGGCATTGTTGGGCAAAACTGATGGAATAGTCGCGTGCATGCTCAGATCGCCACTCTGGATCGTAGAAGTTGGGATGGCGGCGGCAACCGTTCCACGCTTCTTTGCGCTCCTGCAAGGCCGCGTTATACAGTTCGCAACACCGTGCAAGCGTCCAGTCCAGCTTTTCAGATTGTGTCTTGGTTGGATACAGACGGTACTTGAATGCCTTCATGCATTTTTTCCTCCTTTCATCGTATAGATATAGTATATCACAAAAGAGGAAATACGCAAGGAAACGTGACTTTTGGCTCAAGCCTCACCACTGCCGTTCAAACGGCGTGGCTTGCGGCGGACTAAAGCCCTTCCGTGTCAAGTCTTTAACAGCTCCGTAGCGGCATGCCTTGCGTGTGCCGCGTGGTGCCACATCTCCATTGAGCGTCTGCTGCTCCTCCCGGACGATCGGCACACGCAAGGCATGCCGCTACGGGAACGTCTTCCATATAGGGCCACCCGGTTCGGCACACGCAAGGCATGCCGCTACGGGTCAATAAAGGGTTGCAGATAGGGTCGTTGGGCCTCCCACATCTCGTCAAACATCGTGCTTATCTCGGCTGGAGAGCAAACGGCAGCGGTCAGCGGATCAAGCATCAGCGCATAGCGCGCGGCATCTTTATTGCGCTGGAGCAAAGCATCAAGCATCAAACTATGTACCGTCATGTGTGCACGATTCCACCCGGCCAGTTGCTCAGGCAGAGGTCCAAAATGAGTCGGCTGAACGCCGTTGCGATCGACAAGGCAGGCGACCTCAACACATCCAGCGGGTAAGTTGTCGATCAGACCAGTATTGCGTATGTTGCCATAGATTACCGTAGGACGATTCATCGTCATCGCCTCAATAATGTTGGAACCGTATTCGTGGCTCCGGGTAAAGGGAATAGCGCGGGTACCTGCCAGCATTTCACGGATGGAGGTGTCGTTCTGTTCACGCCAGGTGGGCCAGTTGTTCGCATAGAAACCGGTTTCACCCAGATAGCCATCGCGGCAATAGCGCTTGATCAAATCAGGTCGTTTACGAAAGTAAGGGACATACTCCGAAAAGTGTCCACTGCTCTCGGTCACAAACGCTCCCAGGTAACGCATAATCTCAAAGCGAATGGGATCGCGTTCATAGACCTCGGACAACTGGGCCTTTTCGCGGAGTCGGGGATACATGTCTTGCCCCTGGTAACGCAACTCTGTAAACCAGGCATTATGGTTAATGCCAGCACAGCGCCATTGGAGTTCGTGATAAGGAACTTCCAGGTATTCGGCTAATAGCCTGGAAGTATGCTGTACACTGTGACACAGGCCCACTGTGGGCATGCTGGTACCGACAAGCGCGACCAGAGTAAGTATCGACATGGGATTGGTATAGTTGAGTACCCAGGCCTGGGGGCAGAGCTGCTCAGCATCGTGCAGAATATCAAGCCAGGCAGGGCCGGTACGCAGCGCTTTGAAGATGCCTCCTGGCCCAATAGTATCGCCAATGCACTGATTGACGCCATACTTCAGCGGAATATCGAAATCGTGGCGCACATTGGCCAATCCGGCTACCTCAATTGAGTTGATAATAAAATCGCTGCCCGTCAGCAGATCGCGCCGCTGAGTAGAGGCCCGCACGCTCCAATGCTTACCACTGAGAGCAATAAGTCGTTCAGCGACCTGATGCGCTAACTCCAGGCGCGCCGGATCGATATCCACAAGGGCAAAACAACCCTCGTCCAGCCCCTCAATCTGCAAGATATCGGTCATGAGTTGACGAGCGAAAACGGCGCTCCCGGCACCTAAAATAGTAATATATGGCATGGTTAAGACAACTCCTTACTGGTCTGCATATCTATTATGTCATTGAAGAAAGGCCCTTATCAAGTATCAGTCGCCCGTGTGGGCCCGTAGAGGCGTGCCTTGCGTGCGCCGGGTGCGTCCACGAGCAATCCCGCCCCACATCAGCAAAGTTCTCCCAACCGATCCGGCGCACGCAAGGCACGCCTCTACGGGTAATAGCAGCGTGGAATCTGGCCGCGTATGATATCATAGATACCACACATAGAAATGGCATCATCCAGATTTTTCAAGAAGGAACATATTATATGGCTCTTACTATTGGTATTATTGGTCTACCGCAGAGTGGTAAGACGACGTTATTCAATGCGCTGACGAAGGCAAATGCGCCTGTTAGCGGCTATGCAACGAGTACCGTACAGGCAAATGTTGCGGTAGTGCAGGTGCCAGATGCCCGTCTTGAGCCACTGGCTAAGATTTTCAATCCCAGGAAGGTTACGTACACGACCGTTGAGTTTGTAGATGTAGCGGGTATGGGACAGGGTGCTCATGCTGGCAAGGAGAAGCGCGAGGGGCTGAGCGCCGAATTTCTGGGGCATATTCGCAATGCCGATGCGCTGGCGATTGTTCTGCGCACGTTCGTCAATGACAATGTGCCGCATATCTACAATAATATTGATTCCAGCCGCGACCTGGAGAGTCTTAACGCGGAACTGGCGCTGACCGATCTTGCTACAGTCGAACGGCGTATTGAGCGTACGACAAAGGCAGCTAAATCGGGTGATAAGAAGTATCAGCACGAGCTGGAGGTTTTGCGGCGCTTGCAGGAGGCACTTAACGAGTTGAAACTGGCAAGCCAGGTGGAACTGGAACCCCAGGACCATGCGATCCTTGACGAACTCTTCTTGTTGACCCTGAAGCCACGCATGTATGTGCTTAATGTAAGCGAAGATATGCTTGGTCCCGCTAATGAGCTGTTGGCGAAGATTAGTGCGGGTGAAGATGTGAAGGCTGATACGCTGGCTGACGAACTGAAGGGTATTGCGACGATTGCCAGGCATGCGAAGAGCGAGGGTGCCGAGGTCGTTGCGGTTTCGGCACGTCTGGAGGCTGAATTGGCGGAGTTGTCCGAAGAGGATGCGCACGAATATCTGGAGTCGCTTGGTCTGCCTCAACTGGGTGCGGATCGCGTGATTCAGGTTGGCTATCGCCTGCTTAATCTGATCACCTTCCTCACTGCTGGCGAGGACGAGGTGCGTGCCTGGACTGTCACAAAAGGAGCGAAAGCACCCGAGGCAGCCGGTAAGATTCACTCGGATATCGAGCGTGGCTTTATCCGTGCCGAGGTAACGCGCTTCGAAGATTTTATGGCTTGCGGCTCGTTTGCTGCTGCTGCCAAAAAGGGACTGCAACGGCTTGAGGGGAAAGATTACGTCATACATGATGGCGACATCGCCCATTTCCGCTTTAATGTGAGCAAGTAGGAACCCGATTCATCCCTCCTGTGACGCTTATAGGTGGGATGAACCCGACCCCCTACTAAAAGATCGTTATCTGCTACGAGGCCCCGCTGATATTCTCTTCTTTCGGCATTTCGCGCAGTACATGTGGTTGCGCAACAAGCATCCATATAAAGTAGATCAGTCCAATAGCGAACATGACTCCACAGTATATCCAGGGTGAAGCAAATGATGAATCGCGAAAGATAGCTATCTCAAACAGCAACCAGACAAGCGAGAGCACGATGATAGGCCACTCAAACATGCCCAGGCTGAACCCATGTGTCTGTGGCAGCTTACGTCGCGCATAAATGTACAGGATGACCGTCACCAGGTAGATGATTGCTGGCAGCAATGTTGAGGCTGAGAACAGACTTATCAGGGTATTTGGCTGGTTCGCGAATATAGCGAGCACCACTTCGCACAGAATGCCCGAAAGCAACGTTGTCGCCACTGGAGTTCCCGTGTTCCTGTTTACCTGGCTGAGGACTTGATAACCGGGGAAGCGGCGGTCGCGTGACATCGCCCATGTCAGGCGGGTGGCAGTGATAAAGATGACCAGCCCACAGGCGAAGATCGAGAAGGTGACCAACACCAGGAAAATGTCGCCAATAACGGTACCGAGCGTCTGCGTGACGATATTTGCAACCGGTGTTGCGGAAGCGGAGAGCGCTTTAATATCGCCCGACGCCAGGTTGAGCGCGATGAGGAAGACAAAACCCACGATACCGCTCAACGCAACGGCTGACCACATAGCGAAAGGTACAACCCGGTGCGCATCCTGTGTCTCCTCAGCCAGATTAGCCGCCGCTTCAAATCCTACGATGGTGTAGGCGCCAAGCAAGAATGAGAACATGAATGGCCCTGTAGAGGTCAGTCCACCGAGATTGAAATAGCCATTGGGCGATACAACGCCCATGCTGAACAGATGGTCAGGATGCAGGAGTCCTCGCACTGCACCAACAACAATGAGCAGGACTGTGAGTCCCAAGATCCCCACTATCTCTGTACCAACCGCTGTATTATTAATGCGGGTTGACCATAATGTAGAGAACACGATAAGTAGCATCTGTATGATAATGATGATAGCCGTAGCAAGCCAGGCGTTCTGGGGAGTCTCCGTATAGTTGAAGAGGCTGGGCAGAACGGTCTGCGCAATTGAGTAGTCAACCGATACAACAACGATGGTCAAAAACATAAAAGAAACCCAGCCAACCAGCCATCCGACCTTGGGATTTACCAGGTGTGAAACCCACTGGTAGGAATAACCGGCCAGTGGCATACGTGATGCCAGGGCGGCAAAAACAAACGCGACGAATAGTTGACCTACGACAACAAATGGCCATGTCCAGATGCCCAGCGGTCCTCCCCAGTTCAATACACCGCCATAGGTCGAAAAAATGCCTGTGGTGATAGAGATAAACGAAAAGCCCACAGCGAAGGACGCGAAGCGTTTGAGTTCGCGTCGAAATTCCTGTCGGTACCCATAGTTGAGCAAGGTCTGTTCGGCTTCTTCGCCTTGTCTGTTGCCGGTGACGGACATGGTTTTGTTCCCCTAAAAGCAGAAACCCTCTGGCTGACGTACAAAGGATGATACAGGCTTATTCCTAACTGTACGTCATAGCAGCCTTTTTTGCAAGGGCTTATCTGCCACGTTGACGTGATGCGCTCTATCCTGATAGTGTGAATTTCTCATACATGGATAGCATAGAAGACAGAAAGCGGGGAACGCTGGCGAACAGCATTCCCCGCTTCCCTCCACAGTCCGAAGGTATCCGATGACTACTTCAGCGGCTGGCCCTCATTTGGTCTCCATCAATCTGCTCTGGCCTTTCCCAATGGTGGCCTTCCAGGTCGCTGCTGCAGCGATTGTGCCGGAGGCTGAGAAGGGTCTTGCGTCTGCTTGATCTCCATTGCCAGCAGTAGCCGATAAATCTCTGGCAAATTATAACAGGAAGCAGGCAGAACAAACGAAGCTTTGTCGGTAGAACGCTCAAAAGCTATGCCTAAATCAACTAATGCTGTGGTCAACTTTCGTGCATAAACTTCGATCTTCTCAGAGCGCATCATACGGTCTGCCATGAGATTCAAACCAACAGCAAGTGGCCAGAGTTCACCAGTCGTCGAATGGGCACGCGCACGGACATCCCCATTCGCTAACCGCGTTTGTATCTCCTTGAGATGGGTCACACCTGCCTCTAACACCGCACTATGCTCTCCAATGCGTTGATTTGCTGCTTCTAACTCTTTTAGGATCGTGGCTTGTTTTCGTGTCAGCCGTTCATTGTCCAACAAGGTGACAATCTGGCGTACGACGACGAAACCCACTACGCAGAGCGTCACAAGAAGAAGTACCGGGCGTATGTTCTGTTGGCCACGCTCAGAAGAGAGGATGTTGGTAACCAGCACCAGAAACAGGATCGCCAACAAGAAATAGGGAGTCGCTTGCACCAGTCCAAAGTTCAAACGCTGCCATCGCCATTGCATTCGCTCCTCAATGACTTCTCCAGAGATCCCAGGAAGGAAGCGCCGCAGGTACGCAGCTACGCCTATGGTCATTATGCCCAATGGCCAGCCGAGATCAATCCACGTTCCGTCGACATACGTTCCGGCATTCTGCTGCACATTAAAGATAAAGTCGGAGGTTGCGAACACACACAGGCCAAGACCAAGCAGCAGCAAGCTGACGCGACGAGCGGTCACCTGGTAGACTGGTCCCTGCCCTCGGATCAGTAAGAAGATCACACAACTGAGCAACGCCACATCTGTCGTCGGATAGTACAGTCCAAGAAATTTCGCCAGATTGGTCTCGCCTGGTGCCTGTGCCAATGCACCCAGGAGCAAAAACCAGGCAATAGCGAGAATAGACCCCATCGAGATGATGCTGTCCAGTAGAATGACGGTGCGCCGACGACCTGTACCAGCTGAGGGCTGCAGAATGAGGCCCAGAAAAACCAGAGGTGGTAAACCGGAATAACCAATATCCGCAAGAGAGGGAAATGGATTCTGACCAATGGAGAGATAATAGCGCCAGAAACATTCTCCAATCCCCCACACCATGCATCCACACCCAATGAAGGTCCAGGCCAATTGCTCACGACCAAGCCAGGACTCTGCGTCTTCTCCTCGTCGAAAAGGGGTGTGAATCGAGATAAGGGTGAGTATGCCACCGATGAAAGCACCGACAAGCTGAGAATACAATCCGACTTTTACTACCCTCTCGCCTCCCAGGTGCAAGCCCAAAATAAAAATCATCAGTATTCCTACACCACTCACTGATCCAATAACTGCTCTTCTATGTGAATACATGGCTCCCTCCTAAAAAATACCTATCTAGCTCTTTTCCTCTCTCCTTTATCGAAAAATATTTTATGTTAAGCTAGTACTAAAAAATAATATTACATATTTTTGTAGAAAAGTCAATTTTAAAATGGTTGAGGAAGGATGAACATAGCCTGCCAGGGATGCGGTATGTACGTCCACTGAAAGGCTTATCTTCATAGTGAGGTACATTACTATTTTCCTATGAACAACAACCTAACACAACTTGCCTTTTTTCTGCTAAGCTGGAAACAGGCGAAAGAAATTTTCTCCGGCGAAATACTTAAAGAAACATTAAAGCAAAAATGTACTGCAAAAAAGATGTATAGCGCAGGAAGGATCTCCCCTCAATGAAAGTATTCACAACAGATAAAAAAGTGTCTTTACTCGCACTTATGGCAACTAGTATATGCTGTGCAGCTCTCCTGGCAGCATGTGGGTCCACGCCTACCACGGTAAACGCAAGCAGTACTGCTGTGAGCAACTCGCTTGCTTCACTGCACTACACCATCATTACGCTCAAACACGATCCCAGCGGCACTACAACTCTATCATGGAATCCCGAAAATGAGGAGTTGACTGTGAACATCAAACTGACGGGCCTCGCTCCCAACAGTCCTCATGCCGCCCATATTCATGCTGGCAATTGTAACATAGACGGCTCTGTCGTCTATCCGCTCAACCCCATCGTCGCTGATGCGAAGGGTGAGGTAGTTTCAGAGACGACAATCGAGCACGTGAAGAATGGTATTCCAGCAAGCGGTTGGTATATCAATGTGCACAATGGCGTCAATATGGCGACTTCAATTGACAAAACACCGATTAGCTGTGGGAACATCTCTAATCCCAATGCCTCGACAAAAAGCGTGCAATCCGTCCAGGTCACGATGCAAGGGACCATAGCCCCCAACGAAGCAGCCAATGGCAAGGCAGAGGTTATCGCAGAGAACGGCAAGCCAGCCCTGAAGATCACGCTGACGGGTCTGCAGCCTGGCAGCACACATGTGTCCCACATTCATGCAGGCAGTTGTGCAGCTCAGGGACCGGTCGTAACGATGCTTAACCCCGTCTTCGCCGATGCAAAGGGTAACGGCACCTCTATCACAACACTCAGTCAGGTTCCATATTCCCCCAACGGTCTCTATGTCAACGTCCACGCAGGAGCCACGATGGCTGAACTGGGCCAATCAACCCTCTTCAATCCCATAGCCTGTGGCAACCTGGCCTTGAACTAACTCAACGTGTTCGCCAGAGCCGCTCTTTCTTCTCTTATATCCTGGAAGTCACGATTTCGCAAATTACCAGGATAGAGAAGAAAGAGCGGTCAATTTTTTTTGATATTTGTCACTGAGTCGGATGAGTTTGTGGTCGTAGAGCTTTCCTTTTTCTTCGTAGGATTCCAGGATTTCTACCCAATTGGGGGATAGCTGATTGCATAAAGAACATTTGCTCTTCCCTACCGTGTTATAATCAGCCTGGGAGCTTCCGCTTTTAACTATCGGAGAGAGAATAGCGAACTGGGAGACTATATTTCCTCGTGCTTGCTGGGAAGGCTGGCTATACCAATATGCTCATTACGCGTATCGAGTTAGAGAATATTAAGAGTTATCATCGCGTCGCTGTGGATTTTCGTCGCGGTACTACGGCGATCTGCGGCGCGAATGGCGCGGGCAAGACGACGCTGGTTGAGGCTGTCGGCTATGCTCTTTTTGACTACTTGCCTTATAAGCAGGATCAGTTTGTACGTGAAGGTGAGAAGCACGGCAAAGTATCGGTACATCTGATCGGGAGCGATGATCGGCCCTATACGGTTGAACGACGCTGCGGCTCCGGCTCGCGCTGGTTTATCCACGACCATGAGGCCGACTACAACGTCGATCAGCGAGCAGATGTACTCGATAAGCTGCATGATCTCTTTGGCATCGACCGTGAGCGCCCCCTTGACTCTCTGTTCAGAGACGCGCTCGGTGTTCCTCAAGGCACCTTCACCTCTATTTTTCTCGAAACAGCCAGCAAACGTAAGCCGACTTTTGATGCCTTGCTCCAGATTGAAGACTACAAGATTGCGGCTGATTACTTGCTGGATGTACAGAAGGTGTATAAAGAGCAGATGCAGGTCCAAAAAGTTGAGATCGGTCGTCTCGAATACGAGACTCGCGAGTTGGAAAACTGGCGCTCTCAACTGCGTGAGGCCCGCCTGCTCGATGAGCAACAGAAGCAACAAAACGTGCTCTGGAACGAGCAGATCACTCACTACCGGGAACGTGCAACCATTCTGACCGGGCAGGCCGATCAACTGGAGCGCCTTCGGCAGCATCATGAGCAGAGCAGATCGACATATGACCACGAGCAGAGTACACTACGCGATCGTGAACAACGTTTACAAAACGCACGCAATGCACAGCAGATCGTGTTGGCCAGTCGCGATGACTACAGGCGCTATCAGCAAGCAATGGAAACCCTGACACAACTACGCCAGCAGGAACAGAAGCGCAACAGTCTACGTGAACAGCAAGCACAGTTCAACAACAGCCAGGCAACCGTCAGAGCCAGAATACAAAATTTACAGGGGCGTTTGCAGGAAGTTGCTGCTGCCCGTCAAAAGATCGTTACGCTGGCCCCTCTGGTTGATCAGCAGATCGAACTGGAGAAGCAGCGCGACGAGTTGATACAAAAGGTTACGCGCTACGACTCAGTTATGGCCGAAGGGAAGAAGCTGGACAAGAACCGTGAACAGTATCTGCAGAAACAGGCAGAACTCCAGCGCAAGATTGCCGAGATCGAGCCCCTGGCACCCATTGCCGAAAAGTTAACCGAGCGTACCGAAACATTGACGCAACTGCGTATCCAGAGTAACGAACGCAAAAATAAGCAGAAGCAATTACAAGAGAAGCGTGCCCAGTTACAGGAGTTGCTCGGTGAGCGTGAGCGGGGGGCCGAGAAGCTGCGCAAGGCTGAAAACAACGTAGCTGTTATCGAGGAACATCGTCGCGAAGCAGAAGAGATGCCAATCTTGCAGGGACAATACGAGCAATTAACCGGCCAGGTACATCGCCTCGAAGGGAATATCGAGGCTTATGTAGATTCAAAGGCAAAATCGGCTGGTGGGCAGTGTCCTCTTCTACACGAAAGCTGCCTCAATATTAGAAAAACTGGTATTGTCAGCCTTGAATCATATTTTGAGGATCTGCTAACAAAAGAGCAGGCGCTACTGGCAAACGTGTGCCAACAACAAAATGTGCTCTCAGAGCAGATGAACCAGATTAAGAAGTACGCCGACGCGCTCAACAAATTAGGGCAATATATTGAAAAGCGCGATCTACTGGCTGAACAGTTGCAACGCATTGCTATTGAGATTACACGCCTGGAACGCGATGTGGCTGGCCTGACCGAAGAGCTGGATATGCTCAAACATATTGAACAACTGATCGTTGAAACGGAAGCGGCGTACAAAGAAAGCAAGAGTGCTGACGCCAGAGTCCGTGAACTGGCCGGTCTGTACAGGCAGGTGCAGCAGTACCAGGATCAGATAAGTCAGTGCGAAGCGGACTTGCAGGAACGTCGCCAGGAGGCCGAAGGACTGCGTGGCAGCGATGCACATTTGGAAGCGGCAAACGCAGAACTGGCACAATTGAACGATCCACGTTCGCGCAGCAAAACACAGTTAGCTATTGTGGCGCAAGAGGATCAATTTACCCGTCAGTTGCAGAGCGAACAGCAGAAAGGCCAGGAGACCGAGCAACAACTGGAGCAACTGCAAAAGCAATTAGCCGTCTATGCCTCGCTGGATAGCAATATCGCTCAGCAAGAAGCTATGCGCCTGAGTAGCGAGGAGGGGTACCGGAACTACCTCCAACATAAAAAAGAGGCCCAGACGCTCCCCGAACGTGAACAATCGTACCAGCAGCAACTGCAAACAACTGAGCAAGCTGCACAGACATTGCAAGAGGCCGAACAGGCCTATCTCAATGCGCAGGCAGCCTTCGATGCCGACGAGCTAAAAAATGTACTGATGCTGATAGAGCAACTGAATCGCGATCTGGCAAAATTGGCAATTGAGATGCAACATCAACAGGACAAAATCAACGAACTGGAGCGTCAGATCGTGCAGGCAGAAGAGCAACTCATCAAATTGGAGGAGGCGCGGAAAGAACACCACACGCTGGAAGACCTGAACGCTATGATGGAGCAATTCCGCAAATTGATCAAGGAGGCAGCTCCATACGTCTTGAAAGCCATGCTGAACGATATCTCTGCGCAGGCCAATCGTATCTTCGGCGAGATCATGGGTGATCACGCGTCGGAACTCTCCTGGGAGCACGACTACGAGGTGGTGCTGAGCCGCCGTGGAGTCAAGCGTACCTTTGCTCAACTGAGCGGCGGTGAGCAGATGAGCGCGGCACTTGCCGTACGCCTGGCGCTGCTCAAAAAGCTCTCCACTCTCAACATCGCCTTCTTCGACGAGCCAACACAGAATATGGATGAGTTGCGGCGTATGAACCTCGCCGAGCAGATTCGTCGCGTGCGCGGTTTCGACCAGCTCGTCGTAATCAGCCATGACGATACCTTTGAGCAGGGATTGGATAGTATTGTGCGCCTGAAAAAAGACGCCACTGAGACGCGTCTGCTGGATGGAGATGAGATCGTACCACGCGGTCTGCCCGAAGCAACCATGTGGAGCCAGAGCAATGATGTCTATGTTGCCGGGTAATTCCCAATGTACCCACTACCACCGTAGGGACCGAATTTATTCCGTCCCTACAGTTACATGACTGGATTAATTTTTAAAAATGCATTATCGCGTCCGTCGATTTATAAACCCGCCAGGAGTATTTTTATGCTGCATAAGGGAAAATTGCAGGCCGCTCTTAATCTGAAGCGTGGTCAGTTCTCGCTCTACGATGGCACATTTAGCGAGCAACTCAAAGAATATCAACATACTCTGGAAACTCTGTACCTGCGCTACCCAACCAGTGCAACACTTGAGCACGTGTTGCCCCCAGATAGGATCGGGATGCCATCAGCAGGCGCACGTCCCAGCATCGAGTTTGATCGCTGGCTGGTAAACGCAGCGCAACGTCGTTATCATGGTCCGGTCTTTCCCTTTGGACGCGAATTTGCCAACCACGAGCAGGCACGACAATGGGCCGAATGTATCGAAGGCGTCACCACCCTGGCAGTCGATGGAAGCCAGTTGCAGCCCTGGCGTGACGCATCGATCCCTGTAGCGCTGATCCAGGTCGGCTTCTTCATCAACCCGCACATGCATGGACGACCCTACACTAAGGATGTGCGCATGGACGTGCTCGCGCCCGACGAGATCATGGAGGAGTCAAAAAACGAGAGCGCCGATCCCGATAGTTATCCCTACTCAGAAATGCAAGTGACCCTGCGCCGCTACCTGCTGGAGATCGAAACGCTATGTAGCCAGATGGAACAGTGCGCCAATGCGCGTCGTTCAGGTGATCCTGTGTATAGTCCAGTCGTCTTCTTCGACGGCTCGCTCGTCGTCTCCTTTGCCCTGACCATGCCCAGTCCCTACCGGGAACGCTATATTGCATCCGCCGTCTCGCTGCTCAAAATCTCCGAACAATTGCGCGTGCCGCTCATTGGCTACATCGATACCAGCTATGCCCGCGACATTATCACCATGTTGCGCCGCCTGGACGCCTTGCAAAGCCAGCCAGTCCTGCGCGAGACAAAAAAAATCCACGACGCTCTGCTCTGGCAAGGACGCCTGCAATGGGGTGATCGCACGCCAGCCATAATCTGTGCGCGCGGCGACATTCTGGAAAGCTACGGACCCTACCGCGAAAGCGTCGCCTTCTGCTACCTGCAAACTACCTCGCGCCGTCCACCAGCGCGCCTCGAATTCCCGCGCTGGATGCTAGACGATGGCGTGCTGGAACCCGTGCTGGACATAGTGCGTGCCGAAGTCATCGCTGGCAACGGCTACCCTTATGCCATCGAAACCGCCGATGCCGTCTCCGTCATCACCATGCAGGATCGCGACGAATTCTATGCCCAGTTCCAGGACTTCATGGAGAAGCAAGGCGTAAAATTCACTTTCTCCACCAAATCCGTAAGTAAAAGCAGAAGGCGCTAGTGCAAGTCGTAGAGTTATTCGAATAGGCTTTCAAGTGTTGCTTCTTCTAATGAAGTTAAGCGGTCGCGATCTGAACTATCTGTTCTGCCATACGTAGCAGTGCTTCACGCAATTCCGGCGGATGATGAACCACAAACGGAAGATTGAGCGCGATCAGATAGCGTGCCTGAGCTTCCAGATCATTGATATTCGTCTGAAACAGAACCCCTGTTGGCGTAGCAGTCAGCGATCCATAGGACGTGGGAATCTTCCGCTGTACGGTAAATAACGCTGCTTGAAATTCCACTTCTACGTGCCAGCGAGCTGATTGCTCGGAATACTGCTTCATCACATAGGCCCGGCAATCAAACTCTTCTGCCCTTTCAAAGGGTTCCGCGAGCCTCTCTATCTGCTGGATGCGATCCAGGCGAAACATACGGTAGCCTTGACGCAGGCAACAGTACCCAACCAGATACCAGTGCCCATCCCATCCCACTATGCCATATGGCTCAACCTTGCGGTGAGTCACCTCGTCGCGATAGGAACGATATTCTATAGCAATTCGTTGCCGCTGCCCAATTGTTTCGCTGAGACCGATCAGCAGAGAAACATCGGGTCGTGCTTCTTGTTGAGGAGAAAAGAAGAACAAATGAGAAGACATGGCTTGCAGGCGTTCTCGTGCACGCAGGGGAAGCACGCGGGAGACTTTCGCGAGCGCTCCTTCAACCGCCACCGATGACTGTCCGATCTCTAGCCACGAGGTTCCCAGCAAGCCCAGCATGATTGCCGTAGCTTCCTCTTCTGTAAATAGCAGTGGTGGCAGTTTAAAGCCAGGACGGAGCCGATAGCCGCCGTAGCGACCAATGTTTGCTTCGACTGGAATACCGACATCCTGGAGATGCATGATGTAGCGGCGCACGGTGCGTACATCCATCTCCAGGCGAGCGGCTAATTCTGGACCACTGATAGACGGCCTGGACTGCAGCAATTCGAGCACGGCGAGGACACGACTGGTTGGATGGTACATGAAAACACACCACTTTCGCAATCTTCAAAAAAGTCTTAAATAAGGACCGTATATGTCCTCCTTCTATGGTATTCTATGAGTGTAAGCAACGTCAAGCGACCCGTAGCGGCATGCCTTGCGTGTGCCGTGGCGTGCGCCGTGGGGCGAGCAGAGTGGATGGACGACCCGGCACACGCATGTATGGATTAGGCACATCGTAACCCGGTGAACGGCAGGACATCGTAGCCCTACGTCGATTGCTTGCTGCGGAGGTGCCTGTTGCGTTGTTGCCAGAGGCGCAGTCGCTCACGGGACGTGGCTTGT
>WNGD01001526.1_pt1 | contig 76550 bp, 59 predicted proteins | sample 5400671 | NCBI WGS metagenome assembly WNGD01 (sample SAMN13153369, study PRJNA577476) | soil metagenome | isolation source: 40 cm soil or saprolite under grassland replicate 2 | place: USA:California | collected 2016-06-15
CTCACGCCACATCTGGCCGAGGGCTTGCGCAAAGCGCTGCTGATCAGTGCCACGACGAGGCCAACGCTTCCCGACGAGCCGGGAGTGCTGCTGCTGGCCGAGGATCTCTCGCTGGCAGCGATCACCCCCACAGCTGAAAGGTGGCTTGCAGAAGTAGCCGCGGCAGACTGGCCCCGCACGCAGCAGGCATTGCCGTATGCCGTCGAAGCGGCCGCCCGCTTACAAGCCCTCGAGCGAGACAGCGACATGCAACCCGACCTGCTGCCGAAGGTGCGCCTGCGAACCGCTTCGGGCCACTGGTTAGTCCTGCACGCCTCACGACTGGGAGGGCCGAGCGCAGGCGGACAGATTGCAGTGATCATTGAGGCGGCGCGGCCAGCGGAGGTGGCACCACTGATCGTGCAAGCCTACGAACTCTCCAAACGTGAGGGCGAGATCATGCAGAGCGTTTTGCGTGGGCTCTCTACGGCAGAAATAGTCGCCACCTTGCACATCTCACCCAATACCGTGCAGGATCACCTCAAGGCAATCTTTGAGAAGGTCGGAGTGGGCAGTCGGCGTGAATTGGTCGGACAGCTCTTTACCCAGCAGTATCAGCCGCGCATGGCAGCAGGTCGCGGTTTAGACTCCAAGGGATGGTTTACCTAGCTTGTCACCGCTGGGAAGCCGTGTTCATTTGGGTAGGGCCTCGGGACAACGATGCAAGAGCAGGAAGGGCCTCTCCTTCATCGCGCTCCCTTCCTCAGATCAGCGCAATGGCAGGTGATGGCACGCTCAGTGCCTAAACTTCCTTCCCTCGGGAAGGAGTCGCAAGAAACCAACGTATTTGAGATAACTCATAATCGCGCCTCATGTGCAGGCGCCCACCTGGAAGCAGCCGCGCAGCGATTCTTCGTGGATACGGCCAAGGGCATCCACGAACAATACGACGAAGGCTTTGTTGACGGGGTTGCCGTCGGGGCCGAAGGAGATACGCCCGCTGACGCCCTGGAGGGCTTGCGCGCCCGTGATCTTTGCCAGTCCCTGCCGCAGTTCATCCGGCGTGATACTCTTTTTATTTCCTCCCCCGGAGTTCAAGGCCAGTTTACTCCCGGTCAACAGCGCCAGGGTGGCATCGTACGAAAGCATGACATCATTATCGGTACGAGTATAGCCATATGCTCCAGATGGCTGCTGGCCGGTAGGGTTGAAGGCATTGGCGTAGTCGGTGAAGAAGGCCGGTTTCTGCGCCTTGAGGCCCGCGATCTCCCATTCATCTGGGTAGGCAAAGGCGGTGAAGTGCAGGCGGTTGAAGCCGGCACGGGCGCTGCTGGGATAGCCTCCCAGTTCGTAGAGGGCATCTCCGCCCATCACCTGCAGGCTGGCAAAGGGGCCCGAGGCGGGCAGGTTTGTCAGCAGCACGCTCACGTCGTTGGCGTAGCCAGAGAAGTAGATCAGGTCCGGGTTATGGCTGAGCGCGTCTTGCAGCAGGGTGGGAAGCTTGCCACGCCCACCTGGCCCCACGGTATAGTTTTCGGTGGCGGCGATGGTGCTGCCGTCGGCTTTGAACTGGCGGCTGAAATCTGCAGCCAGGCTGCTGCTGTAAGCATCAGAAGCATCAACGAACAGGGCTACATTCCTGGCGTGCAGGACCTGTTCAGCATAGCGGGCACCGGCGATGGCCTGCCCATTGTTTGACGGGGCCACGCGGAAGAAGTACGGGGATACTTGCGTCAACAGGTCACTGGAGGCTGTTTGCGACACCATGGGAATACGTGCGGCAGCAAGTACTTTGACGGTATTGATGGCACGCGAACTGAAAGGCCAGCCCATGACACCCACGATGGTAGGGTCCTGTCGCGCCGCCTGCACGATCTGCTGCGCCACCGTGGTGGCATAGGTCGCGTCATTGCCAGAGTTAGCGACCAGGAGGACCACCTGCACGTTGTTGGGCAGTTTGAAGCCATCGTTGAACTCCTTCTGGGCGATATAGGCCCCCTGCAGGTCGTCGCGGCCGACGCCGATGTTATCGCCTGTAATCATGGTGCCGACGACGAGCGTGATATGGGGATTGGCCGAGTTCAAGACACGCTGATCCTCCAGGTAGATGAGCGCTTCGGCATCGCTGGTATCCTGTTGCAGGCCCGACAGCCACAGCGACTGAGCGCTGCCGACGTCATTGCCTTTGAGTTTGTCGGCGGCCTGGCGTTTGAGGTTGCCATCGGGGCGGTTGGTGTCAAAGGCGAAGGTACCATCGCTGATGCCGATATACTCGCCATCCGGCGCTTTCGTTACCCCGATGCCATGAAGGACGACGGGTGTAGGCGTGGATGTGACCCCCACGCCAGGTTTAAGAAAACGGGTGAACGCGGTATAGGCGAGGGCAGCGATGAGAAGAATGGCGAGTAGAACAAGCAAGATGTTGCGCGCGCGATGGCTGCCGGACGGTTGGGGTTGCGGTTGGTATGGATAGGGCGGCAGCGCCTGCGGAGACGGCGCGGGCTGCGTCGGGGATGGCTGCTGTACCTGCGTGGGCTGATTGACATTGGTTGGAGCGGCCCCGATCGCTGCCATCTGGCCGGACGTATTCAGGGTATAGCTGCTGGTGCCCATCATGCCGTAGCGGTTCTGCAAGATGTTGTAGATGTCCTGTTTCATGGCGGCAGCGCTCTGGTAGCGCTGGTTGATGTCGCTCACGAGGGCGCGGGCGAGCACGCGCTCCGTTTCAGGAGAAAGCTGCGGGTTGAGCGCGCGTACCGGAGGATAGACAAACGGTGGATGATTGCGCGGGTCGCGGTTGGTTAACAGGTAGTGCAGGGTAGCGCCGAGCGCATACAGGTCCGAACGGGGGTCGGCATTGCCCTGGTACTGTTCGGGCGGCGCGTAACCCGGCGTGCCCAGCGCCGATGTTTGCTTGCGCCGCGCGTTTAGGGCTATATCGGCTCGGGCAATGCCGAAGTCCACCAGGTGCGCACGCTTATCCCTGGCGCCAATGATGATGTTGGCGGGCTTGATATCGCGGTGCACAATAGGCGGCGTTTGCTGCGTCAGGTAGTCCAGGATATCCAAGACTTCCCAGGCATAGCCCAGAGCATCACGTTCTTTCATGGGCTGGTTGGTGCGATCCATGCGCTCCTGGAGGTTCTCGCCATCCACGAACTCCTGCACCATGAAGTAGCGAGGCCCTTCCTGGAAGTGATCCGTCACGTTTGGCACCAGGGGATGGTCGATGTGGGCCAGGGTTGCCACTTCGCGCTTGAAGTTGCGCACCTCGTCCGGCACCCTGGCAGGGTCGGTATTGTCGGAGATCAATTCCTTGATGACGACGGGCTTGTTGTCCAGGCGCAGATCGGTTGCCAGCAAGGCCGCTCCCATGCCGCCCTGGCCGAGCACCTTTTTGATGACGTAGCGGCCGCCCTGCAAACGCGAGCCCGGGGTGAGCGATTGGCTGGTGGGGACAGCCACTGCCGGCCCAACTACTGCGGGCTGGGTACTATCAGCCTGGTCGAGCGGCCTGCCACAATTAGCACAGTAGCGAACTCCATCGCGATTCTCAGCGCTGCAATAAGGACATTCCATTGTCTGTGTGCCTGCTTTCCTCAATGTAGAGTGTTATCTAAGGTCAAGAACCTACCAGGAGGCGGCCCAGCAAGCTTTCTTGATGAATACGGGCCTGTGGATCCACGGATAATATGACGAACGGCTTGTTGAGCGGGTCGCCATGCGCGTCAAAGGCGATTGGTCCACTGACGCCCTGCACTGCCTGCGCTCCCTTGATCTGCGCGAGAGCCTGCTGCACGTCAGCGGGCGTGATGTTTTTATTTCCTCCTGCACTGTTCAAAGCCCTACCGCTGGCGGTCAAGAGCGCCAGGGTGGCATCGTAGGAGAGCATGACATCGCTGCTGGTGCGAGTATAGCCATATGCTCCAGATGGCTGCTGGCCGTTGGGGTTGAACGCGTTGGCGTAGTCGGTGAAAAAGGCCGGTTTCTGCGCCTTGAGGCCCGCGATCTCCCATTCATCTGGGTAGGCAAAGGAGGTAAAGTGCAGGCGGCTGAAGTTAGCACGGCCACTGGTCGAATACCCCCCCAGCTCGTAGAGGGCATCTCCGCCCAGGATCTGTATGTTGGCAGCAGGCCCCGAGGTAGGCAGGTTCGCCAGCAGCACGCTGATATCGCCGGCATAGCCGGAGAAGTAGATCAGGTCCGGGTTGTGGCTGAGCGCGTCTTGCAGCAGGGTGGGCAGTTGTCCCTGCCCCTGTGATCCCACGGTATAATTCTCGGTGACCGCGATGGTGTTGTGGTCAGCTTTGAACTGCTGGCTAAAGTCGGCAGCCAGGCTGCTGCTGTAGGAATCGGCGGGATCGACGAACAGGGCCACGTTCTTCGCGTGCAGCACCTGCTCAGCATACTGAGCGCCAGCGATGCCCTGCCCCTTATTGGAGGGGGCCACGCGGAAGAAGTAGGGGGAGATGCCCGTCAGTTGATCGCTGGAGGCGGTCTGGGAAACCATGGGGATATGCGCGCTTGCCAGGACGCGAATAGCGTTGATAGCACGCGAGCTGAAAGGCCAGCCCATGACACCCACGATGGTATGGTCCTGCTGCGCGGCCAGCACGATTTGCTGCGCTACCGTGGTGGCATAGGTCGCGACATTGCCAGAGTTAGCGACCAGCAGGCGCACCTGCACGCTTTTGGGCAGCTTATGACCATCATTGAACTCTTTCTGGGCGACATAGGCTCCTTGCAAGTCGTCGCGGCCGACACCGACGTTATCGCCGGTGAGCATGGTGCCGACGACGATGGTGATGTAGGGATTGCCAGATGTCAGGACGCGCAGGTCTTCCTGGTAGATGAGCGCCTCGGCATCGCTGGTATCCTGCTGCAAGCCCGACTGCCACAGCGACTGGGCGCTGCCGACATCATTGCCTTTGAGTTTGTCGGCGGCCTGGCGTTTGAGGTTGCCATCGGGGCGGTTGGTGTCAAAGGCGAAGGCGCCATCGCTGACGCCGATATATTCGCCGTCCGGCGCCTTTGTCACTCCAATGCCGGTGGCAGGGGGCGCGGGCGCCGCGGTAGTAGTCACACCTGGAGTGGAAGCAGGTCCCAGGCTGCTGGCCGGGCCGCGCACGAAGGCGAAGTAGGCGACGACAGAGATGAGAAAGATAGCCAGCACAAACAGGATGAAGTTGCGCGCAACGTGACTGGTGGTCTGCGGGGGCGGAGGCGCCTGCGGCGGGCGCACGTTGAGCGGGTAAGGAGCTGGCTGCTGGGTCAGCGGGCGCGGTGGCGGCGGATTTACCGGGCGCTGCGCCGGGGCCTGCTGCACGGGCCTGGCCTGGATGGGCCTTACAGGCTGCCGGGCAGTTGTCGAGGCGGCACCGGGGGTGACGATGGGACCGGAGAAGGTATAGCTGCCGGTGCCGGCCGATGCAGCGTAGCGGTTCTGCAAGATTTCGTCGATGTCCCGCTTCATGGCGGCAGCGTTCTGGTAGCGCTGCTTGATATCAACCTTCAGGGCATGGTCCAGCACGCGTTCCGTTTCGGGCGAGAGCCGGGGATTCAAAGTACGCACCGGCGGAAAGGTAAACGGAGGTTCATTGCGCGGGTCGCGGTTGGTCAACAGGTGGTGCAACGTGGCCGCAAGCGCGTACAGGTCCGAACGACCGTCGGCATTGCCCTGGTATTGCTCGGGCGGGGCGTAGCCGGGCGTGCCCAGTGCCGATGTTTGCTTGCGCTGTGCGTTGCGCGCGGTATCGGCCCGGGCGATGCCAAAGTCCACCAGGTGCGCGCGCTTGTCCCTGGAGCCAATGATGATATTGGCGGGTTTGATATCCCGGTGCACGATGGGCGGGTTCTGCTGCTCTAAGTAATCAAGGATGTCCAGCACCTGCGAAGTATAAGTAAGCGCGTCCCGCTCGGGCAGGGGCTGGTTGGTGCGATTCAGGCGATCTTCAAGGTTCTCGCCATCGGCGTACTCCTGCACCATAAAGTAGTGCGAGCCTTCCTGAAAGTGGTCGGTGACGGTAGGTACCAGGGGGTGATCGATGTATGCGAGTGTCTCTACCTCGCGCTCAAAGTTTCTGACATCTTCCTGGAGCTTGACCGGATCGGTACTGTCAGAAATCAACTCTTTGATGACGACGGGTTTACCGGCGACGCGCATATCGTTCGCCAGCACTGCGGCCCCCATGCCACCCTGGCCGAGAATCTTCTTGATGACATAACGGCCACCCTGCAAATGCCCACCGGGAGCCAGCGAACCAGAGGTAGTGTAGGTTCCTCCGATCGTGGTAGAGGAGGTTGCCTGCCCGGCAGTTCCCGCGAAGGTTGCTCCCGGACCTGGCGCCTGGCCGGAAGTGGCGGTCGCGACGGTTGGGGAGGATTTCAGGTATCCGCCGCAATTGATACAATAGTCTTCTGTTGGGGGATTATCTGTACCACAATAAGGACATTTCATAATCTGGTTCCTGCTTTCCTCTACGCTAAGAAATGCGCCTTTCATCTACATCTCAGCAGATTATACGGTTTTTCCCGGCAAGAGTCGAGAGTCAAAATGTATTCATTACTTATCTTATACGTATACGTACTGCATTGTTAAAAGTTCGCAACCATGCAGGCTCCTCTTGTGCCGCCTGCTTCCCCCTGCCCCAGCGCGATAATGAATGTTCACGATCAAGATCGGCCATCCTCGCCAATGGCATGTTCCGCCTGCTGTCATCCTTCGCTGCGCTCAGGATCTCCGCTCCTGCCAGACCCTTCCCCTTCGCTGCGCTCAGGGCTGCGGCTCATGCGCTCAGGGTGACAAGCCAGGGCAGCGGTCACTGGGCGGTATGACCGCATACTTGGGATGGTAACGAGCAACGATCTCAGGGTGACAAGCCAGGGCAGCGGTCACTGGGCGGTATGACCGGTTTGGGGTGTAGTTCATAATCGCGCGGCTACGCTCCCAGCCAGGAAATAGAAAAAAACCGGCGTTCGGTACGCCGGTTTCATGCGATGCTGTGTAAGGAAATGGTTACAGGTGCTGGCAGCGAAGCGAGATGATGCCAGGCGCGAAATGATTTGCTTTTTGCAAATACTCCTGCTCGTTGGCCTCGATCATCAGTTTGTGCATTACGACCACGTCACCATCAGGCAAGGGCTCCGCTGGCTGCAGGCAGAGTTCCATCACCGCACTCCCGCGCTCGAAGACTTTGACCAGGCCGCCAGAGCCCGGGATACGATAGACGCGACACTCTATCGATGGGCTGGGCACTTCCAGGTATCCAAACTTGATGAGCTGCTGGTACTGGTTTTCGGTCAACATTTCGCGCAGCAGTGCTTTGGCGCGGCTCTCGGCAGAGAGGTGTTCACTGACGGACTCGCGCAGGCGGCTCACACGGCCATCGGGCGACTGCGACAGGTAGTAGATCGCTAGCAGCAGGAACAGCAGCCAGATACCAAGAAACAGGCTGAGCGCTTCTAAGGTCATAGCCGCTTACGCTCCTTAGCCACCTACTACGCGCGGCACAATCACAATCTGCTCGGCAGTGCGATCAAACTGCTCAATACGCTCTACAGGTTTACCGGGTTCTACTTTGAAGGCGGTGGCGCCACGCGAGTGCTCTTCGTTGAAGATACGTTCCGCCTCCCGGATAGCCGCTACGGCTTCAGGATCATTCGCCTCGACTTTCCCGGGATCCCATATGACCCGGTCATCACCTCGACGGGACATGACCCGCAGCATACCCATGGTTGTTCTCCTTCTTCTGTATAAGCTTAGTCCACCGAGCCTCATCTCTGATTGTTTTTGTCTTCCCTGCTGCTTATGCTCAGAGACGTGTATTATCATTATACACTATACAGGGATAGATTGAGCATAGCACGCTTTAGGCACTGAGTCAAGGGCAAATGAGATGACGGAAACAACTGATTATTAACAGGTCCGTTGATACCATGCCTGCCGCTGTGGCCCCTGGGCCACGACGTTTTCGATGGTCATGAGAAACTCATCCAGGTCGAAAGGCTTGTGCAGGGCAACCAGGCTATGCCTGTTGATCTCGTCTATATGGTCGTCCAGGGATGCGCTCAGGATGATGGCAGGGACATCTTTTAGCTCTTCGCGGGCATGAAGTTGCTCGTATAGTTCAAGCCCATTCATACCGGGCAGATAATAATCCAGAAGGAACAGGAGCGGTTTGATAAATCGAGTGAGCTGCAATACGTGCAGGCTATCTTGAAGCAGTAAGGGGTAATAAGAGGTTTCACGCAAAAGCAGCTCTGCGAGGAGCATGCCATTGGACTCATCATCCTCTACGATGAAAATAGTGTTCGTATTGCGGATAAGTTCATCGCGTTCTGCCAGCCCTTGATAATCGTAGCCCATCATGCCCTCCCTGAAAATATTATTTCGATGCGCTAAGCTCTAACCTGGTCATAATGCGCAGGAGTTCATCTACGCTGAACGGCTTGTTGAGGATTACAAGACGATGCGTATCGTCTTTCCAGGCCACGCCTTGAAGCAAGTCAGCATCCACGATAATGGCAGGAACGTCTTCCAGTTCTTTTGTCGCCTGCAACTGCCTGTAAAGTTCGAGGCCATCCATATCGGGGAGATAGTAATCCAGGATAAACAGGTCGGGTTTGATATGCTTGACGAGTCGTAAAGCCGCGTCACCAGTGGAAGCGAGGAGAGCATAATGATGGGATTTTAAGGGGAGGAGTTGAGAGAAGGACCAATTCCTGGTTGCGTCGTTCTTCACGATGAGGATAGTCTTTATGAGAAAAGACGTGGCAAGGCGGGCGTCCGCTTCCGGTTGAAGAGCTATCTTTTGGAGCATGATACACTCCCGGATCGTTCCATGGAATTCTTTGGAATTTTTCCACAAAGTACTATAACATATATTCTTTGCAATGTAAAGGCTTATCATCCATTGCAATGTAAAGGCCTGTCATCCAGCGGATTTTCCTTCTTCGAGGAAGGTACGTTGGGTATTGCCCCTCTGCCCTGCGCGATACATTGCGCCCCTACGAAAGCGATGGAGAACTCCTGGATGAAGCTTGATTTATGCTGCGAGTTGTCATAAAATAAACAAGAATGAGGTGTGTCTATGGAAGATGAGACGTAAAGGAACAGGTTTTATGCTTAACGAGCATGGTGAGGTAAGTGCATCGGCAGGCTACGAAATAGAACAATACGTCGGGGAATATATCCGGCAAGTTCGCCGGGAACAGAACCTCACGCAGACCGAACTGGGCGGGACGCGCTTCTCGAAATCGTATGTGAGCGCTGTGGAGCGCAACAAAATCTCGCCTTCTCGTGAGGCGCTGCGGTTCTTCGCGGAACAATTAGCACAACCTGCTGATTACTTCACTACTTTATCGCAGTTGAACGGGGATGGCAAGCAATTGACCGTGCCAGGTGGGCCGCGTCCCGCAGGTACGGGGCGCCAGGTGGAGGACGAAGAGGAGTTCGCTTTGCTGGATATCTTGCTAGAGGGCGCCGGACACTACTCGTTACAGGTCCTGGAAAGCCTTCCCGGCTTTTCCCCGGAACTGCTTGCCACGCTCCCGCCGCTCAAGCAAGCTCGCTATGCCTTTTTGACGGGGCTGGCGGCCCAGCAAAAGCAGGACTATGCCACGGCACTGAACGCCCTGGAGGGCGCGCTCGCCCTCGCCCCGGCGAAACAACGCCCGGCAATTCTGGACGCGTTGGGGCGCAACTACTACCTGACACGTACCTATGCGACGGCGTTGAACTACCATTTGCGCGCATTCGACTTGCTCCAACAGGAGGCATTTCACGGTACAGCTCCATCCCTGCACTTGAAAGTTGCGCTGCACTGCGGCGACGACTACCGAACCATGGGAGCATACAGGCAGGCGAGTGCAATGTATGAGCGCGCCCGTGCGCGCTTGAAATTCGAACACGATATGAAAACCGCCGGGGACCTGTACCTGGGATTGGGTTACTGTACGTATGCCAGTATTCCCTATACCGCTGCAACCACTGAAGAGATGGAGCAACTTTTTCAACACGCGATTAGCATGTTGCTCCAGAGCAGGAGCGTCTACCACGCCAGCAGCAATCACCAGGGAGAGACAGATGCGCGCCTCACGCTGGCCATGGCGGAGCTTGACTTCGGTATACGACGCCGGCAACAGGCCCGGCGGCGAAACGCGAGCGAAGGGAAACAGCTTAGCGCACATCTTGCATCCTTACTTGAAGAGGCAGAAGAGCAGTGCCGCTACATTTTGATGATATGGCAACAAACGGCCAGAGCCACTGGCGATTATCCTGAACAAGTGGATGGAAGCATTTATACCAGTCTGGCCTATCTCATGCGCGTCTTTGTACAGCGAGCAGCGCTGGCACGATTGAACGGGCACGCGGAGACGGCTTTGCGAGAGCGGTCGCTGGCAGCATATCTATGCCAGGAGCTGTTGGAGATGTTTTGTGGGCGTTCTCTGCCCGGAAAATTTATAGCGAATGCATTGTCCGCGAGGGTCGATAGACTGGCTTCTTATTCCCCATCTCTACCTCTTTTGCCCGCCCGGCAGGACATTCCCAGGAATGGGCTGCATAGTCAGGTCAGCCAGGTCGAAGTGTACTTTGCAGCGGGAGAGGTTGCCGAGGAACTCGGCCGCGCTGCGACGGGCCAGGAATACGCTCACAAATGTTATACGCGCGCCGATCAATTTTTCCGGGAAGCACTGCACCTCTCCAGTTCAACAGAGGTGACCAGGGAACGCGATTGTGGGTACACGGTCTACTGCTACCAACGCTTTGCCTCTACCCTGGAGGAACGTTTCATTGCTACGCCAGTACTACGGGAGGAAAGCAGCGCGGTTGTGATGGACCTGCTCAAAGACGGGCTCTACCAGTTGCAGCAGGCGATGCTGCCAAGTGGGACAGAACAGATTTCTAGGTGAGCGGCAGCGAGAAATAAAACGTGCTGCCAGCTTCTGGCTTGCTCGCCAACCACATGCGCCCGCCGTGGCGGTTGACGATCTCGTGGGCAATGTAGAGTCCCAGCCCCAACCCTTCTACACCGGGATTCCCATACGCGTGTGCGCGGTAGAAACGATCGAAAATGTGGGCCTGCTCTTCCTGGCTGATACCGGGGCCTTGATCTCGCACCCAGACGATCACTTCATTGGATTGACCTTGCTCTATGCCGGCCACTACCGGCTTGCCAGGTGGGCTGTACTTGATGGCATTACCCATTAGATTGTTCAATACCTGCTCCACGCGTGCCTCATCGCAGGTAATCGCCAGTGACTTCAAGCTGGTTTCCAGAGAGATTGGATGGTCGCTAGAGGCGGCGTAATCCTCAACCACCAGCCGTACCAATGCAACAATATCTACATGCTCCTGCTTTTTTAGCTCGAACACTTCGCTGCGGATACGCGTAATGTCAAGCATCTCATCTATAAGCTTGTTCATGCGCCTGGCCTGGGAAATGATCCTGTCAAGGGTGTTGGACTCCTGCTGATCCAAACTTTGAGTAGTTGTTTTACCGCTCTCGTCTTTGCTGGTTGTCTGCATTTGCCGTTTCAGGTCCTGCTGGAGGAGTTGAGCATTGCCCAGAATTGAGCTGAGGGGGGTACGCAGTTCATGACTGGCCAGCGATAAAAATTCATCCTTGAGGCGGTTCAGTCGCTCCATTTCCTCACGAGCTCGTGTCTGCTGGGTTATTTCTATCGCCGAGACGAGCATGAAACGGACGATATCCGGTTTTTCAGTTTCCATGATGGGTGTGAGGCTCCAATTCCACACCGTCTCAGCTCCGTGCTGCCGGGCATTAAGATGCAATTCCGGCAGGCGATATGGAGCGCGGCTCTCCAGTACGGTATTCCAGATTCTGGATGGATTTTGATCCGGCGGTACCATGGTCAACTCGTACCATCCGCGGCCAAGCAGCTTATCAGCATCCAGGTGGTGTATACCGGCCGTTTTCTCAAGGTAGCGGGGAGTAGCCATAAGCAACTCGGCGGTCTGGGCATCATAGAGGGCCAGAGCCGTCAAATCGGCGTTATCAAAGATCAGCTTGAGCTTCTCGCGCTCTTCTTCGGCCTCGTGTGCGCGCTGCTCGGTCTCGTCGGTTGCATAGATAATCACGCCGGAGACCTTCCCACGGGCATCATGAGAAGGCACAATGGTATAGGTGAAATAGCTCTCGGCGGCATCACTGCCAGTGTCCGGCAAGCGGGTAGGCATCCTGGGTATAGTACGCACACTATCCTGGTAGTAGGCTTCAAGTGCCAGGCGAACGAGTGCCAGGCCGGGCTCCCAGAAGGCTTCAAAGATCTCCTGGAGCGGGCGGCCCTGTACCAGCTGTCCTTCAAAGAACTGCGCATAGCGGGGGTTGAAGGCTTCGACGACCAGGCCTGGCCCACGGAGGACCACGATGTAGTAGGGACCAAGCTCAACCATTTCGACGAGGCGCACCCGCTCGCTTTCGAGCACAGCCGCCAGCTCTTGCAGTTCACTGGTGCGCTCCCGCAATTCCTCGTTGGTCGTCTCGAGCTCTTCATTAGTAGCCTGCAGTTCCTCGTTGTTGGTTTCCAGCTCTTCATTGGTGGCCTGCAGTTCCTCGTTGGTAGTTTCGAACTCCTCGATGCTGGCCTGTAGTTCTTCGTGGGTCAGGACCAGTTCCTCGTTGGCGACCTGCAGTTCCTCGTTAGAATCCAGCAGCTCTTTATTCACATCATTGAGGCGCTTGTTGGCGCTGCCAAGCGCATTCATGAGCTGGTTCTGTTCTGCCTGAACCGCTTCTAACTGCCGCCGGGTCTGGACCTGCTCGGTGACATCGGTAACGCTGACTGCAGCCAGGTCTGACGTGCCGGATTCCATCTGCATCGGGGCTATCGAGAGAGTAATGAAGCGGCCATTACCGCCGGCGGTGATGTCGAGTTCAACCTCGGGCAGCGTAACAGTGGTACGCTCGCGAAAGACGGCATCAATGGCGGTACGCACTTCGGCGTAGGGTACGCCGCGCACGGCGTGCAAGAAATCCTGATCGCTGCCGATTTCGCGCAAGCCCAACAGGCGGCGTGCTGCTCCATTGGCGGTGAGCAGGTGATAGGAGCGGTCGATCACTGCCACGCCGGTGGGCAGGAAACGCAGGAGCAATTCGTTGAAGCGCCGCAATTGTCCGAGTTCAAGCGGTGGTGGCAGTTCCTGATCAGGCGAATGTTTACCAACTGTTTTACCGGGGTGATTGAAGGTGTGTCCATCTACACGCTGCATGCGCGTATCCGGCAGGCCGGGACGGCCTACCCTGGGCAGCGCATTGCCTGTACAGTGATAGACTTTCCAATGCTTGTTGACAAGTTCATAGTATGACTGGTTGGGACGCACCGTTTCCGCTTTGCCCAGGAACAGGTACCCGCCGGGCGAGAGCGAAAAAGCAAACTGGTTGAGCACATAGTCCTGCAGCTCGGGCGTGAAGTAGATAAGCACGTTGCGGCAGAGCACAAGGTCGATGCGCGGGAAGGGAGCGCTGCGGCTGAGATCCTGTTGCCCAAAGATAACCATCTGGCGCAACATCTTTGAGATTCGGTAGCCGTGGTCAACATGCTCGAAAAAGCGATCCCGGTACTCAGCCGGTACGCCCTTGAGCAGGTTTTCAGAGTACAGGCCGCGCCGGGCGAAATTAATGGCGGCCTCGTCGAGATCGGTAGCGAAGATTTTGACGCTCCATTCGAGCAGCTCAGAGCCCAGGAGATCGGTCAGGAGCATAGCCAGCGAATAGGGTTCCTCGCCGGTAGCGCAGCCAGCTGTCCAGAAACGCAGGATATGATCGCGCTCACGGGCCTGGGCGATCAATTTCGGCAAAACGTCGCTTTTGAGGTAAGCGAAAGCATTGGGGTCGCGGAAGAACTGGGTCACATTGATGAGAAATGCCTTCACCAGTTCGCCGACTTCCTCGGGATACGTTCTCAGGTGTTCCAGGTAGTCGCGCATGCTGCGGTTACGGGTCACCATCATGCGGCGCATCAGCCGCCGCATGATGGTCGAAGTCTTGTAGGGGCGGAAGTCCATTCTGGCCTGCCGGCTTACCTGCTCAAGTATACCACGCAGCACGTCCTCGGTCTTTTCTTCGGCCTGGGGCAGGCTTACGCCGGTGAGCAGGTCGTTCAGCAAAGGGCCAATGCGTTCTATATTGGCTTCAAAATCGATGACCGTGGGGGGGAGAGCCAGGGGCATCGACGGGTAGCGGGCGGTCTGCGGGTCCTGGACGATCACCGTCCCGCCTGCATTCTTTACGTCTACCGCGCCCGCGGCGCCATCAGAGCCGGAGCCAGTGAGGATGACCGCGATCAGGTGCTCGCCATAGGCCTCGGCCGCGCTGGAGAAGAGCACATCGACCGAAGGGCGCGGGCGTTTAATCTGGTCCTCCAGTACCCTGACATGACCGTTCTTGATTATGATGTGATGATTAGAAGGCACCACGTAGATCTTACCGGACTCAAGCGCGCTGCTCGAATTGACGACCTCGACCGGCAAGACGGTACGCCGCTGGAGAATAGTGTCCAGGGTGCTGGGACGACTGGAATCGAGATGCTGGGCCAGCACGACTGCGGCTGGAAAGTTGGCGGGTAAGGTGTTTACGAGCACCGAGAGCGCCTCGACGCCTCCAGCAGAAGAACCAACGACGACCAGGTCACTAGGACCCTGCGGTACGTTTTCCCCTTCACTCATAGCGCATTCTCTCCTCCCCTATAGTACAGCACCTGGCAAAGAAAAATAAAGAAGAAGAATAGCACACAAATCCAGCAAACAAGCCGGGTAGACACAGGCATATATTATACTTCCCGCTTATATCTGTCAAGCGGGCATGGCAGGGGAAACTGTTCAGATTACCCCTTATCTGATATACTCTGGACATGACAGCAGAAGAGACGATCGCATCATTAGAAGCACAACTCAAGCAAGCCTTAGAGCGGCTTACGGAAGTCACCGAGCAATTGCGGGTAGCCCAGGCACGCATCGAAGAATTGGAGCAGCTGAAAACGCCTGCGCCCGCCTTCGTCAAAGCGGAGAAGAAAAAGCCGCCAGAGGAGCAGCAGAAGGCGCGCAAAAAGCGTGATGCGAAACATAATCGGGCCAGACCGCGCTCGGTGCCAACCCAGATCGTGGAGCATCGGCTGGTGAATTGCCCCCAGTGTCACATGCGTTTGGGAGGCATCAGTCTGGCTCGTTCACGAGAGATCATTGATATGCCCCCACCCCCGCCCGTCGAGGTGACGGACCATCGTATCTACAAGGGGTGGTGTAGCGGGTGTCAGAAATGGTATGAAGCCCCTGTCGACTGGCACGATCAGGTGGTAGGTCAAGGACGTCTCGGAGTGCGACTGGCCAGTCTGATCGCCACGTTGCGCACGGTGATGCGTCTGCCCATTCGACAGATCCAAACGTACCTCCTCACGCTCCATGGGGTCACCATCAGCAGTGGAGAGATCGTTGAACTGCTCCATCGGATGAAAGCACAGATGCAGCCCCAGATCGACGCGCTCAAAGCGGAGATTCGCGCGAGTCCCGCCGTGCAGGCCGATGAAACGGGGTGGCGAGAAGATGGCAGCAATGGCTACATCTGGAGCGTCTCAACGCCCAGCGTGCGCTATTATGAGTACCATCACTCGCGAGCGGGAGAAGTGGTCAAGCACCTGATCGGCGAAAACTATGACGGAGTGCTTGGGAGTGACTTTTATGCCGGCTACAACATCCATCAGGGCTTGCACCAACGCTGTTGGGTGCACTTCTTACGCGATGGCCATGAGCTCAAAGAGAAGTATCCCCACGATGAGCAACTCTTCAGTTGGGCGGCGTCGGTGAAGGCGATCTATGAGGCGGCCGCCGCCTGGGCGGAGCATGGTCCTGATCCGCACCTCTCACCGCACAAACAGAGCCTGGCTCGCGCGGCACAACAGCATACTTACGCGCAGCAACTCTGGCACCTGTGCCAGCCCTATGTGGGGACCCTCACCCCTCAACACACCTTATGTGAACGCGTGGAACGCTTTTTGCCCGAACTCTTTGTCTTTGTCGCGGTGCCTGGTGTGCCCGCCCACAACAATCTGGCCGAGCGCAGTGTTCGCCCACTGGTCATTGCCCGCAAAATCAGTGGAGGAACCCGCAGTCCTCAAGGCTCCCAGACCCGGATGGGACTGGCTAGTCTCTTTGGCACCTGGATGGCACAGCACCTCAATCCTTTCCACCAATGTCTGGCTACCCTCACCCTGAAATCTTCTTTAGGTCAAACGTGAACAATATCTGGCAGGGGTAGGAGAGCATGGCACCCGCAAGGGACATGGCAGGGATATGGCACCCGCAAGGAGCATGGCACCAAAGAGAGCGGCGCGACAGGGTTCACCGTCACAGAATAGCAGGGATATGGCATCCGCAAGGAGCATGGCACCCGCAAGTTGAAAATGTTACGCCGGGTTCAACCGTATATTCAAGGGGATATGGCATCCGCAAAGAGCATGGCACCCGCAAGGGGTGCCACTACTATACCACGCTGACCCGGCCTCTGATCGAGTATAGTAGTGGCAGGGCTTGCCCCTGCCATGCTCACCTACTCCCTGCCATGCTCACTACCCCCTGTCATGCTCACCTACTCCCTGCCATGCTCACTACGGCGAGGCCGCCATAGACCAGGAAGGCGAGCACAAACCTGCCATGCTCATCTACTCCCTGTCATGCCCACCTGCTCCTGCTATGCAAAAAATGTACCGCAACCGCTTGATTATTTATTTATGCTTGCTTTTCGCCGGCTGGCTGATTGACACTGGTTTCGGTAGGTGGGGCAGGTTCGCCTTTGATTAAGAGCTGGCGAATCAGCGCTGCATGACGCTCCGCCCGGCGCAATCTCTCTTCGAAGCGCTCCGCCACGTGGCTCTGGCCGCGTTTACGCGCCTGGCTAGCCAGGTGACGTGACAGGCTCGCGCTCTCCTCCAGGGTTTTGAGCGCGGCCCAAAGGGCTTCCTCCAGGACATCGGACTGTTCGGCCAGTATACTATCCACCGAGAAAGCATGGCCTACGCGACAGCGGAAGCGCAGCAGTTCTCCGTCCTGCAGCTCCCAGAGAACGCCGCCGCATTCAGGGCAGGAAAAGGGCGAAGGTTTGCCAGCCCGCTCGCTGCCGTTCATGGTCGCCATATCCATTCCTACTAGTTTCGCTTCCATCTCCATATCTTCGGGCACGGGGTAAGCTCCTTCTTCTGCTGCCGGTTCTCTAGCAAGGCGTGCCAGGAAGGGTCCAATGGCAGAAAGTGGTAAGGTATAATCGACGGCTACGTTCGCCAGCGCGCTGCGCGGCATACCGGGATAGAGGGCTTCGTCCGGGTCCTGGACGACGGCGATGCCGCCGCGCCGTTTCACAGCCAGCAGCCCGGCGGTTCCATCATCCAGGGCGCCGGTGAGCACAACGCCCACCACGCGGGGGCCGTAAGCATGGGCAGCGGAGCGGAACAGGGGATCAAGAGCAGGGCGGTGACGGTTTTCCCTTGGGCCGCGTACGACGTGGACATGACCAGGTTCAACTAGCAGGTGGTGATCAGGTGGAGCGACGTAGATACACTCGTGCTCTATGGCCATGCCGTCTACAGCAGATAGAGCCAGGAGTGGCCCCGAGCGCCCCAAGATCTCGGGCAGCAGGCTGGGGCTTTGCGCCGGTATATGCAGGACGACGAAGACGGCCGCAGGTAAATTCCGGGGTAAGCCGCTGGCCAGTGCGACAAGCGCCTCCACTCCCCCGGCGGAAGCTCCGACAACGATAATATCATGTCCAGGCATGTTTCCCCCCCTGTTCCGAGGATGCCATTTTCGTGGTGCCATGTTTTCCAGAGGTGATACCAATGCAAGACAGGTATCTAGCACCCAACTATAGAATGATACTTACTCTGTGTACACGTTATCCAACACATTCTGGTGCCAGGAAATAGTATCACGGCTGCAAGTAGGGAAGCGTGAATATGAAGGTGCTGCCCTGGCCGGGTGTGCTTTCAAGCAAGACCTGGCCGCCGTGCAATTCTACGATCATTTTGACGATGGCGAGCCCCAGGCCCTGACCGGCGCCATGACCGCCTTCAGAGCGGGGCACCTGGTAAAAACGCTCGAAGATGCGCTGCTGGTGCGGGGGGGAGATGCCGACGCCGCTGTCTCGCACTCGTACCTCTACCCACTCCTTTTGTGTTTCCTGCGGCGAAGCCGGTTCGCTGCAGCGCACGCGGGCGATGACGGTGATGTCGCCTCCTGAAGGCGTGAAGCGCAGCGCATTGCTCAGCAGGTTGCGCAGTACCTGCTGGACGCGTATGCTGTCGACGTAGATGGGCGGGAAATCAGCGGCGATATCTATAGCAACGGAGATGCCATTGTCAACGGCCGTGATCTCCAGCTCTTCGCGGGCATTGGTGATAATTTCTTCCAGGCTGGCCTCCTCGCGGTTGAGGTGCAGTTGTCCGGAATCGGCGCGCGCGATGATGAGCAGGTCTTCGAGGAGGGCGTAGAGGTGCTCGCTGCCGGCGCGGGCGCGTTGGATAAACTCGCGCTGCTGCTCGTTCAGTGGCCCTGCGATGTCGTCCAGGACCAGGTCGAGGTAGCCATGGATGGCGTTCAGTGGGGAGCGCAGCTCGTGGGCAATCATTGAAAGGAACTTCGCCCTGACGCGAATGGCATCGCGAACGGCGGTCACGTCCCGCGCTATCATGAGAGAAAGCGGCTTGCCACTGGCCGGGACGGGAGTAACGCTGACGCCGACCGAGCGGGAGGCGTCGTTGATAAGTAGCTCGATCTCGGTGTAGGGCAATGCCTGCCGCTGCAGCAGCGCCTGCTGGACTGTGCGGAGGTTGCCGCACGATTCATGGGAGCAGTCGTCATCGCAACTGAACAGATCGGCAGCTTCTGCGCCGGTAAGCTGCTCAAGGTCTACAGCGAACATTTCACCGTAGGCAGGATTCGCCTGTAAGAAACGGCCATCGTCTCCGATGATGGCGATGCCATCGGAGCTTGCCGTCAGAATAGCATGCAGTTGGGCAGCGCGGCGCGCGTTGACGACTGCCAGCACGGCCTGTTCTGCAAAAATCGCCAGCGTGTGCAGCTGGCGTGCGCTGAAGGCATTCACCGCGGGACTGCTGGCGGTGAGCGTGCCGATAAATTCGTTATGGTCGATGAGGGGGACGCAGATCATCGAGCCGACCGGCGTCTCCCCAAGGCGTTTGAAGCGAGGATCCAGGCGCGTATCGTTGATGACGAGCGGGATGCGGTACTGGGCGACCCAGCCGGCCACGCCTTCGTTGAGCTGGAAGCGCGTGTGACGGGTCGGGCGCCCCAGGTTAGGAAGGGCGGCGCGCGTGACTACCGTGCAACCTGTAGCGTCGGTCAGGGCTATAGAACAGTTGCTGACCTCCAGTAACGCGCCCGCGTTCTGTACGATGCGTTGGAGCACACCGGCCAGTGCGCGCGTCTCGTCTTCGTCCGGGAGAGTATTGTGGTTTGCATGAGAGTCCTGTATAGAGGATGTATTGGTAGTCATGGATGTCCTTCTGGTTATTTGATTTAACAGGTGCGTAGCAAGAGAATATAAGGCAACTCCTATCATGATCCACGGATGATACCCTGCAACCTGCTCCGATAGGTGTAGTATATCACCGGGCAGCAGGGAAGCAAGCGAGGATAAGCAGATTGGGCTACTTACGTTCTAAAAGGGAGAGGTATATATCTGATTCATGGATGAGGCAGTATTCACATCGGCCCTGCGCACGGGCTTGCACCTGATGCCGTAAACGTTCGGGGACAGAGGGTTTCTTGGTCATAGCCTTAAGATGCCTGCTGTCTCAATTGTCGCCGGGCTTCAAGTTTGACCAGCTCCATAAGATATTCAATGACTAAATAGCTCTCGAGTTCTTACGGCCAGCAACTGCTACCGGTTCTTGTTAGGTGCGATCGGCCCCTACGACGCCAGGGGCAGGGTGAAGACGATGCGGGCTCCGCCCTGGGAGGAGTTCTCGGCCCAGATGGTGCCGCCGTGCGCTTCGATGATGGCGCGCACGATGGCCAGTCCCAGGCCGCTGCCGCCGGTTGCCAACTGGCGCGAGACATCGACGCGGTAGAAGCGATCAAATAGGCGCGGCAGAGCCGCGGGTGGGATACCAGGGCCGGTATCGGTGACGGAGATGCCCAGCAGGTTCCCGTGGAGCGTGGCATCGATGGTCACGGCGCCTCCCGCGGGTGTGTAGCGCAGCGCGTTATCGCAGAGGTTGGTGAACACGCGGGTCAGCATGTCGGGGTCGGCCTGGAAGACGGGCAGGTCGTAGGCAATCATGTTGCGCGGCTCTACATTGGCACGCTCAAACTCGGTTGCCAGCACGGCCAGTATCTCGTCCACCAGGGCCGCCAGGCGTATCGCTTTTCGCTGCGGGTGGAGCGCTCCGGCTTCCACTTTTGCCATCATGTGCAGGTCTTTGACCAGGCGGCGCAGGCGCAGTGTTTCGCGCACGATGATGCGGCCCGTGGCTTCGTAGTCCTCGCGGCTCTGGTTCACTCCATCCACCAGCGATTCGCCCAGGCCGGCAATGGCGGTTAAGGGGGTGGCCAGGTCGTGAGTAATGTTCATGATCAGTTCGCGCCGCCAGAGTTCCTGGTGATGGAGTTCATTTACGTCATATTCCAGCCGGGTGGCCATTTCGTTGAAGGTCCTTGCGAGTTCTCCCAGTTCACCTCGCGCTCCCGTCTGGACACGGGCGCTGTAATTCCTGGAGGCGAGGACGCGAGCGGCGTTCGTCATTTTCGCCAGGGGACGGGTGATAGTGCGCGAAAAGAGGATGGCAGCGACGGCGGCAAGGACGGCCACTATCAACGAGGCAATCAATACGAACTGGCTGGTTGTAGCCAGAAATGGTGAGGCGGCATTTGACAAAGCCGCACGTGGTATCATAATCAGGACGCCGATCACCGGGGCGCTGCTCTGGCCATCTTCGTGAATCGGCTGCGCTGCGAAGGGACGCGGGGCCGCAACCAGACCGCCGCCGAGGTCATCGCCGGTAGTGATACCCTGTTGAGCTTTGATTACAGCGAGACGAAGCCTGCTCTGCGCGGCTTTTGGCAAACCTGCCAGCGCTCGCTGCGGCCCTACGATCGGAAGCGGGTAGACACGGTCGTAGAAGCGATTCAGCACAATGGCTGCATAGCCCTGATTCTGGCTGCGCTGGCTTCTTCCTGATGCAGCGAAAGCCAGGGTGGCAGCCTGGCTCAGGTTTTTACTCGCGGGATAGTTTGCGCCAATCCGCTGCGCGCTTTCTGCAGCAAACGAGTCGAGGCGGTCCCGCTGTTCGACGCCATAGTAGTAGGTGACCGAGAATATGGCCGCCAGCGCCAGCAGTGTTACTGCCAGCAGCACTACCAGCATCGATCCCAATGCCAGGCGCCAGCGTATACTTTGCCACCAGGGTATGCGCATAGCGTTTTCCTCTAAATATCCTTGTTCAGCGAGACCGCGTTCCCAGGTCAAATTTGTAACCTACGCGCCAGACTGTTTTGATGTAGCGCTGCTCGGCGTTGGCCTCTATTTTTTTGCGTAGGGCGCTGATATGCACATCAATGGTATGGCCGTCGCCGAGATAGTCGTAACCCCACACTTTGTTCATGAGGATTTCACGCGTGAACACGCGATCGGGCGACTGCGCCAGCAGGGCCAGCAGTTCAAATTCGGTGGGCGTCAATGCCACCTCGCCGCCATTGACATCGACGCGGCGCGCAGGCAGGTCGATGGTGAGACCGGGGAAACGCAGCACTGGTTTCTGATCCTGCGCGCCGCGGGCAGCCTGCACCCCATCTGCTTCACGACCATCGGTTCGCCGCAGGATTGCTCGTACCCTGCTCAGCAATTCACGCGGGCTGAAGGGCTTGACCAGGTAGTCGTCGGCTCCCAGGTCGAGGCCCAGGATACGATCATCCAGGTCGCCGCGAGCGGTGAGCATGAAGATGGGGGTCTTCGACCATGAACGGATGCGACGGCACACCTCAAAGCCATCTATGGCGGGCAGCATGATATCCAGTATGACCAGGTCGGGATGCTCCCGCGCGTGCAGCGCCATTCCATCCGCCCCGTCGTGCGCGGCGATGACGTCGTAACCGGCGTCCTTCAGGTAGAGCTTGAGCAGGTGGACGATACCTTCTTCGTCTTCGATTATAAGTATCTTCTGGGACATATACGCTGTCTTATGATAACCGGGAAGCCAGCAGGGCACCCGCAAGGGGTGCCCCCATAGGCGTTCACTTCCTGTCCAGGGCGACCGAGACGGTCCACCCTCTCCTGTCATCCTGAGCAACATCTGCTTCAGTTAACGCCTATGGGGGTGCCCCTACCATACGCGCCGCTGTCCCGCTTGTTTTGGGCAAAGGCCCGCACACAGCTATTAGATAGTATAGTAGCATATTTTCCGGCTTAAAACTGTATCTCTCACGTCCTTGAGGCGAATCTTGAGTAAATCTTGATCTTTGGCAGAGGGTTTTCTTAACTTCACGGACTAGAATAAGGATGTCACCCTGGATAGGTGACTGATGTATTCTGCACACCTTAGACTGGTGCATTCAGGTGTACCAGAAGATTTAGAGGAAGATGCTTATGAACAAGCAGAAAATATTCGTTCCCGCCGTGGTCGCTGCCGTATTGCTGCTGGGCATAACTGCCGGCGTTGTGTTTGGCGGCCCGTTTATCGCATCGGCTTATAGCAATGCAGCGGGCACATCTGCTACGGCTACACCCACTACACCTGCTACATCCGCTACACCTACGGCAACGAATCCATATTGTGAGCTATACCTGAAGGATCTTGCCAACCGGCTGCATGTTTCGGTCGCTACGCTGCAGCAGGCTCAGCTGGGGGCGCGCGAGGATGTGCTGGCCCAGCTTGTGCGAGATGGGAAGCTGACGCAGAAACAAGCAGATGCGATCAAGCAGCGCCTTGCATCTCACCCGGAGTGCATGGGCAATGGCAACGGAGCGGAGATGCACCTGGTCGGGTACTTCCTGCAGAAGTATGTGCCTGACCTGACCAACCAGGTCGCGCAGGGCCTGCACTTGAGCGCGGGCCAGTTGCAGGCACAGTTGAAGGAGGGCAAGAGCCTGAACGATATCGCGGCGGCGCAGCACGTGTCTTCCAGCCAGTTGCATACGATTGTGACGAATGCTCTCCAGAGCACGCTCAAGAAGGCGGTGGCGGCGGGTGATTTGACGCAGCAGCAGGCAAATATGTTTATGCAGTATGCGCAGAATCATCCCGGGGTGGTGGACCGGATGCTGAAGCATCATTACAAGGGGATGCATTAGGCAATAGAGTGGGGCGACCGCAAGGGCCGCCCTTTATGTATAACACCCAGCGGGGCACTTTAAACCGGTTCGTTAGCGGACAGAGGCCGGGAGCTGGCTCTCGATCCAGCGCTGTAGAGCTTCGCCGCTCTCGAAGGAGGTGATGAGGGCGTAGCGCGGTTTGGGGCCGGGATGCCAGGTGGCATGCCAGAGGCGCTGGGAGTCAACGATGAACTGGCGGTTGCGCGGCAGGACAACGCGCGATTCTGTTGAAGGGTCGTCTTTGTCTTCGCGCAGGATCATATAGGAATTGGGGTCGTCGGTGAGCTGCAGCCACGTGCGCACAACCCAACCCTGGCCATCGGGGTTGAGGCGGTTATTGTCGTCCAGGTGCAGGTTATGAATAGCCTCGGCCTCGGTATTGGGATTGAGTTTGATGATGCGAACGCGCCCATAGTTGGCTTTTACCTTTTCGACCCACTCCACCAGGGTCGGACATTTTTCGGCATTGATCGTCCATATACCATCTTTGTCTGGCTTGCCATGGTCCCAGAAGCCGGCACATTCCATCTCGCCGAGCGCGGAAGCAATCGGCGCAAAGTTGGTGTCACCGCCGCTCTTCCAATCCATATATTCGAGTTGATTCCACTCTGCTTCGGGGACTGGAGGGCCATTGTAGTCGCGCAGTTCAAGAAAGCCCTTCTCAGCCAGGATATCAAGTTTGACGTGCATTAAGACTACTCCTTATTTTTTTCTCAAGTTGACCGGAGCATCCTGCGGGGCAAGATGCCACGAAGATTGTTACTTCTACACGACAAGCACAGGTTGTCGCTTCCTCTTCTCTATTCCGAGAGGTGTCTCGACCATGCTTTGTGCCATTTTGTCGTGTAAAATATACTTCCATTGTACCATATCCGGTTCACGCAAATGGGACGAGCAGGTTCTGAAGATTCCCGTCTCGACGCCTTATGAAGACCAGGGACTTGCAATGTATGCTAGGTAGATAGTTTTGTTTTATGCGAAATTTTGTCTCGTGGTTGTGGCCAGTTCGAGCGTCAAAGTCCACATAGACGATTGCGTTCTCTGTTCGTTGCCATCGATCTTCACCATAAATCCACGGTCGCTTGGGGCTGCACCAGTTATTGTCTGGCGGAAACTCATTAGTGCTGCATTTGCCCATTTGCTGCCGCGTCGGTCTTTCATGCCGTTACTAGTGGAGTTTTTGAGATTGTATGGTGGGGAAGTAATTACTAGATCAATACTGCTGTCGGGGATTTTTTTCATTATCTCGACCGCGTCACCGTAAATGTTTTTATCGATAAAGTCGCGAGGGAACTGCATAGAAAATAGTGCTTATGAACTTAATTTTACTAAATTACTGAGATGATTACCAGAGGGAGTTCATATGGGAGGAGTAAGTTTGTAGCTTGGCCCATTAACTAGAGAATACAAAACCGGTAGAACGGGCGCATTTTTCGATTTTGTGTGCAAAACCTCTTAACTTTTACACATCTATATACTATAATAAGCGTGCAAAGATTTTACGTGATCAGATGCCTAGTGCCTTGGAGTGAAAGTTGCTTAACCGCAGGGAGGTGACCTCATGGCTGAACGTACACTTTATGAGTTTACCATTTCTGGTGGTAACTACTACGATGGATCGCGTCATACCATCACTCAGTCCAACTGCACCCTAACAAATGAGCGTCTGATAATCAGGGACTCTCGCGGAAGGACTCAACAGATTAATCTCCGTACAATCAGCTCCGTCGAACCGCGTATAGGTATCGTGAACAAAGACCTTAGCATAAATATTGGTACAACTGCTTCCTTAGTCATTTATGGCAAGAAGGATCAGCTTCTGGATATTGCCCGTATGATCAATGAAGCGATGGCTACACCCAGTTAGCTGCAACGCGAGAGATATTTAGACCGGCTTAGAGCATAGGAAAGCGTCAACAACTCCAGCAAGCTACTTTGCAGTTGGCAATAGCTTTGGTAGTTCTATGCTTTTTTATGAAAATATAGTGGGAAGTCCTTTTTAGATCACACAGGTCATCGAAAGATGCCTTGAAGCCTTTGTTGTTGATAAGAAAGGCACAAACTACTATGGGAGATCATGAAGTTGCTCACGCCCTTAACGACATAGGCGTACGTCTCGGCAGACAGGGAAAAGAGGAAGCAGCACTCGCAGTCTTTGAGGAAGCTATCCAACTCGAACCCGATTACGCGCTGGCGTATTACAACTTGGGTAACACCCTTAACAACTTAGGACAACCGGCTGAAGCGATGGAGGCGTATGACTCAGCAATAGAGTGCGGCGAGACAGATATTACTGTAATGAGCCTGGTCGATAAAGGTAATATTTTTCTAGGTTGGAAACGGTACCAAGAGGCTCTGTCATCCTTCAATGAAGCCATACGGCTCGACCCCCAAAGTACAATAGCATATAACGGTAAGGGTAATGCCCTACAGGAACTAAGACAATACCCAGAAGCTATGTCAGCTTTCGATGAAGCTATACGGCTTGATCCTCAAGATTCAGGACTCCACTTTAATAAGGGTAATCTTCTCTATGATCATGGACAATACAAAGAAGCGGTTCAGGAATACGATATAGCCTTTCGCCTTAACCCACATGATACAAATATCTCTTATAATAGAGATATGGCTCTTAAAAAGGCCAAAAGATGGTGGTAATTTACCCGAAGAGCCGACGATTTTGAGGGTCTTGGTCAATTGCGGTAGAGCATAACGGCGCCTACTTCCTTTTATGCTTTTTGCCATAGTGGCGCACCACGTATTCTTCTAGAGCATCTTCAATAATCTGCCAGGGCTTGCGGTCTTCGATGCACGCCAAGTCTCTAGCGATCTGCCAGGGGCGCGAGGGATACATAAGGAGGCGGCTATTGCCACCTCCTTCTTTTTGTAACGGAATAGCTCGGTCTACCGACCTTGCTTCTTCTTTTGTTCCATCTCGCGCAATTCCACACGGCGGATTTTGCCTGAAATGGTCTTCGGCAGGCTCTCCACAAACTCAATCTCACGCGGATATTTGTATGGCGCGGTGACCTTCTTGACGTGGTCTTGTAATTCGCTTGCCAGTTCTTTGACGATCTCGCCGCGCATCTCATCGGGGCTGGCGATCACCGCCGACTCGGCCACGGCAGGATGCTCCTTGAGCGCGCTCTCCACCTCGAACGGCCCAATGCGATAGCCCGCGCTGATAATCACATCGTCGGCGCGTCCGACAAACCAGAAATAGCCATCTTCGTCTTTGTAGGCCCGGTCGCCCGTGATGTACCAGTCGCCACGGATGCAAGCATTAGTCGCCTCTGGGTTGCGCCAGTATTCCTTAAACATCCACGTCGGACGCTTTGGCTTTACACGGACGGCGATATCACCTTCTTTGTTGGGTGGTAGTTCACTGCCGTCATGATCGATGACACTCACCTCGAACCCAGGTGAAGGTTTGCCCATCGAGCCAGGTTTGACTTGAATGGGTGGGAAGTTGGCACACAGTAAGACGGTCTCGGTCTGTCCATAACCGTCGCGGATGGTCATACCCGTTGTATCTTCCCAGACCTTAATCACTTCGGGGTTAAGCGGCTCACCGGCTCCGACGCAATGGCGGAGAGCTTTGGGTGGATTGGCCTTCATGTACTTCATTGGCTCGTCGAGAACAAGCATGCGATAGACGGTGGGTGGTGCGCAAAGGGTAGTGATGGGATACTTGTTGAGCATTTCTAGTGTTTCAATGGGATTAAACTTGCCACGCGCATCCTGTATAAACATGGCCGCACCTTGACTCCAGGGGCCGAAAAGATTGCTCCATGAGAACTTTGCCCATCCGGTCTCCGAAAGGTTCCAGAAGAGGTCACCTTCATGCAGATCAAGCCAATACTTGCCAGTGATGATATGCCCGATAGGGTAACTGGCATGGGTATGTAGAACCATCTTGGGATAGCCGACTGTACCGGAAGTGAAATAGACCAAGCAAGGGTCGTCACTGCGCGTCTTCGGGCCAGTGAACTCCGGCGAGGCTTCGCTGACGATCTGCTGGTAGCTAGTCCAGCTTTCGCGTCCGGCAGTATCAGCATTGGCCTCATCAATTAGGACGGCATATTTGATGGTGGGGCAGTCGGCGCGTACCTGGTCAAACTTTGCCGCGCCCTCGTGGTCGGTGATGATAGCGGCGGCTTGGGCGATGTCGGAACGGAACTGGATATCTTTAGGCGTAAGAAGCGTGGTGCAGGGGATAGGAATGGCACCCAGACGCATTAATCCTAAGATCGTCTCCCACCATTCAGGTATGCGAGGTAGCATCACCAAGACAGGATCGCCTTTGCCAAGCCCTAACGCGGAGAAAGCATTCGCGGCACGGCTGGAGTACTCTGCGAAATGAGCGAAGTTAAGCCCCCGCTCTTCTCCGTGCTGCCCGACCCACAACATGGCTGGTTTATTGGGATCGCTGGCCCATTTTTCAATCACGTCGGTGGCAAAGTTAAAATATTCCGGAACTTCAAGCTGAAAGCTGCGGCGCTCGGCTTCGTAGTCGGTCATATTCGGTGACTGAGAAGCGACCATAAGCTGTACTCCTTCCAGTATCAGAACTGAACACGGCACATCAATGTGCGTAGGCGATAGTTGCCTCTATCATACCACGTTCACACTAGTCTAGGGCTGTTGCCTGTGCAAAGGTTGCTAGGAAGTAGTACGATATCTCCTCCCAAACGTGTATCGCAGGCAGTGTCAAACTATGCGGCCTGTAGCCATTCTCGCAGGTCACGGAAGAGCTTACGGAGGGCGTCTTTCGATGGAATATCAATTCTGGTATTTGGGTTGGGCGAAGGCGGCGTGGAGCAATTTATTTGGGCCGTGGTTGATGGGCGCGGCGATGTTCATCCAGGATGCGCGCGGCAAGTTCAATGCTATCGAAACACTGGAGATGCTGCACAGGTACCCGATTACGACGCTGTGCGCGCCGCCGACTGCCTATCGTATGCTGGTCCTAGATGAGCCGATGGCATATCTGAAGGCCAATCCGCCGAAGGCGCTGCGGCACTGTGTGGGCGCGGGGGAGCCACTGAACCCGGAGGTGATAAAGGTGTGGCAGGACGTGACAGGGATGACCATTCGCGATGGCTACGGGCAGACTGAGACGGTGCTGCTGTGCGGCAATTTTCCCCCGCTGGCGGTGAAGCCGGGCTCGATGGGTAAACCCTCGCCTGGCCTGGAAGTCAGCGTGATCGACCACGATGGTAACGAACTGCCTCCCAACAAGGAAGGGGATATCGCGGTGAAGGTGAAGCCGGAGCGTCCGCAGTGGATGTTCCGCGAGTACTGGCGCAATCCTGATGCGACTAATGCTTGCATTCGCGGCGACTGGTACATCACGGGCGACCGGGCCTACAAGGACGAGGATGGCTACTTCTGGTTCGTGGGGCGTGCTGATGATGTGATTATCAGCGCGGGCTATCGCATCGGGCCGTTCGAGGTGGAGAGCGCGCTCAAGGAGCATCCTGCCGTGGCCGAGTCGGCGGTGATCGCCAGCCCCGATGAGATGCGCGGCGAGATTGTGAAGGCCTATGTGATCCTTGCCCCGGGCTACACGGCTTCGCCCGAGTTGGCGAGTGAGCTGCAGGAGCATGTCAAGAAGGTCACGGCTCCGTACAAGTACCCGCGCGAGGTGGAGTTCGTGGAGAGCTTGCCGAAGACGATTTCGGGCAAGATCCGGCGAGTGGAGCTGAGGGAGATGGAGAGGAAGAAGAAAGTGGGGTAGTAATCTGAACATCCTTTTCGCACTATGAAAGATCGCTTGCGCTTTATTATGAAGTTCAGCGGATAATATCTTGTAGATGTTATCCGCTCAATCCGCCGCGGGACGAAAGAGTAAGATACTCTTCCCTTGATCAGAGTAAAAGGTCAAGCGATCTGCAGAGAGTTGGTAGGTCTCGACGCGTGCCAAGGCAGCAAAATAGTCTCTTTCTAAGGCCATAGCAGCTTCGCGACACATCATCCGTGTTGCCCCCACAGGTTGAAAACGCAGATGTGGCCCATCGAGGTGATACGTTGCGAAATAGCGATTGCAAGCACTTTTCCCATGAATGCGCAACTCCTCAAATTGCAGGGTAATGGTGAATTCAGCAGGAATGGGACGTAATGCTCCCAGAGATCCTATCTCAGTTAACCTCCAGGAATGTTGGTCTAACCCTCCATCTTTTTGTGCACTCATGGAAGCAGTATCCTTTCTCCTTTATTATAACGAGCGGAAAGCTTAAAGTGCCAGGTTCTGGTGCTATTTCAGCCAGTGGCGGTAAGGGTTCATATTGCTCTGGCCGCCGTCGCCTCTAATGGTCCCACTAAGGTGGCCTTTAACAATGCCAGGGTGTGGACGCTGTAGCCCAACGCCGTGAGACGAGATACGCAAAGATGACCTTCCCTCTTTCCTCCCGACGCACTACAATGATTATGTACACCACACGACATGTAGTGGCATCCCTCGCGGATGCCAGGTTATAGAACCCTGGGAGGATGCATATGCACATTGTTACCGTTGCAGAAATGCGCGAACTGGAGGCGCGAGCAGATAGAGAATATGGCCTTACTTCGCATATATTGATGGAGAACGCGGGCAAGAGCGCGGCGGAGATATTGGCAAACTATATGCGCAGGCACCACGCGATAGCCGGGCGCGAGGTGCTGCTGCTGATCGGCCCGGGCAATAACGGGGGAGATGGGCTGGTGGTAGCGCGCTACCTGGAGGAATGGGGCGCGCGCGTCACTCTATATTACTGGAAGGAGAAACTGTTCGTCAGCAACGGGCGGGACGTGGCGGCAGCGGAGACGGCCGGGGAATTGGAGTCGGCCATCCTGCGAGCAGAGTACGTGCTCGATTCCCTGCTGGGGACGGGACACTCGCGGCCATTGCCCGACGACATGCGGGCGCTGCTGGCCCGCGTACGCCAGGAACGGGAGAGGCGCGACGCGCTGCGCGTGGTAGCAATCGACCTGCCAACGGGATTGAATGCCGATACCGGCGAGGTCGACCCGGGGACTATTCCTGCCGATATCACGATCACACTGGCGTTCCCCAAGCAGGGGTTTTTCTTCTTCCCCGGCAGGGAGTACACCGGCGAACTCTATACCGGCGATATCGGCCTGCCGCCGGAAATGGAGCAGGATATCCGGACAGAGATGCTAACGGCCGCGCTGGTGGAGAAACTGCTGCCGCCGCGCCCACTGGAGAGCAACAAAGGAACATTCGGTAAGGTGATGCTGCTGTGCGGGTCACCGCCCTACCCGGGCTCGGCATTCCTGGCCGGGAACGCGGCGGGGCGTGTTGGCGCGGGGCTGGTGACACTGGCCATGACCGAGCAGATGCTGCCCATCTACGCCAGCGCTTTTCACGAGGCCACGTTCGTGCTTCTCCCTGAAGAACAGGCTGGCAGCATTGAACGAGTAGAAACGCTCATAAAGCACCTGGAAGGATACCGGTCGCTGCTCGTGGGTCCCGGATTGGGTCAATCCCCCTATACCCGCGAGGTGATTCTACAACTGCTGGAGCACCTGCGCGGCTTACCCGATGAGCAGCGGCCACACCTGGTGATCGACGCGGACGGGCTGAACAATCTCTCGGCGTTAGAGCACTGGTGGTCGCTGCTGCCGCCCGGGACGGTGATTACGCCGCACCCCGGCGAGATGGGACGGTTGTGTAACGGGCTGGAGGTGTCAGGCGGAAGGATTGATCGCCTCTACCTGGCACGTGACAAGGCCAGCGAATGGCAGGTGATGCTGGTACTCAAGGGGGCATGCACGATTGTCACGGAGCCGGGTGGGCGCACTCGGCTCAACTGGCTGGCGAATCCCGCGCTGGCGACGGCAGGAACGGGAGATGTGCTGGCGGGTATGATTGCGGGCCTGCTGGCGCAGCAGGTAGAACCTTTTGACGCGGCCAGTGCGGGTGTTTACCTGCACACGGCTGCAGCGGAACTGGTGAGCGCGAGCCTGGGTCATGCCGGTTTGCTGGCTTCTGATTTGCTGTACCAAATTCCCCGAGCTATCGTGAAACTGGGCCGGAGATCTTAGCCGGGGACGAAGAAGAACACGACGCAGGCCAGGGTGTAGAGAGTGACGAGCTGCACCCCTTCCAGCCAGGATGACTCGCCATCCAGGCTGATAAATGTAAAGAGGATGGTTCCCAAACCCAGGACCAGCAGTTCCAGGGGCTGGAAAACGAGGTTGAGGTTTGCCGGGAAAAAGAGGCTGACCAGGACGAGCAGCGGGGCGACCAGCGCAGCAACTTGAATCGAGGAGCCAAGCGCGATGGCCATGGATAGGTCCACGCGGTCTCTGAAAGCGATGTAGAGCGCGCTGCTGTGCTCGGCAGCATTGCCAACGATGGGGATGATGACCAGGCCAATGAAGACGGGCGACCAGCCAAGCTGGACGGTCACGGGGCGGATAGCGCCCACCAGCAGTTCGCTATTCCAGGCAGTGGCGACGGTAGCGATGAGCAGCAGCAGGACGGAGAGCCACGGATTTGCTGTACGCGTTCCCGGCACCGCGGGGGCAGCCTTATCGTCACTGGCCTCCGCCTCCGCGAGAGACTCGTCTCCGTCTTCTCCAGGCTCAGAGAGGGGAGGAAGAGGGGCTGTGAGCTTTCTCTGCTGCCCGGGACTGCGGCGAGTAGAGTGCACATTGAAGATGTGCGTAGCCAGGTACAGGCCGTAGATCAGGAGTAAGATGACGGCAATAACGATGCTGATGGATTGGATGCGCCCAGCATCTTGAATGACCAGGGTAGCGGTGGTCGGGATGGAGAATGCGGCCAGCGCCAGCACCATCATGGCAGAATATTTTCCGGCGTCACGAGCGCTGAAGTATTGCTTGCCCCAGCGCCATCCACCAACAGCCAGTGAGGAACCGAAGACGAGCAGCATATTGCTAATGATCGAGCCGGTGATGGAGGCTTTGACGACGGAGATTAGCCCCTGTTGCAGCGCGAAGAAACCGATGATAATTTCGGGGGCATTACCGAAGGTTGCATTGAGCAGGCCACCGGCGATATGGCCAGTATGAGTTGCGAGGTCTTCAGTGGTGAAGCCAATCAACGCGGCGAGAGGGATCAGGCTGATGGCCGAGCAAATAAAAATAGCCAGTTCTTGCCTTTGTCCCCCCACGAGTGCGATGGTGGGCGCAAAGATGGTTGTTATCAGCAAAAAGTAAAGCCAGCGTGGCATGATCTCCCTATATACAAGACAAGGGCGGGCCTCATGCCACGTGGCTATGTCCAGGCATCACGTGTTACCCGATAGGATTTTTCCCCGATACTCCACTTTTTAAGCTCGCTAGTGTTTTCTCACCAAAGCTTTGTGGGAAAAGAAGGGAAGGGGCGAGGATACCCCGCGCTCCGGCAGGGGGATTCCCCTGCACCCCTTTCCCCAATAGGTCTTTTGGTCTTGCACTAGACATCCTGCTTGCTCGCCAGGAAGCAGGGCACCGCCCTGTGGATAACGCGAAGGCTTGCCTTCAGGCCTTACTACGCATTGACTTCTTCAGATGTCTCAGCAGCTTGCTCTGTTGCATTTGTATCGATCACGCGTACAGTGATTTTTGGATGCAACTTCTGCGCAATTCTTATGGGTACCTCGAAGGTTCCGAGCGTGCGAATTGGATCAGGCATTTCAATAGCACGGCGGTCAAGGTTGATGCCCTCGGTTTCCCGCAGGCCAGCGGCGATATCCTGGCTGGTGATCGAGCCATAGAGGCGCCCCTGGCGGCCAACCTGGGCCTTGAAGGTGAGCGTCACCTGGGACAGGCGCTCGGCCTGCTGCCGATCCAGATCGGCCTGTTTCTCAATCTTGCGCTGTTCCGAGGCTATACGCTGCTGGCGGTTCGCCACGAGGGCGGGAGTTGCTCCGGCCGCCAGTTGACGCGGCAGGAGATAGTTGCGGGCATAGCCGTTGGCCACTTCTTTTAAATCACCGGCCTTTCCCAGGCCGTCAACGTCTTGCAAAAGTATTACTTTCATGCGGAAATGCTCCTCGTAGGGAGAAGTCCGAACGGGTCCCTTCTCCATCCTCAATGATACGGCGCTTAGTATAACACCTTGTATGTAGCTAGCGCAAGTTTTTACCCTCCTGCGCCGGGCTTTCCAATTCTGAAAAAGCACCTTCTCCAGCTGGCCAACCCCACCCCCCCGAGAGAAAAAAGTGGTGGCTGAGCGCGCCGGGCGCGCTCAGCCACCACTTTTTTCTCTCACATTTTTTCGGGGCGGGGGGCAGCACGACTGTGGAAGGATCAGGACGTGTGCATCGCATGTTTCTCTACGGGCTTCTCCTGGGAAGGCTGATCAGGCCCGAGGTGAATTAAGTATGGGCCAGACAGACCATCATCGGAGCCGACGGCGATGATATCACCTGTAAAGAGTCCTGACGAGTCATTCACGAGCTGGGTCGTGGTCATCTGGACCCCTTCGTGCATGAAACGTCCGGCATCGACTATCTGAAGTGATTGGGCCATGCTTAACAGAACATCTTTGTCTATGCCATCGCGCTGGTCACCGACGATCCAGAAGACGATACCTTTGCGCTGGTAGATCAGTTCGTTGCGCCCTCCGGTAATCCAGCGGTGAGAGTACTTGTTAAGCGAGACCCATTGACCATCGACATAGATAGCCTCGGGGGTGCCTTTGGCATCGGCGAGCACGGTTTGAGGGGCGCCTCCGATGATCTGCAACACAGAGTCATTAGGCTTGAATTCAAGGATAGCAATTTCACCCGAGCCATGGGCCGACGCGCCGGGAGAGGAATAGTCGTATTGGAGTTCCAGGATGGGACCATCGGCCCACATTTGCTTTGTATTTTGAAACAGGTTAATGTTGTCGAGGTCAAAGTTTTTCGGTGTCACCAGTGGCCAGTACATAGGGAAATGCAAGCGCTGCTGCGCTTCCATCAGGCTGATCTGGCTGGATTGGTCATTGTTCTGGTCATAGGAAGGAGCAAGTAACGCCATTGGGTAGGCATGCACCTGGTAGACGCCAGCATGGGCATCCCGGAGCAAGAACGATACACCTTCTACAAATGACTGGCCGGTGAACGCAACTGTGAACAGCACGAAGAGCATGCAGGCGGCAACCAGTACTAACCAGGAACGACGTAAGGAAGCCGCAGGCATGACGCCGAGAGAGGACCAGCGCTGCTTGAACAGGCGGCGGCGCAGGTTAAGACGGCGGAAGACGCGGGCACGGGTCTTCTCCTCAAAGCCATGCTCAACGACCCGAAAGCGCGGATTATCAGGCTCGAGCAAGGTCTGCACAAAGTAAGGCGGCACTTTCTCTTCATCAAGGACAAAGCAGGAATTCAATTCCTGCGCAAAAGCGATATCTTCCTCGCTGAAATCTTGAGGAAGAACCTGCCCATGAGTTAAAAAAGTGTCAGAATCATTTTCCTCTTTGTGCGATTGTTCTTCAAATCCGTTCATACTCATATGCACGCTCCTTGAGCGCTTCGCGTAAGCTCTTCCGTGCGCGCCAGAGCCGGGTATCGACAGCGTGACGGGTGAGGCCCGTTTTGGCGGCCAGTTCCTCGGTGCTGGCAAACTTAAAGTAACGCAGATAAATAAGCTGACGGTCAAGCTCAGGCAACGTCGCCAAGGCAAGGCTCAGTTCTTCGAGCCTCTCACTTTGTTCTATTAGCTGCTCCATGCTGGATTCGGAATATGCCGGCAGGGCGATACGACTTTCACTATCGGGTCCACCCCGGCGATACATATTTCGCCCGCCGGCGCCGTTGCCATCGGAGATACTCCATTGTCGATTTTCATCTGCCGCCTGCAAGCTATGCAACTGGCGGCGGCAGAGTTGACGGCGGCGGTCTAAGGCGATGTACTTGGCGCGCATGGTTAACCATGTGCGCAGGGTACCGCGCTGGGGATCGAAGCTATCGATCTCCTGCCAGACTGCGACGAAGAGGTCATTGACGCACTCTTCAGCATCCTGGACAACGCCAACTCCGTCTAGCACCAGACGGATAAAATAAAACAGTTCACGAGAATACCGGGAGATGAGTGTTTCCAAAGCATCTGGATCGTGTTCTTGCAGCCTTTGGGTCAGGTCGTCATCTGTCCAGTTCTGTCGCACCATGCTCGCTCCTTGCAGGCCAGGCATATACCTTCACAGCACCCTCGCTGCACAGCCTCTGCATAGCTAAACATAAGCAGTATCAAATACGCTCACTGTGCAGAGGCACGGAATATGCCTGTATGTTGGTGCACTCATATGGCTTATGAAAGAAATACGTACTATGGAATAAAAACCTCTCATCCATTGACGTTTAAAGGTATTACAGCATCCATGGATGAGCAAATATGAGTGCAGCACATCAGAACCCGTCTTTTTATAATTTTGCTAGAAAGAACGATGAAAGTCAAGGTCCTGGTGCTATAATGCTGTCACATGCGTTTTTGTATTTATTGTCCAATAACTGTGCGGAGGCAGCGTATGACTTTTTCGATAGTGGCTCGTGACCCGCAGACAGGTGAACTGGGAATTGCCGTGCAATCGAAGTTTCTGGCCGTTGGCGCAGTCGTTCCCTGGGCGAAAGCCGGCGTGGGAGCAATTGCCACTCAAGCCTGGGCGAATACAAGCTATGGGCCGCGGGGGCTGGAGCTGCTGGCGAGCGGTCTGCCAGCGACCGGGGTACTCGCGCAACTGATTGAAGAGGACGAGGGGCGGGCAGACCGGCAGGTGGGTATCATCGGCGTCAAGGGCGAAGCGGCAACCTATACAGGGGAGCAGTGTTTTCCCTGGGCAGGGGGACGTGAAGGCGAGCACTACACATGCCAGGGGAATATCCTGGTAGGGGAAGATACGGTGCTGGCGATGGCGCGCACATTTGAGCAAACAACGGGTCTGTTATGCGATCGCCTGGTGGCGGCACTGGCGGCAGGACAGGCCGCGGGGGGAGATAGCCGGGGCCAGCAGTCAGCAGCGCTGCTTGTTGTGCGCGAAGGAGGCGGTTACAGCGGATTTAACGATCGCTTTATCGACCTGCGCGTGGATGACCATTTCCAGCCCATCACGGAACTGCAGCGCATCCTGCAACTGCACAAGCTCTTTCTGTTCCGGCCGGATCCTAAGGATATCCTGACAATCGATCATACGCTGGCAAGCGAGCTGCAAGAGTTGCTCACCGCGACTGGCGATTATCAAGGCAGCATCAGTGGTATCTACGACGAAGTCACACGCGAGGCATTCCGTAAGTTCAGCAGCCGCGAAAACCTGGAGGAGCGCTGGTTCGAGGACGCGCGCGTAGACAGGGTGGTGCTGGAGTTTATGCATAAAAAGATAAAGGGATGAGGATGTTTTCGATGAGCGGGCGGAGGTGGCGATTCGCCTGCATGTTCCATGCCCGGTACGCTTGAACGCTGGCGATCTTCTCAGACAGTACGGGTGGATTGTCTACCAGAGTGGCAATTAAACGCTGCTGATCCGGCGGCTCCAGGCACACCCAACCCAGATTGTGCCGTTCGAGAAACTTGAGATTAGGCGTCTCCTGACCAGGGATAAAAGCTGTTGCGAGAAAAGGTTTTCCCAGCCTGACTGCTTCGGATATAAAGTTCGGACCCGCCTTGCCGGCGACGATATCGGCAGCAGCCATGTAAGAGGCAATGTTCCTCGTAAAGGGGAGAACACTCAGGTGATCGATGCCTGAAAAGCGGGAGGTCAGTTGTTTGTTTGTGCCCACGGCTAAGATGATCTGGATGGGCCTGTCCGGAGCCAGCATGCTTTTCACAGTTTGATCGATACCAGCAGCTCCTTCTGCACCTCCCTGGAGAAATACGGTAAACCTGGCCGGGTCGAAGCCAAGGGCAGTCAATGTTGCGGTCCTTTTTGCACTGTAGTCCTGTAAAAACTGCGCGCGCACCGGCATACCGGTGAGGTGCAGGCGGCTCTCATCGATGCCTCGCGCTCGGGCCTGGGCCAGTATTTCGTGTGTCGGGACGAGATAGGCATGAGCGTTCTTCACGGTTAACCAGGTGGAATGAACCTCTTCCAGTTCGCTCAACTGAAACACGAGCGGCAGGCCAGGGGCAGTGTGCTCGATAGCCTGGGCAACCTCGTAGGACAATAAGGTATGGGTGGTTATGATGAGTTGAGGCCGCTCGCGTTTGATAAGAGCGCTGAGCCGATCCCGGAGCAGCAGCGTGAGCATTTTATGCACGCGCAGCGCGGACGCCTGATTATCGCTGTAGCGGTACTCAAGCCCCCACAGTTTGAGAAAGTGCCGGCCGACGAAGGTATAGTAGCGATGGAAGATACGGGGATTAGGATCCACGATGCCGGTTTCGTAGTTCTGACCGAGAGCATCCTGTAAAGCGAGGGCCAGGCTGAGGTGGCCGCCGCCGGTGAGAGATGTGAGGATTAATACTTTCGGCCTGGAGGATTTCAATTTTCATTACTCCACAGGGATCACGCGGCGGCGACTCCAGCGAATGATGCGGTCTGCTACCCAGGGTAACACATGCTCTCCTGCCATGATAGGACGATAGTAGGCTGGGACGACAACCTCGCGGCGCGGGTGGATTGCCAGGTTGGTGATCGCCTTCGCCACTATCTCTGGTCCCGGCATGGGCAGGCGCATATGCCTGTTCATGGGAGTGCTGACAAAACCGGGTGAGACGATAGCGGCCGAGACACCGCTGCCGAGGAGTTCGCGGTGCAGCGAAAGGGAGAAGCCGCGCAGGCCGAATTTTGTGGCGCAGTAGAGGGGATCGACGGGGATATGTGCCGCCACGGAGGCGACGGAGATGATGACGCCATGGTGTCGCTCCAGCATGCCCGGCAGCACTGCATGCGTTAACAGGATCGCGCCGAGCAGGTTCACATCGACTATATGCTCGATCTGCTCGGTCGAGATGTCTTGAAAAGACTGCCGCCAGGCCATGCCCGCGTTGTTCACCAGCACATCCACCTGCCCGAACATCTCCAGCGTGCGCTCCGTCAAGCGCTGTACCTGCGCTGCATCTGTCACATCCGTGGGGACGGCCACGGCATGATAGCCGGCAACGTTGATGGCATTGGCTTTCGCCTCCAGTTCCTGTACGCGCCGCGCCGCCAGCACCAGGCAGGCTCCCCGCCGGGCAAGTTCCCATGCTGTGGCCGCGCCTATGCCCGAACTGGCTCCCGTGATGATGACTATTTTCCCCTCCAGCGCAGGAGACCGGGCGCCCGGTTCTTTCTGATCTCTATTCTCTCTTGCCAGTTTCATCTGTCTCCCTCTCTTCTTTCCCCAGCTGGTATCCACCGCCAGTATACGACACGCACAGAGGTCAGTGCTAATGCTGCTGTCCTCGCTTGCACTGCAAGGGCAGCCACGTATCCAGGAGCGGGCTGCACGCTATAAATAGGTCCGTATAGAGACCGAGATGTATTCTCCGGTGACAGCAGTCCCTGGCTCTCAGCACCGGCCAGGCCCAGGCCGCTGGCCTTGAGATAGGCTTCCAAGCGGGTCCAGTAGATGAAGAATTGCTCGTACATCCTGTCCGGGGGCAGGTCGCGCAGGGCTTCTCTTTCCTTCACAGAGAAGTAACGCCCGGCAATCTGTTCTGCCTCCGCAACGGGGCGCACGTACTCGATATCCACACCAACCTCCCGGTCTTGCGCAAACGCGAAGAGGGCGAGTTCATGGGAGTGAGACACGTTAAAGCGAGGCGTGTAAGCGCCGGGCATTTCCGCGAGAAGCAGTTTTCCATAAGGGCCAGAGCGAAATCGCAGGCCTCCCAGCTCAACGCCCAGGTAATCGCCCAGTAGTAACCTGAGAAGGCCGCGCCTGATGATAAAGTGCTTCCTATCGCGAGTGAAGCGGTAGCGCTGTCCCCGCGAGCGCTCGTCGAGCGAAAGCGTTTGCTCGAGATCTGCAACATGTTCAGGCCGCTGGTCCAGGGAAGCGCACCATACATGTATTTCATCACGCGGCAAGACCAGGTGTGCCGGTGGCAGGCTCCACGTACAATTTGGTAGTTTCATCCGCGCAGGTCCTTGCGTTAGAAGTGGTAGGTAGCGCAGCCTACCTGTATGCCCGCGCCGACGGCAATAATGAGCCCGACATCACCAGGCTGCACCAGGTTTTGCTCGCGCACTTGCCCTAACGCATAGGGCAGCGATGAAGTGAAAAGATCGCCTTCATTACGCACAGCATCTACAAACCTGTTCCTGTCGACCCCCAGGTCATCGCTCAAGCGGTCAATAAAGGTCGAGGAGATTTGCGGCGGCAGAATCACCTTGACCCGGGAAAGATCCAATTGCTCTATATCGAGCAACTCCTCGATCGCGTCACGAATGCACTGCAAGTAGCGGGCTTCGATATGCGGGTCTTTTTCGAAATGCATGCTCGTTTTCCCATCGCTCACCAGGGTAGAAGCCGTGAATGCCTCGATATAATCGGGAAAATACTTGAAGACGAAGTCGCCAAATCCCGTCTTACCGTCAGCGCTCTGGTCCAGGATGAGTGCCGAACCTGTCTCCTGCAAGCCACGCAGCTCCGTGGGAAGGACCTTCAGGTTGTTTTCGATCTCCGCAGTAACGATCATAGCGCTCTTCATCTTTTGCGCCTGGATCATGCCCGTGACGACCTGGCAGGCATTGAGAAAACCGATGGCTCCATTAAAAAGGTCAAACGCGAACGTCTTCTTTTCCAGTTGCGAATCGATGGTATCGTTCATCTCCAGCTCACCTGCGACCATGGAGGCAAGCGCCGGTTCGCACAAATAGTCGTCCCGGTACACACCGGCGTAGATAAGGAGGTTAATATCGCTCCGGCTATAGGAAGATTTTTCCAGGCAGTCCTCTGCGGCAGCTGCCGCGAGTTCCAGGGCCTCTTTCCCCACCTGAGCCGGAAGCGTGCCTATACTCTCTACGCGCACTCTGCGCGCGTTGGTGGGAGCAGGATGCAGGACAACCGATGTTTTCGGGTCAGTTCTCGCCGGCACTTTAGTAGATTGTCGACTGTTCGATGCCGCGCGGCGCAGCCGGTCCGGCAGGTCATCAAGGGTGTAGAGAGCAGTGCCGATGGTAGCACCGGAACCGGTGATGCCGAAGATCACGTTCTCGCCCGACTTAATGGTATTAGCGAGAATGCTATCCATGAGGGCGACAAAGTGGGTCGTAGTGGCGGTGTTGCCACGGTCGGTAATGTTGTTGATGACGTTCTCCTGGTTGCAGATCTCCTTCTTGAAATAGCTGTTGATCTCGCGGGCGGCATCGTTCAGGGTCATTCTCGAGGTCTGGTGCATAATAATGTGCTGGAACGCCTCTGGAGGCCAGCCGGAACGTTCGAGCGTATAGGCCGCGTGGGAAACCGCTTGCTGGATATTGACGGCGGAAACTTTGACCGAATCCGTGTACATGATGGCGCCGCCATGCTCTTTATCCGTAGCCTTGGCGATGCAGTAGTCGGAGTAGCGGCCAAGCGTGTACAGCTCGAGCTCGTGGAAGCCAACCCTGTTGCCTGCTGCCTGCTCCAGGATAATGGCAGCACCTGCATCCCCGACAGTTAAACAGGCAAGGCGCGAATCCAGGTAGTTCTCGATTTCCTTCTGCGCGGTCTTCGTGAGATGCGTAGTGTACTCGCCGCTGACAACCATGCCACGACGAATCAGCCCGGCCTTGAGGAAGGCGTCGATGATGCTGATGGCGGTAAACATGCCCGTGCAGGCGTTAGAGACATCGAAGACCAGGGCGTTCGTAAAGCCAAAGTGCTGCTTCAGGCGCATGGATGTGCTCGGTTCAAACGGGACGTAGAAGTTCGGGCCATCGCAGCGCGAGATGTTGGAACAGATCAGCAGGTCGATATCCTCTGGATAATAGCGGGAATTGGCGAGGCAGTTTGCGACTGCCTGCTTTGCCAGGTCAATGGAGAACTCGGTTTCCCCGGCCATGCGCCTGGTATTGATGCCGGTAAGCTGCTCCAGTGGGAAATTGACCGGTTTGTAGCACTGCTGCAACACCTCCCGGGTGGAGACGGCTTTGGGCGGCAGGTAGACGGCCATGCTCTCTATGACGGTGTTGCCCATGCCCGCTTGAGGAGACTGTGGGATGATAGAGCCATCTGGCTGTGGGTTGGGAACGCCGTTGTTCTCGCCTTGTTCCCTGGATAGAACGGGGGACGGATGCGCTGTTGCGACAGGAGTTGCCACGGCTGCCAGTTCCGCGATAGTCTGGTGTTCGAACAACAATTCCGGGGTGAGCTGCAAGCCGGACTCGCCGGCCTGGGTAATGATCTGCAGGCTCTGGATGGAGGCCCCGCCAAGGTCGAAGAAATTATCATGGATACCGACCCGGTCGATGCCGAGCACATGGGTCCAGATCTTAGCCAGCATTTCCTCCGCGTGGTTGCGAGGCCCCACAAAAGCCGTTTCCAGTTGGGGCCGCGTCAGATCGGGAGCAGGCAGCGCTCGCCGGTTCACCTTGCCGTTGGGCATGAGAGGCAAAGCCTCCAGGGAGACAAAGGCCGCCGGAATCATGTAGTGCGGGAGCTTCTCCTTGAGGTAGGCGCGCAATTCTTCGACCGGCGGCGCGGCCACCCCCGGGGAAGGAACGAGATATGCCACGAGGCGTTTATTGCCGGGTGTGTCCTCGCGGGCCAGGACGACGACCTCCTTGATGGCGGGATGCTGGGCCAGCACTACCTCAATCTCGCCGAGCTCGATGCGGAAGCCGCGTATCTTGACCTGGTGGTCGATGCGGCCGAGGAATTCGATGGCGCCATCGGGCCGGTAACGCGCCAGGTCGGCCGTTCTGAAGAGGCGCGCGCCCAGGTCGCTACTGAAGGGATCGGGCACAAACTTTTCAGCGGTGAGTTCGGGACGGTTGAAGTAGCCGCGAGCGACACCAGTGCCGCCGATATACAATTCGCCGGGCACGCCGATGGGCACGGGGCGCATTGACCGGTCCAGAATATACATCTGCGTATTGGCAATAGGGCGGCCAATCGATACCATCCTGCCGGGCTGGCACTGCCAGTAGGTGACGTCGATCGCCGCCTCCGTTGGACCATAGAGGTTGTGCAGCGCCGTCTCAGCGGCATCGAAGTGGGTGAAGAAGAGCTCTTGCAGTTCGAATGGGAGCGCCTCGCCGCTGCAAAACACCCGCTTCAGGGATTTGCAGCGCTCAAGGCCCTGATCTGAAAGGAAGACCTGAAGCATCGATGGAACGAAGTGGAGGGTCGTGATCTGCTGCTCTGCGATCAGAGAGATAAGGTAACTGGAGTCCTGGTGTCCACCGGGCCGGGCCACTACCAGGCAGGCTCCCGTCATCAAGGGCCAGAAAAACTCCCAGACCGAGACATCGAAACTGAAAGGAGTTTTCTGCATGACGCGGTCTGCCTGCGTCAATTGATAGGCCTGCTGCATCCAGTACAGGCGATTACAGAGGCCTTTATGACTATTCATGACCCCCTTGGGTTTGCCCGTGGAGCCCGAAGTGTAGATCATGTAGGCCAGATTGCCGGGTTGAACGGCGCTTATGGGATTTTCCTCAAAATTCCCGGCAGAGCCATACTCGCCAGCATCCAGGCAGAAGATCCGCGTGCCATCACCCGGCAATAGCTCCAGCAGGCGTGCCTGGGTGAGCAGGACCGGCATTTGAGCATCCTGGATCATGTAGTCAAGCCGCTCGCGCGGGTAGGTAGGGTCCAGTGGAACATAGGCCCCACCGGCCTTGAGGATGGCGAGGAGAGCGATGACCATCTCCAGAGAGCGCTCCATGCACACACCCACCAGCACATCCGGGCCTACGCCCGACGCCTGCAAGGTATGGGCCAGCGCGTTGGCGCGGCGGTTTAGCTCGCTATAGGTGAGTTTTTGATCTTCAAATACGACGGCTTCGGCTTCAGGCGTGCGCTGCGCTTGCTCTTCGATCAACTGGTGGACGCACATGTGCTCCGGAAAGTCGCTGCGAGTATCGTTCCACGTGACCAGGAGCTGGTGCTGCTCTGCCCCGGTGAGCAAGGGCAGATCCGAAAGCCGCTGTCCAGGGTTTGCCACAATGCCCGCCAGCAGGGTACGAAAATGCTGCTCCATGCGAGCGATGGTGGAAGCGTCGAAGAGGTCCACGTTGTAGCTCAGGTCGGCAGAGAGCGACCCACGGACCTCGGACATGTGCAGCGTCAGGTCGAAGGCCGATCCCTGCTGCGTCACCAGAAAGGGCTCCAGTTTGAGGGTTTCCTGGTCCAGGCGCGCATTCTCCTGGTCCTGCAATATGCCTGGCCTGTCCCATACGAACACGACCTGGAATATGGGCGAATAGCTGGCATCGCGCTTTGGCTGCAGCCGCTCTACAAGAAGCGGGAAAGGATAGTCCTGGTGCTCAAGCGCTGCTATGACTGTGCGCCTGACCCTGCCCAGCAGCTCTTTAAAGGTGGGATTGCCGGAGAGGTTAGTACGCAGGACAACGGGGTTCGCCAGGTAGCCGACGACACGCTCCAGTTCAGAGCGGCTGCGGCCTACCATGGGGGTACCTACGAGGATATCGTCCTGGTCGGTGTAGCGAAGCAGCAACACCTGGAACGCTGCCAGCAGCAGCATGTACAGCGTTACCTTCTCGGCGCCGGCAAGAGCTTTCAGTTGTTTAGATAATTCCTCGCCCAGTTCAAAGGCATGTGAGGCGCCGCGATACGTCTGGACTGGTGGGCGTGGGCGATCAAGCGGTAGATTCAACAGGGACAATTCGCCGGCCAGCTCCTGCTGCCAGTGGGTCCACAGCCGCTCACCCTCGGGGCCGGCCAGTAGTTCAGCCTGCCAGCGGATATAGTCCGTATATTGTGGGACGCGTTGCGAGAGCATGGCCTGCATGGCATCGGTGAGGGGTGCGTCCGCCTCTTTCGCGTAGAGCACGCATATTTCGGTGACGAGGAGATCGAGCGACCAGAAGTCGACGGCGATATGGTGGGCTGTCATAACAAGCATGTAATCCTGGCCGGCCAGCGCGAACAATTTGAAGCGCAGGACAGGTCCATGTTCCAGGTCGAATGGGCGATCCCCTTCTGCCTGTAGTTCCTGCTCCAGGCGTTCGCGGCTCCAGGTCGAGGCCTCAATTAGCTCGACCGGCACTTTTTGCCCAGGGTGAAAGTGTTGAACGGGCTCGCCGTTGCGCATAGTGAAGGTTGCCGATAGGATGGGATGGCGCTGCACAAGCGCCTGAGCCGACCGCTGCAGGGCCGCAACATCTAAGGGGGGGCGAATGCGCGCGGTATAAAAGAGGTTGTATGCTACGCTTGCCGGCGCCAGTCGATGCAGGAACCACAAAGCTCGCTGACCATGGGAAAGGGTGGAGATAGAAGGGTCCCCATTAGAACCAGCAGCGGGCGTTTCACCGCTCGCACGCCCTGCCGCTTGCGTCCCCGCTTTTTTACGCAGGAGCTGCGCGAGATATGCCCGTTTTTCCTCGGGCGATAGATCAGCAATGCTTCTGGGTGTCTCGCTCATTTTTCTGTCTCCTCTTCTAACATTTTACTGAGCAATGAGTCCACTTCCTCATCCGAGAGTTGATCCAGTCCTGCCAACAATTGCGCGGCATTATGCTGGCTGCTCCCATTCGTCTTATTGCCCCGTGATGCATGATCGTCGTAGAGGTGGATAGCCTCTCCCCCAGATGGAAGCTCCTCGTGGCCGTCCACGTTCTCAGGTGAGAGCTGGCCCAGGAGCGCCTCTACCTCCTCGTCCGACAGTTGGTCAAGTTGTTCCAGTAACTGCGCTGCATCGCGCTGGCTGATTTCGTCTGGTGCAAAGGGGCTGCCATTCCCCTGGCGCTGTGTATCTAGCGGCAAGGCAGAGGACGCCTGCGGCCGCCCGGCCTGGCTGCCTGTCAACTGCTCGAGCAATTGAGCTGAGAACTGGGCGATGGTGGGCTCCTGCAGGAAAATCGTTATGGGAACCTCCACGTTCAGTTCTGCTTCGATCCAGTTTTTGAGCTCTACGGCCGTCAGTGAGTCGAGCCCCAGACTATTGAGCGGCTGCTGTGCATCCAGCCTGGATGATGATATTTTCAGTGCCGCAGCTATTTTTCCGAGGATATAGTACTCCAGCAGCCGCTGGCGTTCCAGCGGCTCGACTGCGAAAAGCGACTCGCGAATATGCTTGCCATTCTCCGGCGGGGCCTCGAGCGAAACGTCTTCCAGTTCTCTCGCGAGGGATGGCCCTTCACCCAGCGTCCACTGCTTCACCACATCGAGGGTGCTGGCCAGAAAGGCCTGTCGCGAGGCATTCCGTTGAAGCTTGCCGCTGGAGGTCTTGAGAATGCTGCCGGTCTTCACCAGTACAATGGCATAGACCTGCAGCTCGTGGTGTTCTGCCACGGCCTGGCGCATAGTCTCAAACACCTCGTCCAGGTTCACATGCCGGTAATGGCGCTCCACCTCCTGGACAATCACCAGTTGCTCTTCACTCATTGCATCAATCGAGAACGCTACGCCGCTCCCGGGCCGCAGCACCGGGTGGCTCTGTTCCACCGTCAGTTCGATGTCCTGGGGATAATGGTTGCGGCCACGTATGATAATCAGGTCCTTGAGGCGTCCGGTGACAAATAGCTCACCGTCGTACATAAACCCCAGGTCGCCGGTGCGCAAGAAGGGGCCCTCTCCTGTATCTGCCAGGTGTGCCCGGAACGTGTATAGTGTTTCAGCGGGTTTTTGCCAGTAGCCCTGGGCGATGCTGGGGCCGGAGACCCAGATTTCGCCTACCTGGTCAGGCTGGCAGGGGACGCAGGTATCAGGATTGACGATAATAACCTCCTGTCCCTGCGGTACGCGCCCGGAACTCACGAACGTGCGCGTGCTCTCTTCATCATCAGAGGCTGTGGGTTCGACGATGACGACGCGGTTCTCTTCGAGCGCTGACACCTGTACCGTCTGGCTGGTTGACACGGCGCCTGCCTGCACACCGCTAACCATGAGGGAGGCTTCGGCGAGCCCATAGCAAGGGTGGAATGCCTCCCAGCGGAACCCACAGGGAGCAAAGGCCTGCGCGAAGCGCTCCATGGTTTCCTGGCGTACCGGTTCGGCGCCGTTGAAGGCGATGTCCCAGTTAGTCAGGTCGAGCGTTTCCTTCTGCTCGGGCGTGATCTTACGGACGCAGAGGTCATAGGCGAAGTTCGGCGCGCCAGAGACGACGTGAGCCCCGGCATTAGAAATGGCTCGCAGCCAGCGTATGGGGCGCTGCAGGAAGGCCACCGGCGACATGATGGTGCTCTGCACGCCGGAGTAGAGGGCCTGGATAGTCATGCCGATCAGGCCCATATCGTGGTAGAGTGGCAGCCAGCTCAAGCCCTGATAGTGGGGTTTGATGCCGAAATGGTGGTAGATAAGCGCCCCGTTATGCAGGAGATTACCGTGGGTGAGCATTACGCCCTTTGGCATGCCCGTGGACCCGGAGGTGTACTGGAGAAAGGCCAGCGTGTTGCCATCCACTACGGGGTCCTGCCAGTCCTGCGCCAGGGCGGGGTTGATGGTGTCTGTGCTGATCAGCGGCGCGATCTCCATATCCTGTGCCTGGGCGAACAGACTCTCGACCATCGATGAAAGCGCCTCAGTGGTAAGCACTACTGAAGGCTGCACGTCATTCATGATGACGTGCAATTTCGCCAGGCTGCGCCTGGTGCGGGTCTGGGGAGGATAGGTAGGAACGGCGATCAGTCCTCCATAGAGACATCCAAAGAAAGCAATAATGAACTCAAGGTCTGAAGGATAGACGAGCAGGGCACGCGATCCGCGTTCTGCTCGCTGCTGGAGCAGGGCGCCCATAGCACGGGCTTTACGGTCCAGCTCTTCATACGTGAGATGAACTCCCTCTACTTCTCCATCAATAAGGAAGGTGTACGCCCTTCTTTCGGGTTGTTGGAGTGCTCTGCGCGACAGGAGTTCTAGCAGGGTGGAAGATTCAAAGGCTGAGTCTGAATGGTGTGTGCTCAATGGTTAACACTATCCCTATGTTACTTAAAATACTGGGTGTGAATGCCGCTTCGCAAAATACCGATGCGACCGGGGCCCGGTCATCCGTAACCAGGCCCCGGCAGGGCCGCTTGAGCGAGCCCGCTTACCTGACATTCAGCACTGGTATTTTCGAGACTGTCCAGCGGTCGTTGGGGCTGGCCACCTCGAACTGTACCATCGAGATCGCATCTGTGGGACAACGGACAATACAGAGGCCACAACGGATACATTTCTCCTCGTCGATGATCATATCGGCGCCACCGCGCCAGGTTTCTGTACCGGTGTGCATCGGATCGCCCTTGACCACGCGAGAAAGGCCTTCCATGCTGATGCAGTCGTAAGGGCAGATATCCACGCAGCCGGAGCAGAGAATACAGATTGACGGGTCAATCATGATATTCAACTGGCATTGCAGGCAACGGCGGGCCTGCACGACGGCCTCTTCAGCCGTGTAGCCAGTCTCCGTCTCGCGCGTGTTGCTGTAACGCTGCTTCTTGGGCAGGGAAGGAATGTTTGCGAACGGGATGGACTCGTAGTCATCAACCATGCCGCGACGATAATCGGGCAGCTCTACTTCTTCAGCCGGTTCGGCGGGCTTGTCAACACCACCAAGGTAACGGTTGATGGCGGTGGCGGCATCACGTCCATCGCCGATGGCGGAGATGAGATTGCGCGAGCCATCGACGAAGTCGCCGCCTGCGAAGAGGCCGGGGTAGCTGGTCATCCAGGTCTCGCGGTCCACCAGCGGAATGCCGTACCTGTCTAGCTCCAGCTTGAGTTCGCCGGCCTGTATCCAGCTCGGGTCACTATCCTGACCGAAGGCGGCAATGACGGTATCCACCTCGATCTCAAACTCGGTACCCGGGATGGGGATCGGGCGGCGCCGGCCACCCGCGTCGGGGTCGCCCAGCTTGCAGCGTACAAAACGCACGCCGCTGGCATGTACCCCATCCGTGCTGGTAACAGCCGTTTGGAAGACCAGGTACTGAAATTCGACGTCCTCTTCCATGGCCTCGTTGACTTCATACTCGTCGGAAGGCATTTCTTCCTTGGAGCGGCGGTACATGACGTAGACCTTCTCGGCACCGAAGCGGATGGAGGTGCGGCAGCAGTCCATCGCGGTGAAGCCAGAACCGAGCACAGCAACGCGCTTGCCTATGTAGGCAGGCTCGCCGTAGTTGGTTTTGGCCAGCAGGCGAATGCCGTCCATGACGCCTTTGAGGTCCGCGCCCGGGATGATTTTGTTATCCGGGCCGCTCATGGGCTTTGGGCGGTAGCAGCCAGCAGCGATGTAGACGGCGTCGTATTGTTTCAGCAGGTCGGTGAGCAGGACATCGCGTCCCACGCGGGTGTTGTAGCGGACCTCGACGCCGATGTCGGCCATGTACTCGTCGCACTCTTCGCGTGTGACGTTGCGCGGCAGGCGCCAGATGGGAATGCCGTTGACCATGACGCCGCCGCCGGTGGGATAGTCGTCATAAATAGTGACCGGGTAGCCCATCTCGCGCAGGTCGCGGGCAGCGGCTAAACCGGCGGAGCCGGCGCCGATGACGGCGACTTTTTTATCCTTTGTCACCGGTGGCTGTTCGGCATGGTGGCGATACTCGCGATGGTCGGAGGCGGCACGTTTCAGCCAGCAAATGGCGATGGGTTTGCCATCGATTTTATTGCGGCGGCAGACCGGTTCACAAGGACGGGCGCAGGTGCGACCGAGCACACCAGGCACGACGTTGGCCTGGCGGTTCAGCAGGTACGCCTCGTCGAAACGAGCCTGTGAAATCAAGCCGATATACGTAGCAACATCGGTATGAGCCGGACAGCCCACCTGGCAGGGTATGTTCGTCTGGTACCAGTCAGGGTTGGCAGTGACCGATTGGTATCGTTCTCCCAACTCACTATCGGGATCAATCATGGGAAAAGGTCCTTTCCTGAGCGTCCGGCGCACTGCCGCGAGGAATCGGTCTCCGGGAGAGACAGAGACAACACCCCGCGCGAGGATGTACCTCCAGTTTCATAGTGCGCCGGGCAGGGATGATAGTACCGGCTAGAGCCGTAGTAATTGTTCCTTTTTAGCTTTCCCCACAACAAGAGGCCTCCTGCTTCCCCAACAGGGTGCTTTTATTATCTCCTGGTCTATCTGTAGGGAATATACCATACCTATGCATTTTCTTCCCAAATTATAGCATACGTGCTATAAGGGAACAAGGTTAGGGGTGGGCCAAAGGGGAGCTTATTTCTTGCGGGCAACCAGACGAGTAAAGCCTAATGTAACTGAAATTCCTTTACCAGAAAAATGGAACTGATGGCTTTCCCACAGCCCAGGTCCATCACCCGCATGCCAGGCTGTAGTTCTATTACCTGGCAGAGCGCTTCGGCCAGCCACACGGCATTCGGCCCCATGGTGTTTTCGAGCATCCACTGCGCATCGTAGGAGGCCGAGCGTGGGAAGTCGTCAAGGGTGAGCAGAGCCGCGAGTTCTGCTTTTGTGTGCTTCATCTATTAGTCCTTGCTTATTCTTGCTCTCGAACGCCCAACGTATCCCATCTGGTGTACAGGTGAGGTAACGTACACCGCTCATCTGCCCCGTTAGATCTTCAACCTGCCTATGAGGAGCAGCGATAAAAGAGGAGAGGACCTCCCGTTTTGTTACGTCCCACAAGCGGACTCGTCGTCGGCAGCTTCCCCGAGCGGCAGTTGGCTCGTTGGCTCAAGAGGAGCCCAGGACCGAAAGGCGCAGCTGGCGGAGGCGCGCGGGGTCGGCGACCGCGTCGATTCCGACGATCTTGCCGTGTCTGATCGTGAGACCCAGGACGAGGAACAGCCGACCATGCCGGGCCACAACGAGTCCCACGGCTCCGTTCACGAGAGCTGGTCGTGCTCCCTGAGCACGTCCCGAGAACTGCCTGGCCACGGAAGCGGCACCACGGACCTCCCTTGACGCGCCCGCGGACACAGCTGTGCGGTCGGCTCGGAACACGACGTCCGGGTCGAGCACGGCGAGCAGCGCGTCGAAGGAACCTTCGCGCGAGGCGGCAAGGAAGGCGTCGACCACTGCTCGCTGGGAGGTGAGATCGGCGTCCTGAACCCTGGCAGCTCCTTGCACCCGGCGGCGTGCGCGGCTGGCGAGCTGCCTTGTCGCGGTCTCTGAGCGTTCCACGATGGGAGCGATCTCGTCGAAGGGCATGGCGAATACGTCGTGCAGCACGAAGGCGAGGCGCTCGGCGGGAGAAAGCGTGTCGAGGACCACGAGCAGCGCGAGACCGACCGAGTCGGAAAGCTCCGCTTCATGCTCGGGGTCAATCCCGCCCTCACGAGCCGTGACGGGCTCGGATACGGACGCATCCAGGGACTCCTCGCGCCGCGAGTTGCGCGAGCGCAGCATGTCGAGGCAGATCCGCGCGACCACCGTGGTCAGCCATCCGCCCAGGTTAAGGACGCCGCTCGTGTCGGAGCGGCTGAGGTGGAGCCAGGACTCCTGTACGGCGTCATCTGCCTCGGAGAGCGAGCCAAGCATCCGGTAGGCCACCGCCCGCAGGTGGCTCCGGTTGGCCTCGAATTGCTCCGCCAGCCAGTCGTGATCGTTCATCAGTTATATTCCTTTACTTTGTTCTCTCATAGGAGTGACGAGCGAGACTCAATTTCGTCCATCGGTCACATTCTTTCGTCGCGTTCCGTCATTGTAGTGACGAGGGAAACCCACCTGATGTGACAGGGAGACGAACTCCCATTGAAGCGCAGGATGGGCGACCCCGTCAAGATCAAACCTAAAAGTCTAGAAATTGGTGATGTCTTTGCCTGGATGTGAGAGCATCCTGGTGAAGTTCCGACACCTGGAGGAGATGTATCATGCAAACACGAATGAGCAACCCAGCAACGATCCTTCCTGACGCCACAAATGCCATACAAGCCCTGCTCAAGGCCACGAGAAAGGGCGGCGTGCCGTCGGCGACGCTTGAGCTTGTCCACCTGCGCGCGAGCCAGATCAATGGCTGTGCGTTGACTCGGGCGCACGCAGCGCCAAGAAGGCAGGCGAAACAGACGAGCGGCTCTTCGCCGTGGCGGCCTGGCGGGGGGCACCCTACTTCACCGACGCCGAACGTGCCGCCCTCGCGCTCACCGAGGCCGTCACCCGGCTTGCCGACCGGGCCGACCCGGTCCCAGACTCGATCTGGGACGAGGCCGCCCGGCACTACGACGAGCAGGGACTCGCGGCCTTGATCCTCATGATCGCCACAACCAACCTCTTCAACCGCCTCAATGCCACCACCAGGCAGGTGGCCCACCAGGCAGGTGGCAGGCAGCCAGAGTTGGTAGCTCCTGATCCGAGATGCTCAGGCTCTGGGGGTGGATAACACAACCCAAGAAAAACCAATTGCAATTTGCGCCTTGCCCATGGTGACCAGAGAGGCTTGCTACCTCGACAATCGATTACTGCTATGCTAGACTTGTTTCAGAAAGAACAGCAAACAATAGAAGTTCGGTAAGCGAGGGATTGTGCAGCTATGTCTGATACTCATGACACGCTCCCTTCGGGGCCGCGTACTGTTCGCGCGCCGCGTGGAACGCGGATTTCGTGTAAAAGCTGGCAGCAGGAAGCTGCCCTGCGCATGCTGATGAATAACCTGGACCCCGACGTGGCCGAGCGTCCGAATGACCTGGTGGTCTACGGCGGTTCGGGCCGCGCCGCGCGTTCCTGGGCCGCTTTTGATGCCCTGGTGCGCTCGCTGCGCAGCCTGGGGAACGATGAGACGCTGCTGGTGCAATCGGGCAAGCCGGTGGGTATTTTTCGCACGCACCCGGAGGCGCCGCGCGTGCTGATTGCTAACTCGAACCTGGTGCCACACTGGGGTACGTGGGACGAGTTTCGCCGCCTGGAGGCGCTGGGCCTGACGATGTATGGGCAGATGACCGCCGGCTCGTGGATTTATATCGGCTCGCAAGGCATTGTGCAGGGCACATATGAGACCTTCGCGGAGGCAGCACGCAAGCAGTATGGTGGCTCGCTCAAGGGCAAATTTGTCCTCACGGCCGGCCTGGGTGGCATGGGCGGCGCACAACCTGCATCGCTCAAATGCTGCTCAATGATTCCAATCAGGTCTTCAACCTTTTCCGATAGTATCCATAGCGCATAAAGAGGCGCGTCACTTCTGGAGGTGTTGCTATCGGCTTTTTTAATATACTCCAGCGTGGTCTCATAGTCCCTGAACAGGTATTGCCTATCCAGTTTGGGAACAAGGTCGCTATAGCATACGGTCGGACATAGATCATCGTTGGATGGTATTTCCCTTTTTACATGCATCAGCTCTGCCTGCCGCTGTATGGAATGCCACGTTCTGTTCGGCAGCAGTTTCAATATCTCCAGGCGCGGCGAGCGAGGGTAATGCTGTTTGAGCAGCTCCTTTTCCTTCTCGCTGAACAGATATATCCCACTCCGGCCAGGCATGGCTTTCCAGAGGTAGGCAATATCCAGGCGCGGCGATATGGCGTCGAGCCAGTCAATCGACAGGCGTATCCAGTGGGGCGAAACGACCTCGACTTCTATCCGGTTGATGAGCAGGCTGAACGCTCTCTGCCTCTGGGCTAAGTCAAACGTGGGCCATACAGCTTCAAAATTTCCCAACAAGCAGTGCAATTGCTCGATTTCTTCGGGGCTGTCAACAATGCCTAATTTTTCTTTTTTGGCTTCCAGGGATTTCTGGCGTGCCAGCAAATCCCGCTCTTCTTCTTCCAACATGGCATACATGGGATCGTCCACGCTGGTCTTCATGCGCTTTTTCGCGTTTTCGACCAGTTGGGTTTTGATGCCTTCAATCTGCTGGTGAATGCTGACAAAATCCTCGGACTGCTGGTCATACACCTGTTCCAGCGTCGCCTTGACTTTATCTTTCATTTGCCTGTCGGCTTTTTCAAGCGCCTTCAGGCGCTCAATCACGATGGCATCAAACGGCACGCCCGGAATGCTTAAGAATTTATCCGTCACCATGCCATCCGGCTGCCTGCTGTGTCCATAATAGTAAAATTTGGATCGATGCTCGTCCACGGATATAAATGCCGTTCTGTCAGGCGCTGGCGGCCTGACGGCAAGCCTGCCGTGAAACAGCAAATCCGGCGGCGTTTCGCGGGTTCTTCGGATGCGCTTTACCCCTCTCCCATTGTCCACGGGTTCGCCGTCCAGCGTATAGCCTTTGAGCGCTGCGAACCCTTCGGCAAACAGGGCGTAGTCCAGGACAGCGGGATGATTGTCGATAATCGTATCCGGCTTATCTTCGTCCGGCTGCCACCAGCCTATCAGCATTTCGTTGGTCAGCCAGTCCTTTATAGTCTCAGGGTCACGCGGCTTATATCCCACATTGGGTATATGGTGTACCATTGCCTTGAACATATACCGTTCTTTGTCTTCCTCCGGTATTTCTGGGAAAAGGAAAGCCTTCCTGGCGACTTCCCGGTTTAATTTTCCCATATCCCAGCTTAGCGCCTGCGCCCTAAGCGCGAGTTTGCGCATTTCTTTCGCCCAGGGTTCATAGATGACGATAATCTGGTCTTGCTTCTTTCCCTTTACCGCGAGGCCAGGAGGCAACGCCCGCCCGTCATATCCCCCTTTATCCGCCTTGTTCTGCTGGCAGCGGTGCATATGTTTCACATGCCCTTCGATGTAGCCATATGCTTCCCGCATCTTGTCCTGAAACGCGCATAAATCCCGGTATATAGTGAAGTCATATATTCTGGTTCTCTCATCGCTAGCGGCAGAAGATATAGGCGGCACAATGACTTTAATCTTCTTTTCTTCGGCCAGCTTGGTGAAAGCGCCCACCTGATCCATATGTTTGTTACGGAAAAGCCTGTCTTCTCTCGCAAGGACGACGGTTCCTATTATCCACCTGTTCATATCCTGATAAAGGCGGTCGAGTTCCTTTCTCTGGTCAATACGTTTTTGCCCGGATACTCCAGCACCTTCATCGTATAAACGCACATCCGGCTCGTCATCGCCATACAGCAGCTTGCCATAGTCTTGCAGCCCTAGTTGCGTTTCCCTGCTTTCCGCCTGCGCCGTATCCGCCCCGGTTTTTGATTGTCTCACTAATACGGCAGTGGCCCGTTTCCTATCGATATCTGGCAACGCTCCGGTATAGCTATTAGGGCGGGCTTCTGCCTGGCGAAGTTTGAATGCTCTGGGTTCCGGCATTCGTTTGTTTCCTTTCTCGTAAGTCAAAGCGACGGTGGATACAGTCGGCATATCCTTACGCATAACTATACCATACAATGTATATAATTTGCTAATGGATGCATTGACATTACCATAGTATGATGGCATACTAGAGAAGGCCGAATTTATTTATTGGAGTGCTTAACCTATGACTCTGAACGATTATAGGATTAAGCTTGGATGGTCGAGAGCACAGCTTGCACGTGAAGCAGGTATTGATGTAAGAACAGTGCGTGAAGCTATCTCAGGAAAGCCGATCTACACGGCGACCGCCGGAAAGATTGCGAAGGCTATCAGTAGGGGAGTAGGCTATGAGATTACCTACAAAGATATTGAAGGTCTTAACCTTGCGGACTGACATCCAGGCTTAAAGGAGGTGATGCCAGAACGCCTGGGTGTCCCCAGGCGTCCCGTTTAGACCTTTTTTCCGATGTTGCGAACTGCCCGCGCCTTCAGAAGCTGAAGCGGTTCAAAACATAGCAAAGACTGTCCCTTTTTTCTGTTGTTACGCAGCGGCAGCAGAACGGCTTGTTATGCCGTTTTTGCTGCCAGGACAGGCTCAAGGTCTGTGGTAATAATGCCACACCTGGCCTTGCCTGTCAATTCATGAAAGGCAATGCTTTATGGATGGAACCATACGACCCTATGGCGATAACTTTTTTCCGGTGATCCCGGACGCAACTCCTGTTCCCATACCGGAACATCCATTTTGCGGCGATCCCACGTGCATCTGTTACGAAGACCAGGAAGCGGTCACTGAGCTTGACCAGGCAATCAGGGACGGACTTATAACGCCTGATGATGCCACCCGCATTATTCAAGGAAAGACGGTATGAGAGAGCAGAGTGGGATAAACGCAACCACCTTTATGAGACGTGCGAGTTTGCCACCGGAGGAGCGCACCGCTTCACGTCACCACGTCGGAACACGAGCAGGGATGCACCCGGAGGATGCACCCCACGTCACGGCAACCCGCGCTCGCTATCACGCGCCCGCCGCACAAACTTATATTGAAGTGGACGAAGAAGGCGAGGAAGTCTATACCAGACCTCCAAGCCGAACAAGCGCCAGACGCTATGATCTTGCGCCTTACGCACAGAGAGAAGAGCGATGGACAGAGGAACTGCCGCGCCAGGGGAAACATCCTCTGTTCTATATCGGTATCTGCCTGGTGATTATGACGCTGTTTCTCACAGGATTTGTGCTCATCCCGCCAGCGCTGCAAAAGTGGAGTGATGATCGAGTCTATGGATATCCTCGCACGTTCCAGGTAGATGCGAATGTGGGACATGGTGACAGTAACTTTCCGGTCAGTCACTTTATCGCGTTAAACCTCAATGGCCGGATCGAGGTCATTGAAATACCCCAGGGAGATGCAGAAAAGCTGCAACCACATCTGTATCTGATTGCTCGCCTTGCCATGCAGGGAAGTGATCTTGTTCCGGTGACGGTTTCCTTTGGCGACATGAACGGCGATGGAAAGCCGGATATGATTGTCACCTTCAACGGGACACAGTGGATATGGTTCAACAACGGAAACACCTTTGTTCCCAAGTTATAGCCGGTTTCAGAGGAGCGGTAGCAATACCGCTTCTCACGAGTCAGAAAGAGAGCCAGGGATGCAGACAAACGCACTTGAGGAAGCGACATTGACAGATACTCCCAACGAGTCCGAGCCGGAAATCCAAGACACACTCCCTCCGCCCGAACCGGCAGGAACAGAGCCGGAAACGCAGGAACAGGAAATAACCGCACTTGTCGGGGCAGAACCGGATGTGATCGAGGGGGAGTTTGTTGAAATTGAGCCGCAGGATCGCTCAGAAGATTACTCGCCTCCAAAGCAAACACCGTATTGGCTGCTCATTCCCTTTACCATAGTGCTCTGTCTTGTGCTTGTCGCTGGGTCGCTGCTCTTGCCGGTTCTGACACCCTCAGCAACCATCACCCTTATTCCGGTTGAAAAGAATGTATCACTCACCACAACGATACAAGTACAGGGCAGGCAGTTAGCGCCACTGACGCTTACGCAAAGCGCCAGCGTTGCAGCGACAGGAAAAAAGCATCAGGCCGCGACGAGAGCAGCGGGCACGATCACGTTTTATAACGGTCTGCTTATCAGCCAAACCATCGCCGCAGGAACCGTCCTCGTCGGGAACGATGGAGTGCAGGTTACCACCGATCAGGCCGCACTCATTCCGGCTGGAAACCCGCCGGTCTACGGACACGTCACCGTATCAGCACATGCGGTTCTTGCAGGATCGCAGGGAAATATACCGTCATACGATATCACCACCGCTTGCTGTGCCGCTTCAGTCGTTGCGAAAAACACGCAAAGCTTTACAGGTGGAGCAAGCGCGAGAGATTTATTTGTTGTCACCAGGACAGACATCAACACTGCTGTCACATCGCTACTTATTCTGCTTAGTCAGAGCGAAGACGCAGCGCTACAGGCGCAACTGCACGAAGGCGAAGCACTTATCACCTCATCCTGCAATCCAAAAGTTTCCAGTGACCACAAGCCAGGAGACGAGGCGAAACAAGTAGCTGTCACTGTTTCTGTCACCTGTTCAGGCATTGCGTATGTTGCTCAAAATGTAAATGTGCTCGCTACGCAGTTGCTAACATCGGATGTAACCAGGAAGCTCGGAACACACTACGCAGTTGTCGGAGGTATCCGAGTCACTATTGTACACGCAACGATGAGAAACCCAGGTCAGGGACAAGCAACGCTGCTTGTGCAGGGCGCCGGAACCTGGGCCTATCAGATCACCCCGGACATGCAGCAACACCTTCTACACCTCATTGCCGGAATGACAAAGCAGCAAGCCCTTGCAACACTCTTGCACTTGTCAGGAATTCAGGGAGCCGCGATAACGATCAAAGGCAATGCGGCGACACTTCCGGACGATCCAGGCAAAATAATGATTGTAGTTGTGGAGAAGTTATAAGGGTTGCTCTACTGCAAGGGGAAGCCATGACAGAACATCAACCAGTTACCGGAGTCAGGATCGCGGGGAAGACGCTTTTAGTAGATGTTGTTTTTGCAGTCCGTTCCAGGACATTTCCAGGTAAGTAAGGAAATCTGTCAGGAAAGGGTCAAAACCGTCACCTTGTGATATGCTGCCATTAGAGCTTAGGGAGGGATAACCCTCGAACAGTTGACGCTGCAACTACTGCCTCACTTTTTTCCCCTTGAGGCGTGGCAGCCCGGGATTACCTGGGCAAAGATGTACCGAGGGTAGGGGGATTTGCAAGAGTGTTTGCAAAACGCACCTCCTTTAGCCCTTGTGGGGCCGAGCTTATTTTACCACAAAACGGTGCAAACTGGAAATCGTCCACATTTTTGCACTGTTATCCCCCAAACTGTCTAGGGAATTGGAGAGAGTGGTAGCATGTACGTTTCATTAATAGGTTAGCTGGTAGCAGAAGCGCCATCAATCTCATGAAAGGCCTGATGAACAACGGATGTCGAAGGGTGATTTTCAACAACCATCTGCTCCATGGGTCGCATTGTGAAGAAATGGGAGAATTTAGGATGAAAACGAAACGAGATTTTCTGGTGGTTTGCTATGCCGTCGCTGTTGCAGGTCTGATTGTCATCTTTGGTGTGATTATTTTCAGGGTGCTCTTCATTCCCCTATGTATCCCTTCTGCACAAGGCACATGTCCTGTGGATGGAGGGTCAGTTATAGGGTTTACTGGAGCCATTCTTGGGCTAGCTGGGGCAATTCTGGCGATTTTGGGGGTTTTTGCGGTTGCCTACTGGTGGGTCGGCCTCGATGACAAAGTAAATAAGCAGGTAGAGAAGCGGATAGATGAAGAGGTTGGTCGCCGTTTACAGGAACAAGAGAAAGAGTTTCATAGCCAGATTACTCGTGTAACTCAGCAGGCAGAGAGACAGGTCAGTGAAAGTGAAGATAGGTTGAGGAAACAAGCCTCACAATTAGAGATGCAACTTCAAGGAGTCAGGAAGATTGCTATTATTTCAGCAACGCTCTTTGACCCTTGGCGGGTAGAAGAGTGGGCACATGAGATTCTTGCGATTGATTCTTCTAGTGAAGTAGCTTTTCGTATGGTTCGCAGTTATCTCAAGGTCGTTGATGAGCTTCTTCCAGACCCAGTTGTGGTTCAAACGTATATACCAGGGGCAATGAAAGATAGAGATTACATCTCAGTATATGGCCCGAGTACCAATCCCTTATTTTACTGGGAGAAAGCCGAGGAGTGGCATAGAATTGTAAAGGGTCAACCAGGTCAGCCATATATTGAGGCTACAAAGCAAGAGCTAGGGCGACGTAAAGGAAAGATTGAAGAGTATAGCAAACTCAAAGAGCAAGGAAAAGTATAAGTAAGCAAAATAAGAGATTGCAAACGAGCTTGGCAGATCGTCGAATTCAAGTATAAAATTTTGCGACCAGTTCGTGGTTACAAATCTTCAAGTACCCGAAATAAAGTCTTTGGATGATGATTTGCTTTTTAAGTTTTATTTGTACTAACTCCTGTCAAATCCTGATTTCTGCGCCTTTTCCGGCAACGGCGAACCTTTCAACGAAGCTGTCGGATTTATCGGCTTCCGGTTCCGGCCCCGCTATCACCTAGCGGTCGCCCTTATCCAGATCAAGCTGGCGGTTGATTTCCTGCTGCTTAATTGAAAGCTCGCGCAGACGCTCTTAATTAAGAAGCTCAAGCAATTGAATTACCTTGAGAAATCTGGTAAAATTGTTCTATGATAAGCTGAACCGGAAGGGCCTAGCAGGCTGAAAGGGGAAAAAATGACAACATCAAAAAAAGACGCATCAAAAGCAGGTAAACTGCTAAAAACTGGCAAGACTGAGGCGGTACGTTCCGTTGCTGGCTCCGACCTCGCTCAAGCCAAGCCCAAACCAAAGCCAAAGCCCAAGAAATAGCAAAACTTAAACTGCTAAATTGTCAGGCGGTCGCTGTTGCCGTCGCGGATCGGTCAGTGGCTCTGCGTATGCCTGTGACTGCTGCGGGTAACTTTGCGGGCATGACGGCGGATATTGTGGTACCGGTGTAATCGGTTGCTGCAGGTGCGGCTGCCCTTGTGGTGGGTAACTCGGCGGATATTGCGGCTAGGAGCCTTGCGGCTTTGATAAGGTGGCAAGTTCGCCCGAAGGAACAAAAATAGAGGTGCCTTTAGATATTGTTACGTCTTTGTTAAGACCAGATGAATTAGAAAATTGAGAAATTATATTACCGTATACCTTGCAAAGCATAACAGTAGCGAAATACAGTAAGGAAGAATCTCACATGGCTGTTCCTGAACGTTCACGAGCGAACGCACGCATCATCAAAGCACCGCATGGAACGAAACTCGCAGCACAAAGCTGGCTGACCGAGGCGCCGATGCGCATGTTGATGAACAACCTCGACCCGGACGTGGCCGAGAACCCGGACGAACTCATCGTTTACGGAGGCATTGGCAAGGCGGCGCGCAATTGGGAATGTTTCGACCGCATCATCGAGACGCTGAAAAACCTGGGCGAAGACGAAACCCTGCTTGTGCAATCGGGCAAGCCGGTCGGCGTGTTCAAAACCCACGCCGACGCGCCGCGCGTGCTCATCGCCAATTCCAACCTCGTGCCGCATTGGGCGACCTGGGAGCATTTCCGCGAACTCGACCGCAAGGGGCTGATGATGTACGGCCAGATGACTGCTGGCTCGTGGATTTACATCGGCAGTCAGGGCATTGTGCAAGGGACGTATGAAACCTTCGTGGAAATGGGCCGCCAGCATTTCGGTGGTGACTTATCTGGTAAATGGATACTGACTGCCGGTTTAGGAGGAATGGGCGGTGCGCAGCCATTGGCTGCCACAATGGCAGGTGCCTCCATGCTTGCCGTTGAGTGTGACGCCACCCGCATCCAGAAACGCCTGGATACCGGCTACTGTGACGCAATCGCCAGTACGCTGGACGAGGCGCTCGATCAGATTCGTGAGGCGTGCAATCTGGGACAACCGCTCTCGATTGGCCTGCTGGGCAACGCGGCTGAGATATATCCAGAGCTGGTGCGCCAAGGGATTAAGCCTGATATGGTAACAGATCAAACGTCTGCGCATGATGTCCTTAATGGGTATATTCCCGCCGGTATGAGCCTTGCGGAAGCCGAGGAGTTGCGCAAGCGTGATCCCCAGGGCTATGTCGAGCGCGCGAAGGAATCGATTGCGAAGCAGGTGCGCGCTATGCTGGAGTTCTATAAGCAAGGTATTCCAGTCGTCGATTACGGCAACAACATCCGGCAGGTGGCGTATGATGCCGGCGTGAAAAATGCGTTTGATTATCCTGGCTTTGTGCCTGCCTATATCCGCCCGCTCTTCTGCCGGGGCATTGGCCCGTTCCGCTGGGTGGCACTCTCCGGCAACCCGAAAGACATTTACAAAACCGATGTCAAAGTAAAAGAACTAATCCCGGATAACCCGCATTTGCACCGCTGGCTGGATATGGCGCAGAAGAAAATCACATTCCAGGGGTTGCCTGCCCGCATCTGCTGGGTAGGGCTTGGCGACCGCGCAAGGCTGGGGTTGGCATTTAACGACATGGTCGCCAAAGGCGAATTAAGCGCGCCGGTAGTCATTGGCCGCGACCATCTCGATTCCGGCTCAGTCGCAAGCCCCAACCGCGAAACCGAAGCGATGAAAGACGGCTCCGACGCGGTATCGGACTGGCCGCTGCTCAATGCACTGCTCAACTGCGCAAGCGGCGCAACCTGGGTTTCCATCCATCATGGCGGCGGCGTCGGCATGGGCTTCTCACAGCATGCCGGCATGGTCATCGTCGCAGACGGCACGAAGGAAGCGGCAAAACGTCTGGAGCGCGTGCTCACCAACGATCCTGCAAGCGGGGTCATGCGCCACGCCGACGCGGGCTACGACATCGCCATCGAATGTGCCAGGGAAAAGGGGCTGAATCTGCCGATGGTTTTTAAGTGATATTCGCCTCGGACCTTGACAACACCGACGTGCAGTATCCTTTGCAAAAAATCTTGCCCGAACCAAGAGAGATCGCGTAAGATAGAAGAACAGTGTGTGCTGGCCTGTGGCTCGTCCGTGCGTTACTGTACACAGAAGTTTCAGAGAAAAGGACGTGGAACATGCAACCGCTTTTCACTCATAATCTGCTGGATCTCGGTGTCCTGCTGGCTAGCCTTCTCATCTGGAGAGTGATGGAAGCGAGCGTGGATATCAGGACACACAAACGTCTCCGTGCTGGCAGCCAGCGCCAGGATAAAGGATCGCACGTGGTCCTGCTTTGCCTGATCGTGTTCGGTATCCTCCTCGGCGTGCTGCTGGCTTTTAAGGTTCCTGTCACCGCCCTGACCAGTGCGAGCGTTTTCCTCTTCTGGCTGGGCATTCTCCTGATCTACGCAGGGATCGCATTACGTCTCTACGCCATCATCGTACTCGGTGCCTTCTTCACGACGACGGTGGCCGTCGCAGCCGAGCAGACCGTGATCGAAGCGGGTCCCTACCGACTCATTCGGCATCCCTTCTATACCGGCTTCCTCATCACGTTGCTCGGATTTGGGCTCAGCTTGATGAATTGGTTGAGTCTGCTCGTCATCATGGGATGTGCGCTGATTGGCGTGAGTTACCGTATCCAGGTGGAAGAGCACGTCCTCCAAGAGCATCTGGGCCAGCGCTATCAGGAGTATATGCGGCGCACGAAACGGCTCATCCCCTTTGTGCTCTAGCAGAAGACAAGGCTCTGCTCCACGAGTCGGTGTCTCGCCTCGCCTGTGTTCAATGTTATGCAACCAGACCAAACAAGGCAATCGATTCAGGAAGGATAGCGGATAGCTTCGTTGAATGGCATTTGGCAGGCGGCGTGATCCATTGGCTGTGAGCATAAACGAGGGGGTCTGCCTGGCTGTGGAGGAAGATCAGCAGCGTATTCAGCGCCGCCTGGATACTGGCTAAGAAGTTTATTTGGGACATAGTATAGCATAAACAAAACGTACTTCCGTGTCGCCGACGTGCCTGCTACCCTTAATACACCCTTGCCCTATATCCTATTCTTAAAGGCTTAGTTGAAGTGGAGGCTTCCACTTACTGCATCCTGTAAGCGAAATAAAGTCGGCATCTGGAAACCTAATGATGCGAATGATGTTTTCAGCCGGAATGGGGTTTTCGGAGCGGTCTTCATGATCCAAATCTTCACGTGTTTCAAATCCACGACTAATGAAAAAACGGAGTATTAGCTTTGTTTCCAACCATGAATGGCGGGGTAAGCTTTCAATAGGGACAAGCGCTTCAATGATGCAAGGAACTCCAATTTTAGTGAGAATGGGGCCTGTAATTGGATTATCCTCATGGGAATTATAAAGTGCTTCTCCGCCCCATGACTTAAAAAACCTTTCGATTCCCCATTGTCCGGCAATGCGTGGAGGGAAAAAGCAAAACCATATCGTGCCCGCTCGGTTAGCATCATTAGCTTGGTTATTGTTCATAAGATGTTGTGCGACTGATTCTTCTAAACATTCCTGCTACGGCAACATCGGCTATCCGTTTATGGAGCATTGTTACGTTTGGGAGGGACATCCCACTACCTAAAATAGTCTGGATTTCTGCTTCCGTGAGTCGTGTACAATGATATCCGCGCATTGTACAGCCGGAGGAGCGTATAAGATCCTTAAGCTCATATATAGCGGCATCATACGCAAAAGCTGGTGGCCGGTTGATTCCTGATGCCCAACCAAGATATAGGCTATGATTTTTATCGAGGTGAGAAAGAATTTCTGGCGGCCAAGTAGAGAGATCGGTGAGGTCTAAAATTTTCATTCCTGTTTTAATCTCCTGTAAAGCGTAGCTACTGCACAGCCCATTGGCACGGCAATATCGAGCGTGAACCCAGGGCTACCTTATCTTTATAAGGTAGCCCTGGGTTCACCTCACTGGTGCTCAGGATGGCGTTACCCGTTCAGAATTTCAATGATCTGCTCTGCATTTAACATGCCGAGCGAATGTGAACGGCGTATCGGTGAGTAAACCTCAAACATTCGCTTGTAAGTTTCAAGCGAAGGCATGTGCGAATTTAAGTCCCGCCCTTTGAAAATGGAGAACCTGTCAAGGTGATTTATCAGAACTCCGGCGACTGCCATATACTCAGTTTCATTATTACCGTCGAAACCTCTGAATCGAATATCGTGTCCAGATGGTTTTGCCTCAGCCTTCACTCTCGCTTTATCTGCTGGTTGGAGTTGGTTGTAGGAATATTCAAGCAGTTCCCACATTTCTAAAACATCTAACACTTCATGTACAGTCGGAGGCGTAATGCTCTCGCCGCTTCCTACTAAACCTGGGTATTTCCATGCTAAAGCCCAGGTGTATTCACCATAAATTGCATCCCGCACAAACTGGGGTCAATCCCATCGTCGATTTTTAATTTTTCGTGAATCTCGCTGAGCATAATTAAAATCAGCTTCTCGCCTTCGCTTAGTTCCATTGGTAGCCCTTTCATGTAGAATCAAGACAACAAAGCTACTCTACCATCCATAGTGGAAAGGGAAGTTGACGATATCATATCAAAGGATATGCACTACTACCCTGCCAAACCTAGTCATCGCCTTTGGAGGATGGACAGCAATAGCCGGGAACGTACTTTATCTGGTGTTACATTATACCAGAAAAGAAGTGTACCTGCATATAGGCCCAATAGATACGCCAGCAAAGCCCCCAATATCCTGCAAGAACTAAGCAAAAAACACGCAGCACTCAACTGAAGAGTGCTGCGTGTTTCTGTTATACAACGAGGCCAAACAAGGCGGTAAGTTCGGGGAGTATGGCGGATAGGCTCGTTGAATGGCATTTGACAGGTGGCGCGCAGCCACTGGCGATTACGATGAACGAGGGCGTGTGCCTGGCCGTGGAGGTTGACCCGCAGCATATCCAGCGGCGCCTGGAGACGGGGTATTGCGACGAGATGGCGAGCACGCTGGACGAGGCGCTGCACCAGGTACGCGAGGCGTGCGGCCAGGAGCAGCCGCTCTCCATCGGCCTGATCGGTAATGCCGCCGAAGTCTATCCAGAGCTGGTGCGGCGCGGCACCACACAGGCCTATATCGCGCGTGCTTTAGAGTCGATGGTGACACATGTACGCGCGATGCTGGAGATGCAGGCGCGGGGCGCGATTGTCTTCGATTACGGCAATAATCTGCGCGGCCAGGCGCTGGCGGCTGGCGAGACGCACGCGATGGATTTCCAGGGTTTCGTTCCGGCCTATATTCGCCCGCTGTTCTGCCGCGGCAAGGGTCCCTTTCGCTGGGTGGCGCTTTCAGGCGACCCGGAGGACATCTACCGCACCGACGAGGCGATTCTCAAACTGTTTCCCGAAGATGCCGCGCTGGCACGCTGGCACGGCAGAAGATTCACTTCCAGGGTTTGCCCGCGCGTATCTGCTGGCTGGGCTACGGCCAGCGCGATAAGGCCGGGTTGGCCTTCAACGACCTGGTTGCCAGGGGAATTGTCAAGGCGCCGATTGTGATCGGGCGCGACCACCTGGACAGCGGTTCCGTGGCCTCGCCTTATCGTGAGACGGAGGCGATGAAGGACGGCAGCGATGCGATTGCGGACTGGCCGCTGCTCAACGCGCTGCTCAACACAGCGTCGGGCGCGACGTCGGTCTCTATTCATCATGGAGGTGGGGTGGGCATAGGGTATTCGATACACGCGGGCCAGGTGATTGTAGCGGATGGCACGCCGGAGGCAGCCGAGCGGCTCTCGCGGGTGCTGACGAACGATCCTGGAACGGGCGTAATGCGCCACGTGGACGCTGGCTACGAGGAGGCGATGGAGTGCGCCCACGAGCAGGGTGTGAAGGTACCGATGTTGTGAGGCCTTTTAGGGCGACCATTTCTGGGCGGGGGCAAGCCCCGCTCCTACATTTTACGAACTGATATCGTCTAAATGTAGGGGCGACCACCACGGTCGCCAGGCGGCATGCCGTCGCTTGTCACCTCTCGCTTCGCGAAGGGTCTGATGACTCGCCGGGCACAGAGATCCTTCCCCTTCGCTACGCTCAGGGCTGCGGCTCATGCGCTCAGGATGACATGATAGGGTGGGAGGGGTGACCGTCTCGGTCGCCCTGTGCTGCTACCCTGCGAACCCTCACCTCTACAAGAGCCTGAAGTTGTCGATCTTCCAGTCACTGGCACCCTGCTGGACGAGCCTGACGATGCTTCTGTAAGCGAGGCTGGCAGTGTTTGAGAGCTTGAGGATGGCTTCTGCCCAGGTTTGGGTGATGCTGAAGGGGCCGTATTTGCACAAGGTAATTTTGTTCTGAGAAAAAATGGCCGCGAACTGCGGCTCGGGCACCAGGTCCTGGAAAGCATTGGTGAATTGATCGTAGGCCGCCTGGTAATCTCCTTCGTGCATGGCATCGCAAAATATGGTGAGAGTTCTGATAGGCGTAGCGAGGTTAATGCCGTTCTCGATCTTCCAGGTATTGGTATGGTCCTGGCTCAGGGTGACGATGTCGTTATCCAGCACACCGGAGGCATGCACGAAGGTGAGCATTGCCAGGCCATTTATGCCGGAAACTGAGACGGGACCGTGGGTACACAAGACCACTTTATCTATTGCCACGTCGTTTTTCAACTGCTGCATTGGATACTCGTGCTGGTAACGGCCTACGAATGCAGCATGAGCCGCGTTGTAATTGCCCGCCTGCACAGCGGTACAGAAGGTGTCGAGCAGGCGTGCCGGGGTCGACAGGTGCATTCCACTGTCAATCTTCCACTCGTTTTTGCTATTACTATCCTGGCTCAAAGTGACAATGTCTTTCTCGGCAGCCCCGGAGGCGTAGACCAGCCTGAGCCTGGCTATTGCCCTGTCTCCAGAGTTAGAGACCGAGATAGAGTTATAGGAGCATGAGGTGACCGCGTCCGCAGACATGTCGCTTTCAAACTGCTGTTTTGAATAGGTATGCTGGTACCGGCTGGAGTACTGGCCATATGCCCTGGGAATATTGCCACTTTGCATAGCATTGCAGAAGGCGGCCAATGTTTTGTCCGGCGTAGAGCGGGTTGCGGATGACACGCCCGCGTAGATGCCAATGGTAATGGAGAACAGGGGCATGAGCAGTATGAGCGCGATCCATAGTTCGCGCTTTCTTTGTCCTATGCTGTCAAACATTGCTGTTTCCTGAGAAGATGTTTTTGGCCTGGACGATTGCTTTGCTTATTTCGGTTTATTTTATTTTATTGATGCGAAAAACGCAACTATTTACCTCTAAATAACTATGATTCATTATCTCAATATTTAGAACGGATAACAACGGGATAATGTTTACAGAAAACGACCCAGAAAGCCCCGTTCTTTTAAGGTGCGGATGAATGGGCGTTCCTTATTTGGGGCTTGGGCTGTGGGGCATAGGTTGGATCATCCCAAGTGCGAACTCACATCTGTCCTAGATGTGGGATTGTTCTGGATCGAGACCACAACGGCGCTCTTAACATCTTGTCGAAGGCAATAGACGGTATCCTGGGGCACAGGGGAACCCATGAGCGCGTCTCATGAAACGCTTGGGGACAGGTGCCCTCCACTTCTCAGTTGTGAGACTGATGAGCGAGCCGTCTGGGGAAACCAAGAACCCCCGCCATAAATGGCGGGGAGTGGCAGAAAATTCAATTTTCACTATCAGTCGGCGTTATTGGCGCCCTGCATTATCTCAAAGAGGAACCACTTACGCCGTTCGCTTTCGTCGATGATGATCTCCAGCAAACTGGCGGTGGCCACGTCGCGACAGCGCGCGCATACTTCGTGCGCCGCCCGCTGAGTCCTGGCGAGGTGCGCGTTATCCTCCATAAGCCGCCGGATCATTTCCCCGGCCGGGACGAAGTCATCATTGTCGTCCTTGATCGTCTGTAACTGGTCGATGTGGGAGATGGAGCGGATGGTCGTGCCGCCAACGCGGCGTACCCGCTCAGCCAGGATATCGATCGCTGCAAAGATTTGGTCGGCATGCTCATCGAAGAGCAGGTGGTAGCCACGGAAATGCGAGCCCGCCAGGTGCCAGTGGAAGTTCTTGGTTTTTACGTAGAGAGCAAAAAGATCAGCGACCAGGGGGTTGAGAGCTTCGGTGATCTCATGCACCTCTTGTTGCGTCAGGTCAGTCATTGTTGCCAGCTGCGAAGGAGCCGGGAACGATTTGACCGCGACATTGGTATGGGTCTTTGTTGTCTGCCTGGTAGTCATGCTGCTTGTTCTCCTTTATGCATCGATGCGTCAACTTTCTTTTCGGGAGTTGTGTTTCTTCTTGTAGGATAGCCCTCTATGATTATACATCTCCCGGCGTAATATATAGGAAAGTCATAGCCTTAAAAGGACGGGGCTTTCTGGGTCGAGTGCTGTAAGCCCGAGCACGACGAAAAATACCAGATAGTTGGATCGACAATACTCCTGCTTCCCCACTTCAGGACACGATAATGAACATTAACTTTTAAAGTTACTAATGCGTGACCGTAAGGGTTGGTAGAGCTATTTGTTAATGTGCATAATCGGCCCCTACGAACCCTCGAATGGGAAGATGATAAGTTCCTACGGTCTCATTATTCCCACGGGTTGCGCAACGAGCTACACTTTTGGCGAAAGGAACCTTACAGGCCCGCTCATCTCCCCCTTCTCAAAACGGACAAACGTCGGTTAAGATGAGGGGGAGGAGGCTTTGATTCTATGAAGCAGAACAAATATGATGATCCTGCATTCTTCACGAAGTACAGTCAGATGGCTCGTTCCATCGGCGGGCTGGATGCGGCTGGAGAGTGGCCTGCCTTCCGCGAGTTGCTTCCCGAGCTTCGCGATAAGGACGTGCTTGATCTTGGCTGCGGCTTTGGCTGGCACTGCCGCTATGCGCGCGCCCAGCAGGCGCGGTCAGTGGTGGGAGTTGATCTCTCAGAGAAGATGCTTGCACACGCGAGAGAGAGCACCCACGATTCCGCCATCCAGTATCGTCGGCTGGCGATCGAAGACATCGACTTTTCCGCGGGCGCATTCGACGTGGTGATCAGTTCGCTGGCCCTCCATTATGTTGAGCGCTTCGACTTCGTCTGTCGCAAAGTGCGTTACTGTTTGAAACCGGCGGGCACGTTCGTCTTCTCGGTCGAGCATCCGGTCTTCACTGCGCGAACTGCCCAAGATTGGTCGTACGGTCCGTATGGTGAGCGGTTACATTGGCCAGTCGATCAGTATCAGGAGGAAGGCCCGCGTCAGGCACACTTTTTGGATCATGAGGTGGTCAAATACCACCGCACCGTCGCCACCTATGTGAATACGCTCATTGGCTCCGGCTTCACCCTGACGAAGCTGTGCGAACCGCACCCAACGCACGAACTACTGGACACGCATCCCGAATGGCAGGATGAGATTCGCCGCCCGATGTTTCTCTTGATTGCAACGGTCAAGCTTGAGACATAGCAAAGAGAAGCTGCCAGTTTCCTCTCGCGGAGAAATGTGATGCGATCTCGTCTGCTCTATCCCGCTGTCAGGCCAAGCCAGATAGCGAAGTCGTTGGGAACCCCGAACAGCTTGATGGTGACCTGGCCTGCTACTTTGGGCCGCGCATTGCGAGCCAGGCGCTCTGTCCACGCGAGGCGCGTGTGCGCCCGCTGGCTACGTGTGAGGATCACGTCCGCTGTGCGTGACGAAGCTGCGACGGAAGGCGGCAAGGTCACCTTGCCGCGTTGGTGCCGCACAAGCTGGAGACAGGCGCGCCGATGCTCTCTGCGACTCCAATCCCGCCAGAACAGGGGCGCGGGGCCAACCTGGAGCGGATGGAGCAGAAGACTGATTCGACGTGGTTTTGTCGTGGCGTCCCCATGCCACTGGCATTGTTGGCGCAATGGGCAGTCACGACAGTCGCGGATTCTGGCACTGTAAAGGATGCGCAGGCTGCTGTCAGCTTCGCGGCGCTGCTCAGTTGGGCGCAACGTCTTGCCCTCTGGACATTGGAGCACGCCAGAGGGCTGGAGCATGAAGTCTTGCCTGGAGAAGCGACCTGCGATCCTGCGCAAGGCGACAGCGGGCGCGCCATAGCCCTGCACCGGTGCCAGCTTTGCTCTTGCCTCTGGACCATCCGCAAGAGCCGGAGCAAACTCGGTCGTGCGCAGCGACGAGGGCTTGAGGTGATGCCCCAATTCGAGACGACGGTTCCAGATCCATTGCGCCACCACCTGCCAGCACTCCTGTCCCCAGGCTGAATGGCTGCACCAACGATCGGGGTCCTGTTCTTCGTCTTCATCTGCTGGCGCAGGTTCAAAGGCGCCGCGATGCAAATACAGCTCGACGACATCGCAGGCGGTAAACGCCTGCTGTGGCAGGGTGGTGAAGAAGAGTTCGTAGACGACGCCCGCACGCGTGACGCCCACTGGGCTCTTCTTTTGGCCAGTGGGATGAGTTGCCACGATCATGCGGCACCGTACGCCCTCAGACCCCACCGGCACGTCTGGACAGTCGTAGAGGCTGCGGGCGACCTGGCTTTCTGGGCGCTGTTGGGACTGATCGGGGGGCAGATGCAAACGCGCCTGGACAAGAGGATGATCGAGCACCGTGTACTCTTTGCCTCGTGCCACGAAAGCGAAACCCGCGAGATCGGAGAGCACGGCCTCCGTACCATATTGGCCATCGAGCCGCGAGCCTCGCGCGCTCTTTCGGGAACTGGTTCGCCGCAAGGTAGCGACCAATGGCCACGAGAGCCCGGCGCAATTCCGCTTGGTAGCGTCCGTTGCCTCGATTGCCAAACGTGCCGAGCCACTGGAAAGTGTGGGCCTGGCTGATGACGGTGCGCGTCCGTACGACTTGTCCCCGCTTGCGTCCTGTGTACCCAGGGGCACAGACCTCATCCAACCGGCGAAAGGCTGGGGGCAGGTCTTCGGTCTGGGGCAAGGCCCGTTGGCGGGCCGCCTCACGCGTGCCATCAAGATCAAAGACCACCCAGGTGTTTCCCGCTCGATCCGTCAGCCCCCCCATCTGCTTCTCGGTGGAGTCGCTGGAGAGTGGGCGACTGAGCAGATCATCGAGAAAGAGCGTGCGCAAGGCTTCAACAGGTGCCTCAGTCAGCGCTGCTAAAAAGCGCGAGAGGGTCGAGCGAGCTGGAAGTTGGTCACGTTCAAACAACGCCATGAAAGAAACGGCAAAAGGCTGAAGTCTCTCGTAGAACGCTTCCAGCGTGTGTTCCCCACTGATGGCATAGCCGAAGAGGATCGCGAGAAAATCGATGACCTCGTAGCGCCCGAAGCGCCGCCGTGCAAAACGCACACGCTCACTAATCTTACTCAGAACACCATGCTTACGAAGATACCCAACGATCAGCGCGACCTCGCCAAACCAGGACGGGGTCGGGGCGCAGACTCAGCAGAAGTCTGGATGATTACCGCTCCATCGGCGATACTGGTCATATGTGCCTCCTTGAGAGAAAGTGTCTTGTTTTTCCTTCTCAAAGAGGCACATTTTATTCCCCCTCGCTACGGCTTAGCAGCTCGTTGCGCATCGCGTGGGTTATTCAAACGTGAATAATGAGACCGTAGGGTTTGAAGGTTACAGGGTGCCGCTCCAGGTACCTTTGCTGGCATCGAACTGCTGGGTACCGAGGCCGCTTGTGCAATCGGCCGTAATGCCATCAGCAGTATACGAGCCATTGACCGTATTATTGTTTGTGAAGGTGCCATCCAGATGCTGGAACACGTACGGTGTACGTCCCGTACAGGACACACCATTGGAGAACACTACTTTGTCACTGGTGGCCGTCTCGGTATAAGTGAGTTTGCCGCCTTTGTAGCTGCCGCTGCAAGTCCAGACAACGGTCTCGCGATAGGTGATGCCGTTACCTGAGTTGCCAGTCAGTAACTGGGGCTGGCCGTTATCGACTGAGCGGCAAACGGTTCCGCCAGCGGGATCGCCCTTGATCTGCAGTATTTCCGAGAAAGGAGTTTGCTGCTTCCCGCTCACGGCATCCTGTGATTGGACACTAGTTTGGACCGTGAAGCTCATGTCATCGGGTGGGGCTCCATTAGGGCCGGGAGTATGGGCCTGTCCCTGAGGCACGATGGTCACGGCAATGCCGGTGTTAGTCGTGTAGCTGCTGGCATCTTTAGCGGTCAGGGTGTGGCTGCCCACAGACCAGTCGTTGGTGACCGTCAGATCCGCCCGGACCTTGCCATCGGCATCGCTGTGCACGCTCGGGCTGCCGGGAACAGGTTTGCCATCAAGCAGGAACGTGATAGCCGAGTTGCCTGAAAACTTCTGGCCGCTGACATGGAAGACCGTGGCAGTCGCCCCGGCCGGAGTCGCCCCGACCTTGTAGTTGCTGGTTACATTTATTACCGGCTGCGGGCGGTTAAGTAACAAGACGAGGCCGGTTCCTGCTCCGGCCAGGATAACGATCACCACGATGGCAATGATCAGGATTCTCATCCCCGCGCCTGACTTCTTCTGAGTAGGAGGAGGCGTGTAAGGCTGCTGGGGATAAGAAGGCATTGCACCCTGGCCCGCCTGCGGTGGATAGGGTGGCGGCGCATATTGATACGCCCCTGCCGGGGGCATATATGGTTGCGCAGGAGGTGGAGGCACATAGCCCTGCTGGGGTGTTGACCCATACTGCTGCGGAGGCGCATAGGGTTGCGGTGACGGTGGCGGCGTATAGGATTGTTGCGGTGCTGGCGATCCATACTGCTGGGGGGGAGTGTAACCCTGCTGGGGCGATGATCCATAGGACGGGGGCGCGGGCGTATAGCTCTGCTGAGGAGGTGTATATGCCTGTTGTGCACCCGCTCCATAGGCGGTATGCTCAGGTGGCGATGCCAGGACGGTAGCCTGATACTGAGGGTTGCTCCCCGCATCGGCAGGGGCGCCTGCCACAGCACCTGTCACTTCGTATGTAAGCGGCGTATCACCAATGCGGATGTTATCGCCGCTATTAAGCGAGCGCGGGACATTGCGATCAAGTCGTTGATCATTGATGAACGTGCCATTGGTGCTGCCCAGGTCGGTGATAGTATAGCCCTGGCCTACGAAACGTATTTCGGCGTGATGGGACGAGGCTTTAGAATCGTTGATTACAAGCTGGTTGTCCGGGGCGCGCCCAAGAGTTACTACTCCCGTGGCAAGGGTGGTACGGCCTGCCGGGCCTTGAAGCACTGCTTCCATTAGGTTCCCTCCTGCTGAAAAATGGTGACAGATGAAAAGATTGACAAATCATCATATAACTCAGGCTAATGGGTTAAGTGTATCACACCCATGGGGCCCCGTCTATTCGGTCTCAGTATACAGTGCGGAGCGTTACAAAAACGTTACGTGAAGCGTTTCGATATCGCATGCATACATCCGGGCGATTTTCTTTCTCAGTAAGAGAAAGAACGTTTGATACTGCAACAATCTAACATACGCGCTTTTGTCTGTCGAGTGCTGGCAACGGGGGCGTTTATATCTTAAGAACCGGTGCAAAGATGCAAATTGTGGACACCGGTGCTAGAATGAAGCTACACAACATAAGATACCTGCTGTTTAAGGGGCACAAGCGGAGCATAACTGACAGGGTAAGGAGCATAAGTAGTGCAAGATATTTACCCTCAACAAGAGGATAACGTCATTATCAGCACGAGCAGGCTTACCAAAGCCTTCGGTAATTTAGTAGCGGTCAACGACCTGCACTTGCAGGTGAAGCGAGGCGATGTTTTTGGCTTTCTCGGTCCCAACGGTTCTGGTAAGACGACAACCATTCGCATGTTACTTGGTCTGATCCGGCCAACCGCGGGACGAGCCATTCTCTTCGGCATGGATAACACCTATCAATTGCCAGCTATCCTGCGTCATATTGGAGCCATTGTAGAGACTCCCGTCTTCTATCCTTACCTCTCGGGTGTCGATAACCTGCGGGTTATCGCTGCTGCCTCGGGCATGCTCTCAGGCGGAGCGAACGAGCGCCGCATCGCCGAGGTCCTGGAGATTGTTGAACTGCGCAGTCAGGCCAGGGACGCCTATAGCAAGTATTCGCTTGGCATGAAGCAGCGCCTGGGAATCGCCGCTGCCCTGCTTACCAACCCTGAACTGGTGCTGCTAGATGAACCGACCAACGGGCTAGACCCGGGGGGTGTTATTGAAATTCGCCAGTTGATCCGGCGGCTGTCGGAATTGGGCAAGACCATCTTCCTCTCAAGCCATATACTTCACGAGGTGCAGCAGGTGTGTAACCGGGTCGCAATCCTGCAAAGGGGCAACCTGATAAAACAGGGTGATGTCAGTGAACTGCTGCAGCGAGGGGAACAGATTCTTGTGCGCATGGGCATGGCCGAAGAGACCCAGAGGGCTTATGCTATCCTACAAGAGGCGCAAGAGCGAGGCGCGAGATGGATGAGCGACATACGCGTAGAAACGAACAGGCAAGGCCAGCCCATCCTCAGGATACAGGCACCCATGGTGCGCTCGGCGGAGATTAATGCGCTCCTCGCACAAAGTGGCTTCTTCGCCGCCGAACTTCATCCATACGAAGGAAGCCTGGAAGAGGTCTTCCTTGAACTCACCACACCACCCACGCCCGTGGGTGCGCATCCGGGTATGGCGGCGCTGGCCGGCTGGCAGGCATCAACTTCAGATATGCCAGGTAGAAAGGGAGGCGCGTTATGAGCAGCGGAACTGTAGGAACCGGGAGCCCTCCTGGTCACCCGGATGCAGTCAACTCCGTTATCATGGGACGGCAGGACTATCTAAGTGTCCTGCTGCGACTGACGGGTATGGAACTCTACAAGTTACGCAACCGCGCCATGTCGGCTGTACTGGGTACCATAGGCGTCCTATCAGTAGTGCTGGCTTTTCTATTGATCACGTTCCTGGCAGTCATCTTCCTGGGCAGTTCGGCAACACAGGAGAACGTACGCAGCATTTCCCAATTGCTGCGCCCGCCCTTCTCGCTGTATGTCACAGTATGGGTTTTATTTACACTGGGGCAGGTATTGATTGTCATCCTGGTGGGAGCCATGGTCGGCGGTGAGTATGGTGTAGGCACGATACGCCTGCTATTCACTCGCGGGCCGGCCCGTGGACAGTTCCTCATTGCTAAAATGCTGGCTGCCATCACCTGCATTGCCATAGGGGTAGTAGCGATAACGCTGGTAGGTATCCTGGTGGGACTAATGCTGAATTTTGTTACAGGTATCGCCCCTACGTTTGACTTTTTCAGTGCCGCATGGCTGGGGTACGCGTTACTCTACCTGCTGAGCACTATGTTCTGCCTATTCGTCTATGCAACGCTGGCGCTCTTCATAGCCACGCTGGGCCGGTCAACGGCAGCGGGCATAGCAGGGGCGCTTGTCTGGATCTTCGTGGCAGAGCCAGTAGTGAAAGTGGTCTGTAGTATCAGTGCGGCTGTATCGAAAGGAATCACAGCCGACATTGCGCGGTCTATACCTGATTACCTGTTAAGCAACAACATGTCAGCGCTGCTGGCAAACCAGAATGAGGGTCTCTTCGGGACCAGGATTGCCAGTTTCCTGGCGTTATTCGGTTCATTCCAACTTTCAAATCTGCACACGCTGCTTGTGCTGGCGGGATACCTTATTCTCTTTATCGGCCTGGCCTGGCTGATCAATGAGTACCGGGATATTACGAACTGATGTTGAACACTGCTACCATCAAAGAATACGCTTATGGGCTTGGTTTCGATATAGCGCGCATTACCAGCGCCGAGGCGTTTCCCGAGGCAGAGCATGTCATCAAAGAACGCATTGCGCAGGGGTTGATGGATGGTCTACCCTGGTTCACAGCGGAGCGAGCCGATGTCTCGTGCCATCCCGATGCATTATTGCCGGATGCACGCTCCATCATCTCCCTGGCAATGTTCTATCTCACCGAGCAGCCTACAGGTGAAAATGTAGGGATAGGCAATGCCTCTACCCGGGAACCTGTCCGTACCGGGGGCCCGCGCGGGCAAATTTCGCGCTATGCCTGGGGCGATGACTACCACGAAGTCATCAAGCCAAAGCTGCAGCAGTTCGCGCTCTGGCTGCGCGAGTATGCACGCGGCGAAATCAGCGGTGAACTGGAAACACGCCTCTTTGTTGACACAGGACGCATGGTAGATCGGGCAGTGGCTCAGCGGGCAGGACTGGGCTGGTACGGTAAAAATACCAATATCCTTACCAAAGGCTGGGGATCCTGGGTCTTCCTGGCGGAGATTGTTACTAATCTCCCATTAGCTGCCGATACGCCGTCCAGGGCGAATTGCGGGAGCTGTGAAATCTGCCTGCATGCCTGTCCAACACAAGCATTTCCTGCTCCTTATGTACTGGATAATACGCGCTGTATCTCTTACCTCACCATCGAGCTGCGCGGCAGCATTCCAATTGAACTACGCCCACTGATGGGCAACCTCATCTTTGGCTGCGACATCTGCCAGGAAGTATGCCCGGTCAACAAGGTGGTAGAGAAACGCCTGGGTTTCAGGAAAGAGGCGGGCGGGCCGTCACAGGGGCGGGCGGCAGGAGAGAAGGTAGGGCCGGAGGGACAGCCAATACGGGTGCAGCGGCGAGAGGAATTCCGTCCAAGAGCCGGTATAGGCAGCAACCCTGAATTGATTCCGCTGCTCTCCCTGACAGAAGAGCAATTCCGGGAACGTTTCCGCTCAAGTCCCATTCGACGCACGAAACGACGCGGACTGCTGCGCAATGTATGCGTAGCGCTTGGCAACAGCGGCGATCCACTGGCTGTCCCGGCGCTCGTAAACGCCCTCAGCGACTACGAACCGCTGGTACGCGGTCACGCTGCGTGGGCGCTGGGCCGTATAGGCGGGGAGCAGGCCATAGAGGCCTTAAAAAATGCGTTGATGGTGGAAAGCGACGAGGTTGTGAGGAAAGAGATCGAGTATGCTCTGCAAATGACACAATAAAAATGCCCCATACCTGAGGTACAGGGCACGTTCTGCATTCACAAAGCGTCGAAGAATAATTACCTCAATTTTGCCGGGCAGGCAGCCTACAGAGCCACGCGCAGCGGCGGCACACCTCAGCCACAAGACAAGCCGTACGATCATTAGGGCCGCTTGGCTGCACCGGTCACCCGGCTTGCACCTGCGGTCTATCTACC
>WNGD01000291.1_pt1 | contig 76201 bp, 78 predicted proteins | sample 5400671 | NCBI WGS metagenome assembly WNGD01 (sample SAMN13153369, study PRJNA577476) | soil metagenome | isolation source: 40 cm soil or saprolite under grassland replicate 2 | place: USA:California | collected 2016-06-15
TCCTTCTGCCTCGACGAAGCGCTCGAGATCGGTCGCCACGCTCCCTCCCTTTCTCCCGCGTCCCAGGTCTGGTGCGGAGCGTAATCAGCGCGACGGACTCGTGCAGGGTCTAGCCTGTCTCTCGTGAGCGAGCAGCTGAGTCCGGCGCAGCGCGGCGCTCTCGAGGCGGAGCTCGCCGAGCTCGAGGGGCCGCGGAGGCGCGAGATCGCGGAGCAGATCAAGGTCGCGCGAGAGTTCGGCGATCTGAACGAGAACGCCGAGTACCACGCGGCGAAGGACCAGCAGGCACTGCTCGAACGGCGGATCCAGGTGCTGAAAGACCGCCTGTCGAATGCGGTCACGGTCGAGCACGACACCGACGAGCACATCGGCGTGGGCTCGATCGTCGAGGTCGCAGACGAGGAGGGGGAGATGCTCGAGGTCGAGATCTCCGCGGTGGGCGGCGTCTCGCCGGACTCACCGCTCGGAAGCGCGCTCCTCGGCGCCGGGGTCGGCGACGTAGTCGACGTCGACGCGCCTCGCGGCTCCTGGAAGGCGCGCGTGCTCGCCATCCGGCGCGCGTAGACGAAGCCCGCCGGCGGACTGGCCTCGCTGGTTGAAACGGGCACTGGGCTCGCCTGGCACGTTCCCGCGGAATGGGCGATCCTTGGGATCGGGATGCAGGGAGGCACGAGGCCGGGTCTTCCTACGTCAGCGATTGAGTATGTGCAGTAGGGGGCCGGTCTCGCTCGCTCGGCTCCTGTAGGGCGCGGGTGCTCGCCATCCGCCGCGCATAGCCTGGGGTCAGGCGAGGCGACGCAAGACCACGAGGGAACGCGGCACCAGCGGAAGCGACTCGCGGGCACGGAGCGCACGCGGCGCCTCGGGGTGCGCTCCGGTCGTCAGCTCGACCTCCCAGATCCGTCCGAACCGGCGCGCCGGCAGCTGAAACGCGACCTCCTGCGCATCGGCGTTCAGCAGCAAGAGGAACGAGTCGTCGGTCATCTGCTCGCCCTGGCTCGTTCGCCTCCTGATCTCCCGGCCGTTGAGGAAGACCCCGAGCGTGCGGCACTCGGGAAGCTCCCAGTCCCGCCGCGTCATCCGGCGCCCGTCCGGACGGAACCACCAGGCGTCGGGCAATCCGGACCCCATCGTCTGGTCTCCGGTCAGGAACCACACGCGACGGAAGACGGGATGCTCCTTCCGGAACGCGATGAGCTTTCGGGTGAACTCGAGGAGCTCGCTCGCTTCGTCGTCGAGGGACCAGCTGAGCCACGAGAGCTCGTTGTCCTGGCAGTAGGCGTTGTTGTTGCCGCGCTGGGTGCGCCCGCTCTCGTCGCCCGACAGCACCATGGGCACGCCGATCGAGAGGAGCAGTGACATGAGGAAGTTCCGCTGCTGTCGCGCGCGCAGCTCGTTCACCTCCCTGTCGTCCGTCGGGCCTTCGACCCCGCAGTTCCAGCTTCGGTTGTCGTCGCTGCCGTCCCGGTTGTCCTCGAGGTTCGCGTCGTTGTGCTTCGAGTCGTAGGAGACGAGGTCGCGGAGCGTGAACCCGTCGTGGCAGGTGACGAAGTTGATGGAGGCGAACGGCCTGCGCCCGTCGTGCTGGTAGAGGTCTGCGCTACCGGACAGGCGACGAGCCAGCTCGGCTCCATGGCCGAGTCCTCGCCAGAAGTCGCGGAGCTCGTCGCGGTAGCGGCCGTTCCATTCGGTCCAGAGCACGGGGAAGTTCCCCACCTGGTAGCCGCCTGGCCCGAGGTCCCAGGGCTCGGCGATGAGCTTCACCTGGGACAGCACCGGGTCCTGGTGGATCGTGTCGAAGAAGGCCCCGAGCCGGTCGACCTCGTAGAACTCGCGAGCGAGCGCGGCGGCGAGGTCGAAGCGGAAGCCGTCGACATGGCACTCGAGGACCCAGTAGCGAAGCGAGTCCATGATCAGCCGCAGAACGCTCGGGTGCACGGGGTTCAGGCTGTTGCCCGTGCCGGTGAAGTCCATGTAGAGGCGTGGGTCGTCCGGGACCAACCGGTAGTAGGAGGCGTTGTCGATGCCCCGGAAGGAGAGCGTGGGGCCCAGGTGGTTTCCCTCGCCCGTGTGGTTGTAGACGACGTCGAGGATCACCTCGATCCCGGCCCGATGCAGAGCCTTCACCATCCCCTTGAACTCCCGAACCTGCTCGCCGCGGCTGCCCGTCGCGCTGTAACGGGCGTGCGGCGCGAGGTAGCCGATCGAGCTGTACCCCCAGTAGTTGCGAAGGCCCCTGACGACCAGGTGGTGCTCGTCGACGAAGTGGTGCACGGGGAGGAGCTCGACGGCGGTCACCCCGAGGGCGGCGAGGTACGCGATCGCCTCGTCGGACGCGAGTCCCGCGTAGGTCCCGCGCAGGTGCTCGGGCAGCCCGGGGTGGAGCTTCGTGAACCCCTTGACGTGAGTCTCGTAGATGATCGTGTCGCTCCAGGGGATGCGAGGCAGCGCATCCGACTCCCAGTCGAACGAGGTGTCGACGACGACCGACTTGGGGACGGCGTCTGCATCGTCGGCGAGATCGGGCTCGAGATCGTCGTCGGGAGTCCCCCGCCAGAGGTAGGGGAAGACGTTCGCGCGGTCCCACACGACCTCTCCGTCGATCGCCTTCGCGTATGGATCGACCAGGAGCTTGGACGGGCTGAAGCGATGGCCGTCGTGCGGCGCGTACGGCCCGTGCATCCGGTACCCGTAGCGCTGCCCGGGGCCGACGCCGGGCACGTAGCCGTGCCAGTTGAACCCGGTGCGCTCGGCGAGCTCGATCTGCGTCTCGGAGCCCTCGTCGTCGAAGACGCACAGATGGACGCCGTCGGCGTTCTCGGAGAAGACCGAGAAGTTCGTCCCGCGTCCGTCCCAGGTCGCGCCCAGGGGAAACGGCGTGCCGGGCCAGGCGATCACGCGGCCGCTAGGGTAGAAACGTGGCCCGACGCGCGCGTCAGGCTGTGCCCGAGACACCCACGAGCGCTCGCAAGTCGAACCTGGCGCCGTTGCTCGACGGACGGCGTCGCGTCGTCATCGAGAGCGTGTTTCCGGAGGTCGACGGCGGGAGGTTCGCGATCAAGCGCGTGGTCGGCGAGACGGTGCGCGTCGAGGCCGATGTCTTCTCCGATGGTCACGAGGTGCTCCACTGCATGCTCCTGCATCGGCGTCAGGGGGACAGGGCCTGGCTGGAGACGCCCATGGAAGAGCTCGGGAACGATCGCTACACGGCAACTTTCGTCGTCGGCGAGCAGGGCGTCTACGAGTACACGCTGACCGCCTGGATCGAGCCGTACGCTACCTGGGCGCGCGGTCTCGGCCGCAAGGTCGAGGTGGGCCAGGACGTCAGTCTCGACCTCGTCGCCGGGGCTGACCTCGTGGCGGCAGCCGCAGAGCGAGCGACCGGCGTCGATGCCGGAGCTCTCTCGACGCTGGCGAACAGGCTCCGCAGCGAGGAGCCGATCGCCGTTCCTGTCGAGCTCGCCCTCTCGGAGGAGACCGCCTCGCTCGTCGGCACGTACCCCGACCGGGAGCACGCGACGTCGTACGAGCGCGAGCTGCGCGTCGTCGTCGACCGCGAGCGGGCCCGTTTCTCGAACTGGTACGAGCTCTTCCCACGGTCGGCCGCGGAAGAGCCCGGCCGGCACGGGACCTTCGCGGACGTCGAGCGCCGTCTCCCGTACGTGGCGCAGCTCGGGTTCGACGTTCTCTACCTGCCTCCGATCCACCCGGTCGGACGGACGATGCGCAAGGGCCGCAACAACGCTCTCGTCCCCGAGCCCGAGGACGTCGGGAGCCCGTGGGCGATCGGAGCGGAGGAAGGTGGGCACACCGCGATCCACCCCGATCTCGGCACGCTCGAGGACTTCCGCCGGCTTGTCGCGGCTGCGGAGCGGCGCGGGATCGAGGTCGCGCTCGACCTCGCGTTCCAGTGCTCTCCCGACCATCCCTGGGTCTCGGAGCATCCGGAGTGGTTCAAGCACCGCCCGGATGGGAGCGTCCAGTACGCCGAGAACCCGCCCAAGCGCTACGAGGACATCTACCCGTTCGACTTCGAGAGCGAGGCCTGGTGGGAGCTCTGGCAGGCACTGCTCGGGATCGTCCGCTACTGGATCGAGCAGGGCGTGCGGATCTTCAGGGTGGACAACCCGCACACGAAGCCATTCGCGTTCTGGGAGTGGCTGATCGGCGAGGTGAAGCGCGAGTTCGAGGAGGTGATCTTCCTCTCCGAGGCGTTCACGCGGCCGAAGGTCATGGCGCGGCTCGCGAAGCTCGGGTTCACCCAGTCCTACACCTACTTCGCCTGGCGCAACACGAAGCACGAGCTGATCGAGTACTTCAACGAGCTGGCCCGGGGACGCCAGCGAGAGTTCTTCCGGCCCAACGTATGGCCGAACACGCCGGACATCCTCACCGAATACGTCCAGCACGGGGGGCGGCCGGCGTTCGTCACGCGTCTCGTGCTCGCGGCGACACTCGCTGCGAGCTATGGCATCTACGGGCCGGCGTTCGAGCTGTGCGAGAACCGGCCGCGTGAGCCTGGAAGCGAGGAGTACCTGGACTCGGAGAAGTACCAGCTCAGACACTGGGATCTCGCGCGCCCGGACAGCCTGAGCGAGCTCGTCGCCCGCATCAACGCGATCCGGCGCGAGAACCGGGCGCTGCAGAGCGACTGGAGCCTCGTCTTCCACAACACGGACAACGAGCAGCTGCTCGCGTACAGCAAGAGCGACGAGCGCTCGAACGTCGTGCTCTGTGTCGTCAACCTCGACCCGTATCACCGCCAATCCGGCTTCGTGGATGTCTCGCTCGCCCACCTCGGCATTGGCGAGGGCCCGTTCCAGGTGCAGGACCTCCTCGGCGGCGGCAGCTTCCTCTGGCAGGGGCCGCGCAACTACGTAGAGCTCGATCCGGGCGTCCTGCCGGCACACGTGTTCGCCGTCCGGCAGCGCGTGCGGAGCGAGCGCGACTTCGACTATTTCTCGTGACCGTTCCCGTCAGCCGGCCGCTCGCAACCACCGGCGGGCTCAGGGACGATCAACTCTGGTTCAAGGACGCCGTCGTCTACCAACTCCATGTCCGCGCCTTCCGCGACTCGAACGGCGACGGCGCCGGGGACTTCCGCGGTCTCGTCGAGAAGCTCGACTACCTGCAGGAGCTCGGTGTCACGGCGCTCTGGCTCCTCCCCTTCTACCCCTCGCCGCTTCGGGACGACGGCTACGACATCGCCGACTTCCGCAGCATCAATCCCGCCTACGGGACGATGCGCGACTTCCGTCAGCTCTTGCGCGCCGCACACCTGCGCGGGTTGCGCGTGATCACGGAGCTCGTGGTCAACCACACGTCCGACCAGCACTCCTGGTTCCAGCGGGCACGCAGCGCGCCGCCCGGCAGCCGCTGGCGAAACTTCTACGTCTGGAGCGACACGACGGAGCGCTACAGCGACGCCCGCATCATCTTTCAGGACTTCGAGGCCTCCAACTGGGCCTGGGACCGGGTTGCGGGGCAGTACTACTGGCACCGCTTCTACTCGCATCAACCCGATCTCAACTACGAGAGCGCCGACGTCCGACGGCTGATGACCCGCACGCTCGAGTACTGGCTCGACCTCGGCGTCGACGGGCTCCGGCTCGACGCGGTTCCTTACCTCTACGAGCGCGAGGGCACCATGTGCGAGAACCTGTCGGAGACGCACGAGTTCCTCCGGCAACTCCGCGCCGCGGTCGACCGTCGCTTCGACGCGCGCATGCTCCTCGCCGAGGCGAACCAGTGGCCGGAGGACGCAGCCCAGTACTTCGGCGAGGGAGACGAGTGCCATATGGCGTTCCACTTCCCCGTCATGCCGCGCCTCTTCATGGCCGTGCAGATGGAGGACCGCTTCCCGATCATCGACATCCTCCAGCAGACGCCGTCGATCCCGGAGACGTGCCAGTGGGCGCTCTTCCTCAGAAACCACGACGAGCTGACGCTCGAGATGGTCACGGACGAGGAGCGCGACTACATGTACCGCGTCTATGCCTACGACCGCCAGGCGCGAATCAATCTCGGGATCCGCAGGCGGCTCGCGCCGCTGCTCGGCAACAACCGGGCGAAGATCGAGCTGCTGAACGGGCTCCTGCTCTCGCTGCCCGGAACGCCCGTCCTCTACTACGGAGACGAGATCGGGATGGGGGACAACGTGTACCTCGGCGACCGCGACGGCGTCCGTACGCCGATGCAGTGGTCGGCGGACCGCAACGCGGGCTTCTCGCGCGCCAATCCGCAGCAGCTCTACCTGCCGGTGATCATCGACCCCGAGTTCCACTTCGAGACGGTCAACGTCGAGACGCAGTCGGCGAACCCGCACTCGCTGCTCTGGTGGATGCGACGGGTCATCTCACTTCGCAATCGCCACCACGTGTTCGGGCGCGGCGACATCGAGTTCCTGACCCCCGACAACTACCGTGTCCTCGCGTTCGTGCGCCGCGACGAGAACGAGCAGATCCTCGTGGTCGCGAACCTCTCGCGTTTCGCGCAGTACTGCGAGCTCGACCTCTCGGCGTGGCGAGGACTCGTCCCGCGCGAGCTCTTCGGTCACACCGAATTCCCCACGATCGGTGAGCTCCCATACCTCGTCACCCTCGGGCCGTACGCCTTCTACTGGCTGGCGCTCGAGCAACCTCGCGTCGAGATCACGATGGCCGGTACAGCCGGCCCGCCTTCGATCGCGGTGACGGGACGGTGGGAGCAGGTGTTTACAGGCCGCCCGAGGCGGGCACTCGAAGAGGCTGTCGTCGGTTTCCTGGACGGACAGCGCTGGTTTGCCGGCAAGGGACGACCGATGCGGAGCGTGCGGATTCGAGACGTCATCCCGCTGACGCCGGCCGGCGAGGACAAGCTGGCCGCAGTCACCATGGTCGAGGTCGACTACCTCGAGGGAGAACCCGACACGTATGTCCTGCCGCTCGCAGTCGCCGAGCCCGACCAGGTGCACCGGATCGAGACGGAGATGCCGGGGTCGGTCGTCGCCCGCCTCGACCGCAAGGGCGAGAACGCTCTGCTGGTGGACGGACTTGTCGACTCGCGGTTCTGCGAGCTCCTGCTCGAGGCGTTGACCCGCAAGCGACGTCTCCGCGGAGATGCGGGTGCGGTGGCGGTCCGGCAGGCTCCCGCGCTGCGGCGCGTCCTGAACGACCAGGCCGGCCCGCTTCAGCCGATGCTCTTTCGGGCAGAGCAGAGCAACACGTCCGTGGTCTACGGCGGGAAGCTCATCCTCAAGGTCTTCCGGCGGAACGAGGAAGGGGTCAACCCGGACTTCGACGTCGGCCTCTATCTCAACCAGCACGATTTCGAGAACGTGCCGGCGGTCGCAGGCTCCCTCGAATACCGGCGTGCGGGCTCGGATCCGCGGACGCTGGCGATCGTGCACGAGATCGTCCCGAACGAAGGTGACGCGTGGAGCTACAGCCGGGACGAGGTCGGACGCTTCTACGAGCGTGTGCTCGTGGAGGCGCGGTCCGTTGCGGACGTCTGGTGGTCGCCCGACGCGCCCGAGCTCGAGCTCGCCGCGCGCGAGCTGCCGGAGGTCGCCCACGAGACGAGCGAGGGATACATCCGCTCGGCCGAGCTTCTCGGCCGTCGCACCGCGGAGCTGCACGCGACGCTGGCGCGCGGCGACGGGGGCCCGGCCTTCGCTCCGGAGCCGTTCACCTCGCTCTACCAGCGGTCGCTCTACCAGACCCAGCGAAACCTGACGCGGCGAAACCTGAGGCTGCTCCGGAGGGTCCAGGGACGTCTCGACCCGAGCGTGCAGGAGCTCGCAGGGCGGGTCCTCGCGCAGGAGTCTGAGCTGCTCGAGCGCTTCCGCGGTCTCCTCGGACGACGGCTCACCGGACAGCGCACCCGCTACCACGGCGACTTCCATCTCGGCCAGGCTCTGTACACGGGCAAGGACTTCGTGATCATCGACTTCGAGGGAGAGCCGGGACGCTCGCTCGCCGACCGCAGAATCAAGAGCTCGCCGCTACGCGACGTCGCCGGCATGCTCAGATCGTTCGACTACGCGGCGCACGCCGGCTTGCGCGACCTCGCCGAGCGTGGGCTCGTCGAGCCCGAGTCGGACTCGTATCGCGATCTCGTGCGCTGGGGCCGCATGTGGCGCTCCTGGGCCACGGCCGCCTACCTCCGCTCGTATCTCGAGACCGCCCGGCTCGGTGCGTTTCTCCCCGACACGGACGAGGAGCTCGGGCTGCTGCTCGAGCTCTACGTGCTGGAGAAAGCGCTCTACGAGCTCGGCTACGAGCTCTCGAGTCGCCCGGAGTGGGTCGAGATTCCCCTCGCCGGGATCCTGCACCTTCTCGAGGCGAGCCGATGAGCGGCCGCGTCGCAGCGAAGGACCGAGCGGTCCTCGACCCGGGGGACACGTTCCTCGGGGAGGACGATCTCTACCTCTTCAACGAAGGGAGCCACGTCCGCCTCTACGAGCGGCTCGGGGCGCACTCGGGCGCGCTCGGCGATCTCGAGGGAACCTACTTCGCCGTCTGGGCCCCGAGCGCAGAGCGGGTGTCCGTCGTCGGGGAGTTCAACAAGTGGCACGGCGGCCGCCATCGGCTCCGGCCGCGAGGGGCCTCCGGCATCTGGGAGGGCTTCGTCCCGGACGTCGGACCGGGCACCCTGTACAAGTTCCGGATCGTCCCGCATGACGGGGCCCGTGCGCTCGAGAAAGCCGATCCCTATGCATTCGCCTGCGAGCTGCCTCCGAAGACCGCCTCGCTCGTCTGGGATCTCGACTACGAGTGGGGTGACGGAGCGTGGATGGCCTCGCGCGGAGAGCGCAACGCCCTCGACGCGCCGGTCTCCGTCTACGAGCTGCACGTCGGCTCGTGGCGACGCGTGGCCGGGGAAGGCAACCGCTCGCTCTCCTACCGCGAGCTCGCGCTCGAGCTCGCCGAGTACGTGCGAGATCTCGGCTTCACCCACGTGGAGCTCCTGCCGGTCATGGAGCACCCCTTCTTCGGATCGTGGGGCTACCAGACGACGTCGTACTTCGCGCCCAGCGGACGTTACGGGACGCCCCAGGACCTCATGTTCCTCGTCGACACGCTCCATCAGGCCGGGATCGGCGTGGTTCTCGACTGGGTCCCGTCGCACTTCCCGGCCGACGAGTACGCCCTCGCCTCGTTCGACGGGACGCACCTCTACGAGCACGGTGATCCGCGCGAAGGGCGCCATCCCGACTGGGACAGCCTGATCTTCAACTACGGGCGGCACGAGGTCCGGAGCTTCCTGCTCTCGAGCGCGCTCTTCTGGCTCGACCGCTACCACGTCGACGGCCTGCGCGTCGACGCGGTCGCGTCGATGCTCTATCGGGACTACTCGCGAGTGGAGGGCGAGTGGATCCCGAACGAGTACGGCGGCCGCGAGAACCTGGAGGCGATCGACTTCCTCCGCCGCTTGAACCAGGAGGTCTACGGAGCGTTCCCGGACGTCCAGACGTACGCGGAGGAGTCGACGGCGTGGCCGATGGTCTCCCGTCCGACCTACCTCGGAGGGCTCGGCTTCGGCCTCAAGTGGGACATGGGCTGGATGCACGACACGCTCGAGTACCTGCGCCGCGACCCGATCCATCGCCGCTTCCACCACAACGAGCTCACCTTTCGGGCGATCTACGCCTCGAACGAGAACTTCCTGCTCCCGCTGTCGCACGACGAGGTCGTGCATGGGAAGGGCTCGCTGCTCGGCCGCATGCCCGGCGACCGCTGGCAGCAGCTCGCGAACCTACGCCTTCTCTTCGCCTACCAGTTCGCGCAGCCGGGAAAGAAGCTCGTGTTCATGGGCGGTGAGCTCGCCCAGCCCGGCGAGTGGAGTCACGACGGCTCGCTCGACTGGCACCTGCTCGACGACGAGGCGCACGCAGGCGTGCACCGGCTCCTTGCGGATCTCGCCCGCCTGTATGCGGACGAGCCGGCGCTGCACGAGCTCGATTGCGACCCGGGCGGGTTCGAGTGGATCGACGCCAACGACGCCGCGACGAGCGTCGTGAGCTTCCTCCGGCGCGGAAGCTCTCCAGTCGACGTGGTTGCAGTGGTCTGCAACTTCACTCCCATCGTCCGGCGCAACTATCGCCTCGGAGTGCCCGAGGGTGGCGTCTGGGCTGAGCTCATGAACACGGATGCGACGAGCTACGGCGGAAGCGGGCAGGGGAACCTGGGCGGCGCCGAGGCCGTCCCGGTGACGTTCCACGGGCGACCGTGGTCGCTGGTCGTCACGCTGCCGCCGCTCGCGGCGCTCTTCCTGCGACCGGCGTCTTCCTAGCCGGAGCGCCACCGAGCGAAATTACGCCCGGCGGACGTAGGTGACGAACGCGAACGGCGTGCCGCTCTCCGAGACGTGCGGCTCGCGCGAGACCTCCTCGTACTGCGAGCGATCGAACGGAGGGAAGAGCGTGTCGCCGGCGACGTCTGCGTCGACCTCCGTGAGGAGCAGCTCGTCCGCGAGCGGGAGCGCGCTTGCGTAGAGCTGCCTCCCTCCGATCACGAACACCCGGGCCTCGCCGCCGAGCGCATGGAGAGCCTCCTCCAGCGACCCGGCTCGCTCCGCGCCCTCGGCGCTCCATTCCGGGTTCCGGGTTACCACGACGTTTCGCCTTCCTGGGAGCGGACGAAAGCGGTCGGGGAGCGACTCCCACGTCCGCCGCCCCATGACGACCGGATGACCCATGGTGAGGTCGCGGAAGCGCTTGCTGTCCTCCGAGATCCGCCAGGGGATCGCGTTCTCGCGGCCGATCACGCCCCCGCGCGCGATCGCGGCGACGATCGCGAGCTTCACACCGTCCAGCTTCTAGACAGCAACGGGTGCGCGGATGGCCGGGTGGTGCCGGTACCCGACCACCTCGAAGTCCTCGAACGCGTACTCGAAGATCGACGGCGGGCGCCTGAGCAGGCGCAGCCTCGGATACGGGTACGGGTCGCGCGCGAGCTGCGTCTCCACCTGCTCGCGATGGTTGTCGTAGATGTGGCAGTCACCACCGGTCCAGACGAGGTCCCCGACCTCGAGGTCGCACTGCTGTGCGAGCAGATGCGTGAGGAGCGCGTAGCTCGCGATGTTGAACGGGACACCGAGAAAGACGTCCGCACTCCGTTGGTAGACCTGACAGGAGAGGCGGCCGGTCGCCGACACATGGAACTGGAAGAGGACGTGACACGGCTGGAGCGCCATCTTCGGCAGGTCCGCGACGTTCCACGAGCTGACGACGATGCGGCGCGAGTCCGGCTCCTCTCGCAGCAGCCGGACGGCCTCTGCAATCTGGTCGACGTGCTCGCCGTCAGGGGTCGGCCAGCTGCGCCACTGCACTCCGTAGACGGGGCCGAGATCGCCGTCCTCGTCGGCCCACTCGTCCCAGATCGTCACGCCGTTCTCCTGCAGCCAACGAACGTTGCTCTCGCCACGGAGGAACCAGAGCAGCTCGTATGCGATGGAGCGGAAGTGCACCTTCTTCGTGGTGACGAGGGGAAACCCCTCGCCGAGATCGAAGCGCATCTGGTAGCCGAACACGCTGACGGTCCCCGTTCCCGTCCGGTCGGGTTTCGGGACGCCCATCCTGAAGACGTGGCGTGCGAAGTCCTCGTACTGCGTGCGGATGACGGAACCTGTCGAGTCGGCCACTCGACGCCGACGATAGCGAGGCGCCCGGCCGCCAGGTGGGGCCGAGCTACGCCGTCGTCAGGAGCGGATTCCTCGAGCCTTCGACGACGACGACCCACGAGTCGAAGTCGCTGAGCCGGTACGGCGCGTTCAGCCGCACCCGTGCCGTCCCGTCGGGCTTCGCCAGGAAGCTTCCGCAGAGTGCCGCCAGCCGGCCGTTCTTCGTGAGCCAGAGCTCGTACGGCCGCTCGCTCCCGCCCCGGGTGAGACCTTTCACCTCGAGCTGCATCGGCCAGTTCCCGGCCGGATCCTCGGCGAAGACCTCGAGCGACGCGCTTGCTCCCGCAGCCTGGCCGGTCCCGACCATGGCCACGACTTGCTCGGCGCCCGCCCCGCGATTGCCGACGAAGAAGCCGGCGCCGAACGCTGCGACCACGAAGGCCGCGGCGAGAGCGACGAGAGCGAGTCCGCGTCTCGGGGCGAGGCGCGTGACGGTTGCGACCGGAGGCTCCGGGGCCTCGGCCGGCTCGAAGTCGGGCGGCGGGCCGGCCGCGATCAGCAGGTCGTGCACCCGCCGGAGCCGCTCGCGCTCGGCGTCGCCGAGGTCGGTGCCGACGAGCTCGTCGAAATTCGGGTCGGTGCCGGTCATCGAAGCTCCTCGTCGAGCGCGTCCGCGAGGCGCGAGAGCGCGCTCCTCGTGCGCGTCTTGACCGTTCCGAGGGGAATCCCGAGGGTCTTCGCGACCTCGCTCTGTGAAAGCCCGCGCCAGTACGCGAGCTCGATCACGGGCCGCTCGTGCTCGGGCAGAACCTCGAGCGCACGGTGTACCTGCCACGCGGTCCAGGCCGTCTCGGCGCGCTCGGCGGGACCGGCATCTGCGGTCGGACCGTCCTGCAGCTCGGCCGTCGGCTCTGGCGTCCTGCGCAATCCGTCGGTGATCGCATTGCGGGCGACCGCGTAGAGCCAGGGCGCCCCCTTGCCTCTACGGGGGTTGTAGGTCCGGGCGGATCGCCAGATGGCAACGAATGCGTCCTGCGCCGCGTCCTCGGCGCGTCCGCGGTCGCCGAGCCGGCGAAGCGCGAGACCGAGGACCGGGCGTGCATACCGGCGGTAGAGCTCCTCGAACGCGGGCCGGTCGCCGCCCGCGATCCGCACGATCAGCTCACCGTCGGTGACCACCGGCTCGGACACGCGCACCATTGTCGCCCTTCTGGCCAGCTGGGGAAGCGTGTCGAGTGCGACGGAGCAGGTCATCGCTCCCTGCTACGAGCGCGCGACTGGGTCGGATTGCGTCCCCGGCGTTGCGGGTGCCGCTACTTCGCGGCCTCGTAGCGCGTGGCGACCGCCTCCCAGTTGACGACGTTCCACCAGGCGGCGAGGTAGTCGGGCCGTCTGTTCTGGTAGCGGAGGTAGTACGCGTGCTCCCAGACGTCGATCCCGAGGAGCGGTACGTCGCTGTCCATGACGGGTGAGTCCTGGTTCGGCGTTGACTTGACCGCGAGCCCGGTCCCGTCCCAGACGAGCCACGTCCAGCCCGAGCCGAAACGCTTCACGCCCGCGTCGTTGACCTGCGTCTTCAGCTGGTCGAGGCCTCCGAACGTGTCCGCAATCGCGTCCGCGAGCGCTCCGCTCGGCTCGCCGCCGCCGTTCGGGCCCATGATCTCCCAGAAGAAAGTGTGGTTCGCGTGGCCGCCGCCGTTGTTCCGGACGGCCGTGCGCTTGTCCTCGGGGATGACGTCGAGACTCGCGAGCACCGACTCGATCGGACGGTCCATCCACTCGGTCCCTTCAAGTGCCGCGTTCAGGTTCGTGACGTAGGCACCGTGGTGCTTGTCGTGGTGGATCTCCATCGTCTGCGCGTCGATGTGCGGCTCGAGCGCGTCGAAGTCGTACGCCAGTGGTGGAACGCTGTAAGCCATCTCCGAGCTCCTCTCTTGCTGTCCGGTCGCCGCCCTGGAGAAGGATATGCTCCGCGGCGTTCCAGCCCGAGCCGGAGGAGACTCGTGTGACGACTTTTGTGGAGATCAGACCCCGTGAGCTGAAGCGGTCGCTCTACGAGCTCGACGGCATCTCGCGTACGACGATCGAGGCCCACTACCGCCTCTACCAGGGCTACGTCGCGAAGCGAAACGAGATCCTCGCCCGGCTCGACGACGTCGATCTCGACGACGCGAACCAGGTCTACTCCGACCTCCGAGCATTGAAGGTCGATCTGACCTTCGCCGTGGGCGGGATCAAGAACCACGAGATCTACTTCGAGCACCTGGGCGGCGACGGCGGTGACCCGGACGGGGCCTTCCGTGCGCTCGTCGAGCGTGACTTCGGCTCCGCGGCGCGGTGGCGTGCAGACCTGAAAGCGTCCGGCATGGCCGGCCGTGGCTGGGCCTGGGCGGCCTTCGACTGGGACGAGGGGCGTCTCTTCAACTACGTCGGCGACGCACAGAACACGTTTCCCGTCTGGAACGCGACGCCACTCGTCGCGCTCGACGTCTACGAGCACGCCTACTTCCTCGACTACCAGACCGACCGCTCGGCGTACATCGAAGCGTTCTTCCGGAACCTCGACTGGACCGTCGTGAACGCTTCGATGCGCTCCTACCGAGTACCTGTGGCTTAAGCAGTGACCCAGGCCGCGGCCGTCCTGGGCGGGTATCTCCTCGGCTCGCTGCCCTTCGGGTACTGGCTCGTCCGGGTCTTCCGCGGCGAGGACATCCGCACGCGCGGAAGCGGCAACACGGGCGCCACCAACGTCCTTCGGCTGTACGGTCGCCGGCTTGGGACGAGCGTCGCGTTGCTCGACGCCGCGAAGGGCTTCACCGCGGCAGCCTTCGGCCTCTGGGCGGGAGGATCCCTTCTCGGCGTGCTCGCCGGCGCGGCGGCGATGCTCGGTCACGCGCGGCCGGTCTTTCTCGGCTTTCGCAAAGGCGGGAAGATGGTTGCGACCGCAGGCGGGGCGGCCTTGGCCTTCGCGCCGCTTGCAGCGCTTTCGAGCCTCGGTATCTGGCTCGCCGTCTTCTTTCTCACCCGCTACGCGTCCGTTGCCTCGATTGCCACGGCGCTCGCGTTTCCGCTTCTCGCCTGGCTCTACGGAGCGTCTTGGCCGGTGCTCGTATTCGCCTTCGCCGGTGCCGCGGCGATCGTCCTCCTGCACCGGCACAACGTCCGGCGGCTTGTGGCCGGAACCGAGCATCGTTTCCACTTCGGCCGTCCACGGGGTGCTTCGGCCAAGCGCGTTCTTAGACGTATTCCTCGCTTCTGAGGTACGCGAGCCTGCGGTCGATCCTCCGTTCGCGCTCGGCGCTCGGCAGGAAGCGCCGCTCCGCGATCGCGGTCGGCACGACCGCGGAGAGAACCACCACGGTCACGAGCAGCGAGAACTGCGTCGCGTCGATGATCCCCGCGGTCAGGCCGTACAGGGACGCGATCGTTCCGAACGTCAGGCCGGTGCTCATCAGCAGCGTCGTGAACGCGGCGTGCCGTCGGTCCGCGCGCCTCGCGAGCGGGTAGACGAACGCGAGCTTCGGCGCGAGCTTCGCGGCGAGGAGGAGGGCGAGGAGGCCGAGATTGCCGACCACCGCCGAAAGCGAGACGTTCAGGCCTCCCTTGAGGAAGAAGAACGGGGTCAGGAACGCGAAGGCGACCACTCGTAGGCGCTTCTGCTCCTCTCGGTGCTCCTGGAAGTGACGGCTCATGGCGAGGCCGAGAACGAACGCGGGAAGCACGGCATGCCCGTTCGCGGCGTCCGCGAGCACCATGAGTACGAGCAGGCAGAGGAAGACGAGCTTGATCTCGGGCTCGATTATCCGGTCGCCGTAACGTCCGAAGAACCAGGGTGCGATGCGCGGCAGCGCCACGATCAGCGCGACGGAGAAAACCAGGAAGAGCGGGTACCAGAGGTTCGGGGTGACGAAGATCGCCGAGAGCGCCACGGCGGTGCAGAGGTCGGTGACGAACGTCGCGCTCATGATCAGCTTGCCGATGCCGGTGTCCGTCAGCTGCCGCTCGACGAGAACGGCGTAGACGACCGCGAGCGATGTCGTCGAGAGAGCCGTTCCGGCGATGAGCGACGCGCGGAAAGTCCAGTCCAGGAGCGCGAACGCGACCAGCGAGGCGACGACGAACGGCCCTACGAACGAGACGACGCCGATGCCGACGGACGCACCGAGCTTCCGGCGTAGATACGCCGGATCGACCTCCATCCCGGCGAGGAAGGTGAGGACGATCGAGGCGAAGGACGCGATGAAATCGAGCCACTCCTGCGAGTGCAGGTCGAAGGCGTTGCCGGCAACGACGCCGAGCGTGAGCTCGACGAGCGCGACGGTGACGCCGAGCTCGACCGAGAGCATGCTCGCGACGAGAACGACTGCGGCGAGAACTGCGGCGAGTTGAATCGGCTCCACGTTTGCCTCCACTTCGCGTCGGTGACGTTCGGTAGAGGCCATCAGCCCGGGCTTTCGTCTAGCGCGGGCGCTTGAGCGCGAGCCTCATCGCGCAGCGAGCAAGTCTAGCGGCGAGCCGCGGGCTACTGACGCAAGGTCGCGGCGAGTGCGCGTGGGTCGAGCAGCAGGTCGAACGCCTCCAGCACCGATCGGCATACGACATCCGCGGTGCGCAGGGCTCCCGCGCTCGTGCCCTCGGCACCGAGGACCGCGATCCCGAGTGCGGCGGCCTCGAGCGCGAGCATGTCGTTCGTCCCGTTCCCGACGACGACGCAGCGTTCCCGACCGAGCTCGTCGACGACACGGAGCTTCGTGCGGCCGTCCCGGGCTCGCATCGCCGCCACGCCGAGCTCGGCGGCGACCGCGTCCAGCGTCTCGAACGTGTCTCCGGAGACGAGGCGAACCTCGAGCCGCTCCCGGATCGGTCCGAGCCGCTCCGAAACGCCGTCGAGCAGAACGCCGCGGTCGCTCAACGTCCCGTTGACGTCGAGCAGGAGATGCTCGAGCTCGAGCGGCCGGCCTCCGGGAATGTCGACGACGAGGGTCACGCGCCGATCGAGACCGCCCGTACCGTTCGGGCCCTCCTACTAGCTCGCGAGCCAGTCGACGAGCGTCGTCTGCTCGGGGCTCGCCTCCCCGGTCCGCAGCTCCGTGCGCAGCTCGCCGACGGTTCCATGGCGCTCCGCGAGCACGTCGTGCGTGTGAATCGTCTCGAGGTTGACCTGCCGCGAGAGAAGGAAGTCGCCGTCGTCGAGCTGGGGCAGTGCTTCGAGCGCGTCGCTCAGGGCGTGCCGTACGGAGTCCTCGACGAACCGCGGCTGCAGGTGGGCGTGCTCGACGACGAAGAGCTCGTCCGGTCGCTTGAGGAGGTCGTAGATCGGGGCGCTCATCGACCGCTCGACGATTCCCACGAGCAACTCGGCGTCGAGGTCCTCGTCGCTGCCGACGTACAGCGTCCCCCGGCCGCGCTGGTTGTGGGTCGCGATCGGGACGAGCTCGAAGATGCGTTCGATGTCTCCCGACGCGAATCCGGCCTCGAGCAGGCGCTCCGTCGCGTGATTGCGGACGAGCCCCTGCGCGCAGGGACAGGCGTTGATCCCGTTGGCTTCGACTCCCACGACGCGCCGCGTCCCGTTGTCCGGCGACGCGGCGGCAATTCCGCAGAGCGTGACCATGTCCTGCGTCGCGAGGCCGGTAACGGGCGTTCGGCGCCGAATCGGCCACTGCGCCCGGATGTGCACCTCGGCTCGCAGGGCCCTCTGGCGCTCGACGATCCTCGTCGCGATGTGCTCGGCGAGAAGCTCGACGAGGAGCGCCTCGCGCCCGACCACGAGGTCGATCGCCTCCTCGAAGAGCTCCGGGAAGCGCGACATGTGGACGCCCTTCTGGTCGACGGCGAGATCGACCGTGCAGTCGATCACCGCGGCCATGACGGTCTGCGCGTCGCCGCGACAGATGCGGATCGCCTTCTGCACCCCGAACACGCCCGCTCGCGAGAGGGCGAGCGGTATCTCCGGCGTCGAAGCCTGCAGGTCCTCCTGGATCCGCAAGACGTCGGGCACGCGGATCACCGTACCACCCGCGCGCGGGCGCCCAGTGTCAGGAGAGAACGCGAAGGTGCGCGAGCACGCCGAGGTTTCCGCCGCCGCAGCGGGCGGTGATCCCGTAGCGGCCCGGCGTCTTGGTGGCCGGGATTCTCGTCACGACGTGAAAAGTGCCGCCCGCTCGCACTCTCGTCAGCACCGCCGGGAGCCCGGCGAAGTCGTGCGTGTGCACGAACGCCCGCGAGATGAGCGTGACGGTGTTGCCGGCGCTGCAACCGTCCGCCGATCCCCTGAGCGTCACGTTGCGCCCGCGATGGACGACGGAGGGCGAAACGGTGAGTGACGGCGTGGCAGTGACCCTGAGGTGCGCCTGAACTCCCAGGTTCCCGCCGCCGCAGCGAGCCGTGACCCCGTAGATCCCGGGCGATTTCGTCGCGGGAATCCTCGTCGTCGTGCGGAACTTTCCGCCCGTGCGCACCGGCGTCAGCACGGCCGGCAGGCCGGCGAAGTCGTGCGTGTGTGCGAACGCCCGCGAGATGAGGGTGACCGTGTCGCCGACCGGGCATCCCCCTGCCGACCCGCTGACCGTGACGACGTGTCCGGGTGCGACAACGGACGGGACGACGAGGATGAGCTTGGGCGGCGACGCGGTGGCTGCCGTAGTCGCCAAGCCCGTGGCGAGAGCCAGAACCGCGAAGCCGCGCTTCACGGAGCGAAGCGTAGCCGGGGCGTGCGTCGAATGGCTGCTCGGGTTATCTCAAGAGTCGGGACAGCCGGCGATCCTTCAACACGCGGCCGCCGGTCTGGCAGGTGGGGCAGTAGTAGACCGTGTGCTCCTCGTAGTCGACGCGGGCGATCGGAGTCCCGCAAGTCGGACACGGCTCGCCGAGGCGGTTGTGCACCCGGTAGACGTCGCGGTCGTCCTTTTCGCGCTCGCGAAGCTCGAGAGCGCGCTCGAGATCCTCGTGGATCGCCGCTGCCAGTCGCACCGTCTCCTTCTCGTCGAGCTCGCTCGAGAGCTTGAACGGAGAGAGTCGCGCGCGGTTGAGGATCTCGTTCGCGTGCGCGCGCCCGATGCCGGCGATGACACGCTGGTCGCGGAGCAACGGGTGGAGCTGGCGGCGCTCACCGCTCAGGATCTCCGTCAGGCCGGCCTCGTCGAGCTCGAGCGCGTCCGGGCCGAGGTGCGCGAGATCGGCTTCGACCTGGTCTGGGGTCGACAGCCACACGCCCGCTCGCTTCTTCTTCCCCGCCTCAGTGAGCACGAGCTCGCAACCGCCGACGAACCGGAGCCTGAACATCGGCGTCTTCGGGCCCTTGCCGCCGGGCGCGACGTAGCGGAGCCTCCCCGCGGTCATCAGGTGCACGCGGAGCACGAGCTCGCCGTCCTCGGTCGGAAAGAGGAGGTGCTTGCCACGACGCCGCGCACCCGCGAGGCGACGACCGCCGAGCGACGACAGCGGCGGGTCGATCGTCTTCAGCGTCGCGACGTGAGCTGGGCCGGCCCGCTCGATCGGGAACGCGCTGACGAGAGGGTCCAGCTCGCGCACCCACGCTTCCACCTCCGGGAGCTCAGGCACGAGCGGGCTCCAGATCGAGTGTGGCCGTCGGCATGTCGTGGATTGTGCGCAAGGGCGAGAAGGCGAGCCAGAGGAACGAGACCGAGGCGCCGGCGGCGCCGACGAAGATCGTCTCGCGCAGGCCGATCGTCGCGGCGAGCGTTCCGCTCGCGAGCGATCCCAACGGGATCGTCCCCCAGACGACGAAGCGCCGCGAGGCGTTCATGCGGCCCAGCATCCGCTTGGGCGTCAGCGCCTGGATCAGCGAGATGGCCGTGACGTTGTAGAGGACGACGCCGAGGGAGAGGAGAAGCCAGCCTACGACGAGGAACGGAATCGGAAATGCCGTGGGTGCGAGCGGGATGAGGAGCATCGGGGGACCGCTCAACACCCCTGCAGTGACGAGGGTCCGGCCAACTCCGAGCGCGCGGCCGACCCGGACCGCGACTACGGCGCCCGCGACGCCCCCGAGGCCCGCGACCGCGAAGATGAGGCCGATCACCGGAGCCGAGAGATCGAGCTCGCGCACTGCGTACACGATGAAGATCGACTCCCCGACCGAGAAGAAGAAGTTGACGCTCGCGACGTAGCCCATGAGCGAGCGCCAGCGCGCGTCCCCGAAGACGTAGCGGAGGCCTTCGACGAGCTCCGACCACACCGAGGTTCCGGGCATCCGCTCGGGAATCGCCTCCGACGCCTTGATCCGGAAGAGCAAGAGCGCGGAAGCGAGGAAGCTCACCGAGTCGACGACGATCGCGAGCGGGCGCGGTGATCGCGCCAACAAGGCCGCCGGCGAGGCCGCCTGGGCCGGCAACCTCGGCCGCGGCCCGACTGAACTCGAGCTTTGCGTTGCCGTCGACGAGCTCCTCTCTCGTCACGAGCGAGGGGAGATACGACTGGTACGCGACGTCGAAGAAGACGGTCAACGTCCCGGCCACGAACGCCACGGCATAGAGCTGCGCCATCGACAGTGCGTCGAAGGCGTAGGCGAGCGGAATGGTCGCGAGCGCGACCGCCCGCCCGAGGTCGGCGCCGACGAGAATCGGCCGCCGCCGCAGCCGGTCGACCCAGACTCCCGCCGGCAGCGCGAAGAGGAGCCACGGCGCCATCACCGCGGCGCCGAGGAGGGCGACCTCGAACGCGCTCGCGTCGACGACGAGCACCGCCGCGAAGGGAAGTGCGAGCTGTGTCACCTGGGAGCCGAGCTGGCTCACGGTCTGAGCTCCCCAGAGCCTGAGGAAGTCAGGTTGGCGCCAGAGGCCGCCGTGCGGCCGCAGCGTCACGTCACGCGGCGTCGTCGGCGGGCAGCGGATCGCTCATCCCCGGGAGTGCTGCACCGAGCTCGGTCACGTGCGGCTCTTCGTCGACCGGCTCCGGCATCTCCCGCAGGTGACGCTGTGGCGAGAAGATGATCCAGAAGACCGCCATACCGCCGCCGATCGCACCCAGGATCATCGTCTGGCGCAGTCCGATCGAGCTGCCGAGCGCTCCGCCCGTCAGTGATCCGAGCGGGATCGTTCCCCACACGATGAACCTCATGACGGAGTTCATCCGACCCTGAAGCCGCGGCGGACAGATCGCCTGCCGATAGCTGACCTGGACGATGTTGTAGGCGACGACGCTGAACCCGATGACGAGCTGAGCGAAGACGAGGACGGGGATCGCCCGGTTGCCCGTCGGAGCCACGGCGATGAGAAGCACCGACGGCCCGAAAAGCGAGGCCGAGACGATCGTCGTCGGCCCGATCCCGAACCGCGAGGAGATGCGAGTCGCGGTGAGCGCGGCCACCAACGCCCCGATGGATCCGAGCGAGATGACGAGACCGATGACACCCGGGGAGAGACCTAGCGTGCGGACGAGGAAGACGATGATGATCGCGAAGGTGAACTGGCTGAAGAAGTTGGACGTCGCCGTGCAGCCGGCCTGAGCGCGGAGGTTCGGGTTCCCGAGGACGAAGCGCAGGCCCTCCTTCAGCTCCGTCCAGATGCTCGTCCTCTCGAGCCCGCCGACTGCCGCCTCCTCCGGCCGCGGCTCCTGCTTGCGAATCCTGAAGATGAAGACCCCGGAGCCGACGAAGCTCGCCGCGTCCGCGAGGATCGCGTAGGGCGCTGTGAACGCCTGGACGAGCAAGCCCCCGAAGCCCGGTCCCGCGATCTGGGCGGAGGAGCGGCTGATCTCCAGCTTCGAGTTGCCGTCGATGATCTGCTCGCGCTCGACGAGCGCCGGGAGATACGACTGGTAGGCGACGTCGAAGAAGACGGTGCAGGTGCCGGTGAGGAAGCCGACGACGTACAGCTGGCCGAGGGTCAGATTGCCCGTCAGGTAGGCGAGGGGGATGCTCGCGAGCAGAGCTGCCCGTCCGAAGTCTCCTGCGATCAGGATCGGGCGTCGTGGGAGCCGATCCACCCAGACTCCGGCGGGAAGCGTGAAGAGGATGAAGGGCAGGAACTCGACCGTTCCGAGCGCAGCCACCTGGAAAGCGGTTGCGTCGAGGACGATGACCGCGGCCAGCGGCAGAGCGAGCAGCGAGACCTGCGTTCCGAACTGGCTGACGGTTTCCGCCGACCAGAGCTTCAGGAAGTCGGGATGTCGCCAAAGCCCGCCTGTTGGCCAGGCGAGCCTACGCACCGTTGCTCCGCGGGATGATCGCGGTCGTCGAGCGGAAGAGCGCGAAGGCGAACGCGTGCATCTCGCCGTCTGGGACCTCGGCGTCGCGGAAATCCTCGACCAGGCGGGAGAGCCTTCGCTGGAAGCGCCGCGCGTCGGAAGGGCTGAGCCTCGAGTGCATGAGCGAGGACTCGTCCTCCTCCGGATGCGAAGCGATGAGCTCGTCGGCCGCCTGGCGCAGCATCATCGCGCCGAGTGCTCCACCCGCGAGCTCGTGCGGGAGCGAGTCGTCGCTTCGGAGCACGAACAGCTTCGCCACCCGGCCGTAGTACTTCTCGGTGAGGGCTCGCACCTTGCGCGTATGCACCACCCGAATGAGCCCGGCCTTCTCGAGCACCTTGACGTGGTGGCCGACGGTGCCCTTGGGGAGTGAGAGCGTCTCGGCGAGCTCGGTGATGCTGGCCGCGCGTGGCCGGATCAGGAGGACGATCTTCGCGCGCAGCTCGTCGCCGAGCGCCCGCAGCTGGTGCGGCTCCCGTACGAGGAGCACGTCGTCCGCTTCGTAGTCGATCAACGCTGATTGGTCGATGATCGCGGAATATACGATAATTCCCGACCATTCGCAAGGAGCTAGTGAGCGTTCTAGCCCTACTAGGCTCCAGCGCCGTGCGGCCGATCGTCGTCGAGGTGCTGCGTTCCGGGGTCGTGGAGGCGATCCACCGCGTGCATGCGGTCGCCGTCAACGACCAGGCGGTCGTGGCGTCCGCCGGCGATCCGAGCCTCGTCTCGTACCTCCGCAGCTCGGCGAAGCCGCTACAGGCGCTACCCCTCGCACGCGCGCGGCGCGACCTCGAAGACGGGGAGATCGCGATCGCGTGCGCGTCGCATCTCGCACGCTCCGAGCAGCTCGAGCTCGTCCGCAGCCTGCTCGCGAAGGCGCCGGCCTCGGAGGACGACCTCGAGTGCGGGCCCGAGCCTACGCGCCTCGAGCACAACTGCTCGGGCAAGCACGCCGGGATGCTCGCCCTCTGCCGGGCCGAGGAGTGGGAGACCGCCGGCTATCGGTTGCCGACGCACCCCTGCCAGCACGCGATGCTGCGGGAGGTCGCGCGAGCTGCCGAGGTTCGGGAGGAGTCGATGCCCACCGCGGTCGACGGCTGCGGCGTCGTGACGTTCGCGCTCCCGCTCGAGCGGATGGCCGAGGCCTTCGCCAGCCTCGCGCGCCTCGAAGGCGGGCAGCGTGTCGCGGGCGCCATGCGCGAGCATCCGGAGATCATCCGCGGGCCGGGAGCGGCCGACACCATGCTCATGGAGCTTCTTCCCGGATGGATCGCGAAAGGCGGCGCGGAAGGTCTCCTGTGTGCGGCGTCAGAGGACGGTCTGGGAATCGCGCTGAAGGTCGAAGACGGGGCCGGGCGCGCGGTGCGAAGCGCGCTCGCCTCGTTTCTCGCGGGGCTCGGGCTCGACGCCGGCGAGCTCGGGGAGGTCGCGGTCAGGAACTCGCGAGGCGAGGTTGTCGGCGAGCTCCGCTGCAGGACGAAATCGATTAGCGATTAACCCCTTCCAGAAAGAGCCTGGTCCGATTAGGATCCCGCGCGCGCCCGATGGAGCGCCGGGGCAGGGGATCCGGGCTCGCATGGCGGCAGGTCAGTATCCGTTCGAGCCAAGAAGGAGAACACCAGGCCCATGCTGTCCGTCGACATCGCTTTGCCTGAGGTGGAGGAGCTCCAGCGGCTCGTCGAGCAAGGTCTCGAGAAGGGCTTCCTCACCTATGACGAGATCGTGACCGGGCTCGAAGAGGTCGAGCTGACGAAGGAGCAGGTCGAGGACTTCTACACGTACCTGATCGACCATTCGATCGAGCTCGTGGAGGGCGAGCAGCACAAGGCCCTCCCGCACGAGGAGCCGGCTACACCGGCCGAGGAGGAGAAGGGGGCACCCAAGCTCGATCTCAGCGTCGAGCCCTCGCTCGACTCCCTGCGCCTCTACCTCCGTGAGATCGGAAAGGTGCCGTTGCTCACTGCAGACCAGGAGGTCTCGCTCGCGAAGCGGATCGAGCGTGGCGACATGGCCGCGAAGCAGCACATGATCGAGGCGAACCTGCGACTCGTCGTCTCGATCGCGAAGGCGTATCTCGGCCGCGGCCTCTCGTTCCTCGACCTGATCCAGGAGGGCTCGCTCGGGCTGATCCGCGCGGTCGAGAAGTTCGACTATCGCAAGGGCTACAAGTTCTCCACCTACGCAACCTGGTGGATCCGCCAGGCCGTCACCCGCGCGATCGCGGACAAGGCACGAACGATCCGCATCCCGGTGCACATGGTCGAGAAGCTGAACAAGGTCGTCCACATCGAGCGTCAGCTCGTCCAGCGGCTCGGCCGGGAACCGTTCCCGGAGGAGATCGCGGAGGAGCTGGAGCTCGGCACCGACGAGGTGCGGGAGATCCTGCGCATGTCTCAGCTTCCTGTGTCGCTGGAGAAGCCGATCGGGGAAGACGAGGACTCGTCGCTCGGCGACCTCGTCCCGGACGAGCAGGCCGAATCGCCGTTCGACACCGCGTCGCTCTCGCTCCGGCGCGAGGACGTCGAGCTCGCACTCTCGGCGCTCCCGGAGCGCGAGCGCAAGGTGATCGAGCTCCGCTTCGGGCTCGACGGCTCGCAGCCCTGCACCCTCGAGGAGGTCGGGCGCGAGTTCGGCGTGACGCGCGAGCGAATCCGGCAGATCGAGAACAACACGCTCAAGAAGCTCGAGAACCTTCCCGAAGCGCAGGCCCTAAAGGACTGCGTCTAGGTGTCTGACACCGGACGCGGCCGTGTGTCTAAGCGAGACATCGCCAGCCCTTCGTGATCGGCAGAGACAGTGCCGGATGCAGCGACATTCGCGGAAACACGCGTGTGGATCGATCTTCACGCATTGGCGACGAAGGATCGGTGTCTGACACCGACTCGGAGAGCGGCTAGGTCGGCAGGAGCTTCGCCTTGGCGAGAGCGCCGAGCGCCCCCTCGCGGATGCCGGTCGAAAGGTCCGCGAGATCGACGCCCGCTGGAGCGAAGCCCCCGACCTCGAGCCAGACCGTCTTCTCCGTGATCTCGGCAATCTGCACCTTGAGCGCCACCGGGCCGGTCGCTTGGGCCGCTTCGAGAGCAAGCCTCCGGGCATCCCCGATCGACGCATCGATCGCGACGGGCAGACGGATGCTGATCACGCGTCGCGGGTCGCCGACCGAGCGGTTCACCAGCATCGTGCTGACCATCGTCTGGTTGGGGACGAAGATGTGGCGGCCCTCGTCCGTCACGAGCGACGTGTAGCTCAGGGAGATCGACTCGACCACGCCCGTGTGCTCGCCGACGGAGATGCGGTCGCCGAGACGGACGGGCTGGGTGAAGGCCAGCAGCACCCCCGACCCGAGGTTGCCGAGTGGAGTCGTAAGCGCGAGACCCGCGATGAGCGCGAGGACCGCGCTCGAGGCGAGGAACGCGTGCGCGACCTCCTGGGTCGCGGGAAAGACCGAGAGGACGCTCCACGCGCCGATCAGCACGACGAGCGCGATTGCAACCCGGAGAAGGAAGCTGAACGTCGTGCGCCGGCGGGCGGCGACGGCTGGGTCGTGCTCGGCGAGCCGGCGCTCGTAACGCACGAACGCGAACCGCAGCGCGAAACGCACGCCGACGATGACCACGATCCATACGACTCCGAGGACGATCGCCTGTACCGCGTTGCTCGAGGAGTCCACGACGGTCAGTTCGGCGCCGAGACCGCCGAGCCTCCGCGGATCCGCGGGCGTCTAGCTTTCGGCGAGAACACGCGCTTTGGCGGCTGCGTACTCCTCGTCGGTCAGCGCCCCGCTCTGGTGAAGCTCGGAGAGGACGCGGAGCTGAGCAGGCACGCTGGATTCGGCCGCGCTCTCCTCCGGGACACTCGCACGAGCCGGCCGCCTCGAGCCGAGCCAATCGATCGTCCGTGTTCGCGCCTCCGCGAACGACATCACGCTCGATCCGTCGGGGAACTCCTGCAGGGTCTGCCGGCGGAGGACCTCGATTCCCGCGGCGAGGAGGGCGAGAACGACGAACACCGACAGAAAGCGTGCGAAATCAGCGACCGGCCCGGTCAGGAGGAGCACGAGGGCGAGTACGACCAGGGCGCCGTACGGGTAGATACGCTCGCGCAGGAGAGGCGCCAGCACGTGCCGGGAGGAGACGGCGTACCGGCGCGGGCCGGCCAGTGCGGCCGCGAGAACGATCAGGATCCCGACGACGATCTGCCAGCGCAACGAGCTCCGGAGGAGGTCTGTGACGATGTTCCACGCGTCGGCGCCTGCGGCGCGCGACTGCGTGTCCGTCGCGAGCGCGTCGACGACGTAGTTCCCGACGATCCGAACGGCGATCAGCCCGACGATCCCGCCTGCGACGATCGCGATGCCGGCATCGCGGACGGCGGCGCGGCGCATGCCGGCCGCGAGCCAGACCGCAAGCCCGAAGGCGATGAGCGTGAGGATGGGGAGGAACCACGCAAGCGTCTTCAGCAGCTCGAACCCGTTCTGTGCGGCGCCCAGCTGATCGGAGCGGAGCACCTCGACCCGGCCGACGTCCGCCGGTAGCTTCTGTTCGGCCGTGCGCCGCAGGCCGATGCGGTCGGCCGTGTCGAGCACGATCCGGCGGAGGTCGAGCGTCACAACCCCCTCCTGCGTCGAGATCCCCGTTCCGCCGCCCTCGAGCACGTCGACGAGCTGCTGGTGCGACCGACGGAGGGTCGCCTGCCAGACGCTCTGGAGCGCCGGCTGCTGGAGGGCGCGGTCGACCAGGATGTAGGCGCCCTGGCGAAGCCCCGCGGCCGCGACCCCCGAGAGCGGCTTCAGATCCTTCGGCGCCTGCCTCTGAAGCTCGGCCTGGACGTCGACGTTGGCGTACAACTCGTCGACGGCTCGCGTCGCGATCTCCTGCCGGATGGCGCCGTCGTCGATCAGCTTCGAGCTCGTATCGACGAACTGATTCGTGTTCAAGGCGACCCGGTCGACCCAGACGGCGAACGACGTCAGCAGCAGGAGGGCTCCCGCGACGAGCAGGAGGAGGTAGACGGCGAGCCGCCGGCCGCGTCCTGCGGCGTACGCGACCGGCACTCCGACAGGCGCGGTGACCTGCTCGCTCACGCGCGAGAGGACCTAGCCGGCCGCACCAGCCGTCGCCTCGTCGCCGAGCCCGAACGCGGCATGCAGCGCGCGGACCGCGCGCTCGACGTCGGCGCGGGGGATCATGACGGTGATCTTGATCGGCGAGGTCGAGATGAGTGAGATGTTGATCTCGTCGTCGGCGAGCGTCCGGAACATCTTGGCGGCGACTCCAGGGTGCGAGCGCATCCCGGCTCCGACGAGCGAGACCGTGCCGAGATCGGCGAGCTCCTCGAGCGCGACAGGCCCGAGGGTAGAGCGTGCGCGCTCGACGGCGAGCCGTGCGCCCGGCACGTCGTCGAGCGGGACGGAGAACGAGAGCTCCGCCGTCTCGAGTGCGCTGTTCTGCAGAACCGTGTCGACGTTCACGTGCTCGGCCGCGACTGCCTCGAGCACGGCGGCGGCGGATCCCGGTCGGTCCGGAACGTCGCGCAGGACGAAGAGGACCTCGTCGACCGAGTGCGTAACGGCGGAGACGATCGGTTGCTCCATGCCCGGTGCGTCCTGCACCCACGTGCCGGGCTCGTCCGAGAACGACGAGCGAGCGTGGATCGGAACCTGGCGGCCCCTTGCGAGCTCGACCGCTCGCAGCATCAGGACCCGAGCGCCGGACGCCGCCATCTCCAGCATCTCCTCGTACGACACCTGGGACAGCTTGCGCGCCTCCGGCACCATCCGGGGGTCGGCGGTGAAGACGCCCGGGACGTCCGAGTAGATCTCGCACGACGCGCCGAGGGCCGCCGCCAGGGCGACGGCGGTCGCGTCGGTCCCCCCCCGGCCGAGCGTGGTCACGTCCATCGTGTCTCGCGAGAAGCCCTGGAAGCCTGCGACGAGGACGATCTTCCCGTCGTCGAGGGCGCTCAGGACCCGGACGGGCGTGATCTCCCGGATCTTCGCCTTCGTGTGGACGGCGTCGGTGAGGATCCCTGCCTGCGACCCGGTGAAGGAGACGGCTTCCTGGCCGAGGTCGTGAACAGCCATCGCGACGAGGGCGCAGGCGACGCGCTCGCCGGTGGAGAGGAGCATGTCGAGCTCGCGCGGGTGTGGGCTCGGCGACACGCGCCGGGCGAGCTCGAGGAGCGAGTCCGTGGTGCTCCCCATCGCAGACACGGTCCCGACGACACGAAGCCCGCGCTCGCGCGCCGCGACAAGTCGCTGCGCGACGTGGCGGATCTGCTTGGGCTCGGCGACCGACGAGCCGCCGAACTTCATGACGACGGTGTCGAGCTCGGCGTTCGGCTCGGGCTGCATACGGAGGATTGTGGCCGCTCCGACCGCTAGTGCACGAGCGCGATGTTGAAATGCCCCGAGCCGACGGTGCCGTAGAGCCGCAGCCAGAGTGGGATGTAGAGCTCCGGGCCGCGTGCGGTCGTTATGTCTCCGAGGTCGAGGATGTCCTCCCCGGGCCAGCCGAAGCTCTGGAGCAAGCCCTTCACCTCGCTCTTCGCCGACTCGTCGTTTCCCGACACGAAGACGTTGTGCCGCCCGGGCACGAGCGAGGGATCGACCATGACCTCGCAGTTCATGGTGTTGAGGGTCTTGACGACTCTTGCCTCGGGAAACGCGCTCTGGATCTGCTCCGCGAGGCTCTCCTTCGTCGTGACGAGGAGCGAGGGCGGTCGTCCCTGCGAGAAGTCGAGGGTGTTCGCCACGTCGACGAGCGCCTTGCCCGTGAGGTTCTCGGCGCCTGCCGCGCGGAGCACGACGAGCGAGGCGTCACCGGAGGTGCAGTTGAAGACGAGCTCGCCAAACGCCGCGGCGTCCGCGAAGGTGCCCTGGCTCGCGCGAGCGCCGTTCGCCGCGACCCATTCCGCGGCGTTCTCGTTGTCGGGCGTGCGCGATCCCATCTTCACCTCGTGGCCGAGCGCGACCAGCCTGCTTGCGATCGCCCGGCCGACCATTCCCGTTCCCAGAACTCCGATCTTCATCGCGGTCTCCTCGGCCACGCATGACGGTTCGCCTGCATCGTGCCCTCGTTGTCAAGCGAGCCTTACAGGACCAGACCTCTAGACGAACGGGTAGCAACGCCTTCCAGATGGAGGGATAGACCACCGAGTTCTTGTCGTTCATGATGCGTACGCAACGAGGGGCTCGGACGAGGAGGACGCGCTGGTACCGCCGCACACAGCCGGGGGAAATCTCTCTCGAAGACGCGCACCGCTCCGGCGAGCGAGCTCTCGTATGCTCGTCGCGGGCGGGGTCTTCCTCGCGCTCGTGCTCGGCAGCGGCGCGAATGCGAGCGTCTCGGCGCAGAGCACGAAGAAGCCGGCGACGGTTCCCGGCGAGCTGATCGTCGGGTTCAAGCCCGGGGTCTCGGAGAGCGCGCAGGCCGACGCCCTCGCCCAAGCGGGCGCCAAGCAGAAGAAGAAGTTCAAGCAGATCCACGCGAATCTGGCGAGCGCTTCGGAAAACAAGCTCGCGACCGTGGAGAAGGCGCTCGCGAGTGACCCTCGCGTCAGCTACGTCGAGCCGAACTACGTCGTGACGACGAGCGTCATCCCGAACGACCCGAATTTCCCCGGCCTCTGGGGAATGAACAACACTGGCCAGACCGGCGGCACTCCGGGCGCCGACATTCATGCTCCACAGGCGTGGGATCTCGAGACCGGGAGCCCCAACGTCGTCGTTGCGTCGATCGACACCGGCGTCGACTTCAGTCATCCCGATCTCGCGGCGCAGCAGTGGGTGAACCCGGGCGAGAACTGCGGTTCCTCGGATCCGACGTTCGCGTGCGCGGAGCGGAGCGACGGCATCGACAACGACCACGACGGCTACGTCGACGACTGGCGCGGCTGGAACTTCGTCGGAAACAACAACAACCCCACCGACGACAACGACCACGGGACACATACGTCGGGCACGCTCGGGGCCGTCGGCAACAACGGCATCGGCGTGGCGGGTGTCGACTGGAACGCGCGGATCATGGCCCTCAAGTTCCTGGACGCGACCGGCAATGGGACGGATGCGAACGCGATCAGCGCGATTCTCTACGCGGCCGACCACGGTGCGCGCGTCTCGAACAACTCGTGGGGCGGAGCCCCCTCCGACCAGGCGCTCTTGAACGCGATCGAGTACGGGGCCTCGAAGGGGATGCTCTTCGTCGCCGCTGCCGGCAATGACGGGGTCGACATGGACACAACGCCGGAGTATCCGGCCGCCTTCGACTCCGACGGGCTCGTCTCCGTTGCCGCCACGGATGAAACCGACAACCTCGCCTTCTTCTCGAACTACGGCGCGAACACAGTCGATCTGGGAGCGCCGGGCATGAACATCCTCTCGACGATCCCCGGAAACTCTTACGACACGTTCAGCGGGACCTCGATGGCGACTCCGCACGTCTCGGGGGCCGCAGCGCTCGTGATGTCGCACTTTCCCGGGGCGACGTTGTACGGGACGAAGGCGCTGCTCATGAGGTCGGCGGACGTGGAGTCGTCGCTCGCCGGAAGCTCGGTGACCGGCGGTCGCCTGAACGTGTTCAACGCAGTGTCGTGCTCGAACACACCCGAGGTCGTCCTCACCTCGCCGGCGGACGGCTTCACGGCCTCGATCGGCGACGCGCTTTCGGTTCGGGTGATCGGTTCGAACTGCGCGTCCCCCGCGGGTCTCGGCAACGTCAGCGTGTCGGTCAACGGGGCGCCGATCGTGCTCTCGGCCTCGAGCCCAGACAACGGGCTCTACACGGGCAAATACACGGTGACTGCCGCCGGCGCGCTGGCGATCACGGCGTCCGTGACGGTCGGTAGCTCGACAGCGACGCAGAGCGTGAGCGGAACTGCAGCTCAGAACTACACATGCCAGGACGTCACCGATCCGTGGGTGGACGTCACTCCTGGAACGAAGCTCACGAACGCGAGCAACTCGGACGACGGTTTCTCCACACTCGGCATCACGTTCCCGTTCACGTACTACGGGCAGACGTACACGACCGCGTACGTCTCCTCGAACGGCTTCTTGACGCTGGGGTCGAGCGCCGGCGCGGATGCGTACGCGAACGTCGGGATTCCGACCCCGGACCCACCGAGCGGTCTCCTCGCACCCTTCTGGGACGACCTCAACCCAGCGGGCGGCGGCGGCGGCGTCTATGCCGGCCTGACGGGCGGCGCAGGGAACCACGTCCTCCACGTCGAGTGGTACCAGATCCCGCATTTCACGCTCTCGAGCAGCGGCAAGGTGACCTTCGAGCTCTCCATGTACGAGGCGACCGGGAAGATCGTCTTTCGCTGGCTGAACAGCAGCTTCGGCAATGCGGCGTGGGACAACGGCGCTTCTGCCACGGCTGGAGTCGAAAATCCTTCTGGGAGCATCGGTCGCCAGATCTCGTTCGACCAGCCACTGCTGACGAACGGCAGGTCCGTCAGCTGCGCTCTCTCTGCAGCGCCCCCGCCTCCGTCGCCGTCGATCACGACGACCAGCCTCGCCGACGCGACGAGAACACAGTCCTATAGCCAGAGCCTCGCAGCGACCGGAGGGACACCGCCGTACACGTGGGCGCTCGCGTCGGGAAGCCTGCCCGCGGGGCTGAGCCTCGATTCCGCGAGCGGCGCGATCACGGGCACACCGTCGGCGGCATCGGGCGAGTATCCATTCACAGCCCGAGTGACTGACAGCGTCTCGCAGTCGGCGACGAAGTCGCTGTCGATCTCGGTCGCGGACCCGCTGAGCGTCACCACGACCTCGCTGCCGGGCGGGACGGTCGGCCAGGCGTACTCGCAGAGCGTTACGGCGACTGGCGGGAAGAGCCCCTACGCCTGGAGCGTCACGGCCGGGAGCCTTCCGCCCGGGCTCACCCTCAACGCCTCCACAGGCGCGGTCACGGGGACCCCGACCTCGTCCGGGACGTTCAACTTCACGGTCCAGGCATCCGACTCGGGCAATCCGGTCCGCACCGCGACGAAGGCACTCTCGATCTCTGTCGTCGCCCAGCTCGTGGTCAACACCACGAGCCTTCCCGGCGGGACGGTCGGGCAGGCCTACTCGCAGACGCTGAGCGCGTCCGGCGGCACGCCTCCCTACGCCTGGAGCCTCGCCTCCGGCAGCCTCCCGCCCGGTCTCAACCTCGCCGCCTCGACCGGAGTCGTCTCCGGAACGCCGACGACTGCGGGCACCTACTCCTTCACCGCCCAGGTGACGGACGGAGCGCAGACCGCGACGAAGGCGCTCTCGATCGCGGTTTCTCCTGCGTCGACGCTCTCGATCACGACAGCGTCTCTGCCGCAGGGCCGAGTCCTGACGGGGTACTCGGCGACTCTTACGGCGGCCGGAGGAACTCCGCCCTATACCTGGAGCCGAATCGCGGGCGCTCTCCCGAACGGCCTCACGCTGAGCTCGAGCGGGACGATCTCGGGGACGCCGGCCAAGCCGGGCTCCTACACCTTCACAGTGCGCGTGACGGACAGCCTGGGCGCGACCGCGTCCAAGACGTTCACGGTCAAGATCAACAAGCACTAACGGCTTACCGTCTAGGCTCCGGCGCGATGGCCGACGCACCCGTCGCCGAGCGCCTCGCGCAGCTCGCGCTCTTCGCCGATCTGCGCTGGCCGGAGCTCGAGGCCGTGGCCCACACGGTCGAGGAAGAGGTCTTCGGCGAGGGGCAGCGGGCGATCCGGCAGGGGCTCTCGGGGAGCGCGTTCTACATCGTCCTCGAAGGGGAGGCGTCGGTCCTCGTCGACGGAACGGAGCGGGCACGACTGGGTCGCGGGGACTTCTTCGGGGAGATCTCTGCGCTGACCGGCGAGATCCCGACCGCGGACGTCCGAGCCGAGACGGTGCTTCGCTGCCTCATGCTGCCGGGTTCGCAGCTCGAGCCCTTCCTGCTCGAGCACCCGACGGTCATGCTGCGAATGCTCCACGCCGAGGCGCGGCGCGTGCGCGACGCCAACCGGTGGCGCTAGCCACGGTGTAGCCACGGTGTCTGACACCCTCTTGGCAAGCCCGCATCACTATGAGGGGTCGACTAGACAGGGTGTCAGACACCGTGTCTAGTCGACCCTTTCCGCCGGGCCGGTACCCGGTCGTCGTCGTCGGGAGCGGGCCCGGAGGCTTGCAGACGAGCTACTTCCTGAGCCGGCTCGGCGTCGAGCATGCGGTTCTCTCCGCAGACGACGGGCCCGGGGGCATGTTCCGGAGGTTCCCGCTCTTCGAGCGGCTCATCAGCTGGACGCACCCCAGCGCGGACGTTCCACGCGGAAGCCGCGAGTTCGAGGCGCACGACCAGAACAGCCTGATCGCGGACGACCCGGACCTCGGGGCGCTCGTCCTCGACCAGATCGGAGAGGATCACCGGCGGCCGGCGCGCGACGAGATGGCGTCCGGGCTCCGGGCGTTCGCCGAGCGCGCCTCGGTCGGCGTCCGCTACGGCTGCCGCTGGGAGTCGACCCGCCGCGACGAGGACGAGCTCGTCCTCGTCACCTCGGACGGCGAGTACCGCTGCACCGTGGCGATCTTCGCCGTTGGGATGACCGAGCCGTGGGTGCCGCCGATCCCCGGCCTCGAGCTCGGGATGCACTACGTACACGTCTCGAGCGCACCCGACCGCTACGAGGACAGGCGTGTCGTCATCGTCGGCAAGCGGAACTCCGCCTTCGAGGTCGGCGAGGCGATCGTGCGGAGCGGGTTGCGCGAGCTGACGCTCGTCTCGCCGCGGCCACCCGACCTCGCCCGACTCGCGCGCTCGCCGCTTCGGCCCTGGTATCTGACCCCGTACGACGAGCACGTGCGCGGCGCGCCCGGTCGCTATGTCCTCAACGCCTCCGTCGAGAGAATCGAGCGCCGCGGGCAGGAGTTCCTGCTCCACGCGCTCGACCCGACCCGGCCGGAATCGGTTGTCGTCGAGGTCGACGACGTCGTCGCCGCGACCGGGTTCCGTGCACCGCTCCAGGATCTGCCCGAGCTCGGGGTGACGACCGTGCTCGACGGCCGCCTCCCGGCGCTGACCCCGTTCTGGGAGAGCGTCACAGTCCCCGGCGTCTACTTCGCCGGAAACGTCACGCAGGCGGCCCAGGGGCTGCGCAAGCACGGCGTCGCGAGCGTCTCGAGCATGGTGTGCGGGTTTCGCTACAACGCACGCATCCTCGCCCGTCATGTCGCGGAGACGGTCTTCGGCATCCGGCTGGGGCGCCCGCGGATCGAGCCCGCAAACGTCGTTCCGTACCTCCTCGGCGAGCTGACGCGTGCGCCTGAGCTGACCATGCAGAAGGGCTACCTCGCGCGCGTCCTCGGCATCGACGCCGAGGCCGGTATCCGCAACCTTGGCATCCTGCCACTCGAGGTCTTCGTGGACGGCTCGCACGACGGCGTCGCCGCGACGCTCGAGTTCGACGCCGACGAGACGATCAGACCGGTCGTCTACATGCGGCGTCGGGGTGTGCTGAACGAGACGGCGCTCCCGCCGCATCCGCTGCGCCGCTACGAGGACGCGGAGTACGGCGAGCGGCTCGACGCGCTCGTGCGCCCGCTCCTGCCTTCCTGAGGAGGCCCTAGCAAGCTCTCAGCCGGCTCACAGGAAGCGGAGCTAGCGTGTCTTCCATGGCCGACGGGAACTCAGAGTACGACCGGCTCACGCGGCGCGAGTCGCTGCTGAAGCTCGGCGGGCTGGCCGCAACTGTTGCGGGAGCCGGCGCGTGGGCGGGTCATGAGCTCCTCGACGCGCCGACCGCGGGCGCAGCGGGAACGGGGCCGGCTGCGGTCGCCTCCGGCCTCGTGAGCTGTGTGCTCGCCCCGGAGATGACGGAAGGGCCGTACTACGTCGACGGCGACAAGATGCGCCGCAACATCACCGAAGGCAAACCGGGCGCGCCGCTCCTTCTGCGGCTCACCGTGGTCGACGTCTCGAGCTGCAAGCCGATCAAGGGCGCGGCGGTGGACGTCTGGCACGCTGATGCTGGCGGCCTCTACTCAGAGGAGGCGGCGCTCTCCACGGCGGGGCAGACCTTCCTGCGGGGGATCCAGCGAACGGACGCGAAGGGTCTCTCGATCTTTCGGACGATCTATCCCGGTTGGTACATGGGGCGCACGGTGCACATCCACGTCAAGGTCTACCTCGGCGGACGAACCGTTCACACCGGCCAGCTCTTCTTCCCGGACTCGCTGACCGACGCCGTCTACCGGCGTTCGCCGTACAACCGGCGCCCCGGTCGCGACACCCGGAACGCCACGGACTCGATCTTCCGGAACGGCGGCAAACGTTCGCTGCTCGTCCTGCGGAAGAGCGGGAACGGCTACACCGGCCGAATCACGATGGGCGTGAGCAGGTCGTAGCGGTCGAGAATCGATAGCGGCGAGCCCGAGCGGGGCGCGCGATACTTCCCGACGGGTTGGGCTTCTCGACCGAGCACCTGGCGCGTGGGTGTGCGCGCCATCCGTGGCTCACCCTGGGTGCGTGGGTTGTCGCGCTCGTGCTCGGAGTCGGCCTCGTGGTCACGTTCCTCGACCTCTCGTCCGAGGGGAACGTCACGTCCAACTCGGAGTCGCAGCAGGGCTACACGCTGATCGACCGGCACTTTCCGCCCGATCCGAACGCCCAGTACACCGACGAGCTCGTCGTCGTCCGCTCTGAGCGCGAGAAGGTCGGCTCCGTTCCCTTCCGGCGCGGGTTCGAGAAGGTCCTCGACGAGATCCGCGCGAGCCGCGCAGTGCACAACGCGGAGAGCTTCTACGAGACGAAGAACCCGCGGTTCGTCGCCCGGGACCGGCACGCCCTCGTCATTCCGGTAGGGCTCGCCGGCGACTGCCAGGACAGCGCTGGGGTCGTGCAAGGGATCGTCCAGGACGCGAGCAGAGGCGGCTTCGACGTGACGATGACTGGCAACTGCAGCGCGGACTACGACCTCAACCGGATCCTGAACAACGACCTGAAGAGGGGAGAGCTCTACTTCGGGATCCCGGCGGCCCTCGTGATCCTCGTTCTCGTCTTCGGAGCCCTCGTCGCAGCCGTCGTACCACTGGCCGTCGCGATCTTCGCGATCGCGATCTCGCTCGGGCTCTCCGCAATTTTCAGCCAGGTCTTCGACCTGTCGGTCTACCTGCTCCAGATGACCACGGTGATGGGTCTCGCGATCGCCACTGACTACGGGCTCTTCATCGTGTCCCGCTATCGGGAAGAGCGCGCGGCCGGCCGAGTGAAGCTCGAGGCGATTGCCGGCTCGGGCGCGACCGCGAGCCGGGCGGTGCTCTTCAGCGGGCTTGCCTTTGTGCTCGCGATGTGCGGGCTGCTTCTCGTCCCGGATTCCGTTCTCCGCAGCCTGGGTGTCGGAGCGCTCACGGTAGGGCTGGTCTCCGTCTTCGCGGCGCTGACGCTCGTCCCCGCGCTTCTCGGGCTCCTCGGGGACAAGGTGAACGCGCTCCGCGTGCCGTTCCTCGGTCGAGTCGTCGACTCGGCGGGAGAGGAAGGCCGCGTCTGGTCCGGGATCGCGCGGGCGGTGATGCGGCGGCCGGTCGTCAGCCTCGCAGCCGTCCTCGTCGTGCTGCTGGTGTGCGCCGCTCCCGTGCTCGGCCTGCGCCTCTCGGGCCCCGGGATCCGCTCGTTTCCGGACAGCGCGCCCTCCAAGCAGGGCTTCCTCGTGCTCACGCGGGAGTTCAACGTCGGCACGGTCGACTCGGTCAAGGTCGCGATCGAGGGCGACGTCACGGCCGCGCCGTTGCGGAGGAACGTGCGCCGACTCGTCCGCGGCCTGAGGGCGAACCCGGCCTTTCGCGATACCCAGATCACGATCAGCCCGGACCGGCGGCTCGCGCTGGTCGAGGCGATCCCGGTCGGGGATAGTCGCGACCGACGCTCGCTCGCAGCCGTCCGTGCGCTTCGGAGCAGCGAGGTGCCCGTCGTGTTCGGCGGAACCAACGCCGACGTGCGCGTCACCGGCGAGACGGCGGAGGAGATCGACTACACGGCGCTCATGGACTACTGGCTCCCGCGCATCGTCGCTCTGGTGCTGGGGCTGAGCTTCGTCCTGCTCACGATCGCCTTCCGCTCGATCGTCCTTCCGCTCAAGGCGATCCTCCTCAACCTGCTCTCGGTGGGCGCCGCCTACGGCCTGCTCGTGCTCGTGTTCCAAGACGGCATCGGGAACGGGATCCTCGGGTTCTCGAAGACGACGGCGGTGACGACGTGGGTACCGCTCTTCCTGTTCACGGTCCTCTTCGGCCTCTCGATGGACTACCACGTCTTCCTGCTCAGCAGGATCCGCGAGCGCTATCTGCGGACGGGGCTGAACGAGGAGGCGGTCGCGTACGCGGTGGCCACGACCGCGAGGGTGATCACGGGCGCCGCGCTGATCATCATCGCCGTCTTCGTCGGATTCGCAAGCGGCCAGATCGCGGAGATCCAGCAGGTCGGCTTCGGCGTCGGGATCGCGCTGCTGATCGACGCGACGGTCGTTCGCTGTGTGCTCGTTCCGGCGAGCATGAAGCTCCTCGGGCGCTGGAACTGGTACCTGCCGAGCTGGCTCGGCTGGCTGCCGGACCCGCACGTCGAGCACGAAGCCGTGCGGCCATAGCTTCCCCGGTCGGCCCGCGGGGCTAGAAGCCGTCCTTCCGAGGCCGTTTCGCGACGAGCTCCGTGAGGTGCTCCAGGCGCTGCTTGTTCCACTCGCGATTACCGCGCAGGAACTCGTCCAGGAGCTCGAGCTCCGCGTCGCTGTAGCGCTCGAGCGCCTTCGTCGCCTCGTCGGGGGACGGGTACACGCCCGCCGCCATCCGTCGTAGCTTCGGAGTGACCTCGACGAGGACTTGCCTCCGGTCCTCCGTGTCCCGCCGGCGTTTGGCGAAGCCTGCGCGCTCGATCCGGTCGAGGAGCGTCGTCATCGCCCCTGGGCTCAGGTGGGCGAGCTTCGCCAGGCGGCCGGCGGTCAGCGGCCCCTCGCGGTCGAGGATGTCCGGGCAGCGCATGTCCGTCCGGTGGAGGCCAGGTAGTCCGCGACAGCCTGGTCGAGAGCGTCCACGGCGTTCTGGGACGCGCCCTGATCTCGTAGAAGAAGGTGTCGAGCAGCTTTGTTCGCGCCTACCAGCGGTCGATCTGAGCCGTTACTTCTGCGGGTCGCCGCCCGAGGTGAGCTCGTCGACCGAGAACGTTCGGGTCGGCTGGACGGCGACTCGCTCCTCCTGCACGTGGTGGCGCGCGTTCGCGAGCGCCGCCGCCCGCACCCGTTCTCGGCTCTCGAGCCCTTCGTCGATCTCCCGCAGCCGAGCCCGCGTCGCCTCGACGACGGCAGCGTCTTCGCGATAGACAGCCTCCCCGAACGTCAGCACCGCTCGCTTGCGCTCGGCGCGGAGCGACTGCGACTCGCGACGAAGCCTCGCAACGTCGCGTGAGGCACGCGTCCACGCGACAAGCGACTCCCGGCCGAAGACCGTCCAGCTGCGCACGCGGCGCCCGGCGGTGAGGAGGGCTCGCGCCACGGGGTTCTCCGGATCGCGCTCCACGGCTCCGTACAAGAGGACGAACGAGGCTGCGGCGAAGGCTGCGAGCACGATCGCCGCCACGGGGCTCCCAGCGATCAGTGCGAGGATCGCGCCGAGAACGAGCAGGCAGGCGAGGACGAGCGTCGGGCCGGGCACGAGGACGCCGAATAGGCGCCGCGAGCCGCGGTCGTCCGCGAGCGCATGACCGCAACGGGAGCAGAACCGCGCCTCCGGCGAGACCGCGAGACCGCACGCCGGGCAAGCCCGTACTTCCAAGCTCATCACTTCCTTCGAGCTCACGGACGAAGTGGTACCCGGTGGCTGTGCGCCGTAACCGCGGCTGGCCCCGAACGTTGCTCCAGAGGCGTGCAGCTCGAGCTCTCGGGTACCTCCATATCGCGCTCCAGGACCCGTTCGGCGCCAACTTCGGAAGCGCCGTGGAGCTCGTCTGGTCGTCGCCGCTCGAAGATACGACGCGAGTCGCATACACGGCTGCGAGCCGAGCAGACAGGAGCTCGCGGCGTCCGAGCGGCCCGGGCAGACTTCGGCGCGATGACCAACGCTCGCCTCCGGCTCGCGTTCGGCCAATGAGCGAAGCCGCCGCGATCCCACAGCTGCGCCCGCTCGGGATCGGCGAGATCCTCGACGTCGGCATCAAGATCACGATCCGCCACTGGTGGACGCTTGCGCGGGCGGTGCTGGTCGTGGTCGTCCCCCTGCAGCTCGTCGCCGCGATCGTCGACGTGTCCGCTTCCGGCGGAGTGGTGACGACGACGGGCGACACGACCACGATCAACGAGAGCCAGATCTGGACCGTCGTCGCCGGAGCGCTCGTCGCGGTGATCCTCACGCTGCTCGCCCAGACGATCGCGACCGGCGCCTGCTTCAAGGCCGTGGCCGACGCGTACCTCGGGCGCCATCCGTCCTGGAGACGCTCGCTCGGCGAGGTCCTCCGACGGTTGCACTCGATCATCTGGGTCTCGATCCTCGCGGTCCTGCTCGCGGGTCTCGGGTTCCTCGCCTGCATCCTGCCCGGCTTCTGGCTCTACATCTCCTGGGCGGTCGCCGTTCCCGCACTGCTCACCGAGGGAGTGAAGGGCCGCCGCGCTCTCGGGCGCTCGTTCCGGCTGGTCAAGGGATTCTGGTGGCGGACGTTTGCGATCGTGCTCCTGGGCTCGATCCTCGGCGGGATCCTCCAAGCCGCGATCGGAGGCGTGCTAGGCGGGCTGGCAATCGCCGCCGACAGCGAGATCGTGGATGTCGTCACGAGCACGCTGTCGGCGGTGATCGCCGGAGCGCTCACGACACCGTTCATCGCAGCGGTCACGATCGTGCTCTACGTCGACCTGAGAGTCCGGAAGGAGGGATTCGACCTCGCGCTCCTCGCCGGGCGTCTCGGTGACGTCGAGAGCGGCGAGGTCTTCGTTCCCCCGCCGCCGCCGTACCTCCCGAAGCCGCTCCCGCCGCGCACAGGGACGCAGCCACCGTACTGGCCGCCGCCACCCGGCTGGAAGCCGGACGGTGAGGCATGACGCCGTCGGCGGAGCAAGCTCGCGTCGAAGCACGGCAGATCCTGTCCGAGCGCCGATTCAAAGAAACGAAGCTTCCTCGCCCGTTGCACGCACCGCTCGAGTGGCTCGGCGACCGGCTGCGCACGATCGGACACTGGCTCGACGTCGTCCTTCCAGGCGGTGGGAACGTGGTGTGGCTCGTACTTGCGACGCTCGCTCTGCTGTTCGCGCTCGTCGTCGCCCGTCGCCTGGCGGGGATGCGAGGCCCCGGCATGGGTCGCCAGCCGCGCCGGGGAGGCGAGCCGGCGATCGAACCGGACGAGCTCGAGCGCCGAGCCGACGACGCGGAGCGGGCGGGCGAGCTCGAGCGCGCGCTACGACTCCGGTTTCGCGCGGGGGTGCTCCGCCTTGCCGCGCGGCGTGTGCTCGACGATCCTGCGTCCGCGACCACGGGGCTGCTCGTCCGCCGCCTGCGCTCGGAGCCGTTCGCCCGTGCAGCTCTTTCGTTCGACGAGGTCGTCTACGGCCGGCGTGCTCCCACCGCGGACGACGCTCGCCTCGCGCGCGAAGGCTGGGAGGCAGTGCTCGGGCGGTGAAGATACGCCGGTCCCCGTGGCTTGCCGTCGGCGTCTTCGTCGCCGCAGTCGTCGTCGTGAACCTCGGCCTGCGCGCGCTGGACGAGCACACCCACTCGCCCGGCGGCCCCGCGTCGTCGTCTTTCGCGACCGCGCCCGACGGTGCGGCCGGGTACGCGGAGCTCCTGCGTCGATTCGACCGTCCGGTGGTCGAGCTACGGGATCCACTCGACACGGCCTTGCTCGATCCACGCTCGACGCTCGTCGTCCTCGATCCCGGACCGACGCTCACGGGAGACGACGGCCGCGCGCTCCGGAGCTTCGTCGAGTCCGGCGGGAGAGCGGTTGTGGGCGGAGATCCGAGCGGGTGGCTGGGAAACGTCGTCGTCCCGCCTCCGGGCTGGCGGCCCGATGCGTCACCGGCGGCGAGAGCGGTGGCGATCGCGAACGCCGGCCCGGTACGCACGGCGGGTGAGGGTGCGTGGGTCGAGCCGAGAGGCCGGGCCCTCGTCGTCGCGGGCGATCGTCCCGTGGTCGTCGAGCAGAAGCTGGGCACGGGCACGATCGTCCTCGTCGCGGATGCTTCGCCGCTGCAGAACAGGCTGCTCGGCCACGCCGACAACGCCGCGCTCGCGCTGGCGCTCGCGGGCGATCGTCCAGTCGTGTTCGCCGAGAGCGTCCACGGCTACGGGCCGGCGAGCGGCCTGGGCGCGATTCCGACCCGCTGGTGGTGGGCCTTCGCCGTCCTGGCTCTCGCCGCGGTCGTCCTCGCGCTCTCCCGCGGACGGCGGCTCGGACCTCCGGAGGTCCCCTGGAGAGAGCTCCCGCCCGCGCGGGTCGAGTTCGCGGAAGCGCTCGCGCTCCAGCTCACGAAGGCGCGTCCGCGCGAGGACGGCGTGCGCACGGCGCGCCGGATCGCACGTGTCCGGCTCGAGCGCGCGCTTCGACTGCCGCCAGGCGCGGGTGACACTGCACTCCGCGAGCGCGCGAGCGCGAGGCAGCTCGACTCGGCGGCCGTCGAGGCGGTGCTCGGAGACGGGGTGGGGGAGACTGACCTCTTCGCCGTGGGGAGAGCGCTCGTAGCGACGGAACGGGAGGAGGCGGTCGTATGAAAGAGCTGTCGGCGCGCGTTCGAGAGCAGGTCGAAAAGGTGGTCGTCGGGCAGGAGCAGGCGGTCGAGCGGCTCCTCGTCGCCGTCGTCGTAGGAGGTCACGTCCTGCTCGAAGGACCGCCGGGAACGGCGAAGACGTTGCTCGCGAACGCGCTTGCGCGAGCACTGGACGCCGAGTTCCGTCGGGTGCAGTTCACGCCGGACATGCTCCCGTCGGACCTCACGGGGACGACCACGCTTCGCGGCGGGGAGCTCGCCTTCCGCCCGGGCCCGGTGTTCACGAACGTCCTGCTCGCGGACGAGGTGAACCGGACACCGCCGAAGACGCAGGCGGCGCTGCTCGAGGCCATGCAGGAGCGGCAGGTGTCCGTCGACGGCCGGACACAGGCGCTCCCGGAGCCGTTCCTCGTCCTCGCCACGCAGAACCCGATCGAGTACGAAGGGACCTATCCGCTACCGGAGGCGCAGCTCGACCGGTTCCTCTTCAAGCTGGATCTGGGCTACCTCAGCGCCGAGCAGGAGGTCGGGATCCTGCGGTTGCGGCACCAGGGAGTGGCGGCGCCATCGCTCGACGTCGTGGAGGCGGTCGTGCGCCGGGACGAGCTCGAGGACGCCCGCCGCGTGGTCGAAGCGACGTCGGTCTCGGACGAGGTCGCCGGGTTCGTCGTCTCGCTCGTCCGGCAGACGAGAGAGCTTCCGGCGGTCGAGCTCGGCGCGAGCCCGCGGGCTGCCGTCCACCTGCTCGCCGCCGCACGCGGGCTCGCCTGCCTGGCCGGCCGCGACTACGTGACGCCCGACGACATCGTGGACGTCGCGCGGCCGGTCCTGCGCCACCGGCTCGTCCTGAGGCCGGAGGCGGAGCTCGAGCGCTACTCGGCCGCCGACGCTGTCGAGGCCGCCCTCGCCGCTGTTCCCGTCCCCAGGTGAACATCTGAGCCCGACGCCGCGTACCTCCGCGCTCGTTGCGCTTATCGGCATCGCCGGACTGGCGCTTGCGCTGCCGCTCGTCGTCGTCCTGCTCGCCGTTCTCGCGGGCGCGGTCATCGCCGATCTGCTGGCCGTCCGCGAGCCGCCTGCCATTCGCCGAGCCTCGCCACGGTCGACGTCGCGAGCGACTCCTGCCTCACTCTCGCTTCGTCAGGTCGCGCCGCTTCCGGGAAGCCTCCGCCTGCGCCAGCCCGTGCCCGCGGACGTCGAGCTCGAGCCCTCCGAGTCGGACGTGGAGCTCGAAGCAGCTCTCGTCGCCCACCGGCGCGGGCGCCACACCCTCGGGCAACCGGCAGCGCGGCGGACGGGGCCGCTCGGTCTCGGGCGTCGTGACTTCGCGCTGCTCCAGGACGAGGAGCTGCTCGTCTACCCCGACCTACCAGCGGCGAGCCGGATCGCGGAGTCGGTGCGCCGTGGCCGCTTTCGCGACGAGGGCCACAGGCTTCGCGGGCGGCTCGGCCTCGGCACCGAGTTCGAGTCGGTTCGCGACTACCAGCCGGACGACGACATCAGGCGGGTCAACTGGGCCGCGACCGTTCGCGTGGGAAGGCCGATGTCCAACCAGTACCGCGTCGAGCAGGACCGGGACCTCGTGTGCCTGCTCGACTGCGGTCGCCTGATGGGTGCCCCGCTCGCGGGCGCTACTCGACTGGACTTCGCGGTCGACGCCGTCACCGCGATCGCGGCGGTCGCGGACGAGCTCGGAGACCGGTGCGGCCTCGTTGCCTTCGACTCGGAGATTCGTCGCCTCGTCCGCCCGACACGCCGTGCTGCGCGCGGCATCGTCGCCGCGCTCTTCGATCTCGAGCCGAATCCGGTACAGAGTGACTACACACGCGCGCTACGCGAGGTCGGGAGCGCAAAGCGCTCGTTCGTGCTCGTCCTCACCGACCTCCTGGAGCCGTCGGCCGCGAGGCCGCTCGTCGACGCGATCCCGACGGTCGCGCGCCGGCACCACGCGGTGGTCGCGAGCGCAACGGATCCCGAGCTCGAGGCCATGCTCGCGCGGGATCCCCGCACCGGGCTCGACGTCCAGCGCGCGGTCGCAGCCGCGGAGGTGCTCGAGTCGCGGGCGCGCGCAGTCGCCGCGTTGCGTGGCGTGCGGGCGGCCGTCGTCGAAGCGGCTCCGGAGAAGCTGGGCGCCGCCTGCGTCCAGGCGTACCTCAGAGCGAAGGCTCGCGCCCGTCTGTGAGCGCCCCGCGCCAGAGCACCAGAGACCAGTAGACGGTCCCGAGGCAGGCTCCGATGGCGATAGCCCTCGCGAGCCCGAGCCCGGAAGGTGTCAGGAACCCTTCGACGAGCCCGGCGACGACGAGCCACGGTGCCGTTCCGAGGGCGATCAGAACCGCACGCCGTGCCTCCTGCCCGACCGCCAGCCCTCGCGGTAGTCGCCCGGGTGCGATGAGCGCCCAGCCCAGGCGGAGGCCGGCAGCGCCCGCGACGACGATGCACGAGAGCTCGAGAACCCCGTGCGCGACCACGAGCTCGACGAAGGGGCGGCTGTTCCCCGCTCCCCAGGCGAGTCCGGCTACGGCGCCAAGGAGCACTCCGTTGAAGAGCAGAACGGCAGCCGTCAGGACGCCACCGGTGATCCCGCCGGCGAACGCTCCGAAGGTCACGCGGATGTTGTTCGTGAAGATCTCCGCGGCCGTTCCCGCCTCCTCGTCCGCCGAGAGCCCGAGGTCCGTGCCCTGCGTGCGGGGCTCGGCCACGGAGCGATACTGGGCTGGGACGAGCCCGCCTGCCGCACCGGGATCGTCGACGGCCCAGCCCGCCGCGAGCGCCGCCGGAGCGAAGAGGAGCAGCGCCGAGACGGCAAGCATCAGCGGCCGGGCTGCGACGAGGCGCCAGTAGCCGGTCGCGAAGAAGCCCAGCGCCGAGAGCCGCCGGTGGGGGGCGGCGTAGACGAGGTGCCGCGCTCGCGCGACGAGCTCGTCGAGTCTGCGCACCGCCGGATCACCGGGCCAGCGCTGGCGGGCGACCGCGAGATCGGCGGCTGCGCTCCGGTACAGCTCGCCGAGCCGAAGCACGCGGTCGGAGTCGAGGCCTCGCGAGCGCCGCCCCGCCGCACGGACGAGCTCCTCGAGCTCTCCCCACACAGATGCCCGCTCGTCGAGAAAATGAGTCAGGGTCAACGGATGTCCCAGTACGAGGATCGAATGACGATCGAGACGCCCGAGGGGCTCGTCGTCACGCTGCCGCTGGCAGGGGTCGGTTCGCGCTTCGTGTCGGCCGCCATCGACTTCACCATCCAGATTCTGCTGACCGCCGCGGCGTTCACGGTGTTCGTCGGCTTCGGCGTCGGAGGAGGCGTCGGCCCGGGTCTGTTCGCGATCTCGGTGTTCGCGGTCTTCTTCGTCTACGACGTCTCCTTCGAGGTCCTCGCGGGTGGCAGGACGCCCGGGAAGCGCTGGACCGGCCTGCGCGTCGTACGCTCCGGCGGCCAGCCGGTCGGCTTCGTCGCCAGCGCGATCCGAAACCTCCTCCGGCTCGTGGACTTCCTGCCGAGCATGTACCTCGTCGGCATCACCTCGATCCTCGTCACCCAGCGAAACCAGCGCCTCGGCGACCTCGCCGGCGACACCGTCGTGGCGCGCGCCTCTCGGAAGCCGGTCCGGGTAGTGGGAGCCGTGCCAACCGCGCCACTCGCCGGAGCGCTCGCGGCGTGGGACGTGAGCGGGATCACCGCGGAGGAGCTCGCGACCGTACGCACATTTCTCGAGCGCCGCGACTCTCTCGAGTGGGGTGCGCGCACCGCGCTTGCGCGAACGCTCGCGGAACGGCTGCGGCCACGAGTTGGTGGGGTGTCGACGCAGGATCCGGCCGGCGACGCCGCGAACGACGAGGTGTTCCTCGAGCGGCTGGCTCGGGTGAAGGCGGCACGTATGTGAACGGTCACCTCGGTTATCGCATCAGGCTGGACGATCCGGACCTCAGGCTGGGTGCCGGCTTCCTCCTCGGAGCGGCCGCCGCGCGCGCCGCGCTTCCCGGCCACGCGGGGCTCCCCTGCCCCTTGCGCACTCTGACGGGGATCCCCTGCCCGCTCTGTGGGATGACGACGAGCGTGACGGACACGGTCGAGCTCGACGTCCGTGACGCCGTCGTCGCCAACCCCGCCGGCATCGCCCTCGTCGTCCTGGCGCTGGCCGTTCTCCTCGGTCCGGGGCGTCGCTTCGCCGTCCGATCCGGTCTTGTTTACTTCGCGCTGGCAGCCATGTGGCTGTGGGAGCTCCATCGCTTCGCGCTCATCTGAGGAGGCAGGCAATGTCCGAGCAAGACCCGAACGTTCCGCAACCTCCGCAACCGCCGACACCCCCGCAGCCGCCCGCCGGCGCGATGCCGCCTCCGCCGCCTGCTCCCGCGCCGCCCGCTCCTCCCGCGCCTCAAGCCTGGCAGCAGGGACCGAGCGGCCCCCGGTCGAGCTTTGGGCGCAGGCTCGTCGCGTACCTGCTCGACTACATCCTGTTCATCGTGGTCTTCGGCATCGTGGTCGCGATCTTCCACAGCATCGGCGTCGCGTACGGGATCACGGGTCTCTTCGTCCTCCTCTACTTCTCGCTGCTCGAGGGCGGTTCGAGAGGACAGACTCTCGGGAAGATGGCGGTGGGCATCCGCGTCGTCGACTTCAACACCGGTGGCCCGATCGGCTACGCGCACGGGTTCCTTCGCACCCTTGGGAAGATCCTGTCGGGCATCCCGTGCGATCTCGGCTACCTGTGGATGCTCTGGGACCGCGAGAAGCAGTGCTGGCAGGACAAGATCGCGACCACGGTCGTGGTGCCCGTCCAGTACTACCCGGTCACCTAGCGCCCACGAGCTCGGCGAGCGCGGCGACGGTTCGCCAGTTGCGCATCGTCGTGGCGACTCCGAGCTGCTTCTCCAGGTAGTCGTTCGTGAGCTTCGAGCGTCCGTAGCCTTTCGGGTAGTGGAGGTACACCTCCCGGCCGACGAGCCTGAACTCGTCGGGCTCGACGCGCACCGGGTCGAGGCCGCGCACACGTGTTCGGTTCGGGGTCGTCGCGAGGAAGGCTACGTGCAGCTTCCGCGGATCGCCTTCGGCCGAAAAGGGGTTTCCGGCGAGCACCTTCGCGAGCTGCGTTCCCGTACGGATCACGACGGTAACGCGCAGTCCGTGCCTGCGCTGGAACTCTCCCTCGACGCCCTCGGCGAGCTCGGCGCCGTTCGCCGAGCTCGTGAAGACGACGTTTCCGCTCTGCAGGTAGGTCGAGACTCGTTCGGCACCGTGATCCTCGAACAGCGCGCGCACGGCCGTCATCGAGATCCGGTTGTGCCTGCCCACGTTGATGCCTCGGAGCAACGCGACAGAGGTCGAGCTCTTCTTCACCGCTCGATTGTCGCCGGTGTCAGTACGCCGTTCCGGTGACGAGGTGCGTGATCACGTAGGCGAGAGTGATCGTCGCTGCCACGAGCAGCGCGATCATCGTCAGCAAAGCGGCGATTCCCTGCCACAGCGGGCGCTCGGCCATCCGTCTCGGCGCACGTCTCGGCTCGGACGGCCGGTACGGGACGTGCCAGAGATGGCGCGGGCGCGGCGTCACATGCAGCGACGCGCCCGTCGTCGCCCACGAGGCCGCGACCTTGCCGGGCTCCGTCGGAGCGCGGCTCGAGGTCAGGTGAGGCGCGTCGAGCTCGAGAAGCCTCGGATCCTCGGGGACGACGATCCAGCGGTTGTCGCGGTCGACCGTGACCACGTCCTCGCCCAGCAGCAGCCCGTGCTGGCCGTCTCCGGTGCGGACGGCCACGGCCTCCGGCTCGCCCTCTTCGCCGAGCCACACCTCCTCGACCCAGCCGACGTCGCCCGCAGGCGACTCGACGACGAAGCCGTCCGTGTCGAGAAGCCGCTCGTGTTCCTCGGAGATCGTCGCCATGCAGCACAGACCTTCTTCCGATCGCTTTCCGTATGCCCGCTCCGGCAGGCCCCGAAACCGTCTGGCGAGGAGACCGCGAACTTAGGCGGCGAGTCGTGCGGGCACGGGTGCGAGCCGTGAGGCGGCGACCAGCAGCGGTGTTGTGGTCAGCCGGACGGAACGCGCCGCAAACGGGAGCGCCAAGGCTCTGAGTGCGCCCCAGTGGAGGCCGTACTCCGCCCGCAGCCTGGGCGGGAGGAGCCCCGCCGTCGCGAGCCGATGGGCCGGGACGAGCACGCGCATCGGTGTCGGGAGCGAGGCCCGCAGGATCACCTGTGCGACCTCCCTCGCCGGGGCTGTCACCGAGATCGTGTCGCTCGCGATCTGGGTAGAGAAGTAGTCGCGGAATTCCGCAAGCGAGCGAGGGATCACGAAGGCTGGTGTACCGAAGAGGCGGGCGACGAGCGCCATCTCCCGGTAGTAGGCCTCCTGCTCCGCGCGGGAGAGCGCCGCGACGAACCGCTGGTAGACGTCGAGCGACGCTTGAACGAGGGTTGCGTGTACCCACAGCATCAGGTCGGGATCCGACGCCGAATAGGGCGTTCCGGGCGGAAAGCGGCCGAGCTGCACGTCGGTCGTCCCGTGTACGTGAGCATGCACCGCCTGCACGGCTTCCCCTGCACGATCGGCTTCTTCTTTCGTGCCGTAGGTGATGAGGTAGAGGGCTCGCAGCGTTCGCCCGAGGCGCTGCCAGAGGTCGCGCTCGTAGTCCGAGTGCCGGACGACGCCGATCGCGACGAGTGGATGGGCGACCTGGAGGAGCACCGCCGGCCCGCCTCCGAGAAACGGGGTGAGAGGAGAGTTTCCCATCCTCCGGATGACGCTCTCGGGGGCGAAGTACCCGTCCCTGGCCGCAAGCCGCTGAGCGTGGGTTCGCCGGATCGAGTCGCTTCGCCCACCACGTCTCATGAGACAAGAGTGCCCGAGCCCGCCTTCCGGCCGACGCGCGACCTCTGCGGAGGCGGGTCACCTGGGTACCGTCTGATAGACAGAGATGACAAGTCTCGCGAACGACGAGGTCAGAGGAGGATGCTGATGGGTCTACAGATCGGTGATACCGCGCCCGATTTCGAGGCGCAGACGACCGAGGGCTCGATCCGGTTCCACGACTGGATCGGTGATTCCTGGGCTGTCCTCTTCTCGCATCCGAAGGACTTCACGCCCGTGTGCACGACCGAGCTCGGGTACATGGCGAAGATCAAGCCCGAGTTCGACTCGCGGAACGTCAAGATCATCGGGCTGTCGGTCGACACGACCAGCGACCACGAGGCGTGGGCCAAGGACATCGAGGAGACGCAGGGCACCGCACCCAACTACCCGATCATCGGCGATGCCGACTTCAAGATCTCGAAGATGTACGGGATGCTGACGGCGGACGTCTCCGGCGATCCGAAGGCACGAACGCCGGCCGACAACCAGACGGTTCGCAACGTCTTCGTGATCGGCCCGGACAAGAAGGTGAAGCTGATCCTCGTCTACCCGATGACGACCGGACGCAACTTCGACGAGGTGCTGCGCGTGATCGACTCGCTCCAGCTGACCGCCCAGCACAAGGTCTCGACCCCGGTCAACTGGAAGCAGGGAGAGGACGTGATCATCGCCGGCTCGGTCTCGAACGAGGAGGCGAAGGAGATCTTCGGCGATTGGGAAGCGCCGAAGCCGTACATCCGGATCGTGCCCGACCCGGCAACGCGGGAGCGGGTTCCGGCGTAGCACTGGGTGAGCGGCGGTCGGTCCCGCGTCGGGCCGGCCGCCCTCCCTTCAGCGCTCAGTCCAGGCGTTCGGGGAGGCCGAAGCGCTCGAAGGCCGCGGCGAGCCTGAGCGGGTCGTACGGCTGCTCCGGCAGGCGTGCGAGCACCCGCCGGTCGGGGTCGTCGGCGGCACGCGCGATGAACGCCGTTACGTCGCTGATCCGGTCGTCGCGCAAGGTCAGCACGTTGAGCGCGAACGGGAGGTAGCTCTCGACTTCTCCATCCCACGCGTAGAAGGCGAGCGCAGGCTGGCCGTTCGAGCGAACAGGCAGGTGCCGCCAGCGCCAGATGCCTGAGAGCGGCCAGCCCGCGAGGAAGATCCGAATCGCCTCTCGCCCGCCGAACCAGCTTCGGAGCGGCGGCATGGAGAAGCTCGCGTCTTCGGTCAGCATCGCGACGACTCCGTCTACGTCGCCTCGGTCCCATGCGTCGACGTAGCGGCCGACCACCTCGCGCAGTCCGTCGTCGCCGAGCGAGCGCAGGGTCGCCTGCTGGCTCTGGTCGGGGAGGCGCGCATCGACGGTGGCCCGCGCACGTTGCAGCGCGCTGTTCACCGACGCAACCGTGGTGTCGAGTGTGGCCGCGACCTCCTTGGCTGAGTAACCGAGAACCTCGCGCAGGATCAAGACCGCCCGCTGGTTCGGAGGAAGGTGCTGCAGAGCTGCGATGAAGGCGAGCTCGATGCTCTCGCGCTGCTCGTAGCGTGCCTCGGGCGCGGCGAATCCGTCCTCGAGGCCGAGCCGCTCGTCCGGATACGGCTCCAGCCACACCGATTCGACGATCGGCTCGCCCGGGCCCAGATGCGGATCGGAGGCCTGCGCGTAGTCGATCGGGAGGACGCGCTTGGGCCTGCGGCCGACAACGTCCAGGCAGGTGTTGGTCGCGATCTTGTACAGCCACGAGCGCAGCGAGCTCCGTCCCTCGAACCGCGGAAGCGCGCGCCAGGCCCGGAGCAGCGCTTCCTGCAGCGCGTCCTCGGCGTCGTGTACGGAGCCGAGCATCCGGTAGCAATGCGCGTGAAGCTCGCCCTGGTGCTGCTCCACGAGCCGGCGAAAGGCGTCCTCGCCGCCGGCCTGGGCGGCGGTCAGCAGCTCCTGCTCCTGCACGGTCGAGCTCATGCATCGAGGAGACTAGTCCGGACTCGCGGGCTGACGTCGAGCCGACCGATGAGTTCCGGGCCTCGCGCCGGTCCAAGTGAAGAGCACTGATGCGGCCTCCGTCCAGACCTGTCGTCCATCTCGAGCTGCACACCGGCGACCTCGCCGGTGCCTGCGCCTTCTACGGGCTCCTCTGTGGGTGGAGGCCGGAGCGGATCGAGGCCGGCGGAGGCTCGTATCTCTCGCTCGAGATGGGCGGCCGGTTCGGCGGCGGGATCGTCGAGTGCTTCCCCGAGCATCCGCTCTGGGTGCCGTACGTGGAAGTCGAGGACGTCGCTGACTCGACGAAGCGCGCGCATGCGTTCGGGGCGTCGGTCCTGCTGGAGCCGAGAGAAGGGCAGGCAGGGTGGCGCAGCGTCGTCGCGGCACCCGCAGGAGAAGAGATCGCCTTCTGGCAGCCGAAGGAGCGCCGGCGATGAGTTTCGACTCGAGCCTGGGTCTCTACTCTCGAAGACCGAATACGAAAGACCGTGGAAAGGGGACACGATGAGCATGGAGGGCCGGAATCGTTGGATCGCACTCCTCATCCTGTGCCTGGGGGATCTGATGATCGTCCTGGACGTGACAATCGTCGGCGTAGCCCTGCCGTCGATCCGCGCCGACCTCGGCTTCACGGAGACGTCACTGGCGTGGGTCGTGAACGCCTACCTGCTGACGTTCGGCGGTTTCCTCTTGCTCGGAGGAAGGCTCGGCGACCTGTACGGCCACCGGCGCCTGTTCCTCGTCGGGATCTCCGCCTTCACGCTCGCGTCGCTCGGGTGCGGCCTCGCCACCTCGCAGGCGCTTCTCATCGGCGCCCGGGCGGTGCAGGGGGTCGGCGGGGCGATCGTGTCGGCAGTCGCGCTCTCGCTGATCGTGACCTTGTTCACCGACCCGGCCGACCGCGCGAAGGCGATGGGAGTCTTCGGGTTCGTCGCGGCCGGCGGCGGGACGATCGGCGTGCTCCTCGGAGGGGTCCTGACCGACGTGCTCAGCTGGCACTGGATCTTTCTCGTCAACGTTCCGATCTCTTCCGGCTCCGGAACGTTGCGACCTCGAACGTCGTGGGCGTCCTCTGGGCGGCGGCGATGTTCGCCTGGTTCTTCCTCTCCGCGCTCTACCTGCAGCTCGTGCTCGGGTACAGCCCGCTGCAGGTCGGGCTCGCCTTCTTGCCCGCGAACCTGATCATGGCGACGTTCTCGCTCGGCCTCTCCGCGAAGCTGGTCATGCGCTTCGGCCTTCGCGCGCCGCTCGCGACGGGGCTCCTGCTGGCGTCCGCCGGGCTCGCGCTCTTCGCGCGGGCTCCGGTCGACGGCAACCTCGCCCTCGACGTCCTACCGAGCATGATCCTGCTCGGACTCGGCGCGGGCATGGCGTTCAACCCGGTACTGCTCGCGGCAATGAGCGACGTTGAGCAGAGCGAGGCGGGGCTCGCCTCGGGCGTCGTCAACACCTCGTTCATGATGGGCGGCGCACTCGGGCTCGCCGTGCTCGCGAGCCTCGCCGCCTCGAGGACCGACACTCTGCTCGCCTCGGGCAGCGGCCAGCTCTCTGCGCTCACCGGTGGCTACCACCTCGCGTTCCTCGCCGGCGCGCTCTTCGCTCTCGCCGCAGCCGTGACGGGCGCCGTGTTTCTCCGTGCCGAGATACCCGCCGCCCACGAGCCGGAGGACGCGATCGGTGGCCCGGCTACGGCACCGGCAGACTGAGCCGTCGTGTCGTCGCACGAGCCGATACCGGTGCCCGAGCTCGCCCGCCGGCGCGAGCGGCTCGCGGAGCGCCTGGAAGAACACGGCCTCGACGCCGTGTTCCTCCCGCCTTCGTCCGATCTCGAGTACCTGACCGGCCTCCAGCGGGACGTGCCCAGCTTCGGGCAGGTCGCGTATGCGAACGGCTGGGTGGCGGGCGCGTTCTTCGGGCCCGGGGACGAGCCGCTCTTCGTCCTCCCACGGATGGTCGTCGCGTTCCACCTCCACGATCGCGCTCCCGATCGCTGCCTGATCGTGGACGAGTCCGACGACGGCGAGGCGCTCTTTGCGGACGCCGCCTGCTCGCTCGGCGCTGTCGAGCGGATCGCGATCGGCGGACGAACCTGGGGGCAGACGGTTCTCCACCTGCGCCGCGTGCTTCCGAGATCCGAGGTCGTCGACGCGACTCCGATCGTCAACGAGCTCCGGCGGGTGAAGTCGGAGCTCGAGCTCCAGCTTCTGACCGAGGCGTGCCGGATTGCAGAGGACGCGATGGCGGAGACCGCCCCACGCGTGCTCCCGGGCGTCTCCCCGCTCGAGCTGAGCGAGGAGATCGAGCACCAGCTCCGCGTCCGCGGCTCGCGGACCCCCTCCTTCCCGACGCACATCTTCACGTTCGGGCGCGTCGACAGCCGCGACTCGACGCTCGCGAGCGGCACACAGCCGATCCGCGACGGCGAGCCCCTTCAGTTCGACTTCGGCGCGGTGCACCGCGGCTACTGCTCGGACTTCGGGCGCACCGTGGTCTGCGGCGAGCCTCCGGACGGCTACGAGTGGGTCTACGGGGTGATGCTCGAGGCTCAGGAGGCCGGGCGCGCGGCTGCCGTACCCGGTGCCCTCGCGTCGGACGTGAACGCAGCCTGCCGGCGCCCGATCGAGGAGGCGGGGCTGGGCGAGTACTTCCGGCACCGGATGGGCCACGGGATCGGGCTCGACGTGCACGAGGAGCCTTTCATCTCGGTCGAGGACCGGACGCCGCTCGAGGCGGGCATGACCTTCACCGACGAGCCGTCGATCGAGTGGACGGGGCACTTCGGTGTCCGCATCGAGGACATCGTCGTGTGCGCCGAGGGCGGCGCGCGGCGCCTGACCGCGATGTCGACCGCTCCCCTCCTCAATTAGAGTCAGTGAGCTCCCCACGAAGTGCTCGTGAGCGACGAGGCGAAACAGAGCTCGACCGCCACGGACGTCGCCTTCGAGCTCGTCGGAGACGTCTCACTCAGGGGCCTCTCGCGCTCGGTCCGCCTGCACAAGGCGATTCGCTAGTAGTAGTTCACGCCGCTTCCTGGAGCTCGGCGAGCTCGGGAGCCGGAGCCTCGGCAGCACGCCGCGGCGTGAGCACGGCGCCGGCAAGGATCGCGCCCACGATTCCCAGCACGGCGAGGACCGCGAACGAGACACGGAAGCCATGCGTCAGCGCGGCTGCATCTGCGGCCGTCGTCGCGAGCCGGCCCGCGTGCGTGGCCGCCACGGTGCTGACGACAGCGAGCCCGACGGCGCCCCCGATCTGGCGGCTCGTGTTGACGAGGCCGGAGGCGATGCCGGCGTCGGCCGGTGGCACGCCCTGGAGGGCGGCGATCGTGACCGCGACGAAGGACACTCCCAGCCCGAGCCCGATGAGGATGAACGAAGGCAGCAGGTCGGTCACGTAGTGCCCGTGCACCGGGAGCCGTACGAGCAAGGCCTCCGAGCTCGCGGCGAAGAGGAGGCCGCCGGTCAGCACACGCCGCGGCCCGAAACGCGTGACCAGCCTCTGCGCGACGTTCGACATGACCGCGACCGTGACTGCGATCGACGTGAAGGCGACGCCGCTCCTGGCGGCCGAGTAGTGGAGTACCTGTTGCAGGTACAGCGTCAGCAGGAAGAACTGCGAGAAGGCGATCGCGGCGATGATGCAGGTGATCAGGTTGGCGGCCGCGAGCCTGTTCCCCCGAAAGACCCGGAACGGGAGGAGCGGCGCCGCTGCGCGCTGCTCGACGACCACGAACGCCGCGGCGAGCGCAGCGGAGGCGAGGAGCAGCGAGACGGTCTCCGTGCTTCCCCAGCCGACTTGCGTCGCACGCGTGAGCGCGTACACGAGCACCATCAGCGAAGCGGTGATCGAGGCCGCTCCCGCGAAGTCGAAGTGCCGCTGCTCGGAGAGCTCGACGCGGCTCTCGGCGAGGTATCGCGGCGCGAGCGCGATGATCGCGAGCCCTACCGGCACATTGATGAAGAAGATCCACGGCCAGCTCAGGGTCGACGTGAGGACGCCGCCGAGGAGCACGCCGACGGCGGCACCGCTGCCGGACGCCGCGCCCCAGATTCCGAGCGCGACGTTCCTCTCGCGGCCTTCCCGGAAGGTGGTCATCAGAAGCGAGAGGCCGGCCGGCGCGAGGAGCGCGCCCCCGAGGCCCTCGAGCGCGCGAAAGGCGACGAGCGAGCCCGCAGACCAGGCGAACCCGCACAGTACGGAGCTCAGGGTGAACAGTGCGACCCCCGCGATGAAGATCCGGCGCCTGCCGAGCACGTCGGCAAGGCGGCCGCCGAGGAGCAGGAAGCCGCCGAAGACGATTGCATAGGCGGTGATCACCCACTGGAGGCTTGCCTGCGAGAAATCGAGGTCGGACTTGATCGTCGCCAGCGCGACGTTCACGATCGCGAGATCCAGCACGACCATGAACTGCGCAGCCACGACGAGCGCGAGAGCCGTCCAGCGGCTTCCCGCGAGTGGGAGAGTGATCGAGGTATCGGACATCTATCTCCTCTCTAAATCGTGGAGCGGCTCTACGATAGCACGCACATACTCTAGGACGAGCTACACTTCTGCACATGACCACAACCTCTAGTCCAGTCGTGAAGCTGGGAGTAAGGCCGCCCCTCGAGCTCGTCGAGAGCACCGCGTTTCTCCTCAAGCGGCTCGGCTGGGCAATCAAGGACCGCACGTTCGAGGCCTTCGAGACCGCCGGCGAAAGCCCCTACCATCACGCGGTGCTCGCAGTTCTCGACGAGAGCTCGGTGGAGACTCAGGCGACGATCGCCGACGCGCTGGGCTACGACCGCAGCTGGCTCGTCGGTCTACTCGACGAGCTCGAGGCGGGCGGGCTGATCGAGCGTCGGCGCGATCAGGCTGATCGCCGGCGTCATCTCGTCAGTCTCAAGCCGGCGGGAAAGAAGAAGCTCCTCAAACTACGGGACATCTCACATCGGGTGGAAGATGAGTTCTTCGCTCCGCTCGGGCCCGGGCAGCGGGACGCGCTCCACGCACTTCTCCTCGAGCTCGCGGCTCATCACGATCCGCGCTGCGCGCCTCCTCCCGTTACCAGCGAATCGGCCCAGGCGGTCGGTTGAGCGTCCTACGCCGAAGGATGATCCCGCTCAGGTGATTCGTTTGCTGACGACGTGACACGTCGGCAGCGGCTGACCCTCATCGCGGCGATTCTCGGCTCGGCGGTCGTCTCGATCGACGGCTCGATCATCTCCGTGGCGTTACCGGCGATCCAGCGTGACCTCGGGGGTGGCCTGTCCGGACAGCAGTGGGTCTCGAACGCCTACCTCCTGGCTCTCGGCTCGCTGATCCTGATCGGCGGATCACTCGGCGACATCTACGGGGAGCGCCGGGTGTTCGCGGCGGGCGTCGCGGCCTTCGGCGTCCTCTCCCTCGGGTGCGCGCTCTCGCCCACCATCGGAGCGCTCATCGTCGCGCGGGCGTTGCAGGGGGCGGCGGGAGCCCTCGTCATGCCGAGCTCACTGGCGATCATCGTCGCCGCCTTCTCCCCGAAGGAACGAGGGGCGGCGATCGGGTCGTGGACGGCCTGGGGCGCGATTGCAGTCATCGTCGGACCGCTCGCCGGAGGCTGGATCGTCGACCAGGTGTCCTGGCGCTGGATCTTCGCGCTGAACGTCCCGCTCGTGGTCGCGACGCTGGCTCTGATCCTCGTTGCGGTGCCGCGATCCGCGGGTGCTCGTGGACGCAGGGTGGACTTCCTCGGCGCCGGTCTCTGTGCGCTCGGGCTCGGCGGCTTCGTCTTCGCCCTGATCGAGCAGCCGCACTACAGCTGGACGAGTCCGGTCATCCTCGTTCCGCTGATCGGCGGCGTTGTGTCCTTCGTCTCGTTTCTGGCCTATGAGCGAAGAACGGCCGAGCCGATGCTGAAGCTCGAGCTCTTCGCGCGCCGCAACTTCGCTGTCGGTAACGCCGAGACGCTCTCCATGTACGCCGGTCTCTCGGTTCTCTTCTTCTTCCTCGTCATCTTCTTGCAGCAGGTCGCCGGATACAGCGCGCTCCGCAGCGGACTCACCACCCTGCCCGTGACGATCGTGATGTTCACGCTCTCCCGACGCTTCGGCGCGCTCGCCGACCGTCACGGCGCCCGGCTCTTCATGGGCGCGGGGCCACTGATCGCCGCGGCGGGGATCCTTCTCTTGCTCCGGACGGGGATGGACACGTCGTACCTCCGCGACTTGCTTCCCGCTCTGCTCGTCTTCTCCCTCGGGCTCACGCTGACCGTCGCCCCGCTCACTGCGACGGTCCTGGCCGACGCGGACGAGCACGACGCCGGGATCGCCTCGGCGGTCAACAACGCCGTCGCCCGCGTCGCCGGGCTCGTTGGAGTTTCCGTAGTCGGCGTGGTCGTGGCGAGCACGCTCGTCGGCGACACGTTCGCAGCGAACTCGGAGTCGGTCCGCGCCTTCCACCAGGTCGTCGTGATCTGCGCTGTGCTGGTCGCGGCTGGCGGCGTCGCAGGCGCGCTCGGGATCATCAACCCGCGGCGTGCCGTCGAGGCGCAGAGATGTCCGGGCGGCCAGCTCGTCGGCACCCCGCAGCCTGCTGTGAGCCAGTCGAACGGCGGCGTGACCGTGTCCAAGGAGCCCATGCCTCAAGAGGTGTGATGTCGAGCAGCAGCGTCTCGGATTGCGCGGCGCCGCAGCTCAGGCGGCGGCGAGCCGCTCGGCGATCCGGTCGAAGAAGGACGCCCAGCCTTCCCGCGCGCGCTCGTATGTCTCGGGCGGCAGCGATCCTCGTTGCTCGAAGCGCATCTCGGTCCTGCCGTCTCCGAGCTCAGTGAGGACCACGCTCACGAGCTCGTACGAGTCCTCGCCGGGCTGGTCGGAGACCGTGAACACGAGCCGTTCCGGCTCGACGACCTCGCGGTACTCGCCCTTCCATTGGATCTCGCGCCGGCCCGGGCTCGCGAACATCGTCGCTCGCCACTTCCCTCCCGCCCGGACGTCCATCGAGACGCTCGAGATGGGCACCTCCGACTCCGGGCCTCCGAACCAATCGGCAAAGGCCGCGGGTTCCGTCCACTCTCTCCAGACGCGGCCGCGGGGCGCGTCGAACACACGCGTGATCGACATCCCGTACTCGCTCGTGCCCGGCCCGTCACCCATCGCTGCTCACGTCGTCCTTTCGTAGCCGACGCTCGAGGCGGTCGAAGCCCTCGTCCCAGAAGCGACGGTAGCCACCGAGCCACTCGGTCGCGTCTTTCAAGGGCTCTGCGCGCAGCCGCGAGGGACGGAGCTGTGCCGCGCGTCCGCGCTCGATGAGCCCGGCGCGCTCGAGCACGTGCAGGTGCTTGGAGACGGCCTGCACGCTGATCGGGAACGGCTCGGCCAGCTCGCCCACGGTGGCCTCTCCGCTCGCCAGCCGCTCCAAGATCGCCCGCCTGGTCGGGTCGGCGAGTGCCGCGAAGGTCGTGCTGAGCCCGTCGACCACCACGTATTCACCTACTTGATTGAGCAACCGAGAAGTTGAATATAGTACTCCCTTCGGATGTTGCAGACTCGACGGGAGGTGAACGGGATGGGACGTGTGGTCGTGACCGAGTTCGTGTCGCTCGACGGTGTGATGGAGGATCCGGGCGGCGCGGAGGACTTCGAGCACGGAGGGTGGACGTTCGAGTTCGAGAACGCAGGAGGCATGCAGTTCAAGCTCGACGAGGCTCTGGCGACCGAGGCGCTGCTGCTCGGGCGGGTGACGTACGAGGGTTTCGCGGCGGCGTGGCCTTCGCGGGACGGCGACTTCGCGGACAAGTTCAACTCCATGCCGAAGTACGTCGTCTCCTCGACGCTCCGGAACCCGGAATGGAACAACTCGAAGGTGGTCGAGGGTGAGCTGGCGGAGGGGGTCTCGAAGCTCAAGCAGGAAGTCGACGGGGACATCGTCGTCCACGGCAGCGCCCAGCTGGTTCAGGGTCTGCTCGAGCGGGACCTCGTGGACGAGCTCCGGCTGATGGTGTTCCCGGTCGTGCTCGGAAGCGGCAAGCGCCTGTTCGGCGAGTCTGGGAAGAAGCGTCTGCGGCTCGTCGACTCGAAGGTCGTGGGCGACGGGATCGCGATCCAGGTCTATGAGCCCGACCGCGCCTGAGGTGACGGGCGGCGTGAACGTCGAGGAGCTGCGCCGGGCATTGTCCGGGCCGGTTCTCGGGCCGGACGACGACGGGTATGACGCTGCGCGGCGCTGCTTCAACGCCCTCGTGGATCGCCGGCCGAGTGTGATCGCCCGCTGTCTCGGTGCGGAGGACGTCGCGACCGCGCTCGGCTTCGCACGGGCGCACGAGCTCGAGGTGGCCGTGCGCGGGGGTGGACACAATCCGGCTGGGCACTGCGTCTGCGACGGCGGCCTCGTGGTCGACCTGTCGCTTATGCGGCAGGTCGAGGTGGACGGCGACGCTCGTCTTGCGCGGGCGGCCGGAGGCGCGACCTGGCTCGACTTCGACGCCGCGACCCAGACGCACGGTCTGGTGACCCCGGGCGGGATCGTGGGCTCGACGGGCGTGTGCGGGCTGACCCTGGGAGGCGGCATCGGACATCTGACCGCCCAGCACGGCTTGACCTGCGACAGCCTCGTCGGCGCGGAGCTCGTCACGCCGGACGGGACGATCGTCCGCGCGAGCGCCGACGAGAACCGGGAGCTCCTGTGGGGGCTTCGCGGGGCAGGCGGCAACTTCGGGGTCGCGACGCGACTCGAGTTCCGGCTCTATCCGCTCGAGACCGTCGTCGGTGGAACGCTTTCGTTCGCCGGAAACGGCGTGCTCGACGCACTCCGTCGCTTTCGCGATGTCGTGGCGGGTGCTCCGCGCGAGCTCAGCTGCCAGGCGGTGATCTCCGTGGACGAGTTGCTGCGGCCGGCGCTCCTCGTGGCTCCTTGCTATTCGGGCTCGAACGGAGTCCCCGAGGAGCTGCGCGAGCTTCGCGCGGGGTCAGGTCTCGTCGACGATGGGGTTCGTAGGCGCACGTTCCTCGAGCAGCAACGGGTCTTCGACTCGCCGTACGGCGAAAATCGCCACTACTGGAAAGGCCACTTCGTGCGCGATCTTCCGGACGAGCTTATCGACGAGCTCCTCAGGCGGATCGCCGCGCTGGGCCGGCCGCCTGGAGAGATCCTGATCGAGTCGCTGCACGGCGCGCCGAAGGACGACGGCGCACCTGCGGGCGCGGTCGGCTTCCGCGGTGCCGCGTTCAACATCAGCGCGATGGCGAGTTGGCAGGACTCTGCTCTCGACCAGGAACACATCGCCTGGGCACGCGCTACGGCGGCGGCGATCGAGCCCTGGTCGTGGAGCGGCGGCGGCTACGTCAACTACATGCAGGCGGACGAGCCGATCGAGCGAGTGCGAGCCGGTTTCGGAGACGAGGCGTTCGAGCGGCTGCGAGCGCTCAAGCTTCGCTACGACCCAACGAACCTTCTGCGTCGAAACCAGAACGTGCCTCCCGGCTGAGACTGCCTCGGCGGGCTGCTGTCGCGGCCAGAGTGAGCGCGTAGATCCCGACGGCGGCGCCGACCACCATCGAGCTGGGGGGAAGCGTCGGGAAGCGATAGCTGAGTGTGAGCCCGAGCCAGACCGAGCCCACGGCGAAGACCGTCGAGAGGAGGAGGCCGCGGTAGGGACGGGCGGTGAGCCGGTGCGCGGCGCCGGCCGGGGCGGCGAGAAGGCCGAGGAGCAGGAGAGCGCCGACCGCCTGACTTGCCTCGGCGGCGACGAGACCGAGGAGTGTGAGGAACCCGAGCCCGAGTACGCGGACGGGCACCCCCTGGGCCGCGGCGACCGCCGCGTCGAGGGATGCGTAGAGGAGAGGCCGTGCGATCGCGAGCAGCAGCGCGCTCGCGAGGAGCGCGAGCAGGACCGACGTTCGGACGGCAGCGGCGTCGAGCCCGAAGATCGAGCCGAAGAGGACGCGCACGCCTCCGGTTCCGTTGCCCGCGCTGTCCCCACGGGCGAAGATCGAGAGGAAGAGGACGCCGAGGCCGAGGGTCCACGCGAAGAGCGAGCCGATGGTGACGTCGTCCGCGCGAGCACGGTCTCCGAGAAGGCCCATGACGATTCCGCCGAGAATCGTCACGACGAAGAGCCCGGCGAGGGTGTCGAAGCCGAGCACGGCCGCTGCGAGCGCGCCCGTGAAGGCGATGTGGCTCAAGGCGTCGCCGGCGAAGACCTGCGCTCGCAGGACGACGAAGTAGCCGACCAAGCCGCAGGCGACTGCCACGAAGGTGCCGGTGATGAGCGCGTTGCGCATGAACTCGTGGGCCAGCATCACGCGACCTCGGGAGCAAACCGGGCGGTCGCTCGCCGCCGGCCGACGGCTCCGCGGCTGAGCCGCACGAGGACGTAGAGCGCGAACGACAGCGACGTGACGTAGAAGCCGACGGGGTAGGTCGAGAAGTAGGCGAGCGCGAGCCCGAGCCAGGTGACGCCGAGCGCGAGACCGACCGAGAGCGCGATTCCGAGCCCGGGCCGGGACGTGAGCTCGTGCGCGGTTGCCGCCGGTGTCACGAGGAGCGCGAAGACGAGCAACGCACCGGTGATCTGGCTCGTCTCCGCGACCGAAAGCCCGAGCACGAGCAGGAAGCCAAGGCCGAGGAGGCGGACCGGCACGCCTCGAGCGCGCGCGACGTCGGCATCGACCGAGGCGAAGACGAGGGGTCGGGCGACCACGGCGACGAACGAGACGGTGGCGACAGCGACGACGAGCAGCAACAAGACCTGCCGGCTGGTGATTCCGAGGAAGGTGCCGAAGAGAAGGGAGTCGAGGCCGCTGAGGATGCCGTGATACAGGCTCACGAAGAGAAATCCCAGCGCGAGCGCAAGAGCCTGCAGCGAGCCGATCGAGGCCGACTCGGCGCTCAGTCCCCTCCGCGACCCGCCGATCCCTCCGAGCGCCAACGCGCCGCACGCGCAGAACCCGAAGTACCCGACCGCGAGGGGGAGGCCGGCGAGTGTCGCGGCGGCGGCTCCGGGGAACGCGATGACCGAGAGCGTGTGCCCGACGAACGTCTGTCGGCGCAGGACCACGAACCAGCCGGTGACGCCGGCCATGAAGGCGACGATCGTGCCCGCCTCGAGCGCATGGACCATGAACGGGTAGGAGACGAGCCGGTCGAGATCCGTGAGCGGGTTCCAGGAGAGGCCCTGGAAGATCGCCGCCTCAGGCATGGCGGTCCCCGTGCACGAACGGGGCCTCCGGCTGACCGACCACCACGAGTCTCCCATCCGAGGCGCGGAGCACCTCGATCGGAGCGCCGTACAGGCGGCTGAGGGTCTCGCTCGTGATCACATCTTCGGGGGTGCCTTCGACCGCTCCTCCGCCCGCGAGGTAGAGGACCCGGTCGAGATAGCCGAGGATCGGGTTGATGTCGTGCGCGACGAGCAGCACCGCGACCTGCTCCCGGCGGCAGATCTCGCCGACGAGCGCGGCGACCGAGACCTGGCTCGGAAGGTCGAGGCTGTCCAGGGGCTCGTCGAGCAGGAGCAGGCTCGGTCGCCGCACGAGTGCCTGCGCGATCAGGAGCCTCTGCTGCTCTCCGCCCGACAGCTCGCCGATCGGCTCGCGGGCATAGCGCGTCGCACCCACGAGCTCGATGACCTCCGCGACTCGCGCCGAGGACTGCCTGCGCTTCCTGGTTCCGGGAATCGGAATGCCCCAGCGGTCGCCGTCGAGCCCGAGCTGGACGAGGTCGACGCCCCGGATCTTCGCTGCAGCGTCGAAGCTTCGCCGTTGCGGGAGGTAGCCGATCGCCGCGTTTGCGTCACCGGGCTCACGGCCGAGCACGGAGACAGTCCCGGCTGCAACGGGGAGGACGCCGAGGAGGGCCTTGACGAGCGTCGACTTGCCGGCACCGTTCGGGCCGAGCACGGCCACGAAGTCGCCTCGAGCGACGGTCAACGAGACGTGGCTCCAGATCGTTCTCCCGCCGAGCCGCACGGCGGCACGATCGAGAGTCACGGCCGCTCCGTCCGCGGCAGGGCCCGGGCGGCTCATCGCCCGGTTGCCCGCGCGAGCGCGGCGGCGAGCTCATCGAGCTGGCGCGTCTGCCAGTCCTGGAAACTGGCCGAGACGGGCACGAGCGTCTCGGTGATCGTCGTGACCGGAATGCCCCGCTTGCGCACCGCCTCCGTGATTCGCTCGACGTCGGGCGTGCTGTTCTGACGGTTGTAGACCCACACCTCGATCTCTCTGCGGGCGATCTGGCGGTCGATCGTCGTCCTGTCGGCAGCGGTCGGCTCGGTTCCTTCGCTGATCGCCTTCTGAAAGGAGTAGGGCGTCAGCAGGTTCAGCCCGAGGGCCTTCGCCAGCGGCTGGAAGATGCTCTCCGAAGCACCCACCGGGACGCCTCGGTACTTCTGCTCGATGGACGTGAGCGAGCGCTTGTAGCGCGCGAGGCCGTGCGTCTCGAGATCCGTCTTCCGCCGCGCGAAGTAGCCGGCGTCCTTCGGGTCGAGCTTGCCGTAGTCGCGTGCGATCGCGCCGATCACCCGCTGCACGTCCGTGGGCGAGTACCAGCGGTGCGGGTTCCCGCCTGGACCGATTTCGAGGAGATCGCCGACGTCGAGGACGACCCGCCCTCTCACCGGGTTAGCCGCGATCAGCTTCGACGCCCACGGGTCGTACCCGATCCCGTTCACGATCACCATCTGCGCACCCGCGACCGTGCGCGCGTCCGCCGCGGTCGGCTCGTAGTCGTGCGGGTCCGCCGCCGGGCTCGCGACCACGCTCGCAGCCTGGGCCTTGCTCCCCGCGAGCTGCGCCGCAATGTCGCCCCAGACGTTCTCCGCAGCGACTACCTGCAGACGGCCGTCGGCGGCCGCGCCGGCCGAGCCCCCCGAGCCTCCGCAGCCAGCGCCCGCCAGAGCGAACGTCATGACGAGCGCGACGCCGAGAAGCTTCTCGGTCCTGCGGCCCGAGGACCGCACGCGTCGTCGCCGCGAGGGCATTGCCTAACAATACTCATTCCCGCTACCACTTGCCTGACGAGAGCCGGTATCGTTAGCCGGGATGTCGGCAGCGACCGAGACCACGGGCTGGGCCGAGGCGACCATCGCCTCGCTGCTCGCTCGAGGGCACCGCAACAGCGGCGCGCGCCGCGCGGTCGTCGAGCTCCTCGGGCGACAGCGGTGCTGCCTCACCGCCCAGGAGATCTTCGACCAGCTCCGTGCGGGCGGCCGGCGGGTCGGGATCGCGAGCGTCTACCGCGTTCTCGAGCAGCTCAGCAAGGACGGCTATGTCCAGCGCATCGACATCGGTGCCGGGACGACTCGCTTCGAGCCGATCTATGCGGGAGGCGAGCACCACCACCACCACCTCGTCTGCGACGATTGCGGAAAGGTCGAAGCCTTCGCCGACGACCAGCTCGAACGCGCGCTTCTCCAGGTCGAAGGCCGCACGGGCTACTCGGTCGCCGGCCACGACGTCGTCCTCCGCGGGGCCTGCCGCGAATGCGCGCCCCGCACGCGGACGTCATCTTGACGGAGAGAGACATGTGGATGAACGAGCACTCGATCGAGACGAGCGCCGCGCCGGAGGAGATCTGGGAGCTGTGGGCGGACGTGGCCGGCTGGCCGGCCTGGAACGGTGACATCGAGCGAATCGAGCTCGACGGCCCCTTCGCTGCAGGCGGCAGGATCGTGATGACCCCGATCGGGGCGGAGCCGGTCGAGCTTCGCATCGCGGAGGCCGTCGAGCCCGAGCTGTTCGTCGACGAAGCGGAGTTGGGTGAGATCGTCGTCCGCACGCTGCACCGCGTCGAACGTCTCGACCACGAGCGTGCGCGCGTCACGTACCGCATGGAGATCACCGGCCCGGCCGCGGACACGCTCGGCCCGCAGATCGGCCCCGAGATCAGCGCCGACTTCCCGCAGACGCTCGCGGCGCTGGTCGAACGCGCCGAGACCGCGTAACGCCAGACGTCGCCCGCAGCGTCAGCGTCGCAGCTCTGACCGCCGTCGCTCGAGGAAGCTTCGCTCGGCGTCCGAGTGAACGAGCTCGAGCGCGCGGCCGTACGCCTCGCGAGCCTCGTCGACGCGATCGAGCCGGCGAAGCAGCTCGGCGCGCGTCGCGTGCAGGTAGTGGTAGCCGTCGAGCTCGAGGCGGTCGACGAGGGCGAGTGCGGCCTCCACGTCGCCGGCCTCGGCCATCGCGGCGGCCTGGTTGAGCTCGACGACCGACGAGCCGGTCACGCGGGCGAGCTCGCGGTACAGAGCCGCGAGCTGCGACCAGTTCGGCGACTCGTCGACGTGGAGGATCGCGATCGTCGCCTGTAGCACGTAGGGCCCGCGACCGCCGAGTGCCTGCGCCCGCTCGAGGGCAGCGCGTCCGGACGCGATCTGAGCCGTGTCCCAGAGCGATCGATCCTGATCGCGCAGGAGGACGACCGTGTCATCGGCAAACCGCGCCTCGCGCCGCGCGTCGTTCACCAGCATCAGCGCCAGCAGCCCGTGTACCTCGGGCTCGTCCGGCATGAGCTCGGCGAGCGCACGCCCGAGCCGGATCGCCTCGCTCGCGAGGTCCCCGCGGCCTCCATAGCCCTCGTTGAAGATCAGGTAGACGACTGCGAGCACGGCCGCGAGGCGGTCCGGGAGCAGGTGCGCGGGGGGTACGCGAAACGGGATCCCGGCAGCCTTGATCTTCCGCTTCGCCCGGACGAGCCGCTTCGCCATGGTCGCCTGGGGGACGAGGAACGCGCGGGCGATCTCCTCGGTCTCCAGCCCGCCGAGCGTCCGCAAGGTGAGCGCGACCTGCGCATCGAGCTCGAGCGCCGGGTGGCAGCAGGTGAAGACGAGCTCGAGCCGCTCGTCCTGGATCACGGTCTCGTCCACGATGTCCTCCGTTGCCTCGGGCATGTCGAGCAGGCGGGTCTTCTCGGCGAGCGTGCGATCGCGGCGGATGCGGTCGACGGCGCGGTAGCGCGCCGTGGTCACGAGCCAGGCGCGCGGGTTGGCGGGCTCTCCGTCGCGGGGCCAGCGCTCGGCCGCGATCGCGAACGCCTCCTGCGCGGCTTCCTCGGCGAGGTCGAAGTCGCCGAGGAAGCCGATCAGGCTGGCGAGGACGCGTCCCCACTCGTCGCGGAAGACCTGGTCGAGGATCGCTAGTGCTCCTTCAGGTGATGCTGCCCCACTCCCGGCGAGCGAAAAGCGAGGCAGGCAAGGACGCAGGGAGCGGCAATAGTTGACCTCTTGCCGCGACTGGGGACGCCTGGCGAAGCTTTGCGGCCGCTGGGAGCGATCGACAGTTTCGCCTGAAGGGGCACTAGGCCTCCTTGAGCGGTCGGACCTCGATCGCACCGCCCATGCGGGCCGCGGGAATGCGAGCCGCGAGCTCGATCGCCGCGTCGAGGTCGTTGGCCTCGAAGAACAGATAGCCGCCGAGCGCTTCCTTGACGGCGACGAACGGCCCGTCGGTGGTCAGGGTCTTCCCGTTCTCGACGCGGACGGTCGTAGCCGTCTCGGGCGGCTCCAGCCACACGCCGGAGGGGATGACGCCGGGCGTCTCGTTGATCGCCTGGTAGTCGGCGTAGACCGCCTTCTGCTCGCCCTCGGAGAGGTCGTTCCACTCAGGCGACCCGGGGAGCGGGGTGGTTCCCTGGTGAATCAGCAGCATGTACTTCATCGCGAGTCCTCCTCGTTTGGACTGTGGTCGCATGAGAGACGAACGGCAGACGAGCGAGAGGACACTCCGGCGGGAATTGTTGCCCGGAAGAGGCGCGCTACGCGGCGGGCACCTCGAGACGAAGCCGGTTCAAGGTCGCGCGAGCGAGGGTCGATAGAGAGGACGTGCCGCTCGAGAAGACCGTGCATTCCCTGCCGTGGTCGGCGCCGTCCGCGGCGGAGGTCGCGGAGGCGGCAGGGGCGAGTGACCTGTTCGTGTTCCGCCGCATTGCAGCCGGCCGTTTCGCGCATGTCGGCGGGGTCGGCCGTGGCGCCGGCTGGGCGGGGATCGTCGAGATCGGGATGGAGGACGAACCGCTCGTGAGGACGGCCTTCTCGACCGGGACGGTGGTCCGTCGCTCCCAGCCGGATCCGTGGCACGTGCTCGGGCCCTACTACGGCCGCAGCATCGCGCTTTCGGCGGTCAGCGCCGACGTGTTCGTGCTCTTCGGCGCCGAGGACGACGCGATCGAAACCGTTGCGGACGAGGATCTGCTGGCGCTCGCGCGATTCGCCAGCGAGGCGCTCGTCGAGGTCGCTCCCGCGAAGCGGCTGGCGGACGAGCTGGAGGCGCTGAATGCCGTCCGCGATCTGTTGCACGCTCCGGCGGAGAGCTTCGAGCAGGCGTTGCAGCGTCTCGTCGACCAGGCGACCGCGTCCCTCTCCTGCGACCTTGGGTTGCTGTACATCCCGGAGCGGCAGAGGCTCGTGGTCTGCGATCGACGTGCGGGGGTTCCGATACACAGGGATGACCTGCTCGCTCCACTCCAGTTCATCGCCGAGCGTGGAACGTTCCCCGTCTGCATCCAGCAGGCAGAGATCGACGACCTCCCGGCGCCGCTCTCGTCGGCCGACGGGGTGCTCGCCTACTACCTGCTCGAGGTCAAGCAGCCGCAGCCCGGCGTGTTGCTACTCCTTCACACGACCGGCGGCGTCGCCCGCGGCTTCACCCTTCTCTGTCAGTCGCTGGGTGTGAGACTCGTCGAAGCGGCCGAGCCACTGCTCGCAGCGGCACTCCTCCGAGACACGCTGAACGCAGAGCTGGAACGCGCTGCCGCGGACGCCCGGCGCGACCCGCTGACCGGGCTCGCGAACCGCCTGGCCTGGAACGAAGCTCTTTCCTCGGCGTCTGCGCGGGCGGATTCGCCGGCGAGCATCGTCCAGGTCGACTGCCGCGGGCTAAAGCAGATCAACGACACGGACGGGCACGGCGTCGGCGACCAGGTCCTGTGTCGCGTGGCCGCAGCTCTCACGGCCAGCGTTCGGGACGGCGATCTCGTCTCGCGGCTCGGCGGCGACGAGTTCGCGATTCTGCTGTCCGACGCCGACGAGGACGTGACGCGCTCGATCGTCGAGCGCATCGAGACGACGCTCGACCGTGACCTCGAGGGCGGGCCCGAGATTCGGCTCGCCATCGGCGCGGCAACTTCCCGGGACGGGAACCTCGAGGGCGCACAGCGAGAGGCCGACGCGCGGATGCTCGAGGCGAAACGGGAGTCCCACTAGCCTCGCAGACTGCCGCGAAGCTCTGACGACCCGCTGACGCGGCCGCTCGGGTCGATGCTGCGGGAAACAGCGTCAAAGGCACAGCTCGCCGCGTCGCTCCGGTCACGAAGCCTGGGAATGGACCGGTTCGTGTCGAAACCCACGGCGTGAGAGGACCGCCACACGGCCCGACCTTTCCCATCGTGCTCTCTGCTCGGTGCGCTTCTGATCCTGCTCACGGACGCGTCCCTGCCATTGCTCAACATCGTCGCGGGCGTCGTCTACGCGCTGGCGATGCCGTTCGTCGCGCTCGCGACGACGTACGTCTACGTCGACGCCAGGGTCCGCGAGGAGCTCGCGCCCGAGCCCGGGCCGCACGGGCTTCCCGCCGAGATCGAGCTCGCCTGAGCGTGTTCTCGGTCAGCCGAGCCGGTCGCTGACCAGAACCGCTACTCGACGCGCGTGTAGGTCAGGTCGAAGTCGATCGTGTAGTTGGTCTCGTCCTCGGCCTTCTCCCAACGGCCGACGATCGCCCTGCCGTCGTCGTCGAATCTGCCCGTGAAGCGCTGCGGGAACGGCTCACCCTCCCGCCAGAGCTTCCACTCGCCGTCGCCGATGCTCATCTCGTAGACGCGACAGACGCCTCGATCGTCCGAGTAGAGCTGGTAGTAGGTGCCGTTGGCCGCGTCGCAGCCGATGATCGAGACACCGTCGGGCACCTCGTCATCCACCGTCGACCGCTCGATCAGGTGGGCTCCAGACTCGTGCCACTCGAAGATCGCACGGCCCTCGCCCGGCCACGGCTCGCCGCCGGGAGGAGTCGCCGTCAACTTCCAGGTACCGACCAGCGGCTCCAGCTTCTTCAACGCCTGCTCTGCAGTGGGCTGATCCATCGTCCTCTCCTCATACTCGGCTCGCTGGTAGATCTGGACCTCGGCTCGCTGGTAGATCTGGACCTGGACGCCATCCGGGCCAACGGTCTTGCTCTCGGCGAGCCTCAACTTCAGGCGGTCGATCCCAGCGCGGAACAGGCGCTTTCCGCGCCCGAGAATCGTTGGGAAGACCATCAACCGGAGCTCATCGACCAGGTTCGCTTCGAGCAGCGTCCGCACCAGCGTCCCGCTGCCGGCCACGAGGATGACGCCGTCGGTGTCGTTCTTGAGCTTCGAGACCTGCTCCACGACGTTCCCGGAGATCACCTTCGTGTTCTGCCACTCCGGTTCCTCGAGCGTGGTCGAGACGACGTACTTCGGGTCCGAGTTCAGCTTGTCCGCGAACGGGCCCTCGCGGGGCGGCCACGCATCGGCGAAGCCTTGGTAGGTGACCCGTCCGAGCAGCTGGACCTCCGCCTCCATCAACTCGTCTAGCTTGAACTGGTTGCCTTCTTCGCCTCGGTCGTACTCGAAGGTCCAGCTGCCGTGCTCGTAGTCTTCGGCTCCGCCCGGGTCCTCGAACACCCCGTCGACCGAGACGAACTCCGTAACGACCAGCTCGCCCATCACCCTCTCCTTTCTCGGAGGTCTACACGTCTAGGACCGCGCTGGAGCGTCGATCTCATCGGCGTGCGCTACGGCTGGTCGCCCGGCAAAAGGCACCCGGCGCGGACGCGATCGAGATCGTCAAGATGCAGGGCAGAGGACGTCCGGCGGTTGGCCGAGCTGCGCCGGACGCCGCCGAGACGGAGAGAGGAGAAGAGATGGCTTCGATCGCAACCTCGACCCATTTGCCGACGCTCGGCGCACACGTACCTGAGGAGGTCGGCCGCGAGCTGCAGGTAACACTCGTCGAGCTCGTCGACCTGTCGCTGATCGGCAAGCAGCCGCACTGGACGGTCGTCGGCGCGGTCCAGTTCGGAGCGAGCGCTTGACCCCGATCTCCCGTGGGTTTCGCGGGCGCCGCGACGCGTCTGCGGACCCGTCCCGCGTCCCGCCGGGCCAATACGTGACAGGCGACTTCCCGGTGCTCTCGGCGGGTCCGACGCCTCATACGCAACTTGCGGATTGGAGCTTCGCGATCCAAGGAGAGGTGGACGAGCCGAGGACGTGGACGTGGGACGAGTTCCGCGCGCTCCCGAGCGAGAACCTCACCACCGACATCCACTGTGTGACCAAGTGGTCGAAGCTCGACACTGTCTGGACGGGCGCCTCCGTCGACACCTTGCTGGACGGTGTCGACACGAGCGCCGAATACGTGACTGCGTGGTCGGACGGCGGCTATACGACCAACCTGCCGCTCGAAGATCTGACCGGCGGCAGGGCCTGGGTCGCGTTCGCGTACGACGACGAGCCACTCGACCCCGAGCACGGCGGCCCCGCGCGGCTGCTCGTGCCGCACCTCTACTTCTGGAAGAGCGCGAAGTGGGTACGCGGGCTCGAGCTGAAGCTCGAGGACGAGCCCGGCTTCTGGGAGACATACGGCTACCACAACTACGGGGATCCGTGGCGAGAGCAGCGTTACTGGGGCGACTGACATGGCAGCTGGCCAACGTGGTCGAGCTGGTCGAAGAGACTGCGCGCGTTCGCAGCATCGTCCTCGATCCACCCGCTTGGCCCGGTCACCGCGCCGGACAGCACGTCGACGTTCGCTTGACCGCCGAGGACGGGTACCAGGCGCAGCGCAGCTACTCGATCGCCTCCGCGCCCGAAGACGGTTATCTCATGCTGACGGTGGAGCGACTCGAAGACGGCGAGGTGTCCCCGTATCTCGCCGATGAGCTGCGTCCCGGTGACGAGCTCGAGCTGCGAGGGCCGGTCGGCGGCTACTTCGTCTGGGAGGAGTCGCTCGGGGGCCCGCTCCTGCTCGTCGCGGGCGGCTCGGGCGTCGTGCCGCTGCGTGCGATGCTGTGTCACCACCGCGCCGTCGAGAGCATCGTCCCGGTGCGCCTGCTCTACTCGGCCCGCTCGCTCGAGGAGGTCGTCTACCGTGACGAGCTGATGCGCATGGCCGCCGCCGACCAGATCGACATCCGCTTCACTCTTACCCGTGAGCAGCCCGAGGGTTGGCAAGGGTACGGCCGGCGTATCGACCGGGAGCTCCTCGACGAGGTCTCGTGGCCCCCGGGCGAGCACCCGCTGGTATACGTCTGCGGACCGACCGGCTTTGTGGAGGCGACAGCGAACGCGCTCGTCGAGCTCGGCCACGAGCCGGCGCGCATCAGGACCGAGCGCTTCGGGCCGACAGGAGGGTAGACCGGATGACGGAGCCCGTTTGTAGCCACCTCGATCAGATAACCGTCACGACGCTGCCGCAGTCGATTGCAGGTTGTGAGGAATGCCTCGCCGTCGGCAGCAGTTGGGTCCATCTACGCATGTGCATGAGCTGCGGAAAGATCGGGTGCTGCGACGCCTCGCCCAATCGGCACGCGCGCCGCCACGCCAGCGAGATCGGTCACCCGATTGCTCGCTCGGCGGAGCCGGGAGAGGACTGGAGCTGGTGCTTCGTCGACGAGGTTGCGTTCGTCGTCGAGACGGGCGGAGCAGGATGAGCGCTGCGATCGATGTGCAACCGCGCCTCCCGGCCCTTCCGCTGGAGGAGTGGGAACCGACAAAGGACACGCTGCACCTGTGGGCGCAGATCGTCGGCAAGGTACGGATGGCTTCGACCACTCCTCGCAACCATTGGTGGCACGTCCCGCTCTACGTCGACGTGCGCGGACTGACGACACGCCGCATGCACTCCCCACGCGGCGTCACCTTCCAGATCGACTTCGACTTCGTCGAACACCGCCTCGTCGTCAAGACGAACCAGGGCGCAGTCGAATCGTTCGAGCTCCGCCACGGGCTTTCGGTCGCGGCGTTCGACGAGACGCTGCACACAGCGCTGCGCCGGCTCGAGATAGATGTTGCGATTCGCGAGACGCCGTTCCGCGTGCCCAGCACGACTCCGTTCCCCGCGGACGTCGAGCACGCGACGTACGACCGCGACGCGGTGGAGCGTTTCTGGCGCATCCTCGACTGGACGGACGAGGTGCTCGAGGAATTCGCCGGCTGGTACTGCGGCAAGACGAGCCCGGTCCACCTCTTCTGGCACGGCTTCGATCTCGCTGTCACCCGCTTCGGCGGCGGGCGCGCACCGGCGCTGCCCGACATCGACTCCGTCAACCGCGAGGCGTACTCCCACGAGGTCGTCTCCTTCGGATTCTGGGCCGGCGACCCGAGCGTGCGCGAGGCGACGTACTACTCCTATACGGCCCCCGAGCCATCCGCTCTTCGTGCGCAGGCGCTCCGCCCCGACGACGCTCGCTGGGTGGAGTATGGGGGCGGCTCGCTGGCGATGCTCCCCTATGACGTGGTCAGGACCGCTCGCGACCCGCGGGCGGCGCTGCTCGCGTTCCTCGAGAGCGCATATCAGGCGGGCGCCGGGCTCGCCGGCTGGGATCGGGCGGAGCTCGAGTCGGCGTGGTGTCCCGCTCCGCCCGAGCTCAGCGACCTGCTAGAAGGGTGAGCATGCGCCGGTGAACGCGCTCGACGGCAACGCAATCGCGGGCTCGCTCTTGGACGTCTTTGGCGCCGAGATGACGACCGCCACCGGAGTGTGCGGAAGCTGCGGCACGAGCGCGCCCGTCGCCGAGTTCGAGGTCTACCTTCGCGCACCCGGCGCCGTCGCTCGTTGCCGCAGCTGCCGAAGCGTGCTGATGGTGCTCGTCACGATTCGCGGACTCACCTGCGTCGACCTGCGTGGCCTCGCCGCGCTCGGGCTGGCGCCGACATCAGGAGGCTGAGATGGACGATCCGCAGGTCCACGGAACGATCGAGCAGCTCGTGGCCGAGGAGCACGAGCTGTGGGAGCGGGAGTCAGCCGGGAAAGCCAGCGAGGCCGACCGACGGCGCTTGCAGGACGTCAAGGTCTCGCTCGACCAGTGCTGGGACCTGTTGCGGCAGAGGCGCGCATTGCGCGAGGCCGGGCGGGACCCGGAGACCGCCGACGTCAGGAGGCCGGAGGTCGTCGAGCACTACGAGCAGTAGCCGGAGGTCCGTGCGGTCGCCGACGGCGCCGTGACGACCGAGGCTCAGGCGGCACCGCTCTCGGAGCGGACGGCGTGGTCGCGGAACCTCCAGACGCCGCTGCGCGAGTTCGTCCGCACCGAGACGGGTGGCGCGGCGGTCCTGCTCGCTGCGGCCATCGCCGCGCTGGTGTGGGTGAACGTCGACGCGTCGTCGTACGACTCCGTGTGGAGAACGACGCTGTCGATCGAGGTGGGTGGCACCGGGGTGTCGCTCGGGCTCCGCGAATGGGTGAACAGCGGCTTGATGACCTTCTTCTTCTTCGTCGTCGGACTCGAGGCGCGACGCGAGTTCGACCTCGGCGAGTTGCGGGAGCGCCGACGGTTTGCGCTGCCATTGCTGGCGGGGATCGGCGGCATGGCGGTTGCCGTCGCGATCTACCTCCTCTTCAACGTTGGTCGGTCGTCCGTGCATGGGTGGGGCATTGCGATGTCGACCGACACCGCCTTCGCCCTCGGCCTGCTCGCGGTCGTCGGGCCCCGCTTTCCCGAGCGGCTGCGCGCGTTCATGCTCACGGTCGTCGTCGTCGACGACCTCCTGGCCCTGGGCGTCATCGCCACCGTCTACACGGACGACGTCACCGTCTCGGCGCTGCTCGTGGCCGTCGCGCTCTTCGGCGCGGTCCTGCTCGCGAAAGCGCTCGGCATTCGGCGTGGACTCCTGTACCTGGCGCTCGGGGCGGCGATCTGGGTCGCGCTGCTCGAGTCGGGCGTGGAGCCGGTCGTCGTCGGGCTCGCGATGGGTCTCCTGGTGTACGCCTACCCGGCTGCCCGATCCGATCTCGAGCGTGCGAGCGAGCGCTTCCGGCGCTTCCGCGAGCAGCCGACGCCGGAGCTCGCCCGCTCGGCGCGCGAAGGACTGAGCGCGGCGCTCTCGCCGAACGAGCGGCTGCAGTTGCTTTACCACCCTTGGACGAGCTATCTGATCGTCCCGTTGTTCGCGCTCGCGAACGCGGGCATCGTCATCGACGGCGGCTTCCTCCGGCGTGCGTTCAGCTCGCCGATCACGCTCGGGATCCTCGTCGGCTACGTCGCCGGCAAGCCGATGGGGATCCTCGGAAGCTCGTGGCTGCTCACCCGACTGAGCCGCGGACGGCTCCGCCCGCCGGTGGGCTGGGCGGCTGTGGCCGGGGGCGGCACGATCGCCGGGATCGGCTTCACCGTCTCGCTGCTCATCGCGACGCTCGCCTTCGACGGTTCCCAGCTCGAGGAGGCGAAGCTGGGCATCCTGAGCGCCGCACTCGGCGCGTCGGTCCTCACCTGGCTGCTCTTTCGCGCCACTGCTCTGCTTCCTCGCCGCCTTCGGATTCGTGCCCTCCTGGGCACCGCCGAGCCGCTCGTCGACCTCTACATCGACGTCGACCCGTCACATCCGCGGGCCGCTCGACGCTCCTGTGACAGTGGTCGAGTACGGCGACTTCGAGTGCCCGTATTGCGGGCGTGCCGAGCCGGTCATGCGTGAGCTCCTCCGTGACTTCGGCGACGTCCGCTACGTCTGGCGACACCTACCTCTGAACGACGTCCACCCGAACACCCAACTCGCGGCGGAGGCCGCCGAAGCCGCCGCCGATCAGGGCGCTTTCTGGGAGATGTACGACCTCCTGCTCGAGCACCAAGACGCGCTTCGCCCGGGTGACCTCATGGACTATGCCGAGCAGCTCGGACTCGACGCGGAACGGTTCGCGAAGGCACTGCGCGAGCACACTGGTGCCTCGCGCATCGCCGAGGACGTCGACAGCGCCGACCTGAGCGGCGTCTCCGGTACGCCCACCTTCTTCGTCAACGGCCGGCGCCACTACGGCGCCTACGACATCGCCACTCTCTCCGCGGCCGTACGGGCAGCGGGCGCGCGGGCGACCCTCGCGAAGGTGACCACGGACTGAGCACACCGCGGTTTTTGGGGAACGTCGGGCCGATGCCCGTGGTCAGTGCTGCGGTCCGCGCGCCTGTTCGTCGGACTCGCCGACGATCGGCGCTTTCGCGACTTGCTCCCGGTGTTGCTCTGCATCGCGCCGTGCCTCGAGCTCCGTCGCAAATCCTTCGGGATGCCTGCCGACCATCGTGCCGGACGCGTTGAACACGTACCACCTGTGCCTGCCGTCGCGGTCCCTCTGAATCTGAAACCGACAGAGATTCGGCTGTCGTGGTTCGTCGCTCACCGGAGCCCATCCCTACGTAGCGTCATCACTCACTCCCAGGGCCGCGGCATGAAAGCTTTCGGGCCTCGGCCTGCGGACGCGGAAGGCATCCTCCCCACGGGCCGCTGCGATCACGGCCGCATAGCGGGCAAGGCGCTGACCCTGATATCGGGCGACCGCGAGCGTCTTCGTATCAGGCCCGTCGACGGTCTTGCCGCTCGTGTACGAGGTGCCGTACGGATTGCCTCCGGCCGCAAAGACCTCGCTCACCGTATAGCCGAGCGGAAGGATGACCATGCCCCAGTGGTAGAGGGTGTTGTTGAGGGCGAGAATCGTCGATTCCTGTCCGCCGTGCGCCGTCATCGACGCGGTGAATGCGGTTCCCACCCGGTCCGCGAGCTTGCCCTCCTGCCACAGGCGTCCGGCCTGATCCATGAACTGCTTGAGTTGCGCCGCGACGTTGCCGAAGCGCGTGGGCGTACCGAAAGCGACGCCGTCGGCCCACTCGAGATCGTCGAGGGTCGCAACGGGCTCGTCCTCGACCTCCGCGCGATGCCTGCCCCAGTACTGGTTCTGGGAGATCAGCATCTCCGAGGCAAACTCCTCGACGTGGCGGAGTCGCACGTCTGCTCCCTCGGTCTCGGCGCCCTCTGCCAGCGCGTGGGCAAGCCGATGGACGTTCCCGGTCGCGCTGTAGTAGATGACCGCGACACGCGCTGGTCTCGTCATCGCTCTCCTCCCGCTCAGGTCTTGGGCAAACGCCGATCCGAAGTCGAATGCTTGCCCCCGAGCTCGTTTCGGCCGATGGGTGCGGCAAGTCTAAAGCCGCCGCGGTCATCGACGTTCCTCGGATTTCGTCGTGACGGAGGACTGCAGGTCGCGTAGCCGTCGAGCCGTGCTGGCGATGTTCAGCTCCTCGTACTCGAGGTGGGCGAGCAGGTTTCCCTCCAGCACCTCGAGGGCATCGACGACGGCACGGCGAGCGTCGTGGCTCTCGTCCTTGGACAGGGCTCTGGCGGCGGCCTCGACCGCGTCGAGATAGCCGGACACCGCGTGGTGTTCTGCCCTTAGCCGTGCGACGACCGGCCCGATCGCCGGGTTGGTCTCCTCCAGCTCGTCGAAGAAGTCCATGTCTTCGGCGTGGTGGTGCATATGCACGAAGCTGCAGTAGCGGAGGCAGCTCACCTGGAACTGCCAGAGCCTGCCGTTGCTCTTGAGCGCTTCGAGCTCTTCGTGGACTACGGCTGCAGGAAGCCCGTCTGCGACAGCCTCCGCGAGCCGCTCCACGGCGGCCAGATCGCGGCGGATCGCCGCGTGGACTGCGAGCAGGGTCTCGAACAGGAAGCGGCCGCGGACGGTCTCCGGTTGGTCCTCGAAAGCCGGTGCGCTCATGGAGGTGTCTCTCGCCTCGCCTCTCAAAATCCGACTGCCTGTCGGATGAGGACGACATGGATGCGGCCGGGGTCCTCCTGGTGGATCTCGAGGATTTTTCCGAGGCGGCTGTTCTGCCCGTAGGCGGCGTAGGCTCGAGCGTCCTCGAGTTTCAGGCTGTGCTCGATGATCCGCTTGCGTGCCGCTTCCAGATTGGGGACGAGCTTTTGGGCGCCGACGACAAAGATC